>Ga0326511_10002081_pt1 | contig 16415 bp, 12 predicted proteins | sample 0_2496_0518_D_FD_203701 | JGI IMG/M metagenome (GOLD analysis project Ga0326511, IMG submission 203701) | Bovine rumen microbial communities from UC Davis, California, United States - 0_2496_0518 | ecosystem: Host-associated > Mammals > Digestive system > Stomach > Rumen | place: USA...
GACCCGATACAGGGGCTTGCTCAAACATCGTATGCATGCATATTGCAGATGTATGTGGATGAACCTCCGAAGGATGGTAATATTCCAGATTTCAACATTTCAAAGATCGATATTTGCCCTTTTCGGGCCTATCAGAGAAGCTTTCGGCTCTTTCATGGCAATTTCTCGAAAGGTATTCACCTGCGAAGCCGATTGCTATGTTTCACTCAGAATGACCACACTGGTCAGACTGGATTCAAAATATGCCCCTTTTTAAAGTGGGCTCAGATGTGAAAGGTATAGGAAGCATCGATAGTTTGCGTCTGGCTGATGCCATGGATTTGGATTTGGTTGTTGATGGCGGCAATGTGGTGCGCTGTGGTAACAAGATTGTGATGACAGAAAAGGTGTTTTTTGAGAACAAAGACAAAGCGCGCAAAGAAGTCCAGCGACTACTTGAAGAGGCATTCCAATGCGACATCGTTTTTCTGCCGTGGGATAAGAATGAAATCATGGGCCATAGTGATGGAATTATTCATTATCTAGGTGATAATCGTGTAATGATGACCAACTATGCCGATTTTGATATAGCTATGGCTCGCAAATTCACCAGATTATTGGAAAAACACTTCGATGTGATTCCTTTGTCTTACAATACAAAAAGGAAACATAAGCATAGTTGGGCTTATATCAACTTCCTGCAAGTTGGCAGAATGGTTCTTGTCCCGCAACTGGGCATACCAGAAGATGGACAAGCGTTGCAACAGATATCAGAGGCGATGCCGAGATGCAAAGTTATTGGAGTTCCCGCAATGGAGGCGGTGCGCAATGGAGGCGCATTGAACTGTATCTCGTGGAACGTGGCAACGCGCCAATGGAACAACGGATTCATGGGCGAGGAATACAGAGTGCATGGCCGTCCGATAAGCTGGATAAAGAAGGCGGCAGAAGAAGGTCGTGCCAACTGGCAATGTAATCTGGGTGTTTGTTATTTTTACGGCGAAGGAGTTGAAAAGAACCTGTCCGAGGCTTCTAAATGGTATAAGAAGGCAGCCGAGCAAGGCAACGCAAAAGCGCAGTTCAATTTGGGTTTGGGATATTTCAAAGGGGAAGGGGTCCCTCTGGACTATGGAGAGGCAATGCATTGGTTCGGCAAAGCATCGGAACAGGGAGATGCCGATGCACAACTCCATGTTGCATGGTGTCTTGAAGATATGCAGGCTCCACAGAATGATGTCTTTGTTGCTTGCAAGAGGGCGGCAGAGATGGGGAATGCGGACGCTCAATGCCATTTGGGTTTCTGGTATTTTGAAGGCAACCATGGGCTGGAAAAGAACATCGCAGAATCCAATAGATGGTTCCTCGAGGCTGCAAAGCAAGGTAATGCTATTGCACAATTCCAGATAGGTCTTAAATACGAAATAGGCAGGGGCGTGAAGAAAAGTGCAAAAGAGGCCGCGAGGTGGTATATGAAATCTGCTTCAAAGAATAATGTCGATGCACTTTACAAATTGGGATGCTGCTATTATTACGGCGATGGCGTCAGAATTGACAACCATGCCGCATGGAGATGCTTCAAAAAAGCGTCCGAATTGGGTGACACTTGGGCGAGTTATATGCTAGGGAGGTGCTATTTTTGCGGACATGGAGTAGAAGAGGATGAGGCCGAGGCTGTAAGGTGCTATCAAAAAGCGGCTGAAGAACATTTTGCCCCAGCCGTTTATGAGTTAGGAAAGTGTTATTTCGATGGCGCGGGAACAGAAAAAGATACGACAAAGGCTTTGAATCTTTTCAAAGAAGCTGCCGAGATGGAGTATGCGAAAGCCTTATACATGATGGGATATTGTTACTATAATGGTATTGTTGTCAAGAAAGACGATGATCAGGCATTGGATTACTTCAAAGAAGCTGCTCAGTTCGGTTATAAAAAGGCGGAGGAGAGGGTGCACGACATATTGCTTTCTCGCGAAACACAGAATTACGACGATGTGCCGTTCTGAGTTTCGGAATGGCCAAATTTATTTTTCAATCCACCATAGAGCATCCATGGGGGAACCATGGCGGGGACATGGACGGAGGTAGTGTTTGATTAAAGTTTGAGTAAAAGGGGAGTAAAACCTAAGAGGTTTGTGGGCGACTATTCCGGCAGGCGGAAAAGGATTTCTATCGGGTAGTGGTCGGAGATGTATGGGACACCGTAATCGCTGTTGAGGGTGCGGAAGCGGAGGACCTTGATGTCGCGGACGAGGAAGTGGTCTATCACCGCGCCGTCGTTCTGGCCGAAGGCGTTGTAGGTGATGGCGTGGCTGGTGCTGTCGGTCAGGGTGCGGGCGTCCTGCAGGCCAGCGCGGCGGAAGAAGCCGAAGGGGCTGTATTCGGAACTATCGGCCTTACAATTCATGTCTCCCCCAACGATGGCGGGCAACTCACCGAGTCGGTTCGCCACGATGTCGCCAATCACCTGGGCGCCGCGCACGCGGGCGTCCTCGCTCACGTGGTCGAGGTGGGTGTTGAGGTAGGCGAACTCCTTGCCGCTCTGGCGGTCGCGGAAGCGGGCCACGGTGACGGTGCGGAAGCATCCGGCACCCTCGTACTTCGACGGCACCTCGGGCGTGAGGCTGAGCCAGCGGGTGCTGTCGGACAGCAGCTCCAGCCGTAAGGTGTCATAGTAGATGGCCATGAACTCGCCCGCCTCCATGCCGTCGTCGCGACCCACGCCCACGCGGCGGTACTGCGGCAGGCAGCTGTCGAGGTACTGCAGCTGGTCGATCAGCGCCTCCTGCAATCCGAGGGCGGCGGGCTGCTCCTCGCGCACCATGCGCACCACGGCGTCGCGCCGCAGCTCCCAGCGGTTGGGGCTCTCGCGGTCGTACCACGAGTTGTAGCGGATGTTGAACGAGATGACCTTCAGGTCGTCGGCGGGTTGGCCGCAGCCGCTCAGGAGCAGCAGGGCGAAAAGGATTGGGGTGAGGTGTTTTTTCATATTTTTTTTCGCGGGTTGGCAGCCCACGCTCCAATAAAAGAAACGGCAATTCCTGTTATTTATTGTTCGCCCGGGCACAATAAATCCGCCATATCGGCGTTATAATGCAAAAATACATCAACTTATGGCAGACGACAAAAAGATTATTTTCTCGATGGTGGGCGTGGGCAAGCTCATTCCGCCCAGCCGCCAGATACTGAAAGACATATACCTGAGCTTCTTCTACGGAGCCAAAATCGGCATCATCGGCCTCAACGGCAGCGGCAAGTCCAGCCTGATGAAGATCATCGCCGGCGTGGACAAGGACTACCAGGGCGAGGTGGTCTTCTCGCCAGGCTACAGCGTGGGCTACCTGGAGCAGGAACCCAAGCTGGACGACACCAAGACCGTCAAGGAGGTGGTGCAGGAGGCCGTGCAGGAGACCGTGGACCTCCTCAAGGAGTACGACGAGGTGAACAACGCCTTCGCCGAACCCGATGCCGACTTCGACAAGCTCATCGCCCGCCAGGGCGAACTCACCGAGCTGCTGGAGGCCCACGACGCCTGGAACCTCGACCAGAAGCTCGAACGCGCCATGGACGCCCTGCGCTGCCCCGACGAGGACCAGCTGGTGAAGAATCTCTCCGGCGGCGAGCGCCGCCGCGTGGCCCTCTGCCGCCTGCTCCTGCAGGAACCCGACATCCTGCTCCTCGACGAGCCCACCAACCACCTCGACGCCGAGAGCATCGACTGGCTGGAGCAGCATCTGCAGCAGTACAAAGGCACCGTCATCGCCGTCACCCACGACCGCTACTTCCTCGACCATGTGGCCGGATGGATTCTCGAACTGGACCGTGGCGAGGGCATCCCTTGGAAGGGCAACTACAGCTCCTGGCTCGAGCAGAAGACCGCCCGTCTGGCCATGGAGGAGAAGCAGGAGAGCAAGAGGAGAAAAACCCTCCAGCGCGAGCTGGAATGGGTGCGCATGGCCCCCAAGGCCCGCCACGCCAAGGGCAAGGCCCGTCTGGCCGCCTACGACCGCCTGCTCAACGAGGACGTCAAGGAGAAGGAGCAGAACCTCGAAATCTTCATCCCCAACGGCCCCCGCCTTGGCAACAAGGTGCTGGAGGTCAACGGCGTCAGCAAGGCCTATGGCGACAAACTCCTCTACGAGAACCTCACCTTCTCGCTGCCCCCCGCCGGCATCGTGGGCATCATCGGCCCCAACGGCTGCGGCAAAACCACGCTCTTTCGCCTCATCATGGGCCTCGAGAAACCCGACACCGGCACCTTCGAGGTCGGCGAGACCGTCAAGCTCGGCTACATCGACCAGCAGCATGCCGAGATCGACCCCGAGAAGACCGTCTACGAGATGATCAGCGGCGGCAACGAGAACCTGCAGGTGGGCGGCCGCCTGGTCAACAGCCGCGCCTACATCTCCCGTTTCAACTTCACCGGCACCGACCAGCAGAAGAAAGTCGGCGTACTGAGCGGCGGCGAGCGCAACCGTCTGCACCTGGCCCTGACGCTGAAGAGCGAGGCCAACGTGCTGCTCCTCGACGAGCCCACCAACGACATCGACGTCAACACCATGCGCGCCCTCGAGGAGGGCTTGGAGAACTTCGCCGGCTGCGCCGTGGTCATCAGCCACGACCGCTGGTTCCTCGACCGCATCTGCACCCACATCCTCGCCTTCGAGGGCGACTCGCAGGTCTACTTCTTCGAGGGCGGCTACACCGAGTACGAGGAGAACCGCAAGAAACGCCTCGGCGACGACACCCCCCACCGCATCCACTACAAGAAACTGAAAGCCTAGTGAATGGTGATGAGTGAATGGTGAATTGTGAATAGTGAATAGGTTTGTTGAATCATTTAGAAATTAGAAATCAAAGAAGCAAACAACCCATTAAAATAAATAATAGCTATGAAACTGAAACGAATCATGATGTTTGTGGCTGCCGCCACAATGCTCTTTGCCGCCTGCGGCAAGGACGACGACAAATCCACCCCCACCGCTGCCGACAACCAGCTGGTCTACAATGGCAAGGTCTATCAGGCCGAAGGTGCCGAGGGCAACGTCAACAGCAACAACGCCCAGCTGGGCTTCTCCGGCAAGAAGGATGGCATCTACTTCATGGTAGACTGCCACATCCAGGATGTAGCCAACCGCACCTACGACCTCACCCAGGAGGATGCCGACCATGTGCTCCATTTCCACATCGTCGTCGAGAGACCCGGCGCCCAGTCGCAGGAGGATGTCTTCGACCTCCAGTATCAGAATGGTCCCCACCTCTGGTATTTCCTCAACGGCGACAATGTCTCCAACGCTTCGGCTTTCACCAGCGGTACCGCTGAGACCACCCTCACCGACACCTCCCTCATCCTCAATGTCTCCGGCACCCTCGTCAACGGCAAGTCCCTCGCCTTCCGCGTGGTGCTCCCCCGCGAGGAGTAGACGCCGGAAAGCTTGACATCCAAGCCAGACGTAAGCAAAACGATAGGCGGCGCCGCTCAGCAGAGCGGCGCCGCCTTGTTGTCTCTCTATGCACCCGCCACTATTCGGCCTGCTGGCGGTATTTCTCCACCTCGCCCTGCACGTTGCGCACGTTGTCGTTGGCCTTCTCCACGTCCTTCTGGGCGCTGGCCTTCTTCTGCTCGTCCTTGGCAATCTCGGACTCCAGTTTCTTGATGTCTTCCTGGGCCTCTTTGATCTTCTGGTTGTATTTCTCGATGTCCTTCTTCTTGTCGGCGATCTTCTCCTTGTTCTTCTGGATGTTCTTGTCCAGCTTCTCAACGGCGGCGACGGCCTTGGCCTGGCCCTTCTCGGCCTTCTTCAGGTTGTCCTTTTCAGCCTCCATGTTGTTCTGGGCCTCGAAGCGGGTGACATACTGGACGAAATCCTCTGTGAAGCGGCGCACATTGGCCATCATGGCCTCGCGGTCGGCGGTGAGGTCGGTGGGGATGACGCAGACGGTCACCGTGGCGCTGTTCTTGGAATCCTTCTCCACCTTGGTGTAGAGGTTGACGGGGTCGGTGGCTATCTCGGCGAAGAGCTGGTCGAGGGCGGCGATGAAGCCCTCGCTTTTCTTGGTCTTCAGGCCGGCGTCTTTCAGGCGCTTGTTCATGGCGTCCTGCACGAGGTCCGCCTTCTTCTGGATGGTGACGCTGAATCCGGGGGTCGTCACGGTGCCCACTTGCACGCTTTTGGTTTCGATGTTCTGGGCCATCACCATGGAAAAAGCCATCAACATGGCGGGCAATAAAAACAGTTTCTTCATCATAATGTCTTGTATTTTAAATTTTTAATTCCTTCTTACCGTTGCCTGGACCGGGGTGTGCGGCCCAGGCATTCAAAGTGCAAAGATACGCAAAAATTTTCAATTGTTGATAACTTTTTTCTTTCTCCTCCCGCCCATGGGTCCGAGAGGGGTCGAAGAGGTACATAATTCGGCATTTCTTATATTGTTCTTATATCGTTCTCATATACTTCTCATATACTTCTCATATACTTCTTATATCACCTATATAAGAAGTATATGAGAAGTATATAGGAAGGATATAAGAAGGGCCGAATTTGACCCCTCTTTGGGGGAGTGAGGAGTGATGAGTGATGAGTGATGGGTGGTGAGTGATGGGTGATGGGTGGTGAGTGATGGGTGATGAGTGGGGGTGTTGATATTTTCTTTTCGCGGTGTCGGAAATTTTCTGTATTTTTGCATTCGAAAAAGAAGATTTGTTTATGACGCAGTTTACTCATTTGCATGTGCACTCGCACTATTCGATGCTGGACGGTATGTCGAAGGTTCCCGACCTGGTGGCGAAGGCGAAGCGTTGCGGTATGTACGCGATGGCGCTGACGGACCACGGGAATATGTTCGGCATCAAGGATTTTCTTGACACGGTGAACAAGGAGAACGGGAAGGTGAAGGACAAGATCAAGGAGCTGGAGGCCAGGATCAAGGAGGTGGAGGAGGTGTACACGCAGTCGGAAATTCCCGAGGGGACTCCGAAGCTGAGCGAGCTGCAGGAGGAGCTGGAGGGGTTGAAGAAGCAGATTTTCAAGCCGATTGTGGGCACGGAGGCTTACTGCGCGAGGCGTAGTCTCTACGACAAGGACAAGAACCTGAAGGAGATCAGTCCGGAGACGGGGCGCGAGCGCATTGTGGACAGCAGCGGCTACCACCTGATACTGCTGGCTAAGAACCTGCAGGGCTACCATTCGCTGTGCAAGCTGGCGTCGATAGCGTATACGGACGGTTTGTACAACCGCCCGAGGATAGACCACGAGGTGCTGGAGAAGTACCACGAGGGCCTGATTGTGTGCTCGGCGTGCCTGGGGGGCGAGATTCCGCAGCTGATCATGAAGGGGGACCTGGAGGGTGCGGAGAAGGCGGTGCTGTGGTTCAAGCGGGTGTTCGGCGAGGACTACTACATCGAGCTGATGCGCCACAAGACGGACAAGCCGAATGCGAACTACGACACCTACCGCTGGCAGATGAAGGTGGAGCCGGAGCTGATAAGGCTGGCGCGGAAGCACGGGATCAAGCTGGTGGCGACGAACGATTCGCACTTTGTTGAGGAGGAGCACGGGGAGGCGCACGACCACCTGATTTGCCTGGCGACGCAGAAGGACTATGCTGACCCGAACCGCCTGCACTATACGAAGCAGGAGTGGCTGAAGAGTCCGGAGGAGATGGAGGCGGTGTTTGCCGACCTGCCCGAGGCGTTGGCCAACACGATGGAGGTGGCGGACAAGGTGGAGGTGTACAGTGTGGACAGCGACCCGCTGATGCCGGTGTTCCCGATTCCGGAGGATTTCGGCAGGGAGGAGGAATGGCGCGCGCGATTGACGGAGGAGGACCTCTTCAACGAGTTCACCCGCAACGAGAAGGGCGAGGTGGTGCTGAGCCAGGAGGCTGCGGAGAAGAAAATCAAGAAGCTTGGAGGATACAAGAAGCTGTACCGCATCAAGTTCGAGGCCGACTACCTGGAGCACCTGGTGTGGCAGGGTGCGCGGAAGAGGTATCTGGGTGGAGAGTGGAGAGCGGAGGGTGGAGAGCCGACGGATGCCGATATCAAAGCGGCGCTGAGCGAGGAGGTGAGGGAGAGAATCGTGTTCGAGCTGCACACGATCAAGACGATGGGTTTCCCGGGCTACTTCCTGATTGTGAGCGACTATATCCGTGCGGCGCGCGAGGAGCTGGGGGTGAGTGTGGGACCGGGGCGCGGCAGCGCGGCAGGAAGCGTGGTGGCCTACTGCCTGTGGATTACGGACCTGGACCCGCTGAAGTACGACTTGCTGTTTGAGCGTTTCCTGAATCCGGACCGTATCTCGCTGCCCGATATCGACGTGGACTTCGACGATGCGGGACGCGGCAAGGTGCTGGAGTGGGTGACGCAGAAGTACGGCAAGGAGCGCGTGGCGCATATTATCACCTATGGTACCATGGCGACGAAGAGTTCGATTGCCGACGTGGGAAGGGTGGAGAAGATACCGCTGGCGACGGTGAACCAGCTGAAGAGCTATATTCCCGACCGCGGTTTCCCGGAGAACATCAAGGACGAGAAGGGGAAGAGTCCGAAGGTGAACCTGAAGAACTGCTACAAGTATGTGCCGGAACTGAAGGCCATCATGCAGGGCGACGACGAGCAGCTGAAGCAGATGCTGACGTATGCCGAGGAGCTGGAGGACACGAACCGCCAGATAGGCATCCACGCGTGCGGCGTGATTATCGGTGCGCAGGACATTACAGATGTGGCGCCGGTGTGTGTGGTGTATGACAAGGAGAGCGACGAGTATGTGCAGGTGACGCAGTACGACGGGCACGTGGTGGAGAATGTGGGGTTGATCAAGATGGACTTCCTCGGGCTGAAGAACCTGACGATTATCAAGAACTGCATCCGGATGGTGAAGAAGGGCAGGGGAGAGGATGTGGATGTGGACCACCTGCCGCTGGACGACGAGTTGACGTACAAGCTTTTCTGCGAGGGCAACACGGTGGGCGTGTTCCAGTTTGAGTCGGCGGGCATGCAGAAGTACCTGCGCGAGCTGCAGCCGCATGTGATCGACGACCTGATAGCCATGAACGCACTGTACCGCCCGGGTCCCATGGACAACATTCCGGAGTTTATCGACCGCAAGCAGGGCAGGAAGCCCATCGAGTACGACATACCGGTGATGGAGAAGTACCTGAAGGACACTTACGGCATCACGGTGTACCAGGAGCAGGTGATGCTCTTGAGCCGCCTGCTGGCGGGCTTCACGCGCGGCCAGAGCGACACGCTGCGCAAGGCCATGGGCAAGAAGCAGATTGAAAAGATGAACGAGCTGGAGGTGCTCTTCTACGAGGGCGGCGAGAAGAACGGCCACCCGAGGGAAATTCTCTCAAAGATATGGGAGGAGTGGAAGAAGTTTGCCTCGTATGCCTTCAACAAGTCGCACGCGGCCTGCTATTCGTGGGTGGCGTACCAGACGGCCTACCTGAAGGCGCACTATCCGGCGGAGTATATGGCCGCCGTGATGACGAGTGCGCAGAGCGACATCAAGCGCGTCACGGAGTTGATGGACGACTGCCGGAGGCAGGGGGTGGAGGTGGCTGCGCCGAGTGTGAACTATTCGGACATGGACTTTTCGGTGGACAGCACGGGCAAGATACGCTTCGGACTGTGCGCTATCAGCGGCATGGGCGAGGCGGCGAGTGCGGCCATCATCGAGGAGAGGGAGAAGAACGGACTGTACAAGGACATCTTCGACTTCCTGAAGCGGGTGGACATGCACTCGGTGAACAAGAAGAACATGGAGGTGCTGGTGAAGGCCGGGGCCTTCGACGGTGTGGGTACGATGCACCGGGCGCAGTATTTCTACAAGGAGAACCAGCTGGAGACCACGCCCACATACCTGGACCAGCTGGTGAAGTGGGCCATCCGAAGCCAGGACGGCGCATCAAGCAACCAGATGAGTATTTTCAGCATGAGCGAGGAGCTGGCCGAGGAGGAGCATCCGCCGATACCGGAGTGCGAGGAGTGGTCGACTCTGGTGCGCTGCCGGGCCGAGAAGGAGGTCATCTCGACCTACCTATCGGGCCATCCGCTGGACGACTTCAAGTACGAGATAAAGATGTTCACCAACATTGGCGTCGACCAGCTGACGGCGCTCGAACCGCTTGCGGGGCACGAGGTGAGGTTTGCGGGCATGGTCTCCGGAGTGAAGGACGGCGTGTCGGCCAAGGGCAATCCCTACGGGTCGATGGTTATCGACGACTATTCGGGCAGCTACGAGCTGAGGCTGTACGACGAGGAGTACACCAGCTTCAAGAACTTTTTCACCAACGACACGTTCATCTTTGTCCGTGCCATGGTGCGTTCCTACAGCTACAAGGACAAGAAGACGGGGGCCGACAAGACCTACACGCGACTGCGCATCATGTCGATGATGCTGCTGAGCAAGGTGATGGACAAGTTCACGTCGAAGCTCTCGTTCATAGTGCCCCTCGAGAGTGTTGACGAAGCTTTCTGCAAGAGCCTGAAAAAGCTGGCCCATGCCCACAAAGGCGACGTGCCCCTGCAGGCGCAGGTGGTCGACGCCGCCCGCAACCTCTCGCTCACCCTCAACACCATGGACCTCCGCGTATCGGCGCACGACATCATTCCCGAACTGGAACGCCTGAAAGGCATCAGCCGTGTGGTGCCCATCATGAAGAGTTAGACGACGAAATATGTACGAGATTGAAACACAGACCCGAGTCGGGATTTCCCCGATACCGCTGGCCATCGACTTTGCCTGCGGCATTGTCAGTTTAGGCTCCTGTTTTTCCGACGAGGTGGGCCAGCGGATGGCCGACAGCGGTTTCCACATCGAGCAGAACCCTTTCGGCACCCTCTACAACCCCTTCTCCATCGCGACGGCCCTGCGTCGGCTCATGGACGACAGCGAGATTACCGCCGCCGACCTGATGCAGCATGAAGGCCTGTGGCATTCGTGGCACCACCACGGCTCCTTCTCGCGTCCCACGCAGGAGGAGTGCCTGGCGGTCTGCAATGCCCGCATCCACCAGGCCCACGCCGCCCTCAAGGAGGCCTCGCTGCTGATGGTGACCTTTGGGTCGGCCTGGGTCTACGACCTTGCTGACGGCCGCGGCACTGTGGCCAACTGCCACAAGCTCCCGCAGGAGCTCTTCGTCCGCCACCGCCTCTCGGTCGACGACATCGTGGCCCGATGGCGCCCCTTGCTCGACGAGCTGCATGCCCTCTACCCCTCGCTGCACACGCTCTTCACCGTCTCCCCCATACGCCACATCGGCGACGGCCTCCATGGCAACCAGCTCAGCAAAAGCACCCTCCTGCTGGCCGTCGACCAGCTGGTGGACCGCGAAATACCCCCGGCCCTGCGCAAGCGCAAGGGCGTCAAGGTGGCGGTCCCCGAGCACCCGATGACCTTATACTTCCCTTCCTACGAAATCGTCCTCGACGAGCTGCGCGACTACCGCTACTACAATGCCGACATGGCGCACCCGTCCCAGCTTGCCGTCGACATTGTCTGGGACCGCTTCCAGCGCGTCACCATGGTCCCCGCCGTCCGCGACCAGGCCCACTTCAACGCCAAGCAGGCCAAACGCGAACGCCACGTCCCGTTACATTAAAAAAACAATATATATGCGTCCAGGGCAATAATTATGGTCGCCGGACGTTCTTTTTGTCAATCGAAGTAAAATAGTATCAGCAATGAAACAGAACATAGCACTTGTCATGGGAGGCTACAGCGGCGAGCACGACATCTCCATCGCTAGCGGTAACCAGGTGTATGGCCAGTTGGACCATACCAAATACAACGTCTACAAGATTGTCGTCGACCGCCAGGGATGGTACTGGGAGCGCGACGGCGCCCATCTGCCTGTCGACCGCGGCGACTTCACGGTCACCGACCACGGCCGGAAGGTCCGTTTCGACCTCGCCTTCATCATCGTCCACGGCAACCCCGGCGAAAACGGCATCCTGCAGGGCTACTTCGACATGCTGGGCATCCGCTACACCACCTGCGGCTTCTACACCTCCAGCCTCACCTTCCACAAGGGCTATTGCAACCCCGTGGTGAAAAGTTTCGGCCTGGTGAAGGTCGCCAAGTCAGTCCTTCTCTACAAGGAACCGCCCACCGACGCCAAGCTCGACGAGCTGATGTCCGGCATGACATACCCCGTCTTCGTCAAGCCTGCCGCCGGCGGCAGCAGTGTGGCCACCACCAAGGTGAAGAGCCGCGAGCAGCTCCTGCCCGCCATCCGCGAGGCCTTCACCGAGGACCGCCAGGTGCTCGTCGAGCAGTTCATCCCCGGCCGCGAGTTCGACTGCGGTGTCTTCCGCCCCGCCGAGGGCAAGAAGATGGTCTTCCCCGTCACCGAAATCATCCCCATCGGAGGCCACGAGTTCTTCGACTACGAAGCCAAATACGACGGCTTCAGCAACGAGGTCTGCCCTGCCGAGGTCGACGAGAGCATCTCCAAGCACATCCAGGAGGTCTCCTACCGCCTCTACGACCTCCTCGGCTGCCGCGGCATCGTCCGTTTCGACTATATCTACAACACCGACGAGCAGGAACTCTACTTCCTCGAGGTCAACACCATCCCCGGCCAGAGCGCCGAGAGCATCGTCCCCAAGCAGGCCCGCGCCATGGGCATCACCCCCGCCGAGCTCTACGAAATGAGCATCCAGGCGGCGCTGGCCGAATGAAGAATCTCACTATCTCAAGGAGCAAATATTAAAACATATGAAGAAAACCTGTCTCACATTGGCTTTCGCATCCCTTCTCTTGGGCGGATGCGACAAAGAAAACAACAAAATAACCGTCGAAAACGACACCCCCTCCCAGGTCTCCTCCGAGGAATTGCTGCGCACCTCCCAGAGTTGGGACGGTGCCGACCTGCCCAACTATCCGGAAGGCAAGCCCGAGCTTGTCGCTGTGCGCTACGAATTCCCTGCCGGACAGAAACTTGGCTGGCACCACCATCCTGTGATGAACTACGGCATACTGGTGCAGGGCGAGCTGACCATTATAGGCCAGGACGGCCGCGAGAAAACGGTGCACGAGGGTGAGGCCGTCGTCGAAATGGTAGGCACCATCCACCACGGCGAGAACCGTGGCACCAAACCCGTCATCCTGTATATGTTCTATATCTCGCAGGAGGGGCAGCCCCTTGCGGTGCAACATCCCGAAATCCCGTTGGAATAGCAAGCCAACGGACAGCAACAAAAAGAGGAACTCCCGTTGAGTTCCTCTTTCTTTTTGAGGTCGCTTCCGGATTTGAACCGGAGTAGCAGGTTTTGCAGACCTGTGCCTAGCCCCTCGGCCAAACGACCTTTTTGCTCTAGAAAAGCGGTGCAAAGGTACGAACATTTTCCGAACTGGCCAAATCTTTTTGCAATATTTTTTTTAAGATGATGATTTTTAGCTGCTAATTTCGAAAAAATATGTATCTTTGCACCGTGAAAAGTAAGTATATATTCGCTCTATTTGTCGCATTTTTACTGCTTTCGGCATGTCATAAAGACGTGCCTGTCGACCCCCTGCGCCGCTCGCGCGTCGACGGGCTGAACAAGGAAGCCTTCGTCAACCGCTACCGCGACCCCCAGCGTTGCCTCGCCCTCAGCGACAGCGCCCTGGCCTACGTGCGCGACTCCCTGCCGGAGTATGTCGACGGCGAACTCCGCGCCCGCAACAACATGGCTTTCGCCTACTTCCTCACCTCCGACTACCCCAACGCCAGCCTCATGCTCGACCATGTCGACAAACTCGTCGCCCTCCGCAACCCCGCCATGCGCAACGGCGACATCGAGCTCGTCATCGCCAACCTCCTCCGTGCACGCCTGCTGCAGCGCAACTGCCAGATTGCCGACTCCTATCGCCTGCTCTACGACATCGGCCGCAGCGGCATCCTCGAGGACAACAGCGAACACCTCCTCTACAACTACGCCCAGACCGAGTACTACATCACCCTCCTCACCCTCAATTTCCACTACCGCAACGGCAAGGAGGAGGACGTCATGACCACCGTCGCCGAGGTCGAGGCCCGCAGACCCAGCCTGCGTGTCGACTACGCCCAGGACATGGCCCTCAACTACGCCCTCGCCTACGGCTTGCAGACGGCGGGCGAAAGCCTCCGCGCCCTCGACTACTGCTACCAGAACTTCGAAATCCTCGACCGCCTGCAACGCACCCCACTCCCGGGCGACACCGCCACCGCCTTCTGCCTCTACAACTACGCCAACACCCTCCAGATGACCGCCCTCATCCACAAGAATATGCCCGGCACCGTGCCGCCCGACAGCGTCCTCGCCCTCTACGACGAGGCCCGCGAGTGCTTCTTCGACTACGGCGACCCCTACCAGATGCTCGGCGGCGTCACCTCCACGGCACGCTACGCCCTCCTCGTCGGCGACACCCTCAAGGCCCACCAGGTCCTGAACGAGTGGCGCTCGCTCCGTGGCACCTGGACCCCCTTTGCGGCACCCAAGATGGAGGTGGGCTACTTCGACCTCCTCATCCGCAGCGGCATCGCCCGCCGCCCGGCCGAGAACCGCCTGTGGTACGAGCACCGCTGCGAGCTGCAGGACTACATAGCCCGCAACGAGAAGGAGGACTTCGCCCTCCAGACCACCCTCGCCGCCGCCCAGAGCCGCAGCCATACGCTCACGGTCTTCGCCTTTGTGCTGGGCGGTCTGCTGCTGGCACTGCTCGCGCTGACGGCTCTGCTCTGGCGCAACGGCCTGCGGCTGCGCCGCGAGAAACGCCAGCTCCAGGAGGCCAAGCGGCGCGACGTGGAGCGCATCGCCAACGTCGAGACCTGCCTCAGCGTCATGCGCCACGACATCAGCCCCTTCATCGGCTACCTCCGCAACCCCAACCTCCCTGCCGACCTGCGCTCCGAGGTGCTCGAACAGCTGCTGCGCACCTTCGACAACATCAAAAACTGGACCTCCCTCTCCATCCCCACAGGCCTGGCCTTCAACGCCACCGCCTTCCCCCTGCAGGAGGTGCTGGACGACGTGCGCCGCCAGGTCATCACCCCCGCCGGAGGGGTCGCCCTGCGCTTCCTCCCCACGGCGGACCGCCTCTGGGCCGACCGCCTGCTGGTCACCATCCTCCTGCGCAACCTCGTCAACAACGCCCTCCAGCACACCTCCGCCGGCAGCGTCGAGGTGCTCTGCGCCCCCTTCGGCGACCAGCCCGGCATGGTGGAAATCCAGGTCCGCGACACCGGCGCCGGCATGACCCCCGAGCAGCAGGAGAGCCTCTTCCGCGCCGACCGCACCCTCGCCCCCGGCAGCGAACACGGCTTCGGCCTCATCCTCTGCCGCTACATCGTCAAAAAACACGACGACAACACCCGCCGCGGCTGCAAGCTGTGGGTGGAAAGCCTGCCCGGGCAGGGCACCACCATGCACGTGGTCCTGGCCGGAGAGAAAAGCTGAGCCCGCGACCTGAAGGCCGCGGCACCTGACAACCCAACACCGAAACGAACACAACAAAGATGGAAAACAATACGATACGAGTAATGATGGTCGACGACGAGCCCCTGATCCGCAAGGCCGTCAAAATGGAAATGAACTCCCGCGCCACCGAGGTGGAATGCCACACCGGCGACGACGGCGCCACCGAGCACCGCCGCGTCACCATGGCCGAAACCTTCGCCTCCGGCCCCAGCCTCATGGCCGCCCTCGAAAGCACCGACGCCCCCGACTACCTGCTGGTCGACATGGAATTCCAGGGCGAGCCCACCGGCGGCCTCCTGGTCACGCGCCGCATCCACGAGCGCTTCCCCGACGTCCGCATCATCATCTTCTCCGGCCGTTTCGACAACCCCCTGCCCTCCGAGGAGCGCCGTCCGCAGCGCATAGGCGAGATAGGCTCCGTCGTCATGGAGGCCCTGCGCCTCGGCGCCAGCGCCTTCGTCAGCAAAAACGCCGCCGGCGGATTCTCCATCGAGAACATCATCCGCGCCATCGCCTGCCTCGAGCGCGGCGAACGCTTCTATTTCAACTACCCCGTCATGCTCACCCTCAAGGAGGCCGCCGAGCACTACTTCGCCCTCGTGGGCACCCAGGCCGCCATCGAGGTTACCGACGCCGAGCGCCAGCTTCTGCTCTACGAAGCCGCAGGCTGCACCGCCAGCGAAATCTCCTCGCGCCTCGGCGAGAGCGACAAGGCCATCCAGGAGCACCAGAAAGACCTCTCCCAGCGCTTCGACATCGTCAACAAGAGCGCCGCCCGCGTCGCCAAAGCCCTCAGCCTCGGCCTCATCTCGCCTGCCGACATCCGTTTCCTGCCCCGCTAGGGCACCCCTCATCACTCCTCACTCCTCACTCATCACTCCCCCAAAGAGGGGTCAAATTCGGCCCTTCTCATATAGTTCCTATATACTTCTCATATACTTCTTATATCACCTATATAAGAAGTATATGAGAAGTATATGAGAACGATATAAGA
>Ga0326511_10002082_pt1 | contig 16413 bp, 12 predicted proteins | sample 0_2496_0518_D_FD_203701 | JGI IMG/M metagenome (GOLD analysis project Ga0326511, IMG submission 203701) | Bovine rumen microbial communities from UC Davis, California, United States - 0_2496_0518 | ecosystem: Host-associated > Mammals > Digestive system > Stomach > Rumen | place: USA...
CCTTGTCACTCAGATGAGTTCCCCAGTCCCGTAATCCGCCCATCGTACAGCGTTTTGGACAAGACTAAGATTAAGCAGACCTTCTCTGTTGTCATTCCCTACTGGACGGACAGCCTGAGACGGTGCATTGTCAATCTCAAGTCATGAAGATGTTGTCTGTTAGCTGAAAAAGTTGTACCTTTGCGCCATTGAAATCAAAAAGAAACGGCACCACAGATGAAGAAGGCTATTTACTTACACGGATTTGCATCGGCAGGCAGTACCGGCACCGCCACTACAATGCGTAACCTGCTGTATGGACGTGATGTTACGGTGCTCAGTCCGGATATCCCAGTCTCTCCGCTCGAGGCGCAGCAGATGCTTTTCGCCTTTGTCCAGTCCGAGCAACCGGATATCATCGTGGCCACCAGTATGGGAGCCATGTTTGCTGAGCAGCTAAGGGGCTTTCCCCGCATCCTGGTCAATCCGTCCTTCCACATGGCCCGCTTGCTTACGTTCCGTGGCATGGGACGTCGTCAGTTCCGGAACAAACGTCAGGACGGGGCTGTGGATTTCAAGGTGGATAAGGAAATGATAAGTCAGTTCCAGCAGGTAGAGAAGAACTCGTTCCAGGGAATCACTCCGCAGGAGAAGACGCTGGTATGGGGTCTTTTCGGAACGCAGGACAAACTGGTGAACTGCCAGGCGGATTTCCGCAAGCACTATGGCGCAGAGCAGATGAGGCTCTTCGAGGGTGAGCATTTCCTGAATGATAAGGTACTCTCCCATGTGGTCCTGCCCCTGGTGGAGCAGATACTGCAACTGGAGGAATGAATAAAGGAAGTTAATAAAGGAAGTTAATAAGGGGAGTTAAAAAGGAAGTTAATAAGGGGAGTTAAAAGGGAAGTTAAAGAAGAAGTTAAAAAAGGAAGTTAAAGAAGAAGTTAAAAAGGGAAGTTAAAGGGACAATATTACATGAGCAGGCAGCATCCGATACTATCGTCCGGCCAGTTTCTGGCTTTACTCCCTGCGCGTAGCGCATAACTCCTGATCTGACTCCATTTTATAACTCCCGAAACATAAATAAATAAGGTATAAAGTAATATGTTTGAAAATTTAAGTGAGAGACTCGAAAGGTCCTTTAAGATACTGAAGGGTGAAGGCAAGATCACCGAGATCAACGTTGCCGAAACGCTGAAGGATGTGCGTCGTGCCCTGTTGGATGCCGACGTCAACTATAAGGTAGCCAAGAATTTTACCGATACCGTCAAGCAGAAAGCCCTGGGCCAGAATGTGCTTACGGCTGTTAAGCCACAGCAGCTGATGGTCAAGATTGTGCATGACGAGTTGGCATCCCTAATGGGAGGCGAGACTACCGACATGCAGCTCAAGGGTCATCCCGCCATCATCCTGATGGCCGGTCTGAACGGTGCCGGTAAGACCACCATGAGCGGTAAACTGGCTAAGATGCTCAAGGAGAAGCGCCACATGAATCCCCTTCTGGCAGCCTGCGATACCTTCCGTCCTGCCGCTATGGAGCAGTTGCGTGTCCTGGGTGAGCAGGTGGGTGTCCCCGTTTATATGGAAGAGGGTGCTACCGACCCCGTCAGCGTAGCTAAGAATGCTATCCAGCAGGCCAAGGCCAAGGCTCATGATGTACTGATTGTGGATACCGCCGGACGTCAGGCCATTGACGAGGAGCTTATGCAGCAGATTCAGGACATCCGTGATGCTGTTCAGCCGGATGAAATACTTTTCGTGGTGGATGCCATGACGGGTCAGGATGCTGTGAACACGGCCAAGGAGTTCAATGACCGTTTGGACTATACAGGTGTTATCCTTACCAAGTTGGACGGTGATACCCGTGGCGGTGCGGCCCTCAGTATCCGTACCGTGGTTGACAAGCCTATCAAGTTTGTAGGTACAGGCGAGAAGATGGAGGCCATCGACGCCTTCCACCCCAGCCGTATGGCCGACCGTATCCTGGGAATGGGTGATATCGTCTCTCTTGTTGAGCGCGCTCAGGAACAGTATGATGAGGAAGAGGCCCGCCGCCTGCAGAAGAAGATTCAGAAGAACCAGTTTGACTTCAATGACTTCTATTCTCAGATTCAGCAGATCAAGAAGATGGGCAACCTGAAGGACCTTGCCAGTATGATTCCCGGAGTAGGCAAGGCCCTCAAGGATGTGGATATAGATGACAACGCCTTTAAGAATATCGAGGCCATCATCCTGTCCATGACTCCCAAGGAGCGTACCAATCCTGAATGCCTGAATACCAGCCGCCGTATGCGTCTGGCAAAGGGTTCCGGCACTAATATCCAGGAGGTGAACAGGCTTATCAAGCAGTTCGACCAGACCCGCAAGATGATGAAACTGGTTACCAACAACAGTAAGATGGCTCAGATGGCCAAGATGATGAAGGGCAAGATGCCCTCGTTGCCGGGAGGAATGCCTAAGGTATAATTCAAAATTCAAAGACCAAAATTCAATAACCAATAACCCAAAGCCCTATCCCCCTCCCTCGGGAGGGTTGGGGTGGGGTCTCAACCATATTATGGAACTTATTGACGGAAAGGCAACGGCTGCCACAATAAAAGCCGAGATAAAAGAGAAAGTAGAAGCTATCGTAGCTGCCGGCGGCAAGCGTCCTCATCTGGCTGCTATCTTGGTAGGCCATGATGGCGGTAGCGAAACCTATGTTAAGAACAAGGTGCTTGCCTGCGAAGCTTGTGGCTTTAAGAGCACCCTGCTGCGTTTCGAGGATGATATTACCGAGGCAGAGCTTCTTGCTCAGGTACAGCAGCTTAATGAGGATGCTGATGTGGACGGATTCATTGTCCAGCTGCCATTGCCCCGGCATATCGATGAGCAGAAGGTCATCGAGGCTATTGACTACCGTAAGGATGTGGACGGTTTCCATCCCATCAATGTGGGACGTGTGGCTATCGGTCTTCCCGCCTTCATCTCCGCAACGCCAAAGGGTATCCTTGAACTCCTGCGCCGTTATAACGTAGAGACCAGCGGTAAGAAATGCGTCATCTTAGGCCGTTCCAATATCGTAGGCAAGCCCATGTCCCAGCTGATGATGCAGAAGGGTGTGGATGCTACGGTAACCGTCTGTCATAGCCGTTCCAAGACACTTAAGGAAGAGTGTCTGCAGGCCGATATCATCATTGCCGCCATCGGAAAGCCCGGCTTTGTGACCGCTGATATGGTCAAGCCCGGAGCTACCATCATAGATGTCGGTACTACCCGTGTTCCCGATGCAACCCGTAAGAGCGGATTCCGCCTGAGCGGTGATGTTGACTTCGAGAATGTGGCTCCCCTCTGTTCCTATATCACTCCCGTTCCCGGTGGAGTAGGGCCCATGACCATCTGTATGCTGATGCAGAACACCCTCGCCGCCGGAGAAAAGTTGTATTATTGATAAAAAAGGTCGCCAATCATTTGGCAATATCAAAATATTGTAGTACCTTTGCACTCGCAATTGAGAAAGACATCTCTTTTGAGCTCTATTAGATGGTGACTATAGTTCAGTTGGTTAGAGCGTCAGATTGTGGTTCTGAATGTCGTGGGTTCGAGTCCCACTAGTCACCCGGAAAGCCTTGGCAAACTGCCAAGGTTTTTTTTGTTCTTTATTCTCCTATGGCGTCCCGCCAAGAGATCTTATGAATAATCTTGTTTTTATTTTTTACGCAGAGAAGTTTCTCCTCTCACTCAATCGCAGCCTTCTGCGTGAGGCTTATAATCGGGCCAGATTATTTACAAGATCTCTTACCCGTCAGGGCATAGGAGGAACAGTGCGAGGCCCGTAGGACCTACGTTAATACAGTAATATGGGCAAACAAAACATCCTGAGCCCCCCAATAAAACATCTTAATACGCCTTCCAAAATTATTATCAAGGCATGAAAATATATAACCAAGGTTTGAAAATATATAACCAAGGCTTGAAAATATATTTTCAAGCCGTGAAAATAGTTATAATGCGCGTATTGGCATGTTTTTTTTAGGGGGTGGAGAACTTTTTGTACCTCGTATTAACACTTTTAGTGTGTAGTTTGTGATTTTAGTTGATAGCTTACGGTTTTATTTGTATTACTCGTTGAGTACTTTAAGTCTTATTTGTAGTGCAGGTAGGTGCGGTTGAGCTTTATTTATAATTCCCGTTGATTCCTATTTTTGTTATTTATACTCAAAGTTGACAATACGTATTGTTCGCTGCAAAAATATGGTTTATTTCTTAAGCGACTAAAGATTTAATGGCGATTTCCCTATAGCTCTTCCATTTTTCTTGAATTTGCCCGTACAGAGCGCTGTGTAGTTTCATTTGTTTTTTTTGCGGGAAGTGGAACATTTTATATCGCGTATTCACATTTTTTTTTGATAGCTTGTCAACTTTGTTAACGGATAACGTAATTCTGATTTATTTTGTATTGTGCTCACCTAATCGTAATTTTGAGACTATCGTCTCTAAAATACTCACGCTCGACAATAAATATAAATAGATTTATTTTGTATTGTGCTCACTTAATCGTATTTTTGTACCCATAACGTGAACATATAACTTGGTGTTATTGCTAAGTAGTATCAAAACAGACAAATTTATATGGCAAAGAAAGCAAAAGTAGTTAAGGAGAAGTCTATCGAAGACCGTATATGGGATAGCGCGAACAAGCTTCGCGGAAACCTTACCGCATCTGAGTATCAGAATGTGGTGCTGGGTCTTGTGTTCCTTAAATATATCAGCGATTGCTGAGGAAATACAAGTATCCGCCTCTTACTACACGAAAAGAATTCTTGATGTGTCCCGATTCCGACCGAACCAAACTTTAATTAGCAAAATTGTCAAGGAACTCTTTGGATGGCAACGTAAAACTTAACACTATATATTATTTAACGAACTATTGTATTGACAGGTTAACATTTATTTCTATCTTTGCAATTGTAATACCCAAACAATGCCATGCCAGACATTAAGATTGATAATATTTGGAAGAAGGCTTTTGAACTGACAAAGAAAGGCAAGAACCTTTTCATAACGGGTAAGGCTGGAACTGGAAAAACAACTTTGCTAAAGGAAGTTGTGAGTTGTTTGAAAGAAGAGAACAAAGTTGTTGCTGTAACTGCTCCTACAGGTGTTGCAGCCCATAATGCTGAGGGCGTTACACTTCATTCGCTTCTTCGTTTGCCTCTGAATCCTTATCTGCCAGGAATCAGAATCCCCAAGTTATATAGCTTAAATGGTGAAGAAAGAAGGATAGTTCGTAATCTGGATGTACTGATTATTGATGAGGTGAGTATGGTTCGTTGTGATATGATGGACGCTGCGGACGATATATTGCGACACTACAGAAACCGTAAAGAACCATTTGGCGGTGTACAGATTGTAATGTTTGGCGATTTGTATCAGCTTATGCCGGTAGCAGTTGAAGAAGATGAAAAAGAATTGACCAAGTATTATAAGTCATTCTACTTCTTCGGAAGCAATGTGATGAAGAAACTGGACTATTTGATGCTGGAGTTGAAAACTATTTATAGGCAAGATGACCGCAGTTTTGTGAATCTACTGAATACTATCCGAGAAGGAAAACTACCTTTGGCCGAACAGAAAAAACTGGACCAATTGTACAGGTCTAAATACAAGGAGCCGAAGGGGAGTCGTCAGATAATTATCACAACACATAATTGGAAATCAAGATGGCTTAACCAAAAAAAGTTTGATGCTATGTCCAAAAGAGAACGGGAATATAAAGCATATATTGATGGCTATTTCCCAAGACCGGAGTATCCAACTAACTACAATCTGAGGCTAAAGGTAGGGGCTCGTGTTATGTTTCTACGTAATATGGATGGCATATATTACAATGGGATGCTGGGAACTATCGTTTCATTATCCGACCATGATATTGTTGTTAAAACAGATAATGATGGAAGGGAGATTAATGTTGAGAGAGACAGGTGGGATTTTGAACGTTATCATCTAAATAAGAAAACCAAAGAGTTGGAAATAGAAAAGATAGGTTCGTTTGTTCAATATCCTTTGAAACTTGCTTGGGCTATAACAATCCATAAGAGCCAAGGACTGACATTTGAGAATGTTGTTATTGATGCAGGAAAAGCTTTTGCAGCCGGACAGGTATATGTTGCATTGAGCAGATGCCGGCAGTTTAACAAGATAGTTTTGATGTCTAAAATCACTCCTAAAGCAGTAAAGATTGACCCAACTGTAGCTCAGTACCTAAAATCTGTGAAACGAGAAAAGATTATTGCAACTCCCCAAAAGAATGTATCAAAAAGGATAAAGATAAAAGACACTATCCAAAAAACATTAACAGCACTACAAGATGGCCTATCGCCTGAAGAGATTGCAAAAGCTCGCGGGCTTGTCCCAAGTACTGTTTATAGTCATCTAACAGAACTTGTATGCTTAGGCAGGGTAAATGCTTTAGATTTGGTCAGCGAAGAGGATGTTGTACTTGTAAAATCAGCATGGAAGAAGGCGGAATCTGATAAACTCTCGGAAATAAAGATGAACCTTCCGCCAGAAGTCAGTTATGAAACAATAAAAGTGGTGATGGCTCATTTAAAGAGAGAAGAAGAATTAAAGAAAATCTGAACAGCCCGATGTGATCATGGACGATGCATTAGACTATATAGTTTTCGATTCCGTTTACAATAGTAGCGGAGGAGGCTCATCTAATGATGATAATGGAGACCTGCCCTTGTGGGCTAAAATTATGGCTGCTATAATGTTAATTGCTATCATTGCGTTCATTATCTATGGTTGGTGTGAAGCAACAGGGTAGCTAAGGGACAGCAATTATGGTTCATGGTTCAAGGTTAATGGTAAAACATATATGAGCGCATTTACAAGAATGATGGAGGATTATGACTACCATCAGCATACGGGAGAGCTTCCCGAATACTTTGGTAAGGGCGGCGGTGGTGACAACCGGGGCTGCGGCTTTGGCTGCTTTGTTGCCATTATTCTGGTTTCTGCGTTAGTATATGCTACATGCGCTTCTGATAAATCAAGTGAAGCTGAACAGCAGAAGAAGTCTGAAACAATGATTGTCCCGGCTTCTCAGCATCAGACTCCTTATTATCCTTCAGAGTTGTCGGATCCTACAACCTCATCCATTGAGGAACAAGAAGATATATCTATGTCAGATGAGTCCCAATCTAAGCAAGAAAAATCAGAAACTCAGTCTGTCGAAACGGTTAAAATCTCTCAGTATTATGAAGAAGGGTATGAGAAAGGATACGAAGATGGCGAAGATGACGCTGTGATGGGAAATGGATTTGGTGGGCAGTTCGATGATCATTGTCGCTATACAGGATGGAAAAAGAAAGAGTATGAACTGGGATATGAAGAAGGGTATGAGGCTGGTTACTACGACAATAAAGATAGCGAAGAGTAATGTGGAAGAGTCTGGAAAGATCGAAAATCTATGAAAGCTGAATACTGATCGTTTGCACGCTTCAAACTCCTCGAATTCAGCGTGCAAACGATGAGTTTGGAGGCTGAATTCTTTTTTGCTCGCGCACTGAATAATGCGGTGAAGAAGGGGAGATGTCTGATGGCTGATGTAAGAAGTAAGAAGGGGAGTTTAGTTCAATAAAAATAAGAATGTACATAAAAAAGTACACTTTATGCTTGGTGCTTTCATATTAAAGTCGTACTTTTGCAGCAGGACAACATAACATCATTTAATTATGACAGCAATTACATTCTCAGATTTCAGAAAGAACATGGCCAGTTCGTTCGACCTTGTTGATGCTGGCGAGCATGTGTTCATCAACAGAGGGAGTAAGAAGATGTATGCCATCATCCCTGTCGAAGATGACGACCTGACGATTACCCCTGCTATGGCTGCTAAGATAGAGAAAGCCAGGAAAGAATATAAGGAGGGGAAAGGTGTGTCACTGAAGACTCACGAAGATATTGACAAGTATTTCGAATCGCTGTAACATGTACGAGGTTAAGGTTTTACCAGAAGCAGAGAAAGTAATCAAGAAGTGGAAGAAATCAAACCCACAGCTATTTAAGAAGTACCAGAAGATTTTTCATGAGTTAGCAGACCATCCTCGTACGGGTATTGGTCATCCTGAGGCACTTAAGGGCGGAAATGACGTAACTTATTCGCGCCATATTACGGCTCACGATCGTATTATCTATGATATTTACGACGATAAGCTGGTTGTGTTAGTAATTGATACAGAGGGCCATTATAGTGACAAGTAGGGGCTTAATAAGATGTAAAATGCATGAAGGCTGAATACGGATTGTTTGCGCGTTGAATTCTCCTCGAATTCTTCGAAAATGCGATGGGTTTGGAGGCTGAATTCTTTTTAGCTTGTTTCTGAGGAAAAATCAACTTGATTTTTCCTCCTCTTGAATATACTCTAGTTTACGTCTAGGCATGTATACTCATAATCATTATGGGCTAACCTTTTGGTTAATGGGCAGAAGCCCACAAAGCCTAACCAACTCATTAACCCCATTAAATGACGACTGCCCGAGCGAATCTGTAAGTGAAGAAGTGAAGATTGAATATAATTAATCCTTACAGGTTTAGGGGTTCATGGGTGTCATGGGCACTTTCTTGTTTAAATTGGCGATAAAGTTTTGCCGCTTACATTATTATGTATATCTTTGTGGCAGAATTAAACTGTTAATACGCATGAAATACGCTAAAATCTTTTTTACATTATTCTTTACATTGTGTGGGGGACTAGTCTGTGCCGCTGACCTGAGCAACGCTAAGTGGTACACGATAAAAGTGGGCAATGGGGGCTTCCTGAGCACGGCTTCGGGCTATATGAGCGGGGGATACCTGACGCTGACTAACACTACACAGGATGTAAGTGATAACGGCCTGTGGACTTACATAGGCAATAATACTGACGGCTACCAGTTCTATAACAAGGCCAAGGGTGCCGGCTATGTATTGGGAATGACTGGCTCGGAGGCGCAAGGACGTGCCCACATGGTGGCCGAAGGCAATACCGCTGAGAATACCAGGTTTGATATGGGCACGAACGGCACGGGATTCTGGATTAAGGATCACGGATCGGCCAATAAGTACTGGAACAAGCGTGGCGACTTCCTGGCGTACTGGGACAGTTCGGCCGGCAGCAGCGATGCGGGTTCCCGCTTTATCTTTACCATCCAGAGTATCCCGGATGAGTTCTTCAGCACCGAAGGAGAAGAGGGTAACTATTACTTTATCACCTTTGGCAACTCTAATCTGGTGCTTCAGGATATGGGGGACGCTAGGAATATTACTACACAGAGCCGCAGGTATGGTGAACCGACGCAATTGTGGAAACTGGTGGGAAACGCTGGTAGCTTCCAGTTGGTGAACAAGGGGTCGGGCCGGATGGCATACTATGACGGGAGTCGTGTGAAGACGCGTACCAGTGCTGATTCCAATGGCTTTGCCATCATGAAGACTGCCAATACCAACTATGCGGGAATGTATGAGATATCCTGGGTAGGAGCAGGTGCGCAGGTCAACAGGTTCTTTAACCAGTGGAGCGGAACGGGCGTTGGTAAGGAGATAGGTCTGTGGGCTGCCGGTGACGGTAACAATCCGCTGTACCTGGTTGCAGAAGCAGATGTGCAGCCAACAGAGTTCTGTGTGGGACAGAAGGGTTCCAGACCTACAGATATCCATGATTTCTCCCTATGGTATGACACGCCCGCTACAGCTACGGGTGTCAGTGATACGTGGATGGAATATGCCCTTCCGATGGGTAACGGTCAGATTGGCGCTACCATACGGGGCGGGGTGATGACGGATGATATCCAGTTCAACGAGAAGACGCTGTGGAGCGGTTACACTACCAATGGCAGTTCGGTAGGGCAGGGATACTTCCAGAACTTCGGCTCTATCCTGGTGAAGGATATGAGCGGAACCTTCTCGGCAGTTGCCTCCGACAACAAGCCTGTAGAGAACTATAACCGTTACCTGGACATCATAGACGGTGTGGCCGGTGTCAACTTTCAGTCGCCCGACCATGAGACTGTATATCGCCGCCGTTATTTCGCCTCTGCCACCGACAAGGTGTTTGTGGCCAGATATGAGGCAGACGGTGCTGAGCGTATGACGCTGGGTATCAGTTATGCCCCGGACGGACAGATTGGCGCCAGCAAGGTGACCTATCAGATGGAATCGGACGGAAAGGCTTATGCCACATTCCGCGGTAAACTGCAGATAGTAAGTTACAATACACGCTTTAAGGTGGAGAGTGATGGCACGGTGAGCACAAGTTCGGAGGGTGTGAGTGTAAGTGGCGCTACATGGGTGAACATCATTATGGCGGCCGCTACGGATTACAATGCCAGCAAGGCGGGTTGCGTGAGCGGTGTGTCGGCAGCATCATTGGCGTCGAACGTCGCTACCCGTATCAACAAGGCTTACGACAAGGGGTATGATGAATTGCTTGCCAGTCACACGGCTGCCCACAGTGCCCTGATGAACCGTGTGGACTTGCAGTTGGGCGGTTCCTCGGCATTGACGACTGAGGAGCTTATCAAGTTCTACAATGCTTCGGACCAGAACAAGTCAAGCAGCGACGGCCTCTTCCTGGAAGCTCTGTACTTCCAGTACGGACGTTACTTTACCATAGGTGCCAACCTGGATACAAGCATTCATGCTCCCTCTAATCTGCAAGGCATATGGAATGATCGCAGCAACACCTCGTTCTGGCATTGCGATGTACACGCTGATATCAATGTGCAGATGAACTACTGGCCGGCTGATCCTACCAATCTTTCGGAGATGCACCTGCCTTTCCTGAATCATATCCTGGATTTGGGGGCTCCTAACAGCAATTCACCCTGGTATCAGTTGGCTGCCAAGGTCAAGAGCGGTTCCAAGGGGTGGATGGTGGCAGTGGAGAATAACATCTTTGGCGGTACCTCAACCTGGAGCAACGGCTCCATGAAGACTTGCGGAGCCTGGTACTGTACCCATCTGTGGCGTTATTATAGATATACTATGGACCGTACGTTCCTAAGGAAAGCCCTGCCTGTTATGTATCAGTGTGCCCTCTTTATCAAGTCTATTGCCACAAAGGATACCAACGGCCTGTACGAGATTACCGGTGAATGGAGTCCTGAACACGGACCGGTGGATGTCACTGCTTTTGCTCAGCAGACCAGCTATGAGCTGCTGGATGAGGTGATGAAGGGACATGCCGAACTGGGCAGCAGCTCGCCTCTCACAACTTCCCAGATTGCGTCTGTTCAGGAACTTTATGACAATTTTGACAAGGGATTATGGACTGAGCTCTATAACGGTAAGACCTGCATATCAGAGTGGAAGAACAATGCGCTGTCCGACCCCGGACACCGCCATCTCTCTCACCTGATGTGCCTTTACCCGTTCTCACAGGTTAGTGCCTATGACCAGAGTGAAACGGGAAAGAAACTGTTCCAGGCTGCCTATAACGGGCAGATTGCCCGTAACGGAGATGTTACGGGATGGTCCATGGGATGGCAGACCAACACCTATAGCCGCTGTCTGGACGGAGACCGGGCACGTAAGAACCTCTCGCTGGCTCTGCGTCATTCTGGCAGTTATGTGATTGAGATGGGTAATTACGGCGGTTGTTACTATAACCTGTTTGATGCGCATTCGCCCTTCCAGATAGACGGCAACTACGGTTGTACCAGCGGTATTGCCGAGATGTTGCTGCAAAGCTATGACGGAGTTGCTCTGCTGCCTGCCTTGCCGACCGCATGGGCTAAAGGTAGTGTCAGCGGTTTGAAGGCGGAAGGCAATTTCCTTGTGGATATGCAATGGAAAGGCGGCAAGCTGTCCTATGCTAAGTTGACCAGTTGTGCCGGTGCCCCCCTGATGTTACGCAGCACATCTGCCATAGACCTGAGTAAGGCATATTTCTATGTGAATTGCAACAGGGTTATACCTGCCCAGCGTCAGGACGGCACATTCTCTGTTGAGTTGAAGAAGGACGATGTGCTGGTTATCTCCCTACAGAATATTGATGAGGAGATGACTTCCCTGCATCCTGTTTCTGTTTCACTTCCTACAGAAGGAGAGTCTGTGTATGACCTGGCCGGTCGTCGCTATGCCAGTGTGTCAGGTCGTTGCGGCATACACGTGGTGAACGGGCAGAAGTGTATGCTGCGGAGGTAAGCCCCCCTTCAGCATAGCTTCCTTCTTTCCTTTTGCTGTTGGTTCCTTGGTTTCCGCATCGGGAGCCTGAGGGTAGGAGAGACCGTCAGTCAACACTTGTATGGCTCGGAGGACAGTGGGATCATCCTCATTGATAAACTGCAGGTAATCCTGCATATCGCGTGCATTGTAGATGATTGCCCCGAAGATATTCTGTTCAAACAGCGTTCTGCTCTTCTGCAGCATCAGGTTACGCCGTTTCAGGTCATGTTCCTCGCCAAAGCGGGCAAAGCGCTCCAGCAGATTCTCCTTACGCAGGAATTTCTCCACGTCTTTCACGTCATTGAATTTGCTCAGTCGCTGACGGTTCTCGTCGGTATAGGCAAAGGCAAACTGCCTGATGAGTCCCGTATAGGCTGCCTCCTTATAATATGAGGTCATGGCTGAGGTGTCCACGGGAATAAAAATGTCGGGCATGATGCCGCCGCCGCCATATACTACACGTCCCAGGTTGGTATAGTATTTTTCTCCGTCCTGATGAATGCTGTCTTGGTAGAAGAATTCGCCGCGTTCGTATCTGGCAATCAGCTCATTGTCGTAGTCCTCGCCTTTTCCTTTGGCATAAGGTTTCTGGATACAGCGTCCGCTGGGCGTATAGTATCGCGCTATGGTCAGGCGTACCACACTTCCGTCAGAGCGGAACTCCATGGGTTGCTGAACCAGTCCCTTACCGAAACTGCGGCGTCCTATGATTGTGCCGCGGTCGTTATCCTGAATAGCTCCGGCAAAAATCTCGCTGGCGCTGGCACTGATCTCGTCCATCAGAACCACCAGGGGCAAATGCTGGAATGTGCCCCTGCCGTCAGACCGGAACTCTTCACGCGGGCTCTTCCTGCCCTGGGTATATACTACCAACTGATTTTTATGCAGGAACTCATTTGCCATCTGAATGGCTATGTGCATGTATCCGCCCTGATTGCCACGAAGGTCGATAATCAGGTTCTTCATTCCCTTCATGTTCAGGTCGGCCAATGCTACCAGCATCTCAGCGTAAGTCTGTTCTCCGAAATCCTTGACCCTGATGTAGCCTGTCTTGTCATTAATCATATATGAGGCGTCCACGCTGACCACGGGAATATCACCGCGCTTGACGGTGAAGTAAATGATATCCTTGGAGCCGTGACGCTTCACACCTAATTTTACCTTGGTGCCTTTCTCGCCCTTCAGGTACTTCATCACCTGTTCGGATTCCATTCCCACCAGTGACGTCTTATCGGCTGTGATAATGCGGTCTCCTGCCAGGATGCCTACCTTCTCGGCAGGGCCTCCGTGAATAACGGACATTACATTAACGGTATCCCTCTCCATGGTAAACTGGATTCCGATACCGCTGAAGCTGCCTTTCAGTTTCTCAGCGGCTTCCTGTGCGTTGCCGGCACTTATATAGGTACTGTGAGGGTCCAGTTCCATCAGTATCTGCGGGATGGCATCCTCTACCAGCGAGGTCATGTCAACGGTATCCACGTAGTTGTTGTCTATCAGCTGCAACAGATAGTTCAGTTTGTTGCTGCCTGTGTTGATGATATTCAGGCGATTGCCGGAATAATGGCTGGCGTAGAAGGTGCCGATGATGATACCGGCCACCATGCTGACAGCCATCAGTAATGGGGTTAGACGGTGCTTATTCATTTTTCAATTCTCTTCTTCTTCTTCGATTGATAGGTTCGTAACTTCAATTCCGGCGCGGCGTAGCAGATCCACTCCGTCCAGGATGCGGTATTCACGGGAATATATTACACGCCTGATGCCGGCTTGGATAATCAGCTTGGCACATTCTATGCAGGGTGAGTCGGTAACGTACAGCGTTGAGCCGTCACTGTTGTTGCCGCTACGGGCAATTTTGGTAATGGCATTGGCCTCGGCATGCAGAACATAAGGCTTGCTGATATTGTTCTCATCTTCGCAGACGTTTTCAAATCCCTGCGGAGTACCATTGTATCCGTCGCTGATAATCATCTTGTCCTTTACCACCAGGGCACCTACCTGACGCCGTTTACAGTAGCTGTTCTCGCTCCAGATGCGAGCCATACGCAGGTAGCGGACATCCAGGTTGTGCTGCTTCATATCCGGTAAGCCGTTCCGGTGCAAGAGAGCGTCTATTGTAGGCTCCTGCCCCCTGAAACGCCTGTACAATACGGATGGTGGCTCAGTACCGCCCCTGGATAGTACCTCATCGCGGAAGCGCTGGGCCGTCTGGCGGTCCATGATACCGTTCTTCTGGAACAGACTGAAGGCATCGGCATCCAACACCTCTGCCCATTTATAGCTGTAGTATCCTGCCGAGTAGCCACCGCTCATGATATGGCTGAACTGTACACTCATGCATGTTCCTTCAATGGTCGGCAGCAGCTGAGCACGTCTCCAGGCCTCCTGCTCAAACTGCAGGATGTCCTGCTGCAGTGGCTCTGTTCGGGTATAATATGCCATGTCTAACAGGCAGAAACTCAACTGTCGTACACAGGCATATCCGCATTGGAAGTTGCGGCTCTTACGTATCCGCTCAATCAGTGCGGTGGGGATAGGCTCGCCCGTCTGGTAATGGAAGGCGAAGGTGTGCAGGAACTCTGGCTCTACGGCGTAGTTCTCCATAAACTGGGAGGGCAGCTCTACAAAGTCCCAGAAGACATTGGTTCCGCTCAGGCTTTGGAAACGTACCTTGGAGAAGATGCCGTGCAGGGCATGTCCGAACTCATGCAGGAAGGTCTCCACTTCGCCTAATGTCAGCAGCGAGGGACGCTCGGCTGTAGGCTTCGTAAAGTTGGTAACGATGCTTACATGCGGACGTATGTCATTTCCCTCTTCATCCGTATATTGTTCCAGATAGCTGGTCATCCACGCACCGCTCTGTTTACTTTCACGCGGGAAGAAATCTGTATAGAGCACAGCCAGGAAGGAACCGTCGGCATCGAATACCTCGAATGCCTCCACGTCCGGGTGATAGACCTCTATCTCTGTGTTCTTCCTGAATGTGATGCCATATAGTCTGGTGGCCAGTCCGAAGACTCCTTCCCGAACCTTCTCCAGGGGGAAGTAAGGACGTAGCATTTCCGCATCCAGGTTATATCGCTCTAACTTCAGCTTGTGGCTGTAATAGGCCCAGTCCCATGGCATTATGGTAAAGTCCGGACCTTCCGTCTGACGGGCTTTCAACTGCAACTCGCGCAGTTCCCTGCGGGCTTGTGGCATGTAGGCGCTCAGCAGTTGGTCAGTGAGCTGGTTCACATGTTGCGTGTCCTGTGCCATGCGGCGTTTAAGTATGTAGTCGGCATAGGTGCTGTATCCCAATAGCCGGGCTATTTGTTGTCGCAGGTTCACTATGCGTTGAACAATCTGGCGGTTGTCAAACTCATCGCCGTGTGCGCAGATTGTCATCTTGCCCATATAGAGCTGCCGGCGCAGCTCGCGGTTGTCGGCATAGGTCATGAAGGGCTGATAACTGGGAAAGTCCAGCGTGATAACCCATCCGGGCAAATGCTTTTCCTTTGCCGCCTGTGCTGCCGCGTCAATAGCCGTCTGGGGAAGTCCCGATAATTGCTCTTTCTCCGTAAGGTGCAGCCAGAAGGAATTTGTCTGTTTCAGCTCGTTCTGACTGAACTGTAGTGTCAGGGTCGAGAGTTCCACCTGCATTTCCGCAAAGCGCTTCTTATCTTGCGGGCTTAGGCAGGCACCATGCCTTACGAAGCCCTGATATACATTCTCCAGCAATGTCTGTTCCTCATGCGTCAGTTCACCGTGATGCTCATATACGTACTTCACGCGTTCGAACAGTTTTTCGTTCAGCATGATACGGTTGGCATGCTCTGTCAGCATCGGACTCAGTTTCTGTGCCAGCGCATCCATCTCGTCATTTGTGTTAGCACTTGTCAGATTGAAAAAGATGGTGGTGGCAGTGTCCAGCAGTTCGCTCGTCCGGGGCTGTATTGTGTTCTGGAAGGTAGGTTCGTCAGGATTGCTGATGATGGCCTGTATGGCCTCATCCTCCTGTTTCATACCTTCTATGATGGCAGGCTCAAAGTGCTCCAATCTGATTTTGCTGAATGGGGCAGTACTATGTAATGTGCTGAATTTATTTGTTAGCAATGGATTCATATCTTACTGATTGTAAGTTTTTTATGATTTGTGTATTTTCTTTATATCGGGGATGACGATGAGTGAGCGTTTCAGTTCCATGAGTCCGGCCTTCTCCAGTTGGTTCAGTGCCCTTGAGGTATTCAGCCTCGTCT
>Ga0326511_10002083_pt1 | contig 16412 bp, 13 predicted proteins | sample 0_2496_0518_D_FD_203701 | JGI IMG/M metagenome (GOLD analysis project Ga0326511, IMG submission 203701) | Bovine rumen microbial communities from UC Davis, California, United States - 0_2496_0518 | ecosystem: Host-associated > Mammals > Digestive system > Stomach > Rumen | place: USA...
GTCCTTGGTGCCCTTGAAGAGGTCGGCCAGCGAGGCCAGCTGCTCCTGCTGGGCGTCGGCGTACTGCTCGGCGGCGCGGGCGGTGACGGCCTCGATGCGGCGCATGCCGGCGGCGATGGCACCCTCGCTGACGATGCGGAAGGAGCCGATCATGCCGGTGTTCTGCACGTGGGTGCCGCCGCAGAATTCGATGCTGGGACCGTATTTGACCACGCGCACGCGGTCGCCGTATTTCTCGCCGAAGAGGGCCATGGCGCCGAGTTTCTGGGCTTCGGCGATGGGCATCTGGCGGTGTTCCTCGAGAGGCAGGCACTGGCGGATCATGTCGTTGACGCGGCGTTCCACGTCGCGGATTTCCTCGTGGCTGAGTTTGGCGAAGTGGCTGAAGTCGAAGCGCAGGCGGTCGGGGTCGACGCTGGAGCCTTTCTGCTCCACATGCTCGCCGAGGACCTGGCGCAGGGCGTGGTGCATGAGGTGGGTGGCGGAGTGGTTGCAGGCCGTGGCCTGGCGCTTGTAGGTGTCGACCGAGGCATGGAAGGTGGCTGTAAGGTCTTCGGGCAATTGCTCCACGATGTGCACCGTCAATCCGTTCTCTTTCTTGGTGTTAATCACTTTCCACTTTCCACTTTCCGTTTTAATCTCTCCCGTGTCTCCGGCCTGGCCGCCGCTTTCGCCGTAGAAGGGGGTGCGGTCGAACACCAGCTGGTAGAACTCCTTGTCCTTGGCTTTGACGTGGCGGTAGCGGACGATGTGCACGTCGGCCTCCAGCTCGTCGTAGCCGATGAACTCCTGTTCCACGCCGGGCATGAGTTCCTGCCAGTCGTCGTTTTCGACCTTGGCGGCGCCGCGGCTGCGTTCTTTCTGTGCCGCCAGGCCGCGCTGGAAGCCGTCCATGTCGACGGTCATGCCTTTCTCGGTGGCCAGCAGCTGGGTGAGGTCGACGGGGAAGCCGTAGGTGTCGAAGAGCTCGAAGGCGAAGTCGCCGTCGACCACCTTGGTGGTGCACTTGGAGGCGTATTCTTCGAAGCGTTTGATGCCGCCGGCGAGGGTGCGCAGGAAGGCCTGCTCCTCCTCGAGGATGATGCGCTGGATGAGTTCCTGCTGCTTCTGCAGCTCGGGGAACTGGTGTCCCATCTGGCCCACGAGGGTGGGGACGAGGGTGTTGAGGAAGGGCTCGGTGAAGCCGAGGAAGGTGTAGCCGTAGCGCACGGCGCGGCGCAGGATGCGGCGGATGACGTAGCCAGCCTTGACGTTGGAGGGCAGCTGGCCGTCGGCGATGCTGAAGCTGACGGCGCGCAGGTGGTCGGCGCAGACGCGCATGGCGATGTCGGCCTCCTCGTTCTGTCCGTAGACCTTGCCGCACTTGTGGGCGATCTCCTGGATGAGGGGCTGGAAGACGTCGGTGTCGTAGTTGGAGCGTTTGCCCTGCATCACCATGCAGAGGCGCTCGAAGCCCATGCCGGTGTCGATGTGCTTGGCGGCCAGGGGTTCCAGGCTGCCGTCGGCCTTGCGGTTGTACTGCATGAAGACGAGGTTCCACACCTCGATGACCTGGGGGTTGTCCTTGTTGACGAGGTCGCGGCCGGGGATTTTGGCTTTCTCCTCGTCGGGACGGATGTCGACGTGGATTTCGGAGCAGGGGCCGCAGGGCCCCTGGTCGCCCATCTCCCAGAAGTTGTCCTTCTTCGAGCCGCGCAGAATGCGGTCCTCGCTGATGTGCTCCTTCCAGTAGCCGTAGGCCTCGGTGTCCATGTCGAGGTGCTCCTTCTCGTCGCCGCCGAAGACGGTGACGTAGAGCCAGCTCTTGTCTATCTTCATCACCTCGGTGAGGAACTCCCAGGCGTAGGCGATGGCCTCTTTCTTGAAGTAGTCGCCGAAGCTCCAGTTGCCCAGCATTTCGAACATGGTGTGGTGGTAGGTGTCGTGTCCCACCTCCTCCAGGTCGTTGTGCTTGCCGCTGACGCGGAGGCACTTCTGGCTGTCGGTGGCGCGGGGCCATTGGCGTTGCTGGTTGCCGAGGAAGATGTCCTTGAACTGGTTCATGCCGGCGTTGGTGAACATCAGCGTCGGGTCGTTCTTGATGACCATCGGTGCGCTCGGCACCACATGGTGTTGCTTGCTCTCGAAGAAATCGAGGAAGGCTTTGCGTATTTCGTTGCTTGTCATAATCATTATCTGTTTTAAAACTCGTCCCGTTCCACCATCAGGATGGCCTGTTGGGGCACGATGAAATATTTCTTGCCGTCGTATTTTATTTCCACGGCGTTCTTCAGCAGGAAGATGGCCATATCGCCGGGCTTCACCTGCAGGGGCAGGTAGCGGGGCTCGCTGTCGGCGGGGTTCCAGGCCTCGCCGTCGTCGGAGGAGGGTAGGGGATAGCCGGGGCCGCACTTGAGGATATAGCCCGTCTGCACATCCTCCTTCTCCTGGTATCCGGCGGGCAGCAGGAGGCCACCTTTGGTCTTCTTGGTGGCCACAGAAGGCTCGATCAGCACCCTGTCGCCGATCACTATCAGTTTGTCTATGTTTGTATTAGCCATATAAGAATCAAAAATTCAATCTGCAAAGATACGAATTTTTTCGCGTATGCGCGAAAATAAATAAAGCATTACCGAATAGCCGGAGCCTAAGGCAATGCTTGTTGTGAATTCCCCGCTTCGCGAAATCCAGGGGAAATTTATGGAAATGGTCCTTGTTTTCCTAGGCCAGTTGCCTGCATAAGAACTTGCCAGGAGAGAATCCTGCCTCACTAATCCATGGGTTGTTTTTTAGAAGGTTCTCTTTGGCCTCATGTGCATCCTTTCCGGACACAATACCAAGCATCTGGCAGTTTTCCACCTCGTATTCTTCTTTTGGGGCGATTGTCTGTCCCTCTGTAGTATAGAAAATGTATTCGTTCATGTTGATAATACATCTAGTTTGAAAGCTCTGTATTTCTTATGTTTTTAAATGTATCCAGCAAGCCATTTAACCTTTCGCTCTTTAACTTTTCTATATTTGAAATGTCAGAGTATTTTTCAAAATCGTCTATCTTGATATCACAATATCTTGAAATGGACTGTTGCAAGAAGGTGTCCGTCACCTCACTTAATGTTTTGTCTTTTTTTTGTATATTGTCCTCTTTAGGAAGTAGCTCTAGATTGAAAAGTGCATCTTTATATCCATTTGGAACCATTGAATTATCTTCGAATTTGGCTTGAGGGATAATATGGTCCACTTCAGATGTTTCTTTTAATGGGTTGTCTGGTTTCTTTTTTTGAAGTGCATATTGGTAACACAGAACGGGTGTCAAGTGCTTAATGTCTAAAGATTGTCCATTGTAACTGCCATTACATGCACTTTTTATAAATTCAAGCCAAGAAGATGAATCCATTGGGACAATTCTTGCCTGCCAGTTTTTCACATGATTGGCCATCTTAGAATCGCCTGATCCTCTCCATGCTCCTATGCTGTACTCGAAAATAAGTCGGTCAAAAAGAGTTTTTGCATCTCGGACAAATGCATGGTATTCTGCAGAAGATACGCGTGGGCACCCTTTGTTCTCCCAATCCAAAAGCAATATTGTCAAATATTCAAGGGTTGGTGCTGCTCCTAATAGTTTGTATAAAGGCCTTTTCCAACTGAGCAGATATTTGAAGAATTCGGATTTTAATAGTATTTCACAGACGGTATTAATATTATCTACCAATTCATCAATACTAATTCCCCACTTGATTTGTTTGTTTCTTTCCAATTCATTAACAGCGATTGCTGAAACGCCTTTATTGAAATACGCGCTCATCATCTTGAAGCCAAGTGTTATCTGAGTTAGATCAATCTCCTGAGAGGATTTTTTTTGCTCGTAATCTTCAAATATTAGATGCTGGTCATTAATTCTGGAGATAAGAGTGGCTCCATAATCCCATCGCACAATATTCCCATCTTGGGGGAGTTCGACACCAAGTCGCGAATACAGATTGTTTACCAAAGCTTGCATCTTTGAATCCACCATGGTCACTTTCTCGTTCCAGAATGGTTTGGCCGACAGAAGTTCTTCAGCTTTTAATTGCGTACCACCGCTATTAATACGAGAGAAAATATTCTGAGCATCGAGTGGCGTGACATTTTTTAGTAGGATAACACCTATTCGTGCATCGGAAATGATTTGTTCGGATTTAGCAATAATAAGAGAAATATGCTCGATGTCGTCCCATTTCTGTTCAACTTTTTTACGAAACTCTTTTTCTTTTCCTTCCTTGATAGCACCTCCAAAATCATCCATATGTTGGATGAAATTATCTATGGTAGGTACTCCAACTTTGTTTTTGTATTCAAGCAAGAATTGTCGCAGATCCTCTGGATTTATTTTAAATCCATCACGTTTGGGTGCATAAGGAGGACGTTCCAAAAGTCTGTCCAAATCATTAAAAAGCCTTTCCCATTTACCTCCGTTTGTATTTTTTTGATGTACCATTAATATGATTTCCAAAAGAGTCTTTAATCCTTCACGTTGTCTCCATTTATTAATGTCTTCCTCTTCTTCCGAATTAGCATGTTCTTCTTGTTCCGAAACCATTGGTAATTCCTCGTCTTCCTGCTCTTCCTGCTGAAGATAAGCATCAATTTTTTCCCAGAACATGTTTTTTAATTCATCAATGTCCTGATTACTTCTGAATTTGATATACTTACGTGCCCATTCATATACCAAGTCAGGGTTGGCTCGGAGGTCTCTTAAGGCAGATCTTCGTTGGCGACCATCAAGCAACCATGAAGTATGACCTTCATCATTAATGATGACAACACCAACAGGATATTCTTGAAATATACTAATTGCAAGTTCAAAATTCTGCTCGGCTTTCCATGTTGATTTACGTTGAAATCGAGGCAATTTAATCTTGCTATCCGTAACAAATTCTGAAATAGAACGTGTTTCTATGTTATAACTCATGATTTATTTTTTTAGGTTTTTCATTCTGTAAATTAGAGAATCTTCATACCACGTTGTCCAATAGGAATCTCCTTTTCCATTATCGTATGAATTTTCATATTCTTCTGGAGTAATGTTTTTAAACAAACAGTCGTCAGAACAATACGTATTACAACCATCCACAACATAGCCTTCTATCATTGGTTTCCCGCACTCATCACAAATCCTGAAACAATCCAACTGTTCACCTAGGTCTTCAAGAAAAGAAACATCTGTCGTGTGAGATGATAATCCCTTTCCATATTTTCCCAACAAGTCAGGGTGTTGTTTACACTCCTCAAGTAGGAATTCATATACCTTATTATTATCGTATCCTATCTCCATATTTTGCCATTTCTTTAATCTGCAAAAATACTTATAATTTGCGACATGACAAAATATTTTTTTTTGAGATGTGTCGGCCGACGTATGGCAACCTTAATGACAACCCAATGTCAAGGCAATGTTGTCCCACGTTGTCTTTGTTGTCTTCGGGAAACGGATTACAGAAATAAATTTCACCATCGATGACAATAAAAAAACGACCGTTGCGTTAAGATATGGTATGAATATAAAAAGAACCATTATATTGGGGCTGCTTATGGCAGTGGCCACCGTGGCCGGTGCACAGGACAAAGCGCTGATGCAGAGCTATCAGTCGCGCCTGTCCACGCTCATTGAGCGCATCGCCGGCGCCCCCACCGACAACGAACGATACCTGGCTTCGGAGGAGGCTGTGCAGCTGCTCTGCAAGGCCCTCGACGAGGAGGAGTCCGAACGTTGGAAGTGGACGCTGCCCGACTATGTGTCCGTGCTCACGGCCCCCGACGGCAAGTTCCGTATCTTCTCTTGGGCCGTCATCCGCGACAACGGCGAGTTCGAGTGCTTTGGCATCGTGCAGTACTACAACGAGCGCGAAGAGGAGTACGTCTACCGGCTGCTCAACGACAAGTCTGAGGAAATCATGAACCGCGAGGAGAGTGTCCTCACGGCCGACAACTGGTTCGGCGCCATCTACCAGGAGCTTATCCAGGTCAGCGCCGGCGAACGCACCTACTACACTCTCCTGGGCTGGAACGGGGTGGACAACATCACGGACCGCAAGGTCATCGAGCCCGTGTGGATCAAGGGCGGCGAGCCGCAATTCGGTGCCCCGCTGTTCCGTCGTCTGCGCAACCAGCGTCGTGTGGTGCTGGAGTATACCAACGACGCTATGGTGAGCCTCGGCTACGAGACCCAGACGGTGCAGGAGGTGGAGCACAAACGCGAGAAGGTGAAAGGCACCAACCGTCACCGCACGGTAGAAATCGTGAAGGAGCACAAAGAGAAAGTGATCATTTTCGATGAGCTCGAGCCACAGATTCCAGGCATGGAAGGCCTCTACCAATACTATGTGCCGTCGGGCACCGAGCTGGCTTTTGCCTTCGTCGATGGCAAATGGGAACTCCGCACGGGTGCCCAAGGCCGCCTCACCAACAAAAAGCTGAACAAGGATTTTGCCCCGTTGCCCAAGCAGGCTCCCAGCTATGATTTTAACCGAAACGGCGATAACTGAACCCCAAATACTAAACACCAGACATGACCCTGCGCGATATCAATAGTCCTGCCGACCTCAAGAAGTTAAAACCCAACCAGCTCCAGTCCATTGCCGACGAGCTGCGCTCCTATATTGTCGATACCCTCTCCACCCATCCCGGCCACCTGGCCTCGAGTCTTGGAACGGTGGAACTGACAGTGGCTCTGCACTATGTTTTCAATACGCCCGACGACAAGCTTATCTGGGACGTGGGTCATCAATCCTATGCGCACAAGATTTTGACCGGCCGTCGCGAAGCCTTCCAGACGGTGCGTACCTATGGCGGCATCAGCGGTTTCCCCAAGATGAGTGAAAGTCCATACGACGCTTTCGGCACGGGCCACAGCTCCACATCCATCTCCGCCGCCCTCGGCATGGCCGTGGCATCGCGCATGCAGGGCAACGATACCCGCAAGCACATTGCCGTCATCGGCGATGGCTCGCTCACCGGTGGCCAGGCCTTTGAAGCCCTCAACAATGTCGGCATCACCAAGGCCAATATCATCGTCATTCTCAACGACAACGGTATCTCCATCGACAAGGCCGTCGGCGGCCTCAACAATAACCTGATGCGCATCACCTCGTCGCCGCGCTACAACCAGCTGAAGGAGCAGGTGTGGCAACGGCTGGACACCGGCAAGGGCTTCAGCCAGCGGTCCAAAGGGTTCGCACAGAAGATGACCCGTTTGGCGAAAACCATCGCCCTCGGCACCCCCAATGTTTTCGAGGCACTCGGCATCAGATACTTTGGACCCGTCGACGGACACGACATCGTGGGATTGACGGAAATCCTCGAACGCCTGAAGAACCTCGGTGGCCCCATGCTGTTGCATGTGGTGACCCGCAAAGGCAAAGGCCTCAAGCAGGCGGAGCAGAACCCTATAGTGTATCATGCGCCCGGCAAATTCGATGCACAGACAGGACAGCAGATACTGAGCAGTACGCAGGGCAAACCCATCAAATTCCAGGAGGTTTTCGGCCACACCATCATCGAGCTCGCCAAACAGAACCCCGCCATTGTGGGCATCACGCCAGCCATGGCCACAGGCTGCTCGCTGAACATGATGATGGACTGCATGCCCGACCGCGTCTTTGATGTGGGCATTTCGGAGCAGCATGCCGTTACCTTCGCCGCCGGACTGGCAGCGCAAGGGCTGGTGCCGTTCTGCAATATCTACTCTTCGTTTGCCCAGCGCGCCTACGACCAGATTATCCACGATGTGGCCCTCCAGAATCTCCCCGTCGTCTTCTGTCTGGATAGGGCAGGCCTTGTGGGCGACGACGGCCCAACACACCACGGTGTCTTCGACTTGGCTGCACTCAGGCCTGTTCCTGGTCTCACTATCTGTGCTCCCATGGACGACCACGAGTTGCGCGACATGATGTTTACCGCCCAACAGCCCGGCCACGGTCCCATCGTCATACGCTATCCGCGTGGTGCAAGCGTCTACAGCGACTGGCAGTCGCCCATGAAAGCCATCGAGGTAGGGAAGGGACGCTGCCTGCGAGAGGGGAGCGACGTGGCTTTCATCAGCCTCGGGTTCCCGGGCAACGACGCTCTTGCCGCCGCCGACACACTCGCCAACGAGAGCATCTCGGCTGCCGTTTATGACATGCGTTTTCTGAAACCCTTGGACGAACATTTACTCGACGCCATTGCCGCCAAAGGATACAGGCGTATTGTCACTATTGAGGACGGCGTCAGACTGGGAGGCTTTGGCGAAGCGGTGGAAACATATTTTGCCGAGCATCATCCTGACCAGGTTTCGTGTATCAGCGTTTTAGCCATTCCCGACGAGTTCGTCACTCACGGCAGCATATCCCAACTGAAACACGACTGCCATATCGATTTGCAATCACTAGTTGCCGCAGCAAAGCAATAATCCAGAGTGGAACCAATGTATTATTCGGAATATAATTAAATATTTCTACTTAACATAACCCCGATATTCAATTTTTAAAAATTAACAAAATACGAATAAAACGCAACAGTTTAGTCTGCGACATCAAATTCGCAGAATAAGTGTAGATCGCCGTTAACTAAAAAATAGCAGTCCTTTTAAATCTGCAAGATTTTCGCCGCTACGCTAAGTCCACGAGAATTCGATATTTGGACAAAAGTTGCACCATTGTCCTGTTTACGCAAAACTGAGAGCGTGTCGTCGGGTTGTGTTTCGTGTTGGTAATTGACTTCGATGCTGAACGGTTTGTCAATGTCGAAATCGGTCTGCATCATGCTGTCGATGGCCAGTTTGACGTATTCCGAATTGTTGACGTGCTGGGCGTGGTCAATCAGCGAAAACAGCGCCGGCTGTTCAAACTGTCCGTCCGGATTGGTCATGTCGGGCAATCGCAGACGCTCCAGCGTGCTGTGGTCCGTGGCTTCCACGTAACGGTATTCGTAGTTGGCCAGGACTTCTTTCAGGCGGATGGGCCTACGCGATGTGAAATCAATCACGGGCCAATAGGTTGTGCCGGCCAGGAGCGTCTCGCCCTTTGTGTCCACCATGCGGTAGTCGCGGAAGGCAAACAGACCATCGTTGCCGCGCGACCACGTACTTAACATAACCTTTTCGAAGGCCGCAGGACGCCTATATATAATATAGTACGCGCGCGAGATAATCCATATGCGGTTTTGGCTGACCATGTCCTCGTAGCCGATACCGGTGGCTTTGCTGTGGAATTCGGAGACCTCCTGGCACAGCCTCACGGCTGCCCAAGGGTGCAGACGGTCATGGCGGTCGCAAAGATACGACGGAATATCGATTGGAAGTTCAAATAGATCCATATAGTTTACATTCTTTCAGGTACTTCAATTCCAAGAATGGCCATGGTGTTCTTCAGTGCCGTGGCTACCATGGCGCACAGAGTCACGCGGAAATGCTTCACCTTCGGGTCGGTCTCCTTCAATATGGGAGTGTCCTGATAGAAACTGTTGAAGGCCTTGGCCAGGTCATATGCGAAGTTGGCTACCATGGCGGGACTGTAGGCTACGGCCGCCTGACGGATTATTTCGGGCATGGAGTGCAGGGCCTTGACCACCATGCGCTCTTTCTCGTTCATTTGCACACCATCGAGGGTCTCTCCCCCACTCTCCCCGGCCTTGCGCACTATGCTGCGGATACGGGCGTGGGTGTACTGGATGAAGGGACCTGTGTTGCCGTTGAAATCGATACTCTCGGCGGGATTGAACAGCATGTTCTTCGTCGGGTCTACCTTGAGAATGAAATATTTGAGGGCTCCGAGGGCGAGGATGTGATAAAGGTGTTTCTGTTCCTCGGGGCTCAGCTCGTCGTTCTTGCCGTGTTCGCGGCTCATCTCCTCGGCGGTCTTTTCCATCTCGTCTATGAGGTCGTCGGCATCCACCACCGTACCCTCGCGGCTCTTCATCTTGCCGTTGGGTAGTTCCACCATGCCGTAGCTGAGGTGGTAAACTTTGTCGGCCCAGTCGAATCCCAGTTTTCCGAGGATGAGTTTCAGCACCTTGAAGTGGTAATCCTGCTCGTTGCCAACGACATAAATCAGGCGTTCTGCGCCGAAGTCGTTGTGGCGCAACTGGGCCGTGCCGAGGTCCTGAGTCATGTACACGCTGGTGCCGTCGCTGCGCAGCAACACCTTCTGGTCGAGGCCGTCGCCTGTGAGGTCGCAGCATACGGCCCCGTCGGCGCGGCGGTAGAATACGCCCATATCCAATCCCTTCTGCACCAACTCTTTGCCAAGCAGGTATGTGTTCGATTCATAGTATACCTTGTCGAAGCCGACACCGAGGCGGCGGTATGTCTCGTCGAATCCGGCATACACCCAACTGTTCATCTTCTCCCACAGGGCGCGGACTTCCTTGTCGCCTTCTTCCCAACGTTTCAGCATCTGCTGTGCCTCCACCATCAGGGGCGCCTCCTTCTTGGCCTGCTCCTCCTCTACCCCACTCTCCATCAGCTTCTTGATTTCTTCCTTATAGTGTTTGTCGAACTCCACGTAGTACTTGCCCACCAGGTGGTCCCCTTTCATGCCGGTGCTCTCGGGGGTCTCGCCGTTGCCGTAGCGCAGCCAGGCCAACATGCTCTTGCAGATATGGATACCGCGGTCGTTCACCAGGTTGACCTTCTTCACATTGGCGCCGTTGGCGGCAAGCAACTGGCTGACGGACCAGCCCAGGAGGTTGTTGCGGATATGGCCTAGATGCAACGGCTTGTTGGTGTTGGGCGACGAATATTCAACCACCACTGGAGCTTCGTTCGGGTCCACTGTGCGGAGGCCAAAGCCTTCGTCGGCAGCCTTCTCGGCAACGAAAGAGGTCCAGTACCCGTCCGAAATCTCGAAATTGAGGAACCCTTTGATGACATTGTAGCCCTCCACCAGCGGCAGGCTGCCTTTCACGGCCTCGCCAATCTCGTTGGCCACCGCCTCCGGACTCTTGTGCGCCTGCTTCACATAGGGGAACACCACGAGGGTGTAATCGCCTTTGAATTCCTTGCGGGTGTCCTGCAAAACGATGCTTTCCGGTGCGGCCTCGATGCCGTAGAGCGATTTCAGTGTGTCGGCAACTGCCTGAGAGAGTGTGGTTGTGATATTCATATATTATTATTTATTAGATTCAAAAATAAAATGCAAAAATAAGAAAAATATTCCATCCTGCAAAATATAATTTCAAACAGCGGTTCTACCGCCACCTTCACGCCTCCACGTCATGTCCGGGAAGATTCGAAAAAAGATGTCCGCCGCAGTGTTTTTTTTCAGGATTGTTTGTTCATGTCAATTTTATTTTGTACCTTTGCAGTCGTAAAAGTATTTATTAACCATTAACATTTTGCCATATGGATTTACAAAGTATCACCACCCTGATGCTGTCCGGCGACTACAAGGACCGCATGAAAGCTGAGTATTATCATCTGCAAAACCGCAAGGAAAACCTTGAGGCAGTGGTAAAACTGTGGGATGCCGGCAAGCTGCCCTTCACCCCCGACTGCCCGCGCAGTATCTATGACCTGCAGCTGCGTGCCATGAGCGACTACATGGCAGTTCTCGAGGCCCGCGCCAAAATTGAAAAGATTGTCCTTTAAGGTGCGCTAAAATCCACACTTCGCCCGCGGCATAAACATGCCTGCGGGCTTTTTTTTGTTCTCCAAAACAATATCATCAATGGTAATGCGTTATTAGATACATGATTGATAAACTCACATTCGACCTACAAGCCACCGACGGCGATGCCCGTGCTGGCCTCATCCATACCGATCATGGCGACATCCAGACCCCCATCTTCATGCCTGTCGGAACTGCCGGAACAGTTAAAGCTGTACATCAACATGAGTTGCGTAACGATATTGGTGCCCAGATAATTCTCGGCAATACATACCACCTGTACCTCCGCCCGGGATGCGACCTCCTGAGGCAAGCCGGCGGGCTGCACAAATTCAATGGTTGGGACCGCCCCCTGCTCACCGACAGCGGCGGCTTCCAGGTCTTCTCCCTGGCCTCCAACCGCAAGCTCAAAGAGGAGGGATGCACCTTCCGCAGTCATATCGACGGCAGCAAACATCTCTTCACCCCCGAGAATGTCATGGAGACCGAGCGCATCATCGGGGCCGACATCATGATGGTTCTGGACGAATGCTGCCCCGGGGATGCTGACAAACGCTATGCTCAACGTTCAATGGAACTTACACATCGTTGGCTCGACCGTTGCATTAAGCGTTTCAACGAGACCCGACCCCTCTACGGACACCACCAGGCGCTGTTCCCCATTGTGCAGGGGTGCCAGTACGAGGAACTGCGCAAAGTCAGCGCCGAATACATTGCCAGCAAGGATCCCGAAGGCTGCGCCATTGGCGGACTGGCTGTCGGCGAGCCTACCGATGTGATGTACAGGATGATCGAGGTTGTCAACGCCATCCTCCCCAAGGACCGTCCGCGCTACCTCATGGGTGTCGGCACGCCGCAGAACCTCCTCGAGGCCATCGAACGCGGAGTCGACATGTTCGACTGTGTCATGCCCACGCGCAACGGCCGCAATGGGCTTCTGTTCACCGCCGAAGGGACCATCAATATCAAAAACAAGAAATGGGAGTCCTGCTTCGACCCCATCGACCCGACCTCCTCGGCCGAGGCCGACCGCGTCTATACCCTCGCCTATCTGCACCATCTGATCCGCGCCGAGGAAATCCTTGGCCTTCAGATATGTTCCATCCACAATCTGAGGTTCTATCTGTGGCTCGTCGGCGAGGCGCGAAAGCACATTTTTGCCGGCGACTATGCTTCGTGGAAGAGCAGCATGGTGGGCAAGCTCGGACGCCGGTTGTAGAACGTGTTGATTATTTGTTGATATTTTCAGCCACAGACTTTTAAGTCTTTAATAAAAATCATGTATTTTTGTAGGCTGAAACAAATAATGACAAATGTTCGATTTTTCGCACTTTCTAACTGATACACAATCTATTGTTTTCACCGCTTTGATGGTGTTGGCATTGCTATTCTGCTGCCTTTATTACGGATTGTTCCATTTTCGCATTGGCCGTTGGCACCGCAAATCGAAACCCCAGGAAAACACCGACGACCAGGCCAAGGGGTCTCTGCCGCCGGTGAGCGTGGTGCTTACGGCACACAACGACGTCGTGTGGCTCAAAGAGAACCTCGTATATCTCCTGGAGCAGGATTATCCTGACTTCGAGGTCGTTGTGGTGGACTACCTGAGCCAGGACGACACGGCAAGCGTGCTGAAACTCCTGAAGGATTACTACCCGAAGTTGAAGATTGTCCCCTTTGTCGGCAATATTTCCGTGCGCGAGGGCGTCTCCTCGCACGAGGATGTCAACCTCTTCCAGGGCAAGAAATACCCCCTCTCCATCGGCATCAAAAGTGCCAAGAACGACATCCTTCTCCTGGCCGATCCCGACTGCACCCCCAAGAACATGCAGTGGCTTCGCGGCATGGTAAAGGGATACTTGAAGAAAGACACTCAAATTGTACTGGGTTTCTGTGGGTTGAATCGTACCAAAACACTCCTGGACGCCCTGCAGCAATACGACAATCTGGCCTACAGCTCGCACTATCTGGGCTGCGCCCTTTTGGGCCACCCCTACACCGGTTCGGGACGCAACCTCAGCTACCGCCGCAGCTTCTTCTTCAAACGCGGCGCCTTCATCAGTCACTACAGCGTCGCCGGCGGCTCGGACGACCTCTTCATCTACCAGAACGCCACGCGCTCCAACACCGCCATCAGCATCAGCGACGACGCCTGCCTGAGCACCGAACCCAAGAAGACCTTCGGCGAATGGAACAAACTGCGCCGGGCCCGCGTGTCGACACGCAACTGGCACAGCGTCGGCGGTCGCATGATGGAAGACCTCCTGCCCATGTTCACACTGCTCTTCTACGCCATGGCTGCACTCCTGGTCGTCGGCGGCGGCATGCCGTGGGGCGTGGTGCTCATCGCCGTCGTGATGAAATGGGCCTGGCAGATTGTCGCGTTTGCCCAGCTCTGCAAACGGTTTGAGGCCGGTTGGGTATACCTCGCGGCACCACTTTTTGAAATTTATTTTATCATTGCAAATACTATTTTGGTCTTAACGCCGTTAGATAATAACAGAAAATTCAGCAAATAGGCTCCGTCGCGAGCCCGATGCTGGACCAAACGACGCCGAAGAATGGAACCAAAAACAGAAAAGAACGACCGCTTGCAGCTTGATTATCAGCTGGTATGCGACGCACGCGACCGGGGAAGCCACAAGGCCTACGCCGCCCTGATGGCCTCCTACCGCGAGCCGCTCTATCTGCTCCTGCTTCGCATGACGCACAACACCACCATGGCGTCGGACCTCACCGTGGAGACCTTCAGCAAGGCTTTCCTTCAGCTGCACCGCTATGCCCCCACGGGCTCCTTCAGCTCGTGGCTCTTCTCCATCGGCGTCAACACCTACATCGACTACCTGCGTAAGCGTCGTCCCGACACCGTGTCGCTGGGCAGCATCACGCGCACTGCCGATGGCGACTTCATTGAATATCAGATACCCTCAGGCCAGCCCAACCCCGAAGAGGACCTCATCCGCCGCCAGCGCGATGCGGCCCTAAAGGAGGTGGTGGCAGCGCTCAAAGAGCCCTATCGCCGCATCATAGAGCTGCGCTACTACGAAGACCTCAGTTACGAGGAAATCGCCGAGCGGCTCAAACTGCCCCTCGGAACGGTCAAGGTGCGCCTTATGAGGGCCAAAACGCTGCTTGCCAGCATGGTAAAAGAAAGGGACGACGTGCTATGAAAAGGATGTGCATAGTGTTGGCAATGCTGATGGCATCGACGGCGGCTCTGGCCGACGACGACGGCGTACCGAGGCCCGGGCCTACGGGCCTCTCTGTCTTTGCCAACGCCGGCGCCGTATGGGCCGACGGCGTCAACGCCAACTTCTACTCCGGCCGTCCGGAAAACGCCAACACCATCGACCGCGTGCTCCACAGCAACAGCTACGGCACCCAGATCTGGGACAACCTCCGCAACGACGGACTCATCTCCTCGGCCATAGGCAGCTACAGCGAACTGCAGGTCGTCGAATACCCCGAAATGTACTACCGCACGTCCTACGACATCGGCCTGGGCCTGCGCTACGACTACGCCAGCGGCTTCGGATGGCTCCTGCGCTTCGACATGTGGCGCCTCGAAGCCATCGGCGCCTTCAACCTCAGCAGCACCAACGGCACCGGCATCCTCAGCGACAACCGCCAGTATATCCGCTGCGGCATGCTCGGCCAGGAAGACCGCATCTGCATCGACCTGGCTCTGACGCGCACCGTCGACCTCGGCGGCGGCCTCTGCCTCGAGGTGGACCTCGGCGCCACCATCAACAACAGCAAGGTCAAAGACAACCTGATGGAAATCAACGGCAGCACCTATTCCATCCTCGACATCTGGAACGGCAGCACCCCCGATGTCGGCGCCGGAAGCTACGAATACGTCAACCAGGGCGGCATCGGCTTCGGCGTCTTCATGAGCGGCTACCTCGGCTACCGCATCTCCGGCGTCGGCGCCATCAAGGCCGGCTACTCCTGCCACCACAGCCAGGCCAACCTCAAGGGCTACGACGCCTGGGGCTGGCACCACTGCCTCAACATTAGATTCGAAATCAACAATTTTAGCTTTTTATAAATGATAACTTTTACAACATTAGCAGAAAGCGACCATTCGCACTTTGCGCAAAGCCTGTTTGAAGAGGCGTTCCCCGAGCAGGAACGCCCGCCCTTCTCTAGTCTCCGGCACCGTGATGCCGGCAAATTCCATTTCCTCGTGGCCGAAAACGGCGACGAACCGGTGGGCATCCTGACCTACTGGACCTTCGAAGACCTCGTCTACATCGAGCATTTCGCCATCGCCGAAGAACTGCGCAACCAGGGCCTCGGCAAAGCGGCCTTCCTCAGCTTCCTCTCCCAGCAGCAGGATCAGGTGGTGCTCGAGGTGGAGACCCCCGTGAGCGAAGAGGCCGAGCACCGCATAGAGTTCTATGCCAGCATGGGCCTTTTCAGCAACCCCCAGCACTACGTCCAGCCCCCCTACCGCAAAGGCGGCCAGGAGGTGGAGATGATCATCATGTCGAAATACGAACTCGACGACGACGAATTTTGCGAAATTCGCGACCTTTTGTACCGCGAAGTGTACGGAAAAACCGACAAGTGAGAAATATTTTTTAAAAAATTTTCATAGTACAAGCGTTTGATACACAGAAGAAAAATCCAGTCCCTGCAAAGAAAATGAAAAAAAAATTTGGTCAGTATCAAAATAGTTAGTACTTTTGCACTCGCTTTCAGGGAAAGAAAAGCCCGAAAACAGCAGATGGCTCCTTAGCTCAACTGAATAGAGCATCTGACTACGGATCAGAAGGTTGCAGGTTTGAATCCTGCAGGAGTCACCAC
>Ga0326511_10002084_pt1 | contig 16408 bp, 14 predicted proteins | sample 0_2496_0518_D_FD_203701 | JGI IMG/M metagenome (GOLD analysis project Ga0326511, IMG submission 203701) | Bovine rumen microbial communities from UC Davis, California, United States - 0_2496_0518 | ecosystem: Host-associated > Mammals > Digestive system > Stomach > Rumen | place: USA...
GAGATTTGGTCAAAGCCCTTGATGAACTTGTCAATTTCGGCGCTGTTCATCGTAAGCGGCAAGCCAGCCATTGAACCACGCGCGCCGAAAATGTCCTCCGCAAGTCGAATCCTTTTCGCTGTTGGAAGTTTCGCCATTACCCTTGCAACATTCGCAAGGGCATGATGAAGAGGAAGAAGATTATCGCCGACATCCCTTACCTGAATGCCATAGCTACGAAGCATTTTATCGACCTGCGGATCTGCAAGCTGCTTGATTGCACGAGAAACAGCAGTGCCGGCAATGCTGCTCTTGATGCCCATGTTCGCAAGGATTGCAAGCGAGCCGGCCATTTGCTCGATTGTGCCGGCAGAGTTCGCGAAGTTCGGACCTGCCTTCGCCGCGGCTTCCTGGAAGTCGTCAAGCGACATCGCGCTTCGGTTCACCGTATAGGTGACAATATCTGCAACTCTTTCTATTTCAGATACGTCCTTTCCAAAAATACGAAGCTGGTTGCCGGCCACATTCACCGCCGTCGCCAATTCGCTTCCGGTGGCCTTCGCAAGATTCATGACCGCTTTCACGGATGCGCCGACCTCGCTGCTGGTGAATCCGATGCGTCCCAGGATGACCATTGCGTTGGCGACCTCGGCGGTGGTGAACGACGTGGCGCGGCCAAGTTTCCGCGCCTGTTCCGTCAATGACGCAATTGCGCTTCCGGACTCGCCAGTGATAGCCTTGACCTGGCGCATCTTCAGGTCGAATTCGGCAAATGCATCCAGCGCCTTCTTGAACGGGAGCGTCATTACAACAGATGTCATTGCGACCTGTCCACTCCACTTGTTGATGGACGACATGAAGGAACGCAATGTATTCTGAGCATTCTGGACGCCCTTCTTGAGTTCGGCGCTGTCAAGTGCAATCTTGACAAACGCACCGCCAGCCATTACCTCATGCGCGCTTGACATTTTTCGTTGTTGTGTTTTTTGAAGTAACCAAATTTTTCAGCGCCGCCCAGGACTCCTTCCCGCGAATCACGACATCGCTTTCGACCTTTTTGGCGAATGGATTAAACGCATCCGGCCTCACTGGACGCGTCTTGCTTCCGCGATTCATGTTATACTCCAGCGCCGCAAGCAGCGATGTCTGCGACCACAGAAAATCTCCGCGCGCCTTGTACATCCAGTCAAGCTGCCGAAGCGTAAATGGCCTTGGGTCTATCCCGAGAATTCCGGCGAACTCAAAAGCGATGCGCTCAACTGTTCTTCCAGCTCCTCGTTGAACTCCTTGCTTTGAAGCACCTCCTCCAGATGCTGTTCCGCCTTTGCCCTGAAGCTCCGCGTCTTTTCGTAGATTAGCGTCAGCATCTTTTTCTTCATGGGCTGGGAAAAATTTATGATTTCCAGAACAAGCGCATCAAGCGCCTTCTCAATCACCTCGGCGTCAAATTGCTCGGCAAACTGCTCGTCAGTCATGTTCGCCTGGGCCACTTGCTGCTTGCAAAGCGAATACAGGACAGAGACCAGCAGGAAAACGTCATCCGTAAGTTTCTGCAACGAAGTCGTATCCGCTCCATTGTCGTTAATCTGGATTACATTCACCACGTCAAATCCAGTCTCTGCCTTTACGCGCATCGCGCTGCCGACATTCAAGTCAAGAGTCCATTGCTTCCCAGTCTTGTCCTTAAAGCAGTTCATTGTGTTTTCCTCCTTCGTCTGAAAGCCTTACGATTTGTTAATCCACTGAGGCGCGCGCCCGCTGGCACCACCGATGTTCGTGGGACGGGCGGTGACGGAAACGGTCTGCGCCTCCTCGAGCGGCTCTTCCTTGTTGAACTGGGTAATGACAAAGTCTGCCAGCAAACCGGAGCCATCGCCATCAGTGACAAAGAACGCCAGCGCGGTGTTGTTGAGATAGGCATTGAGCAAGGTCTGGAAATCCTCGCTTTCAGTGTCGTAGTTGACATTGAACTCAAGAGTTCCTTCCTTGAGGGTGCCGACATAGACGCGCCAGCCATTCGCGCTGCGGTCGGTGATGTCAGCCTCGCCCTTTTCGAGGTTCAAGGTCACGTCCTTGACAGTTTTCATCTCGATGTTCACGGAAGCCTGTGTAGCACCGGCTTCTCCGCGAAACATCTTTCCATCAAGACCAAGTCTAATCATGGTGCTTCTTCTCCTTTGTTTTGTTTCTACTTGATTGCATTCTTCCAGAAACGTGGAAGATGCGGAAGAGATTTCTCCAGCGCCGGGAACATGTATGGGCGCGGCGGATAATCGACCATTTCAGTCTTTGCGTTTTTCAGCGCAAAGCGCCGATACAGCCGATGCGCGTGTTCTGCCTGAGATTTCGTCCTAATCCTAATCCAAAAAACCTTTCTACCAGTGCGCGGGTCGCGCTTGCCCTCGCTTCTTGCCGGAACGTCACTTTGTGCCATGTGGTTTTCCGTGACTGGCGCGATGTCACCAGGCTTGACGGACTGCCAAAGCTGCGGGTCGATCACCCGCCGCGCAACCGTACCGCCAAACTCGTGCAGTCGCGCGACATTGTTCATGCCGCCGCGAATCAAACGAGGCCCAATGTAGGCGGCGTTTTCGTCGGATGCCCAAATTATGCTTTGCCTGAGTCCGTAATGGTCATACGGAGAATGGCCTGGAGCAGAATGGACATTCGGGTTTTTGCGATGACGGACAAAGTCACGGGCGATTTTCCGGACATACGCACCACACCTTGCAAGTATGCGGCGGTTCGCGCGCTCGGCCATTTTCATGAGCTTGCGCTCGTGAAAAACAAATCGCGCCACAAACTTCATCGCGAGAAATCCTTAATGCCAACCTTCACGACGGATATGAAGATGCGCTTTTCCCGAAGCTCATCAACCGAGTAAATCGGTTCCCATTCTACGGTGACGCAGTTCCCGGAAAGAACTTTTGCGCCAAGCAGCATATTGCCAATCCGTTCTGACAGAACAGTAAGCTGCTCGACCTCCATCAGGCTTGCGACTTTCTTAATCACGGCCACGCTAAGATGGAAGTCGTTCTGCTTGTCGATGCGCGAAGCCAGCTTGCTCCCGCGTGCCGCCGGAAGCACCACGACTCGCGCAGTCTTCAAATTGCGCATTTCGTAGTCTGGCGCTAAGTCGACCTCGGCATCAAACTCTGCCAGAAGTTCGGCGATTGCCTTTGCGTAATCAAGAATGCCGCTCATTCGAACTCCTCGCCAACTACATGTGTGTGAATCCTGTAGGTGTCATGGTTGTTGCCGGACCACCTCCAGCAAGGCTCGTTATTCGGCCGAAAAACCTCATATTGCCGTCCATTTCGCATGATTGAATCGCCTTTCTGCGGTTCGGCATCCAATGCGCTTGCGGCAATCATGAAATCAACCGTTCTGGTCAATACGGAAAATCCATTGACATCCGTAACCCTGAAGAGGCCCTTTCCGACAACAGCCGTAACCTCGCGGGCCTGCCCAACGCCATGCGGACAGTAGGTGACATTCTCGCCAGCATACTTCTCAAGCTGCTTGTCGAGAAATTCCTCGCTAAACCGCATGACGTTGGGCATCCGCTTTCCTCTTTCCTTTCCTCACCAGGAATAGTTGAACTTATTCGGCTGAACCGGCGTTAATCAGCACGCGGACAACCGTTGCGTCGGCCGCAGCAGGCTGAACCGCGACGCCGAGATAGTCGGTGCCGGAAGTCGCCGCGACCTTGTTGGTGCCGTTCCAGTAAAGCGCGGCTCCAACCGCGATTGCGCCATTGCCCTTGGGAAACTCGAAAACACCGGAAACAGCCAACGCCCCGAGTTCACCTGCGGCAATGTCCAGCTTGGTCACGCCAGCCAGTTTGCCGAGAAACACAACGGACCCGGCTGGAGTGGCGTTTTCCGGAGTGTAGTCCAGGCTTTCGCCCTTTTGAATGTATTTAACCATTTCTGTTTCCTCCTATTATTTAGCCGTTGCTCTGCACCATTCCACGATGGTCCTGCTCGCGACAACCAACATCGAAATACACGCGGAACCACATGCCGAGAGTGTTGAAGTCAGTGTCACCCTGCTCGACGGTCGGAGTGCGCTTGCCTTTCAGGAAGCCAATTTCGAAGGTGTCGCACTCGCTGGGATTAGCGAACAGCCACCACTTCCCGGCATCGGTAAGATACGGGCTGGAGACGATTTCCAGGTCTTCCTCGGCCAGGACGTTCGCGCCAGGCAGAACCGCGTCGGTAGAACCCTTGGCAATCAGCAAAGCGGAATGCAAGAGTTCCTTCGCGGTGAACTTCAGCGCGCTGGGAACAAGCAACTTGCGCGGCGAAACGGCAATGGGCTCGCCATCCGCGTCGGTTTGTCCCTCAAAGAGGGTGATTGCAGCCTTGAGCGCGTCGGCACTGAGCGCGCCAGCTGAGGCAATCAGATTCTTGTGCCCTGCAGAGAACAATGCACTGCCGTCGGCCTGAATCGGATTTTCCTGCAGACGCTTGAAAAAGAGCTTGTCAACCAGCTTGGCCGCACGGGCGCCCATCATCGCGGGAATCTTGGTGAATGCACCGAGGTCGTCGTTGATAATCATCTGCCGGGTCAGGCAGAACTTCTTGCCGTAGGTGTCAAGCTTGTTTTTGGCTCCCTCCTCGGAAACGCCGCCATCCTTGATTTCGCCATCGGGTCCGACCTTCTCCAAATCGCCCATGTCAGTCATGCGGTAGCGATCGGCTTCCTTGAAGTCATTGAGATTACCGACAGAGCAAAGACGGAACGCGACCGGCGCGACGGAGTTGTAGGACTTCATCATCACCTTGTTAGCCACGTTGCCGAGAATGCCAGGCAGCGTAACGGTGCTGAACGCAGCGCGGATGTCATCGTTGGACAGGCCGACGCGCGAACTGGGAGTGCCGCCGCCGAGGCGAATGCTCTCGTGGATGACCTCCTTCAGGGAAATGTCGCTCATGGACATCGCGGCGTCAACGACATGCTCGTCATAGGATTTCGCGAGGTCCTCGCCGGAAATTCCGGCACGAAGCGCGAGCGCGCATTCCATCTCCTGCTTCCCGACCGCCTGAACACCGGTGTTGATGTTCGGCGCAGTGACCGGACGCTTGGCACGGATGGCGTCAAGGACGGCCTTGCGGGTCTGGGAAGCGTCCCATCCCTCGTCCTCGGCCTTCGCCTGGATGTCATTGAATTCGCCGTTGCAGATTGCGCGGATTTCGGCAACGCGTGCGCGTTCGGCCTTCACCGCATCCTGGGAAGCCGCCTGTGCGGCGGCCTTGATGTCTTCGGCCGTAGTCACCGGAGAAGCCTGAACAGGCTCGGTCGGCTTCTGGGCCGGATTCGCCGCATTCACGGCTTTCTCTTCTTTCGGATCCATTGAGATACTCTCCTTGTTTTGTGGATTTGTGACTAGACTGGCAGACATGTCCAGCGACGCGGCGATTTCCATCGATGCGCCGCTGTCCGCGCCAATCGCAACTACTGACACCTCGCGCAGCCGAGACTTGGTAACAATGAGCATTGGGCCGGTAAACTCGATGCCGTTCACCTTTACCTTCTCGTCTTGGCCAAGCGCCTTCTGCGCAAGAATTGTGGCACCAATGGAAAGCTGCCACTTCGACAGCTTCCCCTCGGAAGCAATCTGGCGGGCGTGTTCGCTTTGCGAGGTAATCGCGCCATCGACCAGAAGCAAATTGTCCTCAACTTTCGCCGTGACTTCGCCCAGCTTGTATTCGGTGCTGTTGTAATGCGAATCCATCAATGGAATCTGCGGAGCGAACTCCATCCCGGCAAGGTCCACGACCATCCTCCCCTGCCATTGCAGAATGTCGGCGCCAGAATAGGCCACGCCTTTGATTTTGGTAATCTGCGGAGAATCACCTTCGGCAGCCTGGATGTCAATTTGCGCCAAGTATTTATTCATTTACGTTGTCTCCTTGATTTCCTTTTGCGGAATTTCCCTCCAGAGTCAGGCCAAGCTTCCTGAGAAGCTCCCTTTCACGGGCAATCTTCCGAAGTTCTTTGTAAACATCCTTTCCACGCTTCGCGTATTCGTCCGTAAGCGAAGTCGTCATGGTCGAAAGCTGAGTCTCCTGCGCAGACGCCTCCTTGGTCGGGTCCACGTGCATGAAGCCGTCCCAGAACCACTCGTGCGTTACATCCTCCGGAAGAAAGACACCATTCACAAGCGACCACTCGCGAAGCCAGAGCGAAAGCAGCGGGTCCAGCACGTCTTCCTGCCACTTGACGCGGTCCACCAGTATCGCCTTCTGGTAAATCTGGTTGTCCAGCCGACCGGATGCGTAGTTGAAGCCACTGAAGTCTCCGGCGACTACTCCGTATGTCGAACAGACGCATCTTGCGATTTCCGAAAGAATGCACTTCACGAACTCGCGATGGTTCGAAGTCGGATGCTTGCTTTCAAGCTGGCCTAGTTTCCACCCAGCCGGCATCGTAAGCATCATGTTGCGCTCCAATGGAATCGAATCCAACGCCTCGATGTCGTCGCTTTCTCCGTTTGCCGGCGAATCCGTATAGAGGACAGCAGAGAAGTCCGCCGCCGCCTCCGCAGCGGAAAGCACAGCGAGGTTGTATCTCCGAAGCTGCGCGAAAAGAGGAAGCGCCGCAGTCAGTTCCGGCACGCCGCGATGAAGACCAGGACGATGCTGAACAAAAGTATGCAGCATGTATTCGGCGTCGATTCTCATCGTATCGTTGCCGAACGCATTGTCATCTCCAGGATGGAACTGAAGGACATGATACGCGACTGGATTTCCCCACTTGTCGTAGTCGATGCCATCGACGGACGCTTTCCCAGACTGATTGTCGAAGTTGTCCTCGCCCTGGATGCGGTCTGCCTCGATTACATCGAGCTTCAGCTTTATCGCATTTTGCAGCTTTGGATTTGTGCCAAAAATCACGAACGATTCGCCATCCTGGCATCTTGCAATTCGCATGAGCCGCAGCACCTGTCCAAGCTTCGCCTTTTCCGCCCATGCGGCGAAGTCATTCTCAATGCGGTCGTTGAAGTCTTCGTCGTCGGTGAGTAGCTGCAGCTTCGGTCCTGTCCCGATGGTGTCGTTCGCAAGCATCTGGACTAGTCCACGCGCATACGAGTTGTTCAGCACCTCGTAGCGAGACCTCTGCCGCAGAATCGCGCGGACGCTCGGCTTCGCCTCGGCGTCTGCCGAACAGGCGTCGGCCATCGACCAGTGGCGAATATTGTCCCGGGTCGTTTGCGCCGCGTCGAAGCCAGCGCGGACGAAACGACCACGGGACGCGGACAGCCGCACCGGGGATTTCCCCGGCCCTTCTTGCGCCTGGCCGTTGAACCCTATCACCGAGGACCTCCTCCGGCTTCCAGCTTGGTTATCTTGAGGCCGCCGGTTCTGGAACGAAGAGCCTTCTTCGAAGCAAGATAACGGTCGAACTGAATGACATCGGACAGGCTGTGCTGCTCGACGGTCTTGTCATCGACCTCTATCCGCTTGGGCTGGAGCATCAAGTCCTCAAGCCTAGTTTGTTGCTCTTGTTCCTCTGGCATTGGTGAAAATCGACATTGTTACATTCGTCCACATGCATATATGCCGATTTTCCTCAAACGAATATCAAGTGTAAACATTTTACACACACTTTTACCTTCTTCGCAATTCTGACAGCTTGACTTTCGCCTTTGGCTTGGCATTCGCCGTGACAGGCTCCAGAGGCGCAAATGTCGGGACATTCGCATTTCTTACCTCGGAAAGCTTCGTTACCTTCCTCGGCTTTGCGACGCCTTGGGTTTCCGGAAGCGCCGAGCCAAGCATAGACGCGAGCATCGCGCATCCAACCGTGCAGTCGAGCCAGTGGTTGTCCGACCGATCCGGACGCAGCCGCCATTCGTCGACCGTCCTCCCGCGTCCCTGCGTCCGCACGCGGTATTCGGCAGTAAGGTGCTCCGCGTAAAGCTCGTGCGTCAATGGCGTCTTGCCAAATAACGACAGGCATCCGCGGTCTCCAATTGAAACTCCAAGCCTGCTGTGTATGAACGACTTCCAAAAATTCGTGTCAAACACGACATGCCGCACCGCGCGTTTTCCGGCGACGCTTGGGACATACCAGTTGAGGCCGAGCCTCTCCCCAGGCTTCTTCTTGTATTCATCCATTGGCCTCGACGACGCGCCGATGTAGTGTCCATGCGCCGGCTGGACGCGGCTTGAATAGTCGGACTGCCGGCAATACTGGTAAACTATGTCCGTGGATGTTCCCCAGTTCGCGTCTATCGCGGCCTTGTCTATCTGCATCTCAAGCCCGTCCTCGCGAATGTATTTCCTGGTCATTTTGTCCTTGAACAATGCGGTGAACGCGGAATAGAGCTGCGCCTCGATTGCCGACTTCGGGTAGAGTTCCTGAAGCGTCGGGTTCATCGTGTCGAGCGTGAATCGCCTCTTGTTCTGCTCCGGGTAGGTCCCGTATTCGATGACTGCTCCGGTAAATTCGTCAGACCATGCGCAAACCGTGTAGAAGAGCGCCTTTTTCTGGACATCGACGAACATTGTAATCTTCGTGCATTCAAGCGGAACCACGCATTTATCCAGCCCGTTGAGCTTCGCGGCAATCGCGTCGGCTGTCAGAATGCTCTCCTCGGTCAGGTCATCCTTCAGCGGCTCGTTCTGGTATTCCGACGCGAACGCGACCGGGTCGCGCAGATAAAGGTTCATTGCATTCTGTATTGCAGACAACTCGTCCTTCTCGTATCTCGCTGGCCATGAAACGACTGCGCCTTTGTCCATTTCCTCGCGATGCTCCGAATAAAATTCCGTCGCCTTTGCGATGTCTCCTCCCTCGCGGAGGCATTCCGCGCGGATTTCCGCGTATTCGTCCCACAGCGCCATGTTATCCGGCATTTTATAGAGAAGCTTCGACTTCTCACCCTGCCATTCCGGATGCTTTTCGCGGTCGAGAATCGTGTCGGCCATGTCGCCTGGCTCAATGATGGTGCATGGCATCACGCCGGAAATTTTCTGCGCGGGACCAGCAAGTCCGAGAATGTCACCGGACAATATCTTAAGCCGCAATTTGTTCTGTTCAAGGCTTCTGGCGCTTTCGCGCGTCTGCGGATCGTCGACGATGACAAGCTGCGGTCGGACAGTCCTGCCATCAGGGCGCTTGTATTTCATTCCGCGAATTCGGCCAGTGATGCCTGCTACGCGAACCACCGCCCCAGAAGCTGGGCTTCCATCGATAGTCGGCATGACAAGCTCGTTCGAGGACCAGGTGATGCGCGTCCGGACGCCGTGGTAGGTCTGCCCTGCACATCGGTTCGAGATTCCCTCGAGCGCGGCGATGGGAAAGCACGCCTCCGGAAAGTCGGCCAGAAGCAATTCGTTCGTCTCTATCTCTGTCTTGATGGAGCCAAGTATTTCCAGCGCCGCAAGTTCCGTTGCTCCGACAAGGCACACGAACTGCCTGTGCCCATATAGGATGGCCCAAATCGCCGCAGTCTCGCACAGGCTGGATTTTCCTGCTCCTCGCGGCAACGCAAGCGCGAACAGCCCGCCCTCGAGGACAGACTGCTCTATCTTGGCGATGCATCGCAGGTGGTCTTCGCTCCATTCGAGATTGAACATTTCCGGGAAATAAGTCTCGCAAAACAACTTGAAGTCGAACTTGCAGGAATCCTTCCGCGTCTCGTCTGCCACCTGTGGCAGGTCACCGATGTCCCTTCCAAGCGCGGACGCCTCCTTGTTCCGACGGTTCATCTCCGCCTTGTGCTCGATATACCGGTTTGCGCTGGCAGTCCTGGGCTTCGCCGGTCGGTGCGTCACAGCGAACGCGACAAAGCGCAGGAAGTCGAGCGTCTTCGTCGGCGCGTTTTTCGAGCCAAAGCGGAAGTGATATGTCTTGAACATATTGGCAATGCGCGACGGAGGTATCTCCATTTCAAGATGGTTATAGAGATTCAGCCATCCTGCCAATTCGTGCGGATAGACGCTGTTCAAGTCGAAAGGCGAAGTAGGAGGCGTCCTTGGCGTCGGCTCTGCCAGCTTCTCCCCGACAAGCCATGTGGCATAATCGAAGATATCGATTGTGCCGTCATCGTTTGTCGGAAATCCCTCGGAAACATGCTTCTGCAGAAGCGCGTCGTCCATCACGCGGCATCCTGCCGTTCTGAGAATGCGCACGAGTTCCGATGGCTGAAGTTTGAACAGCGATGTCTTTTGCTCCGGCATTGTCTAGCTCCTCTTTTCCAAGTCGTCACCGAGTCCGTCACGCAAGTCATTTATGCCACGCAGCAGCCTCATTGCCTCCGGCGTTCCTGGGCTTGCGAGCCTGTAGCACCTTGTCGGCACAAACCATGGACATGGTTTTCCACTCACCCCTCCGCCGAAGTCGCTCTTTGCATTGCGCATCTGCCCGCCGCGCCGCCAGTCGGCGCGCGCGCAAAAGCCCTTCCGCAGACATGCCTTGTTCACACAGTCGAACTCAAGATTTGCAATTTCGCTTTTCATTTGCAATTTTCCCCAATTTCCAAAAAACGCCAAAAAAAGCCCGCAAACGCAAAAGTCGGCAGCTTGCGGGCTTTTGCCCCAAACGACAAGTTTTCGCGTCCTTGACGCTATTTCCGGGCGTTTCGCGGGCGCAAGGTCGCCTCAAGGCGAACCGGCCTTTTCCTCAATTCTTTCTCGAACCGCCTCAGACACCCAAGAATCGCCAGCGCAGGATGAATCCTCGACCTGAAATCGCAAGCTACCTGAAAACTGTTGAACGACGCCACAAAGCATAGCCAGAACGGTTTTTCCGCGGTCGGCTGCGCCACAACAAGCATGTCGCTTACGTCATGAAATCTGGCGACCCTGCCATGCCACTGTATCTCGCCGTCGTTCACAATCCTCTTGAAGCCGCGAGACTTAAGCCAGGCGCACGCCAGCGGAACGCTAGTCGCAGACACTGAACAGTCCCTCCCTGCACAGCTTGGCGTAGACTGGCTCGTCGAGGCCGTATTTCTCAATCAGCGCCGACGGCGGACAGTCCATCGTCGCGCGGTGAAGTTCCTTTCCGTGGAGGTCGCGATACGACACGGAGACTTCCGGATGGCCAATCGTGCACGAAAGCGCAGTCTGGCACCCGTCCAGCATGTTATCGCGCATGAAGTCGAGCGCAAGCTGTCTGGCATGGATGTTGAGCGTGAGGTCCGCCTTGGTCGGGTCCTTCGTCCATGGACTCCCGCCGCCGATTGGACAGTTGCCGCCGTAGAAGTCCGCCGCCAGCTTGCGTCCCGTGACGCCGCAGTCCCCGATGCTGGAATGTGTAACGTATCTTCCGGTTCCGTTGACGATGATGTTATAGCATCTTGTTATCGCCACGACGTAATCCTTGACGGCAAGCATGTTGTCGCAGCCGTCTGCCATCGGAATCGCCACGGTCACCGCATTTGTAAAATCGTCCTCTTCCACGGAAACCATCGTCTTGATGTCAATGCCACCCAGTTGGTAGTCGAACAGGAATCTTCCGAGCTTCCTGGCCAGGAAGTAGTCGCGTGACATGAAATCGAAGTATTTGTTGTTAACCGCCATGCCGAAGAAGATGCCCTGGTCGCCCCATGCGTCGCGATTTACGCCCATGGCGATGTCCGGGGACTGCTTGCCGAGGATGGGATAGACCTCCATCTCGTCGCCGCAGATGGTGTTCTCGCGCCCCCACTTCTGCTGGTACTCACGCGTGTATCCGATTTCGTTGACGGCCTTCCGCACGAAGGCGGTGATTTCATCGTCGCTGAAGTCGTCCTCGCTGGCGATTTCGCCGCCGAGGGTCACAATATTGTCCTTGACCATCACCTCGACCGCATAGCGCGTATTCGGGTCGCGTTCGATGTATCTATCAAGCAAGTAGCAGCTTATGTAGTCCGCCATCTTGTCCGGATGGCCAAGGGAAACCCATTCGCTAGTCTTAAGCATTTTCTTCTCCTTCGGTTGTGTGTGTTCCATCGATTTCCGGCGTAAGTGCCTGCCAGTCACAGCCCTTGCCGTGGACGAACTCCGCCCATCTGCGCCGGATTACATCGCAGTATCGCGGCTCCAGCTCCATCATCCTGCAGACTCGTCCGGTCTGTTCGCACGCGATGAGAGTGCTTCCGGAGCCGCCGAACGTGTCAAGCACGATGTCGTTCCTGTCGCTGGAGTTGCGGATGAAGAACTTGAGCATGTCAACTGGCTTTGGCGTAGGATGATCGGACGCCGACTGTATGATGTTCCACTGCTGGATGGTCGTTGTGGACGCGTCGTGCGCGCCATTCCACTTCGACGCGGCCCCATTTTTCCATCCATACCAGCAATGCTCGTGCTTCTGTAGATAGTGCCCCCATCCCAAGGCGAAATGGTTCTTGCTCCAGATTATCATGCTGGAAATGTTCATGTCGTTTTCCAGCAACGCCTTACGTAGCACATGCGAAATGTTCGACGAATGGAAAAGATAGAACGACGCGCCCTTTGGCATGTATGCCGCGCAGTTCTGAAACGCTCGGTCGATGAGTGACTGGAACTCCTCGTCTCCCATGTTGTCGTTCGAAATCACCATGTCCTTGTTCCTGGTCGCCTTCGAGTACTTGCCATTGACGGCAACTCCGGCTCGGCCCGCATAGTTGATGTTGTACGGCGGGTCGGAGAGCCAGAGCGAGACCGGCGCCTCGCCATCGCCCTCCAGAAGCAGCTTGATGTCGGCGCCCTCCGTGCAGTCGCCACAGACCAGCATATGGTCTCCGAGCCGGTATTTCGCGCCACGCCTTGACGCATAGACCGCGTCCGGAGCGTCATCCGGCTCCGGCGCGTCGTCCGGCTCCGTCTCGCCCTCGATGTCTGCCTTGTCGGCATCATCGTCCTTCTGCTCGAGCAGCCGCTGCAGCTCGGTCTCGTCGAACGCCAGCGTCGAGAGGTCGTATCCGGCATTCTTGAGCTCCTCGACCTCCTCGCCAAGCGCGTCGTAGTCCCATGTGGACAGCTCTGCGGTCTTGTTGTCAGCGATGCGGTATGCCCTAACTTGCTCCGGGGTGAGGTCGTCTGCCACCTGGACCGGAACGGTCTTGAGGCCAAGACGCATCGCCGCCAGCCGCCTCGTGTGCCCGACGATGATGACATTGTTCCTATCGACGACAATTGGCTGACGGAAGCCATAGTTCCGAATGGAATCCGCGACGGCCTCCACCGCATCGTCGTTCAGGCGTGGGTTGTTTTCGTATGGTATGATGTCCTCTATCGGCATCTCGACCACTTTCATCCTTGTCTCCATTTGCGTTTTACTCTCTGTTTTTGGTTGCCCTTGTTGTGTCTTGCCGAATGGCCCGAAAAAATCGCACGCACACGCGAAGACGCGCGGCGCCAACGTCATCTCCCGTCCGCGAAAAACTGCGGAAGGGAATAGCAAATGCCGCCATTGGCGGTTCTCGCCTCGACGAGCCGGTTCTGCCTCACGAGTCCGGTGACGATTTCCCGCTGCTGGATTGGCGTGAACTGCTTGAGCTTCTTCGTGAAACTGTTTTCCGGCATCATCTCCCCGCCGTGCCTCTTCTGCCAGCGAAGGAGCATGTCAAGCGTCCGCTCGCAACTGCGCTCGTAGTCGCTCTTGAAGTAGTTGCGCTCGATGATATGTATCTTGTTCCGGATATCCCATTCCACGAACGCCGTTCCCCATTCCGCCGCCTTCCTCGTGACCACCGCCTTGTCCGGCTCGGACGCCTCGGAACAGGCGTAGAGGAGCATGTATCTCTTGGCCATCTCCACGTAGCGCGTCCACAGTGCGTCCTTCCATTCCTCCGTCTCGTTCTCCAGTTCCTTGCGCTTCTCGTATTCCCTGAGCCGCAGCTGCCCGACGAACCTTGACGCCTCCTCATCAAACTGCACCATCGCCGGCTTGATGTCGAGGTTACCGCTTCCTGGCGGCGCGAACGACTTCCACATGGCGCACCGTGCCACCAGCGCTTCCGGCAGGTCTAACATCCGCAGCTCGCGGTCCGGATCTGGCTTTTGCAATCCCTCGCCAAAGATGAAGTTGATTCTCGAAAACAAGCCGTTGCGCAGCATTCTGTCGTTGATTACGTCATAGAACTCCCCCGGCGTCGTCGAACCAAGCAGGACGAGGTGCGGCCTGACAAGCAGCTCCCCGTCCGTCTTCGCGAGGCTCCTTGTCCGGACATAGGAATTTGCCTCCGTGTAAAGGTTCAGCATATACGACGAAATCGAGTTGTTCTCCTTTTCGTCCCTGCGCATCAGGCCAGTGTCGTGAAGCATGTACTGGCACTCGTCGTTCTGCCACAGGACGGTCTTCGCCTTGGCTATCGCGTCCTCCAGCCCCGGACCGCTTCCGATGCGGTCGAAGAGGTTTCCGTCCATACCAATGCGAAAGAGCATCTCCTTGTTCACCGCCCGTGGCATGTTCTTCCCTGTTCCGGACATGGAGACCTCGACCACGTAGATGTTCGGCGTGGTGCCGTCTGAAAGCACCACGCGTCTGCTGCACAACGCAGACATCAGCGCGAGCGCGCCTCCGAGCGCCAGCGGCGGATTGGGGACCGGCGCGTATTCGAGCGTCGTGGCAATCGTGTCCGCGACGATGCCCGGCACGTCGTATATGCCGTCCGGCAGCGGAAGCGTCGTCTTCTGCTCGTCGATGGAGGCTGGCTTTTGGTCGCCGTCAAGCATTCTGGTTGCGGAAATCGCGTCCTTCTGCCTCATGATGCCATCGAGATTTACGTCGGAATAGTCCTCTCTTGGATGCAGATGGCTCTTCCAGTCGCGGTCGCGGAGCGACGCGAAATCATCCCAGCTTCTTCCGTCGCAATGGGAATGCGAACACTTGAAGAAATACGCGCCGTCGATGTACTTGCCGATGTAGGTATCGGTCCTTCCCTGCGGCCCGGTATGGCTGTCTCCCCAAGGGCATTCCGGCAGAAACCACTTCCGCTGTCCGCCGGAGACCACCGGCTGCGCAGCCTCCGGCCAGTATTTGCTCACCCACGCCTCGAAGGTCGCGTCGGAACAGCTTGCGCCGACAGTCGGCTGGCCGGTCGCCACGACGCGTGGAGTCTCCGTCGCGGCCGCGGTGGACTTCTTCCAGCCAATCACCGTGTCGAGACTTTCCCTGGAGACAGTCTCCGGCGTTTCTGGCATCGATATGATTCTGTCCATTCGATGCGGGCGCGACGGCATATCCTCGCCCTTGCGGTTAAATGTCCCTGGAATGCGCCAGACGCGGGCCAGGTTCTTGGTCGTCGTGTCCACGTGCACCTTGTCCGTCGATGCGTCAGACAGCGACGCCAATACAGCAGCGACAGTACTTCCGTCGTCCACCGGCAAATCGACCTGATACATCATCTGGCATCCGTTGCCGGAATCTATGAGTATCGGCTCCGGCCACCCAGCCGCCGCGAGGTATTCGCGAATGCGGGAGCCAAATTCGAGCGCGGCCTTGTGTTCCTCTTCGCTGGACGATATCCCGGCTGGACGAACCGCATCGCAGTCGATGAGCAGCCATCTTCTTCGCACGATGTCGTAGTCCTGCGTCGAGTTTCCGCGCTTCGTATAGGCTGTCCGGTTACTGCATCTTGCCAGCAGGTCCGGATTAACCGGGTTTGCCGTGACATAGCACCCGGCCGCCGAGACTATCGCCTCCAGCGCCGACGGGATGCGGTCAATGGTTTCGTATGTGAAATATCCGCTTTCAGTATGCGGATACCGATATCCCTTCGTCACCGCGTCGAGACATCGTATCTCGAACACGTCGCCTGGCCGAAAAAATGCGCGAAGGGAACGCATTACTTCGACGGCGTTGATTTCCATTGGATTGTGTTTCCGTGAAAGTTGTTTGGGGTTAGGCAGCTTTACGCCGACGCCGGAAAGACGCACCGGCGCACTTATATATATGCCTATTGTATATCACGCTACATTTAGATACTATTGATATACAAGAACAAAATTATAATCTTTTGAAATTCAAATAGATAAGTTAAAACGACTTTTAGTTTCTCGAACACAAGACGCTAAAACGGCCTATTTTTTGCACGACAAAAAAAATAAAATTTTCAGATTTTCTTGATTTTTCTGAAAGCCCTGACGAACTCCAAAAAAAAAAAAAAAAAAATTCCGCGCGCGTACGCGAGGACGAACTTTCAAAAAAAAAAAAAAAAATTACATGCGCGCGCGTACGCGAGGACAAAAAATATTAATCTTTACATAAAGAGTATAATATTATAATTATTATATATAATTATATAAATTATATTCTCATTACTCGCGTGTGCGCGTACGCGCGAGAGGATTTTTTTGAATTTTGTGTTCCTGCGCGTACGCGCGAGATTTTTTTTTTTTTTTGAATTTTGTGTTCGTACGCGTACGCGAGATTTTTTTTTTTTTTTTTTTTTTTTTTTTTTTTTTTTTAGATGAAAGTGGCATTATTGGCGGATTTTGGACGCCCCCAT
>Ga0326511_10002085_pt1 | contig 16406 bp, 16 predicted proteins | sample 0_2496_0518_D_FD_203701 | JGI IMG/M metagenome (GOLD analysis project Ga0326511, IMG submission 203701) | Bovine rumen microbial communities from UC Davis, California, United States - 0_2496_0518 | ecosystem: Host-associated > Mammals > Digestive system > Stomach > Rumen | place: USA...
AGCAATAGCCTTGTCGGCAATATTACTCTTTAAACCTTCGGCTTTATTCCCTGTAAAGAGTGTAGTCAAGGTTTTCCAAATGTTGCCAAGCCATTCCTTTATACCGTCAATACGCTTCTTAACTTCATCCGATAAATTAAGATCCTTAAATGAGATTCCTCCGACAAAATAAGCAACACGAGCAAATATCCCGCCGAAAGCTTCCTTAAGTTTCTCAAACGTAGCTTTGATCCAGTCCCTAAAAGCAATAGCCTTGTCGGCAATATTACTCTTTAAACCTTCGGCTTTATTCCCTGTAAAGAGTGTAGTCAAGGTTTTCCAAATGTTGCCAAGCCATTCCTTTATACCGTCAATACGCTTCTTAACTTCGTCTGATAAATTAAGATCCTTAAATGAGATTCCTCCGACAAAATAAGCAACACGAGCAAATATCCCGCCGAAAGTATTAGAAATAAAGTCGAATACATTATTAACTGTATCTCTAATATTATTGGCTTTTTCTTTAAAGTTTTTAGTTATTTTATCCGTTTCCCTACCAGTAAGCAAATATGATATAGAATCGAATATACTTATTATAGTATCTCTAATTGAAGAAATACGATCTATTGTCTCTTGTTTTAATCCGCTATTTTCTCCAGCTTCTCCAGTGAAAGCTAAACGGATTAACGAAAAGATCTTCTTTATTAAACCACAAAAACCTTTGACAATTTTTAGAGATTTATTTACATGCTGTTCTCCTTCAAGTGACTCTTCAGCGAGAGCCCCCGTCACAAGGCTTATAGGGCCAACTCCAGATTTGGCATATTGAATAGCATCATCTTTATCGTCAATAAGCCCGAGAATATCTTTAAGAAATTTAGTTACTCGCCCAATGATTCCTGGTGCTTTTCCAGTTTTTTCATCGCCTTCAAAAGTGAGCGCAGACCAAAAATCTTTTAAAGTAGAAATTGCTTCCGGCAAATTTTCAATTATATATGCTACTATTTCGGAAAATACTTCAACAACAAACCCCGCAGTTTCAAGAAAATCCAAAAGACTTAAGCCGAGATTCGTCATAATAGTCGCGAATAAGTTATCTCCAAAAGCATCTTCAAATTTCTGTTTTATAGAATCAAAAGATAATCCAGCATTTGATAAAGCTTCTTTTATCGTATCGAATGCATATACTAAACTATCAAGCACACCGGATTGCTTAACTATGTTGATAAAATAATCAATTGTATTGGCTAATGTCAAGAATTTCTCATTAGTGCCTTCAATTGGTTCTCTTAACCCGAAAAATAGAGCAAGAAAACTTGCAAAATTCCCAAGTTTCCCAAAAGCACCTTTAACTATGCCAATAATGAACTTCAATACTTGGCCGATTGAACCAAGCCGTTCAATATAAGAATCGAGATATTCAAATAGACTTTCAAATGTATTCTTTTTTCCAGTTGCTTCAAGAAAAGCATCGTATCCATCTAAAAAATCGCTCAACGCATCAGACACTTTTTGAATAAATTCACCAAATGGGCCAAAAGCGTTTGTAACATTCTTTACGAGCGCACCATAAATATCGTTTTCATCAAACTCCTTAGCAAGATTGTCAAACATAATGCCAAAGACTGAGCCAAATCTATAAACTACTTCAATTAGTGGTGTAAACATACCGAGTATATTCCCGGCTATTTCACTGATCGCTCCAGCAAAACCACCAACGATTTTTACAATAGATGCAAATCCTTTTGCTATATTTTTCAATCGCATCATCGTAGTAGTTGTTCTATTTGTGGATTTCTCATTCTCTTTGGTCGCTTCATCAAGCTCTTCAATATTCTTTTTTGCTTCTTTTATAGTCTGAGATTCTTTATAAATCGCATTTCTTTGTCGCACTATGGCGTCTATGGTACTTCTATCCCAAAGCCCTGTTTCTTTAATGCCAAGAGAACTTTGAATCTTTTTTATTGCTTCTTCCGTCTTTGGGCCATATATTCCGTCGGCAATAATTCTGTCAGTGTCAGGAAGATATTTGTTAATTTCTTCCTGAAGTTCCCGTACACTATTGCCTCTATCGCCTTTCTTCAGCAGTTTATCAATTTTCTTTATGTTAAGGAGCATTATTTTGCCACTTTTTACTGCGGCCTGAGTTGCATCGTCCCATGCTCCGGTTTGTTCAACACCAATTTTTTCTTGAAGTTTTTTTAATGCTGCTTCTGTCTTTGGACCCATTATTCCATCAACAACAAGCTTTTCAGATTCATCTAAATATGCGTTTAAATCCCTCTGAAGTTTTTTTACATCGTCCCCTTTTGAACCAAGACTTAGGCCTTTTTTAGCTCTATTTTGAAGTTTCTCAAGTGCTTCATCAGTCTCAATTGCCGCCTTTGTTGCAGCATCAAACATTCCAGTTTCTGGAACTCCAAGAAGACGCTGAAGTTCAATAACACCGGCTTGCGTTTTAGGCCCAAATATTCCATCCTCAGCTAGTTTTTCACTTGTAATGCCAAGATCGTTTATTTGCTTCTGTAATTTCTTAACATTATCCCCGCGCATTCCACGCTTCAATTCTTCTGTAATATTTACAAAATTAAGTTTTACTTTCCCTGTTTCTTCTACTAATTCAATCGTCTTTTCAGTAACTTCTTCAACCTCGTCAGCAGTATCTTTTTCTTCTTCACTTATTTCTTTATACAACCCAAACGTTTTAAGCAATCCTTCTGAAAACTCTTTAATCTGCCTTGTTCCATCCCTAAGTATGGCAGTCATGTTTTCAGCTTGCAGAAATGGAAAAACTTCAGACAAAGCTGCTCCAACACCTTGGACGATATTCATAAATACCTGCCATAAATTTGAAGCGGCCTCTATCATATCATTATAGCCACCCATTTCATGCCAAGCTCCCAAAACCTCATTACGCCAACTTGAAAAAATGGATGTAAAATCTATAAGTGAATTAGCAACATTAGTCCATAAGGATATTGCTTCTTCAAGATTACCAAATATATAACCGAACGACTCCATCCACCCAGAGCTTACAGAGTCTTTTACTGCCTGAATAGCATCTGTAAATGTAAGAGCTTTTTGCGCTGCGTAGAATGCTTCTCTACCAAAATCAGTATCCATATTCGAATACTTATTTAAAGTTTCTATTAGAACATCAGAAGTTAACCACCCAGTCGATAACGTTTGCTCAAAACTCTTGAAATTGACTTCTGTTTCTTTGGTTGCAGCTGCTATTTTTTTTTGAGCTTCTGCAACTTTTTCAGCCCTATCCTTAGTAGCTTTCTGTGCTTTTGCTAAAGCTTTTTGCCCAGCGGCTAATTTCGTCTCATTAACACTTACTATAGAACCTACATTTTTACCAACCGATTTTAAAGTACCCATTTCTATGGCCGTCGATATGAGCATCTCTTTGAACTCTTTCGTGGCCATAGTCGCATTCGATATAGATTTCCAGTCCTGCAATTTCACAGCACCCTGCGATAGAGCTTGAGCGAAATTATACATTGCATGATTAGCTTGCTGTATACTTGCTCCAGATTTTGCCGCCTCGTTTCCAATACCTTCCATAGCCTTTTCAGCTAATGCTAAATCTACGCCAACCGCTGTAAATTTGCCGATATTGTCAACCATAGCCGCAAAGTCATAAGAAGTTTCATCGGTATAATGCTGTAAATCGTTAAGAACTTCTTCCACTTCTTTCAGCGACTTCCCAGTTGCATTCATTATTGTCTGGACAGCTTTAGTACGAGTTTCATATTTGCTCTGGCCAGCACTAATGTCACTAAAACCAAAGAATGCATCTGTAATCTTTTTACCAGCGTCAATTGCCTTATCTTCAATTAACCCAAATACATTTTCTCCAATAGTTCGTAATTCCAAAAACTTTCCTGAAATCTTGTCTACACCATTTTCTATAGCAGCAGTATTGAACTTTAAATCATCAACATTTACTACTCCTGTGAAGTTTAAGGCTTTTTTCAGGAGGTCCAATGCTCTCATTGTTTGCGAAACGCCTGATATGAATTGCCCATGCTGAAACTCCATCTGAACAATCCTGGTATCTATAGTATTCACGACGAGGTAACCTCCTTCCATACACCTTCAGAAATTTTATCAGCTACGGGTTTTATTGCTGGATTAATATAATCTATTCCAGCAACATAACCTCCTCCGCCCGTTCCATGACCATACTGCAAAGCGAGTGCAACATTAAAACCGTCATTATCGTTTGTATTCACCCAGCCAATTGTAGTGGAATTTTTATTTTTTTCTATTTCAAAGGTCCATGACTTTGCGGTCAATCCGCTGTCGACAGGCGTGGCTTCTGAAAGCGCTTTAACCCCAGCGTCTCCATATTCAGCCAATCTGTTTAAATAACGTTGACCTTTTAATGCATTTAGAAAACGCTCGGTATTTGTAAAACCACCAATATGTTTTATGCGAATAGCTTTCATATCCAGGCCTTCTTTCCTTGAACTATCCTCTTGTATGCATAGCTTGTTTCCGCTTGGCATTTAGTGAAGCATTCTGCTTCAACACATTTTTACCACTCATCTTTTTCTTTGGCGAGTTCTCGATACTGCATACTCTTATTAAAGTTATTAGTCTATTGAAATTCCATTTTTCGCAGTCAAACGGTATTTGGCATTGAGCCATCCAGCAATATACAAGTTCAGATGTAACAACTCGACCGCCTTTTTTAGAATTGCTTTCTTTATTAAACCAAGTAGCGGTCATCGGATCATCTATATAACTTTTAATTTCATATATAGTCTTTGCTGGAAGAATCTTATAGACAGACGGCTCAACGTTTTGCGTTATGGTCATGCAACGAACATAATCCAAAAATTGTTCTTGAGTTCTCTCACTCTCTTGTAAAAAAGGAATATGCCATTTTGATTCCCATTTGGCTATAGAAAGTAAGGAATGCTCAAGCTTTAAATGAATAGGATTTGTCTTAATCACTCTTAGAGTAGATTCGTCAAAAAGTTCGCCTTCTTCAACAAAGATCTCAAGCATTCGCTTACTCTCCTTTCATGTATTTTTTAGCTTTTTGCTGTAATTTCCTGTCTAAAATTCGCAGGCAATGCTCCATTAATGAAGTTGACAAGCGAATCTTCATTTGTGTTCAATTCAAAGTACAGTTCAGAGAAAGCTTCCGTCTGTTCAAAGTCATCAGCCAAACGATGACCATCTTTTACTTTGATAAACACGTCTTTATCGTTGAGTTCACCGTAAGACTTTAGAATAATGGCCTTAATCAATTCAGAAAGGCCCTTTACATCCTCTTTTTCAACAATCTGCTCGATCGTTTTCTGCATTCCGCCATCAGTGGAAAACTCCATTTCCATTAAGTCCTTCTTACTGAGATGGAATCTGCATTCCATAGTTTTCTCATTTCCATCGTAATCCGTATACGTGATAGTCTTCTTAATCATGTCACTCTTCTCCTTTTTAATTAAAAGATGGAGGGTCAGCCGAACTGTTACCCTCCGTTGCTATGTTTTTTATTAGTCAGTAGTGGTGGTACCGGCACCGATCAGCGCCAGCAGAGCGTCGGGATCCGGCAAAGTAGCCTCACTGGAAGAAGATCCATAAAGAGCGTTCTCCAGGGCGGTCTTCTTGGCGGTGTCCAGCTTCCAAACGTCGATCACGATTTCGGAAGTGGGCTTATAACCGGTGACATTAACAGGAGTAGTCGTGATCTCCCAGCTGAAGGTGATGGCGTCGGGAGAGTCATTGATCGTCTCGTACGCACGCTCAGAGGGAGAAGCGGTGCAGCCATAGATAACGTGAATCTTATAGTTGCTCGCGTCGGTATCGGTGTCACTGCCAACCTTGGTACGATAGCAGAAGCCAAACGGCTTGCGGCTCTGCTGACCAATGTAAACACCAGTAGCGGGAACGGCGGAACCGTCGCACTCGGCGAACTCGTCAGGATAGGTATACGCCTCAATCGTAGCGCTGAAGGTTTCAGCAGAGCGCAGAGTGGCGTACTTAATGTTGTCAGCCCAAAGATCCGTAGGTTCCGCACCCTCAGGGCTATTGGTAACACCGGTCAGGCCATTCCAAGCCACACCATTGCCATAACCACCGGCACCAGAATTCTTGGTGGGATCCCAGGGATACAACACACCATGGTCAACACCAGTTTCAAACAGTCTCTTACCAGAGTCATCCCAAGTAATAGGAGTAGGCATAATTGAAATCCTCCTTCGATAAAAAAAATCAGGCCTTACCAATAAAGCCTGAAAGGGTAATGATACAAATTTTCGCTGACATATGGTCTATCAGCAGAGCATAGTTCAAGTCTTATGATCTGATTCCTGACATCATCGTCTGGATCTCTTGTTATATACTTAATTGAGTATTGATCGTAAATCGCATACGGAGCGTTATCCGCGAATGTAACGTCAGGCTTTTCCAGATCATAAATGATACATGGATACTTGATCTGCCTTCCTGTAGGGGGTTGGAAGTACACGTTATCGCAGAACGTATGCAATATCTCGCTAAGTCTAGCCCGCAGTTTCGCCATTGTATACGCCTCCGATAGAAAGAATAAGACGGGGATAGTTGGAAGCATCAACACCAGTTACTTTCCAAGCTGTCCCCATCCATTTGACATAGCGCATGTCTGCCATGTGTGAAAGCGCATATGGGTTCGCGGTTATACTGATCTGATTTGACAGGGTTACATCATCGCTGAGCTCTCCTTCATTGCTCTTTGAGAGATTTCGAAAATTCTTAAGGAGCTCACCCTTATAGAATTGTTCGACTGGCTTTTCAACCCACACATCCGGAGAGTTTTCATCTTTTGCACTTATGATGTATCCTACAGCTCCATAAAACCTAGGCATGTGCTATGTCACTCCCATTTTGAATTTTAGTCAGTAGTGGTAGTGCCAGAACCGCTGTTAGTCTTAAAGACAGCAATAGCGGAGTAGGGCTTCATCAGCATGCCGGAGCAACGAGTTTCGATCAGATACTTGAACTGGTTGTAGTCGATGTCGAAGTCGTCGAACATCGTAACCTCGCCGCCCTTGTCGGTGCCCACACCGTAGTCGTTCAGGTTGACCAGGATGCCGATCAACTCGCGACCCTGGGCGTCGGTGTAATTCTCCAGCAGCTCGCACGGAACAATACTGCGCGCACGAATGGCAGAAGATACCTGGGCCTCAGTATCATACAGACGACGGCCGATGGAATCCTCGACCAGAAGCATGTTGGTCAACCAGTCCTCAGTAGTATAGAAGGTGGGGCTGCCAGTGCCCTTGTAGAACTTGCGGGCCTTGATAATTGCCTTGATGGCCTTCTTGGCGGTCTCTTCCTCGTCCGCACCAGGGGTGACATACTGCTTCACGGTGAAGAAATCAACGTCGCTGACAATAGGACGAATCTTGTCCTCGAAGATCTTATCCTCGCTGCTGACAGGACGGCCGTCACCGATCAGAATCGCGCGGGCCACCTCCTCGTTCAGCAGCATGCGCATCTCGGTCTTCACCCAGGCAACTACCTGAGGCTTAGCCAGGTCGATCAGGTCGTCGCGGTCGAACTTCTGCTTCTTGTACACAGTGGTGGGAGAGCTCTCGCGCTTCATCAGGCTGAAGAACTCTTCCTTCTTAAGGTTGCCCTTCAGGTAGCCCTTCGCACGCGCCTCATCCTCGGTGATGTTAGCGAAGGTGGTCTTGATGCGAGCCCAGGGATACTTCTTGACGCCAGCCAGAACCTGGTCAACCCAGGTGGTCTCGCGCTTTACAAACTCGGGCAGGTCGTTCAGCTCGTGGGCCTCGGGGAACAGATACTCCAGTCCGTTGATGCCATAGCCGACGGTGTTGGCGTACTGCTGATTGGTCACCTCGGGCACAGTCAGGCCGGTGGTGTCAATCGCGTGGGCCAGAGCTCCGCCCTCCTGCATATGATGCTCGTAGGACTTGCGCAGAGAGCCATACTTGGGGCCTTCCTTGATCACGGTATCGATAGCTTCCTGCATCGCGGCATGGGCCAGAACCGCCTCGTTACCGCCATTGTTTTCAAACAGATTATGGGACACTTTGTTTTCCTCCTCGTCATCCTCTTTTTCAGCAATAGCCTGCCCAACCAAGAACTGAACAACTTTCTTCTGTTTATCAGTCATGGCGTCATACACGTCCTTGACTGTCTCCTCAGACTCACCTTCGGCATGCTCAAGCTCTTCGTTTTCTTTCTTTTCTGTAGTAGTATTCACAGAAGAATCCTCCTTTTTATCTTTCTCAACCTTTTCTTTCTCATCTTCAGATTCTTTCTTAGTCTCGTCCTTTGAATCTTCTTTCAGCTTGTTCTCTTCTTTTTTCTCGTCATCGTCAGAATGCTCGATCACGATGTTTTCACCATTAAAGAGAAGAGCTTCAAAATCATCGCAATCCTCATCATAACTGTGTTCAAAGGAAAGTTCTTCAATTCGTGCTCCAGGATTAGCACCAGCGAGGCATAAACTGACCTCACGGATCATACCATGAATCACATCTCCACCTTTCTGAACGAGGTTGTTCGCATAGATGGAAAGGGCCCTAATATCACCATGCTTGACAAGTTCTTTTGCGTTCTTGCCAGACGTGGTTTCGTTGAAAGAGCCATAAGTGTAAACGCCGTCTTCCCGGTTCTCAAGGATTGCATGTCCAAGCACCTTACCAGGGTCATCATGCTTATGAGCCCATACAAGCGGCACTTTCATGCCGTCGCAATCAATAAAGGCATCCTTTCGAATCGTTCGACCATCCGCACACTTGAGATTATTTTTAGTGGCATAACCACCAAAGTCGAACTTAGGCATTTTGTTTACCTCCAAAATATTAGGCAAATGTTTAAAAAATTCACATACACTACAACTCATCAACTCTTACTTCAGCTATTGTGTCTTGAGGTGCATTGACAATTTGTGGCGGAGGTGAATTTTCAACGGGTAATGTTGGAATGTCATTTTGAATTGGATTCATCTGGTCTGGAATCATCATAGCCGGATCCATAACTTGCGCTTCTTTTCCATCTTGATTAAGGCGCCTATTCCTTAATTCATCCGCTTTCGGATCTTCCGAAGGCTTAAAACCGATTACAGAACGAACCTCGTTCGGCGTGAGCACTTCATTGCCAACAAACTTCTCAGCAATATCGGCAATCTTACTCGCAGGGACAAGTTTGAACGGTTCAGACGAGAAGATTATGGAATGGCCCTGCGTCCGTGCCGTCTTTGTCAAGAACTTACGCTTCATCTCGTCCACGATTGCGGACAGAATCGGCTCAACCGTTCGGGTTGAATAATTGATCATAGCGTCTTCACTGGCAGTACCATTCAGTATTTCCGGTGTAACACCAAGCTGTGAATAGAGCATGTTCATCAGATACTCGATCTGATTGAGAAGGTTATTTTCCACAGGTCGATTGAGCTGTGTGATCCGTTCTGTGCCGTCTGTGTATGCGATACCGTACTTCGATCCGGCCAACTGCATCTCGATGTCCTTACGCCTCTCTTCTGCCTGCTTTTTGCGGGTTGGGGATTTAACAACGTAAGGAAGCTGAATAATCAAGTCAAGTTTGCCGGAGCCACTCTGCTCGTCCACAGCGTCCAGAATGTTCAGTTTTCTGATAAGGCGCTGAAGTGTAGAGTTAGGTTCGTTCATCACCATATAAAAAGGATTTTGAACAATAGCAGCCATTCTCTTCGGAACCTCAAGTTCTTCCTTCTGACCGGTCTGTTCATTGTAAATGGATACAACAATAGACTGCGGCCTCCACTGAACGATCTTAGCAACACGCATAGACGTAATGTCATATGATGTGGACTTTGACGGATCGACAGTTGTATCTGTAGGAACGATTGCCACACAGCCATCGTCAAACAAAGAAAGAACCGCGTCCTGTATAAAGGCGCGGCTTGTTTGATCAATATTTGGTTCAAGTGTCAGACAGTTGTTGAGACCGTCCGGAACTTTTTCCTTAAATCGACCATTCTCATCCAGTTTTACATGCTCTATTTTATTGCTAGCAACGTCCATTGCAATACGATTATATATTGCCGTTATCAGAGAACGGTCATTGCCAACACGAAGCCTGATTTGGTCCGGTCTGTAATAACTCGCAGGACCAGTATAACTTGAGGGGCGATCTCTACCCCTGAAAGCGTTCCAGCTGTGCTGCAAACGTTGAAATATAGTTGGCATTATGCTTCACCCACAATTGATATATAGATATTCGCCCTAAAGCCCAAACAAAGAAGCTAAAGCATTAGAACCTCGGTCTAGTGTAGCCCTTGAACTTGCAAAAAATGAGCTTACACTTCGGCCAGTATTCTTTGTCTTCTTGGACGTTTTCTTTGCTAGTTTCCTGACATCTTTCGATATATCAGTAAGCTCAGAAACTAATTTATTATGCTGTTTAACTATATCGTCAGACATTTTCTTAATATCTTGTTCAATGTGAAGACTTGCAGTAGTCACTGTTCGGCTAGTGTCTAATATACTTTCATACATTTTTGCCCTCCGATCAGCAGCTCCTTTTATTGAATCAGCCGTAGAGGAAATAGATGTCACTAAAGATCCATGCGCTTTAGACATTTTCTTAGCGGCATCACTTATTGCATCACCGGCTTTTCCAGCAGCTTTTGATACTGCTTTGCTCAATGCTTTGTGCTGGTCTGCAATTTGGCTTCCAGATTCATTAATAGATTTTAAAATCTGTTCTGTCTTCTTTTGACCTCTTTGCTCTGTGCGCTTGTTTTCAATTTTCTTTGCTGTAGAAACTTTCGAATCAGTAGTTGAAGCTTCAGGATTATTACTTTCAGTTTTTAATTCTTGAGGTGCACTAACTGGCTGTTCGTTAATGGATTGTGCTGGAATATTTTGCTGAGGCAAATTCGCAGGTGCTTGGGTTTGTTGCTGATATTGCACCTGAGGAGCAGCAGTCTTTGCTGCCAAATCCCTAGCCATAGCATTTCTTGTTGCGCCGTCGTAAACACCATTTTCTGGAAGTCCATGAGCTTTCTTAAATTCGTTAAGCGCCTTCTGGGTCTCAGTGCCAAATTTGCCATCTGAGCCATACCTGTCGAGCTTATAACCGAGAGATTTTAGCGTATCCTGCATTCTTATAACGCTTTCACCCTTTGCGCCTTTTTTAAGCGAATTCTTTGCTTCACTCTCCATCATTTTAGCGGTCGCAAGATCAAGTTTTCCATCCTGCTGTAATCCGTGATCTCTCTTAAAAGCGTTAATAGCGTTTCTTGTTTCGTCACCAACTTTGCCATCGGCTCCATATCTTTTGAGATCATATCCAAGATTCTGCAAATTTCTCTGAGCATTCGTAACAGAAGCCTTATCATTTACCTCTACAGCAGTCTGCATTCTTTGGCGCTGTGCTTGAACCTGAGCCTGAAATTGTGCGGCCTGCTGTTGAGCATAACGGCTTTGAGCTTGGTATTGTGGTTGAAACTGTGACTGAATTTGCTGAGGCGAGCGATACTGATAAACAGAAGGCTGTCCATTACTATCAAGTGGCGCACCGACATCATAGTGCTGACGCCCAAGGACAGTCAAACTGCCATCAAGATTCTGAAATCGCCGTCTCCCCCAGCTCTGTCCCTTAACGCCATAATGGTAAAGTTCGTCGGAAACTGGAAAATCAGCGATATAGTACATATTCATAACGGATCACCCGCCCCGATTACGGCCATTCACCAAGCGGAGTTTCAATCTTTTCAGAAGCAGCAGTACAGAACTGCATTCCAGTGGAGTCATTCTCAAAGAATTCCCTTGCAATATCCTCGGCCAATCCAGTCCAATTTCCGTTATAATCAGAGAGATCGTCGTCAAAGAACTGGACGACTTCCGGCTTAAAGCACACATAACCATGAGAAACACCGTCAGGGAATACTCTGCTCTTTACGGCGTCGATAATAGGGTTACCTTCGAAGATCGTTTCGTAGAGCGTAACACCAGGATTGACGCTGTTATTCTCCTCATCGTACAGCGCGATCTTGACAGTAATGTTTCCAAACTGCTTATAGGTTGTAATCACCCGGTCAAGTGCCTCAAATTTCTTGTGATTACGAACCTCAATATTGAGAATATAGTCTGCCTCGCCGTCTTCATCAACAACCAGGTCATTCACATTAATGTCAGGATCACCAGCAAACAGTGCCTGGATCTTCTTCTGGAAGCTATACCAGGGTGCTTCAATATGAACTTTTACCATTTTTGATTCTCCTCCAAATTATTCAAAGTCGTCCTTATGTAACTTGTATGCCACATAGGCATCCATCATCGCGGCAACAGAGTCAATCTTATCTTCGTGCCGCTTTTTAAGTAGTTTCCTATTACCATTTGTATCCTCAATGGTTATGCAGTTGCCCATACAATAACTCATGAGTTCCTGGTCAAATAAAAGAAGCCGCTCGTGAGCCAATTTCTTAAGCTCTCCAAGCGGAACGGATTCGGTCTTTGCGCCCTGTATAACTTTCTCAATTCCAAACGGACCGTTTTCAGTTTGCCATCGTTCAACAAACTCTCTGGCATTATACGGGTCAAAACCAAACGCTCGCACATCGTATCCGCAGTCCTCAATAAACTTGTCAAGATCCTCATAGACCTCCGTCATATCGAGAACCGTTCCCTCGAGTACAATCAAACTACCTTCCTGCATGAATTCCTCATACTTTTGATGAATAGCGGAAGGAAGTCTGTCGAATGTGAGAGATGTGATGTAACATCTTGTGATTACGCCAAACGATTGGTCTTGCAATGGGAAAAGGAACGTAAACGCGCAGAAGTCATCTCCCATCGAAAGGTCAGCACCCATTGCGCATGGCATAGACCAGAAGTCCGTCCTTCTGTGGGAAGTCTGAATCTCGTCATAAGTGAAGAAATACGTGTAACCTTCCATCGGGATTCCAAATCTCTTGGCTAGAATATCGTTTCTCTGAGACGGGGCATGCTCCATACGTTCCACGTCGAGCTGATATGTCTCATAACTAACAGTTTTGCCAATATTCGGGTTGGCCTTGATCCACATATCTGGATCACCAACTTCGGAAATGTCATCAAGTCGATAGTACCAAATGGAAACATGAGGGTTTTCATACTTCCCTTTAAGTATGTCCATCAATTCCATTTTGATTGTATCGCCAGCAGCGTTTCGTACTGTACCCTCTGAACTCATGGCAATGATTACGTAGTCCTCGATGCCACCCTTGGCAGCGCCTTGTTCAAGCGCTCCGATGACATCCTCACGAATGTCGCCAGAAAGCCATTCGTCTACGGTACAGATCTTACAGCGCAATCCCTGTAGCTTATCCTTACTCATAGGTCGAACCTCAAGAAGTGACCCTGTAAGGAAATTCTGAATACCCTTCTTGGTTGAGGCCAGTTTAACGCGCTCAATTCTTGAACCAGTTGTATTGTTAATTGAGCCATTTGTCAGAAACTTGAAGTAAGGTCCGGGAGCTCTTGTGATGGCCGTTCTAATCGGCGATATTACCTCTTCCGCCTGTAACATCGTCGGGGCTGTCGTGATCTGATGCGTAGTAGATGTGTCAACGTTAAGAAAAAAATTCTGTATCGTTGAGCCATACATCGACTTTGCCGCGCCACGAGCAACGATCAAATATTGTTTGTTGATCAAACGTTTCTTGATCATGCGCCTGACATAACGTCCCTGCCCGCCATGCTTCGAGGGCTTATACACGCTTCTTTCGACGAAATAATACCAGCCAAATATCTGCTCGGCCCATAGCTTAAATGAATCCAACAAATGAAGCGGCGTACCGTCGGTCAGAGTCAGTTCATTCTCGCAGAACTTGACATAACCTTCTACCGCTTTGTCATCGTAATAAATACCAGGATTGGCGATTAACTTGTCAATCCGGTTCATTTCCATTTCTATTTCTCGGCAAACTCGGATGTCGCCTCTTAGAACGGCATCTCGAAATCTACCATAATAAATCGGTGTTGCCGTATTTGAGAGTGACATGGATTATTCCTCAACTATTTATTTTTATTCTCATCATTGTTATTTTTTTCTTTCTTCTTGAACATCTTCTCTGCAATCAACTTGCCAGAGCTGCTTGAGAAACTTCTGCCGAATTCTTTAGTATTGTTTACCGTGATATCCTCGACATTCTGCAGCGTCCTGTTGATTAATTTAGCTGCACGCTCGTCTTTCTGCAAATCGCGCAATCGCTTCTCCATAGACATACGATTAACGACATCGGCCAACTGACTATCCGTCATCATCCATGGATGATTCTTTTTAATGCTGAGCTTAACATGATCCGCATATCGGCCAGCAGTTCTCTTGAATGAATCAGCGACTTCTGAAATTTTACTGCCAATTCCAGATCTCTTTTTCATATCCGCAGAAGGATAATAACGAGCCTTACCAGCGCTTGTCAACGTACCGTCACTATTCTGGTACCGCCTGACACCCCATTTTTGCCCAGTGATTCCATGATGATACAGTTCATCTGTTATTGGAAACCCGGCTAAATAATAAACGTGCACAGCTTCAACCGCACCTCCTTTTCAAATATTGAGCAATAAAAAAAGCTCCTCTTTATGAGGAGTATAAGAAACATAAGTGTTTTAACTTGCTATATCCAAAGAGATCATCATGTAGTTCGAATGGCTAACAGAACTTAAATCGGCATAGGCGACAGCAACCGTGTATTTTCCATTCCATGTCGCCGTATACACGGTTCCAAAGCTTTGGATGTTTTCATTGTATCCAAAATCTTTTAATGCTTTAATGTATAGATCATAGTCTTCTTTTGTTGCCTCGTCTAGGTACTCGCTAAAAGTGCTATCGGTATTTATCTGGACGTTTCCCCATGATTTTAATAGTTTTCCTATAATCGGTTCGGGATCAGGTAGATATTGCCCTAGCCCATAATCGTACCACATTTTATAGCCGGAAGGAAATTCAACGCCTCTACGTTTGTCTATCTCTTTTGAAACTGTAGACTGAAGTTGCAGAAGTTCATCGAGACTCATAGACGAAAGATCTATTGACTCAGCAAATCCAAACGCAGACAAGAGCAGAGTAAGCATGACAGCAAAAGCAACAATCTTCTTCATCTCTAAACCCTCCTAAAAATCTTAACATTATCTTACCAAATTTCTCTCATACTGTCAACCCTGTAATTTCTCAGGATCGACAGCGGCATTCAATCGCCATTCATACTCCTTGCATGCCTCCTGGTATGCGGCCAGAACAGATGAATTGACAGGCGGGTCAAAAGCTATTTTGACTTTCATGTAAACATAGGTCTTCACCATGTTCAACGTCTTGTCGTTATTAATAAATTCGCCCCAGGTCTCACCAGACCCTGTAATCATAAATCCTTCAGCAGGCCCAATCCCGAGCTGTGTGAGCACAGAAAGCGCGGTGTTGATGTGGATCATGATGTCCGCGTCGAATACGTCATAGGAGGCATCTGGTCCAAGGAGGGCTTTTATAGAGTCAAAAATACTTTCGTTCATTTGGAAATCTCCTTTATTTCCACGGGCAAGTATCGTTTGGTCTGCGAACTGTAGGCATATTTCTTGGAAGGAGGGTCTTGTCTCCGAAATGAATCGCCTTGTGCGTCATCGGAGAAGTACAAATCAGATTATCCGGATCCAGCAGCAAGTCACTCCCACTCTCGATGTCTTCTATCGTGATAGGATTGATATGATGGATCTCTATCGGGCCAAATAAATCTCTTCCTTCAATGCCCAAATCACAGCCATTATCTCTTCTTATAACTTCATTGCGAGCTCGCTTCCATTCTGGCGATCTATAAAACGTCTGATTGAGGCATCGCTCAAAGCCGAACGTCGATTCACCAATCTTGGAAGCAAGTCTTAAATACTCATAGCGTTCCTCAAAGGTAGAAATCCTGGAGAGCTCGGTATAAGTTCTAATAATTCTCGAAGTCATCGTCATCCACCTCTGAATAGCCATTATAGGTTCGCATTGCAGCTATAGCCTCGGCATACATGCGCCCATTATCCTTAGCAGCCTCCAGAGCCTCTGTCTTCGCTCGAAGCATTTCGTTTTCTCGCTGTAGCTTTTCCTTGGCAAGTCTCTCTTTTGTTGTGCCAAGCTTAATTAATTCAGAAACCAGCTGATTACTAGCAGTTCCCTCTTGTAATCTCTTTATCGCCAGGTCCACAGCCAAGGATATAAGCTGATCCTCCTGATCCTCCGGCGTCATGGCAGGTGTCATCGATGGCTGATCATACCCACCAAGGTCTTTAGCAGGCCTTTTTGCTCTGGCCATCAGTGTTTCACCTCACTTTTACTAACTTTCATACACCTTTAAAGAAATAATCAGGCATCCGCCTAATAAAAAATGTCACTAATATGCAACCCTGGGCTAAAAAGGTTCTCTAAAATATCCCTCCGGAGAAAATCTGAAG
>Ga0326511_10002086_pt1 | contig 16404 bp, 21 predicted proteins | sample 0_2496_0518_D_FD_203701 | JGI IMG/M metagenome (GOLD analysis project Ga0326511, IMG submission 203701) | Bovine rumen microbial communities from UC Davis, California, United States - 0_2496_0518 | ecosystem: Host-associated > Mammals > Digestive system > Stomach > Rumen | place: USA...
TTTCGTTAAAGACATTGGCGAGGAGCTAAAGCACGCGCTAAAAATGCGCAGGAAAGCCGCACAGGACGTTATTGTCGAAGGCGAATGTAATTTTGTGTTTGACAATTCCACGCCGCAGACGGCGGCTCAGAGCTTAAAAACGTTAAATGCTGATTACAACGTCCATACGGTAATGCACATTGACAAGTTGCTTTATGGTTCACCTGATATGCAGCATTTTAAGATTTCGGCGAGGTGATTTAATAATGGACATTAAACAACCCGCAAATCTTGATTACAACGGCGTTTTTGAGTTTAAGTGGAGTCCCGATTTTGTGTCAACAATGGACAAGCGGTTCAATAAGGCACAAGAGTACATTGATAGCTCTTGTATGCGGTTAATGGTTCCATATACGCCTATGAGAACGGGTATGCTGATGGAAAGCGTAAAGCTCGGTACGGTTATCGGAAGCGGTGAGCTTCGATATCTCAGCCCCTATGCAAGGTATTTGTATTACGGCGAAGTATACAGTCCGAACATACCGATTTTTGAAGGCGGCGAGTTGACGGGCTTTTTCTCTTCGCCGGGGCAGAAGAAACACCCGACCGGGCGAGAAATGCACTATGACACGAGCGTACACCCGCAGGCGGGCAAGCTATGGTTTGAACGGATGAAAGCCGATCACGCCGAAGAAATCCGCGAAGGCGCTGAAAAAATCGCAAGGGGGCTGACAGCGTGAACATAATTGAAGTTTTACAATCCGCTCTTGAAACTTTCCCGAATATCAATGACTTGCACATCGACTATAACGAGAACGCGCCGGACAGCTTCGGGCTTTATCCTACGGGCGACAGGCTTGTAACGCAAGATATTATCGGAAATCAAAAGAGAAATCACAACTTTATTCTTTATGCCGATTTTCTCAGCTTCAATGATTACCTCCGGCTACAAAACAGCAGCACGCTTTTAGAGCTGCATTACTGGCTCGAGCATTATGCTGACGGTCAGGAAGTAACCGCGATCATCGGAGAAAACGAATACATCGGTAACCTAACAAAGATCACGTGCTCGAACGGAATGTTGTTTAGCATTCCCGACGGCAATATGAACACGGCGGTTAGATACACTCTGCAAATCGCCGTGGAATACACAATTTCAACAAACACTCTAATTGAAAGCGAGGAATAAATAATGAGCGATCCTACTCCCATCGGCAAGCTTAAGAGATCACATCTCCTTCATTACATCGACGCAAGCTTCAGCGATAACACGGCGGCTGACTGGACTCCTTCGTGGTATCTCATCGGTAAAGACATCGAGGATATGAGCGTGGAGCTTAACCCCGATACTTCTATAAAGAAGAACATTCTTGATGAAACCGTTGTTGAGGATAACGGCTACGAGCCTTCCGTCGCGGCTGATACCTACTATGCCAACACGGGCGACTCCATCTATTCACGGATCAAGGATATTGCGATGAACAGGAAAACGGGCGACGACTGCAAGACCACGGTAATGGAAGTAGTCATTGATACCGTTGAAGGACTTACCACCGGCGCAAGCTCGGCGTGGATTGAGGACTGCATTGTGAAGCCGCAGAGCTACGGCGGCGCACAGGGCGGCGTAAATATCCCGTACAATATCAATTTTGACGGCAACCGCAAAGAGGGCACCGTCACATTCACGAATAAAGTCCCGACTTTCGTGGCTTCTTCGTAACAAAAGACACAAGGCGCGGGGGTTTAATACTCTCGCGCCTATTTTTAAATAATTACAATTTTGAGGTGCTTAATGGAAAGACTTGTTATCAATAAAGGATTTAAAGAATATCAGATTAACGACGACGAAAACGCCGTAATCCGCATAAGCACAACGGATTTCGGCTTAATTGATAGATTGACAGCGATTGATAAGAAGATAAAGGGCATTGTTAACGATCTCGAAAAGATGACAAAAAGCGACGACGACGAAGCGATCAAGGCTGCATTGCGCGAAGCTGATGAAAAGACAAAGCAGGAGATTGACAACGTTTTTGGCGTGGGAATATCCGCCGCTGTTTTCGGCGATATGAATTGCTTGTCGTTCGCAGGCGGTCAGCCCATCGCGTTAAATTTCATTGACGCTATAGCCCCAAAAATCAAGGCGGATTTGGACAAGGAGCAGAGGGCAAGTGAAAAACGCATAAAGAAATACACCGAAGCCGCAAAAGCCTTCAAATGATCGGCGAGTTACCGAAGGCGCTTGAAGTCGGCGGCAAGAGCTATGAGATCAGAACAGACTACCGCGTCGCCCTGATGATTTTTCAGGCGTATAACGACCCCGATATATCGCAGATAGAAAAGGCGCTTAATTGCCTCGAATGTTTGTACAAGGAAGTCCCCGACAATGCGGAAGCGGCGCTTGAAAAAGCCGCGTGGTTTCTGGACGGCGGGAGCAACGTAAAGCTTAAAGAATTACCCGTAAAGACCATTGATTGGGAGCAGGACGAAAGCTTATTATTTCCTGAAATCAACAAGATTGCCGGAACAGAAGTCCGACTGCTTGATTATCTCCATTGGTGGACGTTCTTGGGCTTTTTCTCCACGATGGGGGAAGGGCTTTACACGCAGATTTTGAATATTCGGCAAAAACGCGCTAAAGGAAAGAAGCTTGAAAAGTGGGAAATTGAGTTTTTCAATTCTCACAAAGAAATGATTATAATTCACGAAAAGCTCACCGAAGAAGAACAGGCAGAGCTTGACGCAGAAGAACAGTTGATAAATGAATTGATAGGAACTTAACGCGAAAGAAGGTGAAGAAGTGGCAGCAGACGGAAGCCTTATTTTTAACACCAAAATTGACGAAAGCGGTTTTGAGAAAGGCGCTAAAAATCTCTCGTCAAAAGTGGTTGATCTAAAGAATAAAATTCAGTCCACGGAAGCAGAGATCAAGAACCTGCAAGCGGAGCTTGAAAAGGCGGGTAATACCAAAGTAAAGCCCAAGATTGCCGATGATATCAAAAAGGATATCAAAGCGGCAGAAGCGGAAGTGTACAGGCTATCCAAAGTAATGGATAGAATTGAAGAAGATGCAAGCATATCCGCAAAAGGGCTTAGTGGCAAGGGCGAGTTTGACATAAAGCTGTTTGACAAACTGCTTGCAAAAAACGCTGAATATCAGCAAGCCGAAAAAGCCGTTGAGCAATACAGGGCGACTATTTCACGCTTAAAAAGAGAACTTGAAAGCGTTAATAACGCCGCACCTTTAGCCAAAGATACAGCTGAATATCAGCAGAAGCAACAGCGCGTTACTGAATTGACGGGCAAGCTTGAAGTTTACCATGCTAAACTCAATGAAACCGAAAACGCCGAGAAAGGCGAGAACTCACAGCTTAAAAGCTCATCAAACGGGTTGTCGAATGTAAAGGCAAAGCTCACACAGGCGATCTCAGGCTTAAAGCTTCTCGCGAACGGTGCAAGACGGGCGGGAAACGCGCTGAAAACCGCTTTTTCAAAAACGGTGGGCAAGGCTATATCCAACATCCGCGACCATTTCAAGAAAGCGAATAATTCAACCAACATCCTTGAAAAGTCCCTGCGGCGCATTAAAAACACGCTCGTGAGGATGTTCTTTTTTAGACTTGTACACAGCCCGATCGACGCTATAAAGGACGGTTTGGGGGAGATAGCTAAGATCAGCCCCGAAGTCAATAAAAACCTCTCGGCGCTGAAAACGGAAAGCACTTATTTAAAGAACTCGTTTGCCGCGCTTGCCGCTCCATTAGTCACCCTGCTGACACCCGCGTTCACAACGTTTTTCGGCGTTCTCGCCAACGTCACGAACAAAGCGGGACAGCTTGTCGCGGTGCTTACGGGGCAGAGCTACACAAAGGCTATCAAGATACAGCAGGACTACGCCTCAAGCCTTGATGAAAGCACGAAGTCAGCGAATAAGAACACAAAGGCATTGGAAAAGAACCAAAAAGCCCTTGCAGGATTTGACGAACTGAATGTTTTGGACTTAGGTGACACCGACAGTGATGAAAGCGCAACATCAACTTCGATGTTTGAGTACATCGGCAACTCGACCGAAGGCTTGTCAAAATCTCTGCTTGACGCTCTCAAAAACAGCGATTTTGAAGCGGTAGGAGAGATGTTCGCCGAAAAGATCAACGGTGCATTAAAAAAGATCAAGTGGACTAAGATCAAAGCGACGGCCAAAAGTTGGGCTTCCAATATCGTCGGTTTTCTCAACGGCTTTATCGCAAAAACCGATTGGAACCTCGTCGGCACGACCGTCGCCGAGGGTCTGGGCACAGCGCTCCTGTTTGCGCATACCCTCGTCACAAGGTTTGATTTCTCACAACTCGGCGCGGCTTTTGGAAATATAATCAATGGGATTTTGTCTCCGCGTAACGCGGCGTTGTTTGCCGATACCGCTTCAAAATTCATAGTCGGGATTTTCGCCGCTTTAGCAACCGCTGTTAAAACGGTTGATTGGGGAAAAGTCGGCGCGACGATCATTTCACTTATAACGCATTTTAGATTTGCAGACATAGCAAACGGCGCGGCTAATCTGTTAAACGGATTTGCAAGCGCGCTTCACAAGATCGACTTCAAACAGATCGGCGAGGCATTTCGCACCGGGCTGTCAAAAATCAACTGGAAAAACATCTGGAACGGCGTAACCCGCCTGACAACGAACGCCTTACAAGGGATAGCGGATTTCTTCGGGTTAAAAGGTGTTAGTACATCAAAGTTCAAAACCGCATTACAGGACATATACACGCCGATTTCTGAATTATACGCAACGTTGAAAAAATCGGTTTCCGAGCTGATCGTGCCTACAGTCAACAAATTCTTACCCGCCGCTGTCAAATTCTGCGGGTCAATAGCAAAAGGGATTTCGCCTATTGTACGCAGCCTGACCCCGATTTTCAAAAAGGCGATTGAAGTTGTTTCGAGTATAACTGAAAATCTTGCCCCGGTCGTTGAAAAACTCGGCGATACCGTCGGAAAGGTTATCAACTTGGTTTCACCTGTCATTCAACCAATCCTCAATTTAACCGACAAGGTTGTACAGCTTTTAGCACCTGCAGCGGAAGTCATTTTAGATTGTGTGGGCAAAACAGCCGATTTTCTCGCGCCGATAAGCAGCTTTACGGGCGGCATTATTGACGGCATTTCGGGGCTTTTTGGTATGCTCTCAGGCAAGAGCGAACCGACGATCAGCGCGACGCTTCAGGAAGAACTCGACCATCTTTCCAACATAAGCGATGATCTCGTAAATGTGCAAAATAATATCAATAACGCGATCAATTCAGTTGACGAAAATCTCGCGGCAACGACAAGTGATCTTCAATACATAGATGATCTGAAGGAGCGTATGGTGGAGCTGCTTAATAAGTCCACGCTTACGCCCGAGGATATGCAACAGCTGAATACCATTGCGGATTTGATAAGCGAAAAATGCCCCGAGTTTATGGAAACTTGGGACACGATGATAAAGAAGGACGAGGACGGCAAGATCGCTCTCGTCGGAAACCGTGAAACAACAATACAGTCCATCGAAAACACGATTGACGCACTCAAACGTCAGTATGCGACGGAGGCGCTTCAAGAGCAGTACAAGGAACTCTATAAAGAACGCTTTAAAAGTAATCAGGACATTGCGGAAAGTGTTGATAGCTTAAAAGAGTCATATGATGAGATAAACAGTGTTATCGTCGATTACGAAGCACTTGCGACTATTGCTCAAAAACGTGAAGAAGAGTGGAACGAGGCTCGGGCAAATGGAAGCCGTGAAGAAGATATATATTATGAGCGTTACAAAAAAACAAGTGATGAAGTCGAAGCGCTGAAAGATGATTACGACGCGGCAAAGGACAAGCTTGCAGAACTTGAAACCGAGGTTGTCAAAGCTTACGGTGAACAAGGCAAGATGGACGCGAAGCTTCAAGCGCTCAACGGCACCATTGCTATAACTAACGGTGAATTTGAAAAGAACGAAACGGGATTGCAGAACCTCAGAGATGCTTATAGTTTAGGCTTTATAAGCCTCGATGAGATTAAAGAGCAGTTCAACGTTACGGGTAAAGAACTGTTTGAAGGCACACAATCTATGGCTGAAAACAGCGTAGCAGGCTATAACAAAGGCATTGAAAACGGCAAGGCTGACTTGAATGGCATCGGATTCTTCATAAGCGACACAGTGCTTGAGGCTGCACGTGAAGGTTTTGACGAACATTCGCCGTCAAAAGAATTTGAAGAAATCGGTGAATACGGCGTAAAAGGCTTGGAACTCGGAATAGGGAATCGAACCCCGGCATTATTAAAGCTTATTCGTTCTCTTACGAACAGTGTCACAGCGGCAATGCAAAATGGATTAGCTAATTTAGGCGCGGTTTTCAATTCCTTGCCGGGAATGGCGAAAACGGGACTTAATAACACGTTATCCGTGTTTGAAGATTTCCTGTCAAGCCTGACAAGCGGGTTTAATTCTGTTTACCTGCAACTCAACAGTCTTAACAAAGCCGCCGCAGAGTCCGGCGGAAAAAGCACATATACCGTTTACAGCCGGCTGTCAACCGCCCGTATTCCGCGCCTTGCTACGGGTGCTTATGTCCCCGCCAACTACGGCGAGTTTCTCGCCGTGCTCGGTGATAATAAGCGCGAAGCGGAAGTTGTTTCACCCGTGTCGGCAATGGAACAGGCGATGATGAACGCGCTATACAAGAGCGGAATGTTTGGCGGTAGCGATGATAAGGAAATCAACCTATTCATCGACGGCGACAAATTCTTCTCGTGGATCATCGGCAAGTCAAATCAGTACAGGAAATCACACGGCAATTCACCGTTTCAGGGGGTAGATATATGAGCGCGTCAGCATTTCAGGGGTGGCTTTTGCGGAACCCGACTACACAAGTCGAGTTTCCACATAAGCTCATAGCGAAAGACACATACCAAAGCACGCCCTTACAGCGCATTGAATTAAAGGCGTACCGCGATAGCAACGTCTTACTCCATCGGGTAGTGTCACCGAATTACAAAACGAAAATCGAATTTTCCACAATTGACAAGCTGACCCTCGCTCAGTTGCAAGAGATACACGATTTTCTCTCAAGCGTAAACCTGAAAAAGAACGAGCGCAAGATCAAGCTCGAATACTGGGACGACGAATTGTTACAGTACAGAACAATGAACGCTGTATATATAACAGACACCACATACCCCGTATCAACGATCAGCAAGATCAAGCGCACGATCAAGTACAGGGCAATCAAATTCACATTTATTGAGTATTAAAAAGGGGGCGCTTCAATGTCATATCAAAACGGTATTATCAATTATTTGCAGAAAAATGAAATTACAATCACCTTCACCGACAACGAAGATACAGGCGTGACCCCCATTGCCGCGATCACTTCGGACAACATTGTGTCGGAAAGTCTGACATTAAAACAGAGCATATGTGATAACGACGCGCTGACTTTTGGCGGCTGCATAGCGTCTGAGTTATCCATTAAACTTTTGAACACGAACGAGCGACAATTCACAACAGAATTAACAGGGCGGTGGATAAGCGTACAGATCACGCAGTTTTACGCAGACCCCGAAGATGTTGTGTACCCATCAAGTGCGCTCTATTCTTCAAGCTCGACATATCCGGGGACGCAGGTGAACAGTCAATCATTCTATGTGTTTAGCGGATACATCGACTGCGCAACGATTGATAAGACTGACAAGAATATCATCAACATAAAAGCGTATGATTTCTTGGCAAAACTCCACGAGCAGGACGCGACTGACTTTTTATACTTAATTTTTAAATCAGCAGAAGGCGCAACTACACCATATACTCTTAGCTATTTATTTGAGCAGGCTACAAAAAAAGCTAACAACGGCGTTCTCAATATTAGTTATTCGGACTTCAATAGCTATTTTCGGGAACAATACACAAATCGTCTTGACATAACAACAACCGTCGGTTCCTTTAAGATGCACAATGCTCTATGGATGGCGCGGAAAGATAGAATATCATTCGGCACGCTTTTAAAGAATATCTGCGAAGTGCTCGCCGTTTTCTGTTATGTTAATCCTAACGGCGGGAAAGGCGTATTAACCACTACGCGACTTTCGGGGACTGTAGAAACCTATAATTTCTATGAAAAATGTGAAACAGAAGATTATCCGAGTACGGGATATAAAGATTTTAAGTTTTCAGTCTACGGGAACGATCGGACAGGCAAGAGCGTTATCGGGGGCGGGTTATCCGACGCATATTCGGGCGCAGTTGATAAAACATATGATTTTAGCGAAAACGTTTTAATAATGCAGGAATACGTTACGAGCGGACAAGGGCGAACATCAACTGATTTTGACTTGCTTGTCAATCGGACTTCTGTTGGTGTGCGACTCGCACAGAACGCTACCGTAGCAGGCTCGTTTCACCCGCAATTTAGCACATATCAGCCCCTTGAAGCAACACTTGACGGGCGACTCTGGGTGACGGTTGGAACACCAATACAAATTATGGTGAACGAAACTACACCCGACGGCGACTATCCACGCGACCCCGACACGGGTGAATATATTTTAGACGAGCACGGGCAGCACCCGAAATATGCTGTACAGACTTATGTGCTCTCTCGCACACTCACAGGAATACATGCATTAACTGACAACATAACCGTTAAAGGAGTGAGATAACAATATGGCATTACAGGAATATATACCCACACAATGGGAGGACGCACCGAGCAGTGAAACACCGATAACCGCCGAAAATTTAAACCATATTGAAGGCGGGATTTCAGGCGCGAACGTTGCACTGCGAGCACTGGAAAGCGCGGGCGTGTCGCCTGAATTGATTGTAAACACCATCAAAGCAGTTATAGACGACTTGCTTATATCAAATGTGCTTTATTCTTCAAACGGAAAGTTATACTATGAAGATTTAGACGGTATTGTCTGGAACTTGGACATCTCATCATAAAGAAGGTGATCTTATGAGTTTAAAAAATCCCATCTATACGGAATTTGACCTCAATGCAACAAGCGGCTATTCTAAAATCATTTCTTTAACGCATACCGACGATGACAACGTTGATGTGATCGAGCTATGCGTTAAACAGTCGGGCGCGCAGACGGATTTAACAGGCGCAACCGTAATCGCGAGAATGGTGCTGCACGGTTCTCCCGATGTGCTGATTAGTGATAACGTAGCTTGCACGATCAACGACGCGGGGAACATTCTGATACCTTTTGATAACGCTTCAATTGAAAGTCGCAAGGGCATAGTCAAGATTGAAGTTAACGTCACCCGCGAGCCTGACATCTTGACTTTACAACTCCCCTTGTGGGTAAAGATCAACGGCTCTATCTTGGAGTCTGCGACGATTGACCCGCACTCCGAAGGGACTATCCCCGAGCTGCTTAAAGAAGCCGCCGAAGAATTAGAGCGTGTGCAAGGATTTATCACCATTGACGATTTATACGAAATCTTAAACAGCACCCTCCAAGGCGACCCGAATATTGCGCCATCGTTATATGTGTCGGCAAATCAGAGCGGTAGTTATTCTCTCGTATATATGGACAGCGACGATCATTTACACACAATCTTTGACTTCTCAAATCTTCCTTCGGGTTCGTCGGATTATGAGGATTTGGAGAATAAGCCGACTATTAACGGTGATGACTTTATCGGTGAATTAGAATTTTCATCGACGGAATTTGACGTTAGCAAATTAACTGAGGAGTCAAATGTTAAATTTCTTGTTTCTATTTCACGTATTTTAGGCAGTAAAGTATCAGACGTACCGTTCTCTTCTTTGTCAACTGATTTGCAGGATGGGCTTTTTTGTGAAGTCCCAGAGTCAACGCTTGCTAATGATAGTTATGGTAGAAATTTAAACTATTGGGGAGCTTTTAGCGGCAAAAGTCAAGGTAACGGAAACATTATAGTCAGAATTTCAACACCTTCAAATTTTAGAAATTTACCTGCATATATTGCGGAGAATTATAAAACTTGTGTTGTAATAAGCTCAACTCAAGAAGGTAATGATAGGGGCGTTTGCCTTCAATTAGTTTTTACTTCTAATGACAACAATGGAATTAAAATTTTTGGGCGTTATGGGAAAACATCTGCTTCATTCACTAATTCGTGGCAAGAACTTTTAAACATAAATATCGTTTCAGGCGTAGTCAATCAAAACGGAACTATCACTTTCACCAACTCGGATGGAACAACTTTTACGACAACAGGTTCAAGCGTTATCGGTTTTTCGCCTACGGCAACGGTTACACAGACTCAAAGCGGCGCGACTGTTTCAATAACCGATAAGAACGGAACTACAACGGCGAACATCTCAAACGGCGATAATTATGTCTTGACTGCTCAGGATAAATCAGATATAGCCGACATTGTTTTGGGTGAATTGCCAAACGCAGACGTGATGTCGTTTTAGGGAGTGTGGAATAAATGAGCATAGCAAGAGTAAACACTGATTATTTGACAGGAGCAGCAGACGCTATAAGAAGAAAAACAGGCGCACAGGAAGCAATTCCACTTCCTCAGTTTGAAAGTGAGATCGACAACCTCCCTTCTGGCGGAACACTAATTTCCAAAACAATAACCGAAAACGGCACATACAAAGCCGAAGATGACAATGCGGATGGGTATTCTGAGGTGACAGTGGCGGTTCCGAGAGAAATCACGAAACTCGTTAATGGAACGATTACGGAATATGTTGATGATGAAGTAACGGAGATTAGGGAGTCTGCGTTTAAGAATTGTACTTCTCTACAAAAGTGCTTAATTCCTAATGTAACTGAAATTAAAAATACTTCCTTTTATGGCTGCGCTTCATTAACCGATTTTGACTTTTCAAATGTACAAATAATGGGCGATCATTTATTTTATGGTGTTCCTTTGAAAAAAGGTGAACCAATGAGATTTCCAAAATTAGAAACAGTAGGGGATGGCTGTTTTAGGAATATGAGGTATACTGAAACTCCCCTAAGAATGGCAATTTACCCAAAATTGACTTCAATTACCGGCTATTCATTCGCAGGAAGCACATTTCATGTAACAATTGCACTTTTAATTTTTAAACAACCTGTATTTTTAACATCGTATGGTGCAGAAATGTTTTCTATACGAAACAACGCAAATATTCTTCGATCAAAAATCTACGTCCCACAAGCATTATTAAATCATTTCCAAACAGCAACAAACTGGGCGGCAGGTTATGCTTCATACCCAAATGCAATCAAAACAATAGAAGATAATCTCGATTATTTAATAAGTTTAGGTTTCACCCGTGAAGAACTTCTGAGAGTAGACTATGAGGAGGCGACAAGTTAATGATAAAACGAGATTTTTATATGCAAAGATTGGACGGAGTGAACCTTTATCGCTCCTTTTCTGACAGAAATATGATAATTAGGCAAAGACCAACAGGCGTGGAATATTCCGATGCAAGCGCCACAAATTGGGCAGCGCTTGCAGGCAGATTTCAAATCAAGGGGGTTACATCATGAAAGGTGATAATGTAACAAAACAATACTACGGAAGAAGATTAGATGGCATGGACTTATACCGATATGCTGTACCAAATGTCCGTACAGAACCAAAGCCAATGGGGGAACTCATAGCGGAAGATGAGGAAAAATACTGGACTAACCCCCAATTCATGATACTACAACGCCCAACGGAACGGGAGTATGGTTGTGCTATTGATGTTGAAAGTGCTGAATACACTTATACGGAAACGGATATTCCGATTGATGTTGAACCATCGCCCATTGACGAAGATATCGTTCAAAAAGCCGAAGCATTTGACTATCTGACGGGGAGGAGCGACGGTGATGAATAAATATCTTGAAGAAGCGAAAGAATATCGCAAAGCGATCGACACATTCGCAAAAAATCAGTCCGATGAAACGCTGATTGACAACAAAGCGGTGTTTGAGTTTTGGAGCCCTAACGGCGTTCAGTATGAAGTCGGCAAGGTTGTGCAGGACGATGAAAAACTGTACAGATGTATTCAGTCACACAAATCACAAGCAGATTGGAAGCCCGAAAAAGTCCCTGCACTGTTCACACGCATAACCAAACAGGAGTGGGAAGAATGGGACGATAAACAATCATACGCTAAAGGGGCTAAGGTGACCCATAACGGCAAAAAGTGGATTTCAAATATCGATAATAACATTTGGGAACCGGGCGCAATAGGTGTATATACGTGGAATGAAGTTATTTAAAAGGGGTGGTTCCAATGTCCATTGATATCATAAAGCTTGCCGAGATCATCGGCGCGTGCTCGGTCGTTCTCGGCGTGATTATCGGCGGCTATAAGATTTATGACAAACTCATCGACAAGCTCACCGAGCTCGAGCGTCGCGTCGCCAATTTAGAACGAGAAAACAAGAGCATAAAAAAAGAAAACACCCTCGTCATCTACGCTCTGGGCGCGTGCCTTGACGGGCTGCACCAGCAGGGCTGCAACGGCAAGGTGACGAAGGCGATTGAAAAAATCGAAAAGTACATCAACAACGCCGCTCACGATCAGGATGAATGATCAGGATGAATGAGCGGGGAAAGGGTGAAATCTATGAACTGGAAAAACTGGATTAAAAAAGCGGGAGTCCGCGCGCTGAAAACCGTTGCGCAGACAGCGATCGCGACGATCGGCACGACCGCGCTGATAACGGAGGTCAACTGGTTGGTTGTAGCTTCCGCTTCGGCGCTCGCGGGCGCGCTGAGCCTGCTGACAAGCCTCGCGGGGTTGCCGGAGGTTGACAACGGCAGCACTGACGGCAAGCATTTTGAGGAGGGCAAAAGATGAGTCTTGCCAACAAAAAGGGCGTTGATATTGGAGATCACAACGGCGATATCGACCTTGCGGCGGTCAAGCGTGCAGGCTATGATTTCGTGATGATTAAATGTGGGTTCGGTTCGGACTACGCAAGTCAAGACGATCACCAATTTGAAAGCAACGTCCGTAAAGCTGAAAAACTCGGTATGCCGTGGGGAGCGTGGCTATACTCCTATGCTTTAAACGAAGATCAGGCGCGTAGCGAGTTATCGCACATTCTGCGATTGATTAAAGGTAAAAAGCCTACTATGCCGATTGCACTTGATGTTGAGGATAGTGACGGTTACCGCGCACGAAATGGCGGGTGGAATTTTAAGAACGTCACCGCTTGCACGCGAATTGTAATTGACGGATTAAGGGCAGCGGGTTATTATCCTATGCTCTACACTGGATTTGAGGAAATCGAGAATTACATCTCAGAGGATATTTGGAAAAACGTTGACTTGTGGTTTCCGCACTGGGCAAGTAAATGCGGGTACACAGGAAACAACCTCGGGATTTGGCAATACGGCGGCGAGATCAACATTATCGAGAGTAATTCTATCCCCGGCGTTGGTGTGATTGATAAAGACCTTTGCTACAAAGATTACCCCACAATCATCAAAAACGGCGGCTGGAACGGTTGGAAGAAATCTGACAAGGTTCTCGACACCGACGGCTACCGCTACAAGGACAGGGAACTTGGCGTGCTTGCGCTCAAGGAAATGCTGATACAGGCGAAGAGGCTGAAGATCACCACTCAGGGTATGGACGAAAACGGCGTTTTCGGCGACGGAACGCAGATCGCGGTCAATCAGGTGCTCAAAAAAGGCGGCTACGAGCAGAACGGCATTGCGGGCGAGAAGTTCATAAAATATCTTGCAAAGCTGATAAATGAAAAGCTTTAATATTTGGTAATCACAAGACAATCCCCGTTGAGGACACCCCGGCGGGGGTTAGTTTATTAGCGCTAAAGGTCGTGGCACGCCGTGGCACGGAATTTTTATAATTACGTGAAATATTATTTGCATATGTGCAAAATCGTTTTGCTTTTTAAAAACAAAAAACTCAGTATTTAAGCGAAAATCATCAACTTTCCGCATAAACACTGAGTTATTCAAATGGTCGGGATGACAAGACTTGAACTTGTGGAATTTAGCACAAAAATGGCTTATCTATGCGGTTGCGCCTCTTTTGTGGCACGGATGTGGCACGGATTGATTTTTTTCTGAATGTTACTTGGCAAATATTTACCCCTCGTTAAATGCGAGGGGCTTTTTTTATGCCTTTTTTTCTTTCTTCGTTTCAAACTCCTGCGTGAAGATGTCCACGACTTTATCGGTGTACTCGGGCAGCTTGTCGCGGAGTGCGTGTGCGTAAACGCGGTGGAGCATTTCGATTGTAGACCACCCGCCGATTTTTGCAATATACTGATCGGGAAATCCTTTTGAATGGAGCAGCGAAGCCCAGTAGTGGCGAAAAGCGTGAAATTTAAACTTGAAGCCCTGTGCTTCTTTCAGCCGTTGCCATTGCCGCTCAATTTTGTCGGGCGTGATCTGCGAAAAATCATATTTCTTGACTTCCTTGATAACGTCGGGCGGTAAAGGGCAGAACCGCGTACCCGCTTCGGTTTTCGGCGGTTTAATGACCCATTGCTTGTCCATATCCTTAACCATTGCTTTTGTGATGTTCACGCCGAAGTCTGTCACATCGCTTTTTGTCAATGCGCAAATCTCGGAGCGGCGCAGACTCCCGCGACTGGCAAGCAGGATGGGAACTCTCAACACATCGTTCGCGGCGCTCAGAGCGGCGGCGACTTCCTCGGTGGTGGGGACGTATACCTCGGATTGAACGCTGCGCGGTAGGTCGGTGTTTAAGATTATGTGCGGAGCGTAGAGCTTCAAAACTTTATGCAATAATCCGTGCTTGTCCCGGACTGTTTTCGGCGCGTACTTTGCCGACGCTTCATTGATGGCAGTTTGGACAAGCTCGGGCGTGATGTCTTTTAGCTTCATTCCCATCAGCGCGGGGAAGTCGCGATCTCGTGCTCGTGTGTATTCTCGGACGGTAGATGGGGACAGAGTACCCGTGTGCGTGTCCACATAGCGCTTGTACGCCTGCTTTAGGGTTAGGTCAAGGTAAGATGACTGCGCCTTGTATAAAGACGGTTTATGCGCTCTCGCGGCTGTCTGAGCCTCGGATTTGGTGTTTGCCGTGAATGAAACATAATGTCGTTTTCCGTTCGCGTCGGTGTAGTCATAGGCTCGGGCACGCCATCGACCCGACGGAAGCTTTTTTGCTGTTGGTAGCATAGTAATTCCCCCTTGCAAAAATGAAAGTTAAATAGCGGATTTTTTCATTTTTGACAACGATTTTGCAAAAAAATTGCAGAATTTCTTGATTACACAGAGGAGATATGATACAATATTATTGCGATTTATCGTATCACTGCGCCCTGCGTGTGGTGATCGCCGCTCTATCCTGCGCCAACAGGGTAGGGCGGTTTTTTTATTTTGTTTGCATTTTGCGAGCGTCCGCAAAATGGTTATTCATTGTCCTGATTATGGGACAATGCTTTCGGGGCGTTAAGAAATGTGTTGAAATGTTCGAACAGCCGTTCTATAATGAAATTACCAAATGATGAAAAGAGGCAAAATGCAATGAAAAATCAAATCATTAAAGAAATCGTTTTGGTTTTGGAGAAAATCGAGGACGAAAGCGTGCTGTTCGAAATCAAAAGTATAATATTGGCGATATTTAAACATTATACCGCCGGAACGTGGGGGCACTGATTATTCAGTGTCCTTTATTTTTTTAACATAGTCCTTGAATACCTGTCGCTCGATTGGGGACAGCTCCAAATACTTCTCGATGATCTGAACATCGAGGTCGTCAAGCTTATATTCAGCTTTCAGCAGCTTTAGTGTAGGCGTTACCGCGTCGTTGTATGGTTCGCCCTCGCCTGTTTCAAGCCATTCGGGATTGACGTTGAATTTTTCGCATATATCAAGCATTGTACGCTTGCTTATATTGGATTTATTATTTTCCATAATAGAAATCGACGATTTACTAAGGTTAAGTCGCTCGGCAAAAGCGGTCATAGTCAGTCCCGCGTCTGTACGGATTATTGTAATGCGTTCACCTATTGTAGTGTTCATATAATCACCTCCTGATTATTCTACCTTATTATAGCACACTACGTTTAAAAAATCAACTACAAAATAAAATAAATAAAAAAATTTTTAAAAAAGGGTTGAATTTCTAAACTAAATATGTTATACTATGTTTAATGATTAAACAAGGAGGTGCAAACGTGAAAGAAAGCGAAGTAAAGAGCATTTTGGCGGAAGTAGTCAAGCTTCTCGAGCCGCTCGATGAAAACGAAAAGCGTCAGGCGTTCGCCCTGCTTCAGGGTATGATTATCGGAAAAGAACTCGCGGAACAAAAAACCGCCTAATTAACCCCCCGAACAATGAACGGAGAAAAAATGGAAGTAGGAAGAATAACAACATCCGATATGCGCAACGAGCTGTCAAGGGTTTGCGCAAAAGTCGATAACCGGGACTGCGGGAAACCGTGCTGTCCTTTA
>Ga0326511_10002087_pt1 | contig 16402 bp, 9 predicted proteins | sample 0_2496_0518_D_FD_203701 | JGI IMG/M metagenome (GOLD analysis project Ga0326511, IMG submission 203701) | Bovine rumen microbial communities from UC Davis, California, United States - 0_2496_0518 | ecosystem: Host-associated > Mammals > Digestive system > Stomach > Rumen | place: USA: California...
AGACATACTGCATAAGGAACTATAAGTTCTGCCTTATGATAGGCTGATGGCACAGCCTTAACCTATACTACGACCTACCAGAAATGGACTGGTCAGCTGATAACATCAGTAGGGTAATAGGAATCCCATGGCTTCAGCCATGGGGAGCTGTCAAATTATAAGGTTTACCTTAAAACCCCAAGTTCCACCCAAATTGGAGTGGATTCTATGAGTCCGTTTTCACCTAGTGAGATATCACCTGACAGACCGTGTAGTACATCATTTCTGTTTTGAGACAATGCATTGATGCTGTAAGCGAAGTTAACTGAATCGTAGGCTGCTGAAAATATTTTTTGAACCTGAGAGTTGGCTTTTGGCATACTCTTTAAAAAGCTATCCTTTAAAGGACTGTCTGTAAGCACCCAAGGCATATCACCAAGCAGAGCACCTTTTAGAGCAAACTCCTGTGAAGAGTTATTTACACCAAGATAACTCTTGTCGGTCAGATACACTTTAATGTTTGAAGGGATAAGTCCCTTTATTTGTACTGCATCCACTGCGTCAGCATTGATATAGACCGCATCTGCTGAATTTAGGGGGCATGAACTGAGATCTGTTTTAAGGGAAGTGCTACTAGTATAGCCACAGGTCACAGGATTAATGTTGACTTTGGCAAAGTTACTGGCAAATCCCTGCAGGGCACGTTGAGAATTATTGTCACCATTCTTTAGAATGACTAAAGGATTCTTGTAACCGTCCACATATATTTTTGATGCGGCCACTGCACCTTCGTAGTTCGGACCTAAGTCAAAATACCACTGGTTTTTGGGTTTGTTGCCTTCTGGTGCGTTCAATACTATCGAAGGCTTTTTCAGGCCGTTCTGATTAAGAGCGTTAACTTCAGGCTTCAAAATTGGTCCTATAACCAAGGTGGTGCCATTACCATTAACCGTGCTTACTATGGAAGAAATATTTGTTTTATTGGTATCGTAAAAAATTACTTTAGATTTTGATTGACGGTCCTTTAGTGCCGAGAGAATTCCCATCCTTGCAGGCTCGCCGATAGTTTTGGCAAAACGCCCAGACAGAGGCAACAGAACAGCAATCTGATCTCCATCGACAAAATTGAAGATAGCACTTTCTGCAGGCTGTGCCCTAGCACTTAAAGCCTCTTGCGGAGTTCTGATATCTACAGCTGTATTTCCTTGTTGCTTTATGAGAGTTAATGGATGGAGCGGATATTTTTCCATAAAGGAGTTGATTAACTGTTCTTTAAGAAGAGTGTTCTCTGATTTGTCAATTATGGCATATTCATAGAAGCCTCTATCTTCATCATTTTTAACGTTACTTAAACATGATGAAAGTGTCGTATCGTCAATAGCCTTTAAAAGACTTAATGATTTGTCTAGGATCTTTTGCTTATCTTGAGTTCTTGTCGCATATTTTAGCAATGCGCTTTCACTCTTGAAGGCGGTAATTTGGTATTTTACATCTTTTGTTTTCTCGAACAGCGAGTTATTGACGTTCTGGTTTAGTTTTAGGAAGTAGATAACGTCACTTGCAGGCATCGCGTTATAGTTCACTGACGATAATACGTGTAGCGCGTCATTGTATTGTCCCTGTTTTTGGAGTAACTGAGCATGGACCAATGACAACTCATCCTTTTGCAGATCTGTTTTTGCTAGTGCAAACAATTCATCTAGAGACTTTATGGCTGATTCAGTATTGTTAGTAGCAATTTGAGCTCGGGTAAGTAGAATTAAATTATCAAAACGATTACTGCTAGATGATTCTGCATATGTTTTTTCGTAATCTTGAAGGTTTAAAGTTAGTGGACCAAAAGCACTAACATTTTTTTCTGTAACAGAGGTAGTGGAACAAGCACTTAGAGTAAATGCAATGGCTGTTGCCATGGCACACAAACGCAATTTTATGCCGACAGATTTTTTTTTCATAATAAATTTACAAAAGTATTTTCATGTAAATGAGAATACTCAAACTCCTCTTTATAATAAGAAAGATTTTGAAATTAAAATGTTAATTATGATATTTAGAGCATTTGCAGATGGCAATCTGCCATTTCAAGGCTGTCTTACCATGCGTTTGCTTTAGCAGTTACGATAATGTCCGTTAGCTTATCCATTATTAACAATTTAATAAACAAGTTGTGTTATTTTAGCATAATGCATTAATTATGGGTAACAATGACAAGTTTGAGCTGTTTTGATTACAAAAAATAGTGATATTGAGAAACTCACCAGATATTCCAATATCAAGATCAAATCCAAAACAAGTTGTATGATTACTGACAACCTACACGTATTGACACTCCACACGACTATAGTCGAGGGATTAGTGTTTCACAGATTACAGCATAGTAAGACTACGTCTTATACATTCTCTTGGAGAATTGTTTCTCCCTTTTTTTCACATGCTTAAAATCCCGTATGCCCTACGGTATTTGTCCTAGGTGTGGTCATGTGGATAGAAAGAACCGCAAATCTTAAGCTGGGTTTTGTGGTGTTAAATGTGGATACTCCCTCAATGCAGACAGAGTTTAAGTCATAAATACCAAAAGGGCAGGATTTGCAAGGCTTGGGAGTGAGTCTAGTCTTGAACTAGAGCAGCAGTAATCTCTAAAAGGGCTGTGTCTTGGTGAACCTCATAAGAGGTCAGAGGCTCCAATTCCTCGAAACGTGCCGGGTAATTAGCCTCTACAGTGGGGTTCCGCTTCAGCAAGAGGAGAATGTTAACCTCTTTCCTCGCAAAATAACCTCATTTAACTTGAGAGTTTTTCTATCAATAACAAGCAAATCGGCTCTTTTACCAATGCTAATACTGCCAACGTTAGAATAGATACCACAACATTGCGCCGGATTTTTGGTACAAGCGATAATAGTCTCCTCAAGAGGTATGTGCATCGAGCGCACAGCTTTGTTAAAACAGCAATATAAATTTGTTACTGAACCTGCAATAGTACCATCTTCAAGGGTTGCAAGATTGCCCTTAACGATTACATTCTTACCGCCAAGGGAATAGTTTCCATTCCCAAGCCCGGTTGCTTCCATGGAATCTGAGATCATTACCATCTGAGAAAACAGTTTGAACATCATAGCGACCACGCTTTCATGAATATGCACGCCATCACAGATGATTTCTGTACTGATATTACCATTAGAAAAAGCAGCGCCAATAGGACCACTATGACGATGATGTAATGGATTCATGGCATTAAAGGTATGAGTTAATTGTCTTGCGCCACAATCAAAAGCCTTAAGGGACGTCTCATAGTCAGCATCAGTGTGCGCTAAAGAAAATCTCACTCTGTCACTATAATCAGATATTAAATTCAATCCGCCTTCAATCTCTGGTGCTATAGCAACAACTTTGAGCAAATGGGGAAACTCATCTAGCAGACTTTTTAAAAACTCCGGATCAGAGGCAATTACATATTTGCCGTTCTGTGCTCCAATTTTTTTATTGCTGATAAAGGGCCCTTCTAAATATACGCCTCCGAGATTGGCTTCATCCTTCTCTGGTATAAAATCAAAAGCATTTTGTAAGGCTCTGAAAATATCCTCTTTAGGCATAGTTAAAGTTGCAGGAACTATCGTGGTAATCCCATGTGTTGCTTCATATCTGGCTATGGTTTTAAGACTTTCAGGACGAGCATCCATAAAATCACATCCCATAGCCCCATGGAAATGAATATCAATAAAACCAGGAACTACATATTTGTCAGTGACATCGATAACAATATCATCACTTGATGTTTCACTTATATACATCCCTTGCGTACATACATTTTTTTTCTCAAAAAAACCGTTCTCGCAGAAAACCTCGCCATTTTTTAAAAGCATTTAAACTTACCAACCATAAAATGAAAAAAAGCTATCACTCCGAGCGTAAAGCCATGATAGTAGTGTTCACTGCTTATGTTGAACTCAACATAACACTGCCATAGTTTCTGACATTTAAAAACTCTTTTATCATGCTCATGTTAAGCGTCTTGCCAAAGCGCCGCGTACGGATAAAAAGTGGAGTTTTGACCTCAGGGTAACTAAAAAAAGAGCTTATAAATATGCTGTTTTATCCACATAACAGGCACCTTTTTCAATAATCTTGGAGAAATTCTCACTACCTTGAAGAAACAAGTGATTATGCGGCAGATATGACTCCTAAAAAAACATCATTCGCATTTTAGCATAGCTGTCCATGTTTGATATTTACTGAGGAATTTTGTAACGTTAAGTTAATTTGGACTGTAAAGAGTCAATGTCTTTCTTTTTTTTGAACATTATACTTCCAATGAGCTGCTTGTTGCCGATAGTTTAGAAGAATTAAACCAGTTGTTTAGGAAGGAGTTACAATATAAGTGAGCGAGAAAGCCCACGGTTTTAACCGTGGGATGAGAGCGCATTAAGCTAAAGATGATATTTCAGTCAAACCACTGGGGATATTATTTTTTGTTTGCATCTGTGTATAATATTTGATTTAATACACTAAATATAAAGGTTCAGACATAAACCTTTCGTTTGGAAAGTAGATACACGGGTATTAAAATCCTATAGACGTTAAATCTTGAAAACCGAGGCTATATCCCTCCTATAAGACTGTGGTGATGCCTCGTTAATCTAAAGAATCCCACGACTTTAGTCGTGGGAGTATGTCAATGAGAATAAACTCCATGCCTGGTAATCATGGTGGACTTTCCAGCATGGCAATTTTTGAGAAGTATGAGAAAAATGCACTTATGCTATTACCGCTATTCCGCCCTGAAATCAAAAGTGTCTCATTTGGGCATGTAAGGCAGGACGGTTATGTATGTTATATGCATAACTACTATTTTGCCGGCTTCGAGAATACGGGCAAAGACATCCTGATAGTCAACGATATGGGGAAACGTATCTATTTGAAACACGATACTACTACCTTAAAAAGCATCGTTGACTATGATTTAGACAAAGATATCGTCACCCCGCATTATCATAAAGCAGATAAATTCAAAACGCAAAAAGAAAATATCACCGGAAGGGATAAGACCGTTACTATTCACGGCATTTTAAGAGAATTAAACAATTTATCCTCAAAATTAAAGGCCTTTTTCTTCTTATGTTGAGTTCAACATAACTATTCAATGGGACTTTAAGTTAATGTTCTTTGTCTGCAAGATTGCCCAGGGAGATAATCTCATAGGACTTTTTTGCAAAACCAATACCGATGCCATAGACTTTTTTATTGCGTTTTCCGATAAATTTTGCGGCATAATTCTTTGTGAGGATCTGTGCTGTGGCCTCTTGTGAGGCATCATAATATTTATCAAGACTCTCGGCTTTTTTAAGTTCTAAGATACAGCAGTTTTCGGCATCAAAATTATCTAAGATAAGGGAGGTATTCCCATCACCAGACTCTAACTCCTCGTGTACTGAAAGATTACTTGTGGAGGCGGCAAGGTCTATCACTCCAAGCATAAAGCCATGAAGAAACTCTGTGGTTATTCTCTTTAAAAACTCCTTAGCCTCTTATTTACAAAGCCCATCGAAGATCTTTTTAGGAGCAAGATTAGAGACCAATCCTCGTTATACTTCATAGAAAACGGATGAGTCTGAACTCTCTCTTTTTTGAGGTCATACAGTATGCAATGGCAATCAGTGTATATATACTGCAGTAAAAAGTTTCTTTGCCGGATGGTGAATTTAGTTTCACGTGCAACTTCAAGTAGATGTCCCTGACTTAGTACTTCATGAATAGAATTTATGATAGTGGTTGACTTATCGCCGTATTATAGATAAAAATGTATTCATGCGGATTTCTTTGCAATTATGTCGTGGCTATCATAATTTTAATCGAAATCCCCCAGATTTTCTTAATTAATTCCTTTAGGATCAAGCGGATATTTTAATAAATATTCAAATTTGCCATAAAATTCTCAGTTTTTTGTGAAAAATTTCCTAAAAAACAGAAAAGTCTAAGCACCAAAATCATCAAGGCTGATAATTAATCAATTTTCAAACACAGAATTTTAAAGAGCAAAATGCGATTTTTTAGAAGATCGCATATAAATTTTTTGTATTATTTTTACCTGCGATCTTAAGATCATGGGTATGAAATTTATTTATCTTCTAACTTCCATTTGTTTACTTGTGTGTATAATAATTTTTATTTTATTGAGTTGCAGGTTTTATGATGCTTGAAAATGCACTATATATAGTTCCTACTCCAATAGGAAACTTAAGTGATATAACCTTAAGGGCAGTAGAGGTGTTAAAGGAGGCTACGCTGATAGCGGCAGAGGATACTCGACATTCAAAAATCTTACTGGATAGCCTTAATATACATGGAAAAAAAATGCTCTCCTGTCACGATCACAATGAACAGGAGCGTGCGCAGAAGATTATTGATGAAGTCAGAAATGGTGGAAGTGTGGCACTTATTTCTGACGCTGGTACCCCACTTATCAATGATCCCGGATATAAACTGGTTTCAATTTGTGTAAAAGAGAACGTTATAGTCATTCCTCTACCAGGGCCCTGCGCTCTTATCACAGCACTTGAAGGCAGTGGCCTGCCTACAGATAAGTTTATGTTTTTGGGTTTTTTTCCAGTAAAAGAACGTGAACTTGAGGAAAGTTTAAAGCGCCTTGAACATGCTGACTATACAGCGGTTTTTTATGAGTCACCTCGCAGGATTACATCTACAGTAGCCCAGATTGCAGCTATTCTGCCAGAACGTAAAATTGCCATATGTCGCGAACTTACCAAAACTTTTGAGTCATTTTACAGACTAAAAGCCTCCGAGGCTCCTGCTTTTTTAGCCGCATCTCCAGATAGGATTAAGGGCGAATTTGTGGTAATAATTGGCAGTTCGGAGAATGACCAACAGGACACTGTCATAGATTCTAAACTTACGTCGGCACTTATTGAACTAACCAAAACCGCTCCTTTAAAGCAGGTGGTAGGTGTATTAAGTGAACTTTGCGGGGTTAAGAAAAATACCCTCTACGAGTATGCATTAAAAATAAAGAATAGGGCAGAAGAATAGCATTTTGATGATGAGTTGACCTATAAGCCGAGTTCTGTTCTGTATTACAGTAGCAATCATTCATCTAGGCTAAAAATCGCTCTTTAGCTCCAGCAATCAACCCGCCCTCAATCCGGACCAGATTATAGAGGGCCTATTTGATCTTGCTCCAGGTGGAGTTTACCATGCCTTGCGTATTACTACTCAAGCGGTGAGCTCTTACCTCGCCGTTTCACCCTTACCATAAAATGGCGGTCTGTTCTCTGTTGCACTTGTCATGAGTTCGCACTCTCCAGGCGTTACCTGGCACCTTGTCCTTTGGAGCTCGGACTTTCCTCTCCCTAAGTTCGTATGCATATGATTATATACACGCAATTTAGGCAGCGATTGCTCGGTCAACTCGTGGCCTATTTTGACAGTAAAAATAAGCATAATCAAGATCTGTATGTAATTTTTGGCAGGTTAAACCAGGTTTAAGGGATGAGTCGGAAAATAGTTCAGACAATCTAATAAAAAATTTTTTTTTAATTTAAATTTTGTCTAAATATAATATTTTCTCACTGTTGTATAATATTGAAATACTCGGGTTTGAGTAAATTTTTGGTGTTTGGAGTGTGATTTTGTGGAGATATTTGCTTTAGAAAACAATTTTCAACTTGCAGACGGAAATGCTATCCCTGCCTTGGGTTTTGGTACTTTTGGGATCTTTGACAGATTACATCAGGAGAACATTATTGCTGATGCAATTGCCTGTGGTTATCGGCATTTTGATACCGCTTCTTTGTATGGTTCAGAGATTTCGGTGGGATTGGGAATAAAATCTTCGGGAATTGCTCGAGAAGAGTTTTTTTTAACAACCAAGGTATGGAAGGATGATATGGAGAGTTCTAGGACCCGCTCTTCTCTTGAGTCCTCATTAAAAAAACTCCAGACAGATTATGTTGACTTGCTCCTTATTCATTGGCCACGGTGTAATAGTGCCGATGCACAATGGATTGAGCACTTAAACGAGGCATTTGAGACTTTTATCTTGTTAAAAAAGGAAGGCAAGGTAAAATCTATTGGTGTTTCCAACTTCTTAGTTCATCATTTTGAGGCTCTAAAAACTGCTGAACGGCCTGTTGTAAACCAGATTGAATACCATCCTGGCTATATGCAGCAGGAGGTTGTGGATTACTGTAAAAAGGAAAATATCGTGGTTGAGGCCTGGTCTCCTCTTGGAAGAGCCGCTCTTTTAACGGATAAAACAGTTTTAAAGATAGCAGCAAAACATAAGGTTTCTGCCGCTCAGGTATTACTGAAGTTCTGTTTAGAGAATGGAGTATTGCCGATAGCCAAGAGCACTGATATTAAGAGAATGCAGCAAAATGCCAGTCTTATGCATTTTATGTTGGACGCCAATGATCTGCAGGAGCTCTCAGACATTAAGCAGAATACTGGATGGTCTCAGGAACATCCTGATTTTGCAATTCCAAGTGCCAGGGTGGGAGATTTTTAAATTATATCTGTATGTTAATTAAGTTCTAATATAAAGTTTTGTACTTTCAAAATGAAATTATCGCGTCTTTTGTTTTTTTTGCTATCAGTCTTTAGTAGCAGTGCCATGGCCGCTAATATCTGGGAAGCTGGACAGCTGACTTATCCTAACAATGAAACAGAAATTTCTGCATTTGTTAATGGTGATGGCGGAACTCAATTACAGGCGGTGTTATGTTCTCAGAATTCTTCTAATTCCTATAGATTTACCTTATTGCTCCCTCATAAGCTTGAGACTGACTCGGTGATTAAGGTGGTGCTTAAGGCTGATGAACAGGAAAACGAATATTATGCTGAGGTTTCTGGGAATAGTATTGATATTCAGATTGATGAGTCACTGATGCTGTCAATTCCTGATTCTTCAAAACTTCAACTATGTTTTGAAGAGGATACCGCTAATTTTTTGGGCATTCCCAAAACTATTGATGTAAGTATGAGCGGAGCAGATATGACAATCCGTAACGTGGCCTCAGAATGTACTGTCCTGTGTCTTAGCGGTGATTTTAAGTGCAATTATCCTTTACTGTCTTCAATTTTATGGCCACGAGATCATTTTAATTCAGCCCGTTCAGAGAATATTGATGAACTTTGTACTGTCAAAGTAGGTCAGGACCGTTACAAATTCAATCCTTCAGAGGGGTGTAAATTAGCACTTGACCGTTTCTACAAAAAAGACGGCAGAGGCCCTTTATCATATATTTATACACTTTTTAATGATAAGGAACTGTCCTTTAGCAAGTATGTACAGTATTGGAATGAGTTAGTTTCTCTTTCTCCTTATTCACCACTTAATTTACCTGTTGATGCCTCAAATAACGATTGGTATCTTATTCTGTATTCTCTTATCGGAAACATCCAGTTGCGTGAGTTTCCTAGCAGCTATTATGAAATAAAGGATTATAAAAAAGATCCGACCACACTTATCTATGATGTGGACAATCGTTACGAGATGGAGGTTTTAAAATATGATGCTGTACTGTACCGGCGTCTTAAAGGTTCACTGTCTGCACTTGAAACTTTAGAAAAAGCCCTAAAGTGCTGGAATGATTTTTATCGTGTACTGACGGTATCCTTACCTAATATAACTCAGGCTCAGGCCATTAGACCGATTATTTATCGGGAGATGCTGATGCGCGTCTGGAATCTTGCGGGTAAACCAGAAGGTCTTAAATTCAGTCCTGAGAACATGTTTGTCCATGGCATGGGAGGAAAAACCACTACTTCAGAGCCACTCGAGGCTCACTGTTCCTTCTTTGACGGAGCCAATGGGGCTCAATTCTTTTTTGGTTCTGCCGAGTGTGTCAATGGGATTTCAGATTACATGCGTACTTCTCCATTAAATACTGATTTATATGTGAGTATGCGCGATGCATGGGACAATTTTGCCGTAAACTGGACTAAATCGATGTTTTTTTCGGATGGAATTGATGATGCGGTAGGGGAGAATCCTCGGGCAAAGCTGTCTTTGGTGACGATGTCTCTGTTTAAACTTTACGGGTTTGGAGATTATTTTCTAGTACGTGAATGCATATCGAGTCGTGATGCTGATATTTGCGGCTTTTCCTTAGACAAGGCTTATCAGACTTATTCTAAGGAGTATAAATATCGGTTAGATGCTATTGCCAATGTGTCATCAGAGGATGCCAATGTGCTTAACAAGCTTAACAAATTATGGCTTGAATACTATAGAAAGCTCTGTGCGTATGCAGATGAGCTTGTTCAAAAAGGTCTTATTGAGTATTGGCGTGCAGATTTTGTTAAAAGCCTGGCCTGTATCATTCAGACCAACGCCCTGTTAAATCTTTCATACTATCGTGAGGAATTGCCAGACATTTCGCTAGATGAAGAAAGCTACATGGATATCAATAAGATAAAAAATGCCCAAGAATAATTATATGCGAATGTCTCTTTGTGGGGGCAGATATTGGTTAATTGCCACTGTCTAATGCCAAGGTAAGCTCTTTTATAAGGACTGCTTGCTGTTCTTCTGACAGGGGCAGACCATTTATATCGGTTATGGAGAAATAGTCGTCCGCTCTGGCCCCTGTGGTAGTAATTCTTGCAGCCTCAATCATAAAACCTAGGTTTCCGAATATCTTGCCAATCTTGGCTAGAAGACCTGGACTGTCAAGAGTGGAAATTTCAAGACGTGTTTTTTTGGAACTCCCTGATTCCAAAAAGGAAATCTTGGTTTTGATATCGAATATTTTTCTTTCTGTTTTAAAGACAAACTGCTCTTCAGTTTCAGTTTTAAGACTCTCGAGCAAGGTCTTTCTTAAGCCATTGAGTCTTTCTGTATCAAGTGGCAATCCTTTTTTATTCTGGAACATAATCGTACAGAGTAAGTGGAAGTTGTGAGTTAAAAAGATTTGGGCACTAAATACATTTAACTGTTTTAGAGCCATGGAGTTCATCAGATTGCCAAAAAAAGACGGTGAACTTTGGGAGGTAAAAATAAGTGCTTCGGTGCCGATGTTTGGCGTTTGTGAAAAAAGAATAAGCGGCCGGTTCTTGTCTTTAAATCTTAGAATATTACGCATGTGCCAAACAATATCATCACTTTGATAGTGGATGAAGTATTCAAGAGGAAATTCACGCAGATAGCGGGCAATATCGTTCTTTTTGCAGTATTTCTCAGCTTTTTGGGAGATGACAAAAAGATTTTCGCTCGATTTTAGTTTCAGACTGGTTTCGAGATCGGTAAGGTTTTCTGAAAGAGATAACCTTACAGCATGATACAGTTCGCGAAAAATGTTGTCTTTCCATGAGTTCCAGGCATTTTCATTGGTGGCGCTGATATCTGCCACGGTAAGACAGTATAACTGATTAAGATGTTCTTCGTCTTTGACGAATTTTCTGAAACTGTCGATTACCGAAAGATCAGTAATATCTCTTCTGGTAGCAGTAGTATTAAATGACAGATGAGATTCAATAAGCCAGGTAATCATTTTGGTTTCATAGCTGTCAAAGTTATGCAGACGACAGAATATTTCTGCTTCTTTTGCCCCTTTTAAAGCATGGTTTCCTCCACGCCCCTTGCCGATATCATGTAAAAGTGAGGCCGTGATAAGAACGTTCATAGAGGTTATTTTTTTGAACACACTGCGGTAGAGCTGGTAGCAGGGATCCTTTGATTTTGACAGCCTGAAAATATTCTGTACGACGCGAATAGAGTGTTCATCCACACTAAAAAGATGAAAACGGTCAAACTGAGCGAGACCTTCTATTCTTGCCCACTGTGGCATATAGTTGGAGAGTACTCTGGTCATATGCATGAGGTTTAAAGTCTTGTCAGCGTTTTCTCTATCCGTAAGTATTTTCTTAAAGGCGGTGCGACATTCTTTATTGGTTATGAGGGGGATTTTTTTTACGCGCTCAAGTCCCTCGTGCAGAGCCCGCAGGCAGTTGAAATGAATCTTATCGATATTCTTGTGAACAGCAATGGTTAAGAACAGATCAAGGATTTTTGTGGGATCGGTATTGAACAGTTCCTGATCGATAATATCAATGTAGGCTCCCCTTTGTACAAAGGAGTTATTTATGAACACAGGCTCGGAAAATTCCTCACCGACATGATTGTAGATATGCTGCTCTACCTCCTGCATGATGATATTGTTAAGTTCCTTTACCGTATGGAATGTTTTATAAAGGTCTCGCATCATGTTTTCTACGGGAGCGTTGCCCTCATTGCCATAGCCTAAAAGTGAGGCTACCGCCTTCTGATTGTCAAGCCTCAGGATATCTTTAGAACTGATGCAGTGTTCAGCATAACGTATGGTAAATAAAAAGTTTTCACATTCTAGATAGGAGGAATATTCAGATTTGGATAAAAGTCCGATAGTTTCAAGATTATCCGGTGGTTCCAGGTTAAAAATCTTGATGGCCAGCCATTTCATCATTTGCAGATCGCGTAGGGCACCAGGATTGTTTTTGATGTCCGGCTCTAGGGAAAACATGGTGTCTCGAAAAGAGTGATACCGATTTTCCTGCTCTTCGCGTTTAACTCTGTAGAAACGTTCATCATTCCAAAATTCATCGTTATGCAGTCTGTCCTTTAACTCCCGGTATATAGTCTCATTGCCACAGATAAAATGTGTTTCTAGAAGATTAGTGATAATGGTTTGATCGTCTCTTGAGAAAAGCACGGCCTGATTTACAGATCTTACTGATGAGCCGACCTTAAGCTTAAGATCCCACAGCACTGAAATAAAAGACTCAATATTGTTTTTAAGATTAGTGTCGGTAATTTCTTTGGTACTGACAATCAGTAAATCAATGTCAGAATAGGGAAACTGTTCTCTTCGGCCATAGCCTCCTACCGCAATTAAGGCCAAATGTTCTTTATAGTCTTTAAAGAAATGCCAAAAATATCTTGAGAGGAAATCATCAATAACTTCCGAGGCGTAATGCACCAGCTCTCTGGCCTTATACCCTTCGGTGAACCGCTGTTTCTGATATTCAGCAAAGCGGTTTAAGGTGTCACGTCCCATTTTTACATCTGAAATAGGATATTGACCAATCTCAAAGGGGATCACGGTTTTTAGATCTTTATAAACAAAAACAGTGTTCGAATTTTGACCTTCAAACATAAGTCAACTCCTATGCTTTGGCAGTATCGATATAAAGTCAGTGGGTGATGATTCTTGGAAAATCCTCATCGCTTCTGAGGGTCAAAACCTCGACTCCGTCTGGCAGAACCAAAAGAGTATGCTCGTACTGTGCCGAAGGCTGCTTATCCTGTGTGGTTACTGTCCAGCCATCTTTTTTGTTGACCTTTACCTTGAAGGTTCCCGCATTAATCATCGGCTCAATGGTAAAGCACATTCCTGCTTCAAGAACTAGGTTATAATTGTTTTTATAGTGCAAGACTTGAGGCTCTTCATGAAATCCTGCGCCTATGCCGTGACCGCAGTAATCTCTGACAATGGAGAATCCGGCTTTGTCTGCAATCTTTTGGATAGCAGCACCAATTTCTGTAAGATTAGAACCAGGATGTATCGTTCTGATGGCAGCATACATGGATTCCTGTGCGCATTTACACAAAGCATGATTGCGCGGGGAGGTGTGATTGCCTACTATGTACATGCGAGAACTGTCACCATGATAGCCGTCTTTAAGCACTGTGACATCAATATTGACGATATCTCCCTGATGCAGTTTATGATTATTGGGAATGCCGTGACAGACCACCTCATTAACACTGATGCAGGTAGCTTTTGGGTAACCGCGATAGCCAAGATCCGCACTTTTGGCATTTTCTACTTTTTCTATATAATCATTCATGATTTGATCCAATTCGTCAGTGGTTACCCCAGGAACAATATGTGGAGAGATCATTTCTAGCACCCTAGCAGTGGCGGCACCAACAATTCTCATTTTTTCGATTTCGCTTGGATTTTTAAGTGTAATAGCCATTTTTCTTTTCTGTAATTTAAACTAAAAACAAATTGTTAAAATATATTTTCAGAATCAACCTTGGAAGTGTCAATTTCCGTCTGGTTTTTCTGTTGTACGGGATCATTTGGATAGCTGCTAACGCTGTCATCATCACCTTCCATGATGGTATTGCCACCACGAATGCACCAGTCTGTAGCCATGCCGTTTGAACATTTAGTCAGATCTTCAGGTATAGGACTTGGATCCTGAGGTTTGCCATCCTGGGAAATTTTTATAAATTCAGCCCAAATAGGAAGTGCTGAATAAGCGCCGCCCTCAGGCCCCTGGGTTCTTGAGTATCCAAGATCACGATCAGAATCAAATCCCATCCAGGCTGTGGCCACTATGTGATTGTTAAATCCAGAAAACCAGGCATCATGGACATTGTTGGTGGTTCCTGTTTTGCCGTGAAGATCCTCGCGGCCAGTGATTTTTTTGGCTCTGCCACCGGTACCCCAGTATGAGCCAGAGATACCACTACCGCCATAAATAACCGAACGCATAATATCACCGATGATAAAAGCATTTTTATGCGATAGTACCTGGGTTGCGGCATTTTCTGCAGGTTTTGCGCCCTCAAGGTATTCTAATGTCACACCATTTACGACCAGATCTTCTGCCTTAGGATCGGCGATTTTTGGTTTCTGCTCAAAAATGACATTGCCATTCTGTTTTATGGTGGTAATAAGATAAGGCTCAACCTTAAAACCACCGTTGGCAAAGACTGCGTAGCCACGGACAAGGTCGAGAGGTGTTACCTCCACGGAACCTAGGGCCATAGCCTCCACCTGCTGGCTCTTAGGAATGTTAAAGCCGAATTTACTTATATGTTCAACTGCATTGTGTACACCGATTTGTCTTATAAGACGAATTGAAACCACATTTTTAGAACGGGCAAGACCTTCTCTTAAAGTCATGGCTCCATCGTAGCGGTTAGGTGAGTTTTTTGGGATCCACCACGTCTGCGAACCAGGATCCCATGTTTTTATTGGAAGATCCTGAAAAACCGAATTTATATTAATACCTCGTGCCACTGCAGCAGAATATAGAAACGGTTTGAAATTGGAACCGGTCTGACGTACTGACTGGGTTACTCTGTCAAATTTGCTTTTGGCAAAATCATAACCGCCCACTAAGGCCAATATTGCACCATTGTACTGGTTTAAGGCGACAATTGAGGCTTCTACTTCTGGGATCTGCATTAGTTCAGCCTCTTTTTTGTCATTGATGTAGTAGTAAATGAGATCACCGACATGGGCTACATCTGAAACCTTTTTGGGACTTGGTCCCTGACGTCGATCTGACACAAAAGGAGCAGCCCACTTGAGATTATCAAAAGTAATTACTATTTTTTCCTGATTTCTGCCTATGGCCTTAAGTAATTTCTCCGCATCATTTACTTCTCTTACAATAGCCGGTTTTATATAATGAAACTTATCAGCAGCATACAGGTATTTATCGAGATCAAAGCTTTTGGTCTTATCGTTTTCCTTGTCGGTAATATTGTCGCTTGCCCCGCGATATCCATGTCTTCTATCATAGTCCGTGACACCTTTGAATACCGCGTAATGAGCAGCCTCCTGATCTTTTGATAAAACAGTGGTGTAAATCTCAAAACCATCGGTATAGGCTCTGTCTCCATATTTTTCAATGATACTTTGGCGCACGCTTTCTGCAACATAAGGAGCATAAGACTCTAGTTTTGAAGAATGAAATTCGGCTTTATAGGGTTCATTGTCTGCTTTTTTGAATTCTTCTTTGGTAATGTATCCTAAGGACAGCATGCGGTCTAAGACCAGATGACGGCGTTCTTTTGAACGCTCGGGATGGGAAATTGGATTGAGAATGGATGGTGCCTTGGGTAAACCTGCGATGGTGGCCATTTCACCTAAAGTCAATTCGTCCAGAGTTTTGCCATAATAAGTCTGGGCGGCGGCTACCACACCGTAGGAACGGTGCCCCAGGGCGATTTTATTTAAATAGAGTTCAAATATTTCCTCTTTGGTCAGGATCTGCTCAATACGCAGGGAAATAAAAATTTCCTTAAGCTTTCTCTGAATGGTTTTTTCACGAGTTAAAAAGAAGTTACGCGCTACCTGCTGTGTAATAGTACTGGCTCCCTGTTTTGCCGATGCTGAGGTGACAGAAACTAAGGCTGCTCGAAAAATACCAATAGGATCAATTCCGCTGTGGTCATAGAAACGGGTATCTTCGATAGCCAAAAAAGCCTTCTTCAGTTTATCTGGGATCTTGTCAAAGGAAATAGGTACTCTTTTAGCCTCACCAAACTCTCCTATAAGCTTGTTGTCAGCAGTATAGATCTTCATGGGAGTCTCGAGTGTGACTTCCTTTAACTGATTGACATCAGGTAGGTCTCCTAAAGTCTGATAATAGAAGGTAGCAGTACATACGCCTATACTTCCCACACTCA
>Ga0326511_10002088_pt1 | contig 16395 bp, 20 predicted proteins | sample 0_2496_0518_D_FD_203701 | JGI IMG/M metagenome (GOLD analysis project Ga0326511, IMG submission 203701) | Bovine rumen microbial communities from UC Davis, California, United States - 0_2496_0518 | ecosystem: Host-associated > Mammals > Digestive system > Stomach > Rumen | place: USA...
CATCTTCTTTAGTTTGTGATGAATATTCAATTCAATTATCACTATTTTTAGCCATAAATTTCTTTATTCTAATAATTGGCTATATATTGAGAAAAAGTAAATGCTGTAGCCCTGCTCGCAGGGGCTTAGATGAGCCATTGGTATCTGTCGGGGAAAAAGTGGATTTGTTCATTTATCGAATTTTTGTCACCGTCGGAGAAAAGGCGATTTTGGTTGAAAATCAGGCACTTCGTGAAGATTCTGTAGTGATTTAGGAGATTAGTATGATTATGAAGAAAAAGAGTTTACAAACAGATGTTTTAATTATTGGTGGAGGGACAGCCGGATGTTATGCGGCTTTGACTTTGGCGGAGGATGCGCCGGAATTACAGGTGCTTATCTGCGAAAAGGCGCATATTCGCCGGAGTGGATGCCTTGCGGCTGGTGTCAATGCCTTGAATGCCTATATCACAGAGGGGCATACTCCACAAGATTACGTTGACTATGCGAAAAAGGATGCTGACGGCATTGTCAGAGAAGATTTGCTGTTGACCATGTCGGAACGTCTCAACGAGGTGACACATCATCTTGAAAGATTAGGGCTTGTCATTCTCAAAGACGAAAACGGAAAGTATATTTCTCGTGGCTGGCGCAACCTCAAAATCAACGGCGAAAATATCAAGCCCATTTTAGCTGATGCCGTCAATGCCTTGCCACAGACAACGGTCTTGAATCGTGTCAATATCATTGATTTTGCGGTGAAAGATGAGCGAATTTGCGGAGCGTTTGGGATTGGCATTGAAGACGATACATTTTATACAATTTCAGCGAATGCCGTCATTGTCGCAACAGGGGGAGCGTCCGGAATTTACAAGCCCAATCATGCTGGATTTTCCCGCCATAAAATGTGGTATCCGCCGTTCAATACTGGTGCAGGCTTTGCAATGGGAATTCGTGCAGGGGCAGAAATGACCACTTTTGAAATGCGCTTTATTGCGTTACGATGTAAGCATTGACAAAATATGGATTTACTGCGGCATTTGGGGGCGGTCGCCGTGATGAGGAAAAATCCAGAGCCAAAGAGCGGATTTTCTCTTTCCGGAATGCGGAACAGGTATGGAATCCAAAAAATCAACGCCCCGAAATGTGGAAACTTTTCAACACACGCATTCACAAAGGCGAAAGTATCAGAGTATTCCCTATTTCCAATTGGACAGAAAAAGACATCTGGCAATATATCCAGCGTGAACAAATTCCCATTGTACCGCTTTATTTCGCTAAAGAAAGACCGGTTGTGGAGCGTGACGGAAATATCATCATGGTAGATGATGACCGTTTTCCACTTCATGAGGGCGAAACTCCACAATTGAAATCTGTTCGTTTCCGGACATTGGGCTGTTATCCTCTGACTGGTGGGGTGGAATCGACTGCACAAACACTTGACGAAATTATTACAGAAACGCTTTCTTCTGTTTCGTCTGAACGTACTTCAAGAGTGATTGACAATGAAGCCGCCGGAAGTATGGAACGCAGAAAAAGAGAGGGGTATTTTTAATGAAGGGATTATTGAAATTTATCACTTGTGGAAGCGTGGACGATGGAAAATCAACTTTGATAGGGCATATCTTGTATGATTCCAAATTATTGTATGCTGACCAAGAACGAGCCTTAGAGCTTGAAAGCAAAGTCGGAAGCCGAAACGGTGAAATTGATTATGCACTCTTGCTGGATGGCTTAATGGCAGAACGTGAGCAGGGTATCACGATTGATGTAGCATATCGCTATTTTACGACAGAAAAACGCAGTTTTATTGTCGCCGACACCCCCGGACATGAAGAATATACCCGAAATATGGCGGTGGGTGCATCCTTTGCAGATTTGGCGGTCATTCTGGTAGATGCTTCTCAGGGAGTCTTGACACAGACCAAACGTCATGCAAGAATTTGCCAATTGATGGGAATTCAGTATTTCATTTTTGCAGTCAACAAAATGGATTTGATTGCATTTTCTGAAACGGAATTTCACAAAATCCAGAAACAGATTAAAGACCTTGCATTTTCTCTTGATTTGGCGAATATCCAAATCATTCCCCTTTCTGCGACGGAAGGCGACAATGTAACGGTATTATCTCCTAACATGAAATGGTATTCCGGAAAACCTCTTTTGACAGCATTGGAGGAAATCGACATTTCCAAAAATAGCGAACAGGGCTTTTATATGCCGGTTCAGCGTGTAAGCCGTCCGGATGCTGATTTTCGGGGCTTTCAAGGGCAGATTGAATCCGGAGCTGTCCAGATTGGCGACAGATTAACCGTGCTACCCTCTGGAGAACACGCAGCCGTCAAGGAAATTTTAGTCGCAGGTCAGGAACAATCACAAGCCATTGCAGGAAATCCGGTTACAGTCACATTAGACCGTGAAATTGATGTATCTCGTGGCTGTGTCCTCACCAAAGAGGCAAAGTTAGCAGTATATCAGCGGTTGACGGTTTCTCTGTTGTGGATGGATGATACACCATTGACAATTGGAAGTGAATTTTTGGTGAAGCTTGGAACGAAAACGGTTTCGGGAATCCTGAAAACACTGCACTACAAAGTTGATGTCAATACAGGCTTGCACCGTCCAGCATTTTCTCTGGAGAAAAACGAAACAGCAAGTGTAGAATTGTTCTTGATTGAACCCATTACCGCCTCATTATTTTCCAAACATAAAACCCTTGGGGAATTGATTCTAATTGACAGAATCACCAATCATACCAGTGCTTGCGGAGTTGTGACCGCATTAAATGACCGTGTGGACAATTCTAAAAAAGCCTCTTTCCAATATCAACATTTGCTTGCAAGGGGCGACATTTTCGAGGAATTCGCTTATGATACATCAAGCCTGAATATCCTCAAATATCAGCCAATTACCCGAACTTACACCATTGGCGATAAAATTTACGCTCATGGCAAAAGTTATCACTACCCAAATGATTTTGATATTCTCATTTTGCGTGATGCTGTCGCCGTTCAGATTCGTGACAAGCACGTCAAAAAAATTCAGCCAATTTCAGAATATCAGTATCAAAATTTCCCTGTTGCGGTGTCTGTGAGAAGGCTTGCCGAAAAAAGGCGATTACCATTGAAGACGGGAAAATCATTGTCGATTCCGAAAAATGCAACCTCTGCGGACGTTGCGTGAAATCCTGTCCGGTGGAAAGTTGGGATGCGGTTCACGGCTATATTGTGAGCTTTGGCGGATTGTTCGGCAATCAGATTGCAAAAGGTGAACCCATTGTTCCTTTTATTGAGGATAAAGAAACATTGTTTCGGGTTTGTGATTCAGCCGTACAATTCTTTGCCAATCATGCGAACGCTGGCGAACGTTTCCGCCTGACATTGGAGCGTGTCGGATGGGACGAATTCAAGAAAGTAATTATGGAGGCTTATCATGGGTGATTTCAAAGTAACCAGTACGGTGGATATTACAGATGTTGTTTGTCCGGTGACTTTTGTCAAGGCAAAAGTTGCCTTAGAGGAACTCGATGACGGCGATATTTTGGCAATTCGTTTAAATGACGGTGAACCTGTCCAGAATGTCCCTCGCAGTATCAAGGAAGAAGGACACCAAATTTTAAAATTGCTTTCCAATGAGGATGGCACTTATGAGCTAATTGTGAAAAAAGTCGGCGACAATTGAAAGGAGTAATTTTATGAAATTGACAGTTGCTGGAACAGTGAAAGAATATGAAGAAGGCTTGAACCTTGCCAAATTGATTGAGATTGAAAATGTGGAAACTCCTCAATATGTAACGGTCAGTCTGAATGATGAGTTTGTCGAACAGGGTCAATTTGCAGATACCATTCTGCATGATGGCGATACCGTCGAATTTTTGTATTTCATGGGAGGTGGTGCAAATGGCTTTTACCAATGAGCAATTAGAACGCTATTCAAGACATATCCTTTTGAAAGAAGTCGGCATTAAGGGGCAGAAAAAGCTTTTGAATGCGAAAGTGCTGGTTATTGGTGCTGGCGGATTGGGTGCGCCTGCGGCAATGTATCTGGCGGCGGCTGGTGTGGGAACAATCGGAATCATTGATGCTGATGAAGTTGACCTCTCCAACCTGCAAAGACAAATCATTCACACAACTGCGGACGTTGGAAAGCCAAAAGTACAATCCGCTCAGGAAACTATTGAGCAGATGAATCCAGATGTTCATGTGAATACCTATCAATTGTTTGTGAACAGCTCCAATATTCTCCCATTGGTGCAGGAGTATGATTTCATCATTGACGGAACAGACAATTTCCCAGCGAAATTTTTAATCAATGATGCTTGTGTCATGGCGAAAAAGCCCTTTTCTCATGCTGGAATTATCCGCTTCAAAGGGCAGTTAATGACCTATGTTCCTGATAAATCGCCCTGTTACCGCTGTATCTTCCATGAACCACCCCCAAAAGATGCCGTTCCCACTTGCAGACAGGCGGGTGTTATCGGGGCAATGGGCGGAATTATCGGCAGTTTACAGGCATTAGAAGCCATCAAATATATCACTGGTGTCGGGGAATTGCTGACAGGGTATTTATTGACATATGATGCCATCACGCAGGAATTCCGCAAAGTCAAACTCCCCTCAAAAGCTCCTTTACATTGTGCGGTATGTTCGACAAATCCTACCATTACAGAATTGATTGACTACGAACAGGTGGAGTGTGGTGGAGTATGATTAGTTTACCAAAATCAGAGTATGAGCGTTTACTGAATCATGCCCAAAATTGCCTTCCAGAAGAAGCTTGCGGATTAATCGGCGGATGGATTGACGGCGAGAATAAAATCATTGAAAAGGTCTATCTTCTGACAAATATCGACCACTCCAATGAACATTTCACCCTCGACCCCAAAGAACAGCTTTCCGCTGTCAAAGATATGCGCTTGAACGGCTGGACACCTCTGGGAAATTGGCATTCTCATCCTGAATCCCCCTCTAGACCCTCCCAAGAGGACAAACGGTTAGCCTATGACAGCCGTGCAAGCTATTTGATTTTGTCACTCATGGAGCGTGAAAACCCTGTCATTCGTTCCTTTCACATTGAGGGCGATACCGCTACACAAGAGGATTTACAACTGACATAACAAAAAAGCACGTCAAAAATGGCGTGCTTTTTTTATGCGGTGGATTCCTGCAAAGTGGATTCCTGCAAAATCGTTTCAAGGATACCTTCTGTAGTTTGCGTTTTGGCTTTGATGTAATGAGAGACGGCATATTTTTGTAATTCTTTGGCGGTCATGTCACCAATGCAGATGATTTTCGTCTTTTCGCTGACGGTGCTTACCTCAAAAAATGCCTGTACTCCTGATGCACTTGCAAATACCAGAAAATCCGTTTCCACATGAGCAGGCGTTCCCGAACTCACAACATCATAAATTTTGATGTCATCATAAGAAATACCAGCATTTTGGAGCTGTTCTGTTAAAGCCGGAGAACCTTTTTCAGCTCGTAATAGCAAGATATTATCCTGCATTTCGGCATGATTCACCAGAGTTTCCCCTAATGCCTGAGAGGTGTAATTTTCCGGTATCAAATCAGGGTAAATTCCGGCTGATTCCAATATTTCCGCAGTTCCTGAACCAATGACAGCAATTTTCAAATTTGCAAGCGTTCTCATGTCAATTTTAGATTGCTTCATCTGTTTGAGGAAAATTTCTGCACCGTTGGGACTTGTCAAAACTAACCATTGATATTTTGGCAACTCCTGTAAGATGGAATGATTCTCATATTCTACAATTTTCAGGCGTGGGAGGGTCTGCACCTGTGCGCCTTGTTCTTTCAGCATTGCAGAGAGTTTTTCCGAAAAATATTTCGTTCCGGTGACTGTGACAGAAACATCCTGCAAGGGCTTTTTGACTTTTGAAAGCAGATTCATTCCGGCGGTTTTTCCAATCACAATCACTGCCGGAGCGGTTAAATTCGCCTTTTCGACTTCATCTGCCACATTGATAAGACAGCTCCTGACTACTTTTTGTTCTGCCGTTCCTGCGTGAGAAATCACTGCAACAGGGGTATCAATCGGCATGAATGCATTGATAAAATCATTTGCAATTTGCCGGAGATTTTCAAAGCCCATCAAAATAACAAGGGTTTCTTTGAGTTTTGCATATCGTTCAATCTCTTTCCAGCCAAGTTCTGTGTGTGCTGTGATGACGTGAAAGCCCTGACTGACTTGTCTGTGTGTGACTGGGATTCCGGCAAATTCCGCCCCTGCAATGCAGGAAGAAATTCCGGCTATCACTTCATAGTCAATTCCGGCACTTTGCAGGGCTAAACATTCCTCACCGCCCCGACCAAATACAAACGGGTCACCGCCTTTTAATCTGACGACTGTTTTCCCTTGCTGTGCCTGTTTAATCAAGATTTCATGGATGCGCTCTTGTGTTTCGCTGTGCTTTCCTGAACGCTTCCCGACACAAATTTTCTCGGCACATTCCGGCGCAAAATCCAGTAATCGCTTGTCAATCAGTGCATCATACACAACCACGTCACAATGTTGCAAATGTTTCATCCCCCGAATGGTTATCAGGTCATAATCTCCGCAACCTGCGCCAACTAAATAGACTTTTCCCATACTCATAACTTTGTTGTCAACTCCTCTGCAAGATGGAAACGCTCCTCAATGGGAGCTGTTCCGATTTGAATATTCTGACAATCTTTGGTAACTGTCAATTGAATTTGATTGCCCTCAATCTGCGCCAATGCACTGACCGGAATACTACAATCACCGCCCAATAATTCCAAAATATGCCGTTCTGCCTCAAAACAGTATTTTGTTTCAGTGTCTGTGATTGCCTGTAAAATTGAATTGAATTCGTCATTTTTTCGGCTTTCAATGGCAATGATACCTTGACACGCTGACGGTATCATCTGAACGATTTCAAACGGCTGGTACTGAAATTCCGGATTCTCCAAAAGATGTAAACGCTCTAAACCTGCCATTGCTAAGATAATTCCATCATATTCATGACGTTTCAATTTTTGCAGACGAGTGTCAATATTTCCCCGAATGTCCTTGAATTCCGCATCAGGGTGTAATTTTTTGAAAAATAATCTTCTGCGCAAACTACCTGTGCCGATTGTTTGCAAAGTGGAATTGTCCGCATTGGTGACAAGCACATCACGATAATTCCCACGTTTCAGGACTGCGCCAATCTCCAAACCGTCCGCAAGTTTCACCGGTAAATCTTTTGCACTATGGACAGCAATGTCAATTTCATTCTGCAATAATGCCCTTTCAATTTCGGAGACAAATACTCCGGTTTGGGTTTTGCTGATTTCGGCTAAAGATTGATTTCGAATTTTGTCCCCTCTGGTATGAATGGGGATGATTTGAGTTTCTGCGCCGATTTCGTGCAAAGCCTTTTCGACCATTGCGGTTTGTGCAAGGGCTAATTGACTACCTCTTGTTCCGATTTTGATTTTCATGAGCATTTGCAATCCTTTCCAGTAAGTCGTTGATTTCGTTGTCATCTGGTAAATTTTCATCAAGCAGACAAAAGTCTAAAATCGCTTCCAATGCTTCTTTTCGCTGTGCTTCCGTTGGAAATTTTTGTAACACAATGGGACGGAAACGCTTTAAAATTTCAGCTGTCTGCAAGTAATCTTCTGTGAGTTCGTCTTCAATGATTGTTTTCAGGAATTTCGCAAAAACCGGACTTGTTCCGCCTGTGGAAATGCCAATGGTAATATCATTTTCATGCACCAAAGCCGGAAAAATAAAACCACAGTTCGGCTTGTCATCTACGGAATTTACCAGAATATGCCTTTCTGTACAAAGTTCATAAATTTGGTGATTCAATGCGCTGTCATTGGTTGCCGTTATCGCCATGAATGCGCCATGTAAATCTTCCGCTTCAAATGGACGTTTTTTCAAGGTGATAGGAAGTTGTTCCAATTCCTGACAAATTTCGGGTGCAATGACAATGATATTCGCTCCAAACGGTAACAATTTTTCAACTTTTCGAAATGCCACCTTTCCACCGCCGACAATAACACAACGTTTTCCGGTAAGGTCAATAAAAAATGGAAAATAGCTCATTTTTCCCCTCCCTGCATCATTAGGACTTATTTTTACCATTATAACATACTTCTTAGAAAAAAGCGATATTAAATTTTAGTCGGTTATATGCTCACATTTTGTTGGCAAATCAATTCCATAAACTGTTCTCGCTTTCAAGCAGTAAGACTATATCAAATTAATCTGACTGTATAAAATTCGTTTTTCTGCATATGTTGAACAAAAAGCGGAGGTGCATTAAATTATGATGGTCTTTCGCTGTTTAGTGTGGGTAATATGCTTTAAAGTGCAAAAATATAAAGGTCATCACTATCTCACTATCTTTATGGATTTGGAAAAGAAGACAGTGCGGTATACGACTGATGGGAAAGACCATACAACTGTCGACGCATTTGTGAAAGATTTTGAGGAACATGGCGGTCAATCGGAGAAAATCAAAATTGTGACATGTGATATGTCTCTTGGATTTCAAAAGGGAATCACAGAAAATTTTCCACCTGTGCGGTTGTACTTTTCAGATAGACTGGTGTCCTCGTATGAAGAACTTTTCCTGTTATTTGAACTTGCCCTACTAAGTATTCCAGTTACTTGTACACCAAAATTTCGTAAATATGAGATTAAAACAAGCATAATTCCTCCATTATGTCATGTTGCAAGGGCTGATGAATTCTCCAACTGCACAGGTAGAAAAAGCTTTTCTTTAGGTATATTTTAAATACAATAGGTTGTATATTGTCAATCATTACAATTTTGTATTTTGGGATGTACCGATTTTGGGGATGTTGATAAAACAGTTTACTTGTCAAAAAGTTACAAAAAGCGACTGAGTTTTTTCGCCTAGTCGCTTTTTAGTTAGTGTCAAGATAAAAGTGCTTTTTTCATGAGAGCAAGGTCAATTATATTCAGCTTTTCATCTTCGTAGAAATCGGCAGACTTCCAGTTTTTGAGAGTAACATCAGGTGATTTGAGAAGCCACTTCTGGAATGTCACCAAATCCACAACGCTGAAAGTGCCGTCATTGTTCAAATCGCCCTTGATGATGGGCTGTTCCATTGGCAAACCGTACAGCTCAATTTCTGCAATATTACAGCAGTAGACATCATCATGATTGTAGCTGTTATTGGGGTTTCCTTCCGGCACACGATAGCGGATATAACGTGCTTCATTATCGCCGTCCAAAGTCACATAGTGCATGGAAAAATCAGAAAGTTTGTTCACATTGTAAACAGTTGACCAGTTTTCACCGTCTGCGGAAACTTCAAAAATGCCGTCTGGCATACGGTATTCATAGCCTTTTCGTGGACAGTAGCCAATTCCTTTGAGATTGTACAGTTTTCCGAGGTCAGCCTGTACCCATCCACCACCGAGACCATCAAAATAAGTTGCAGTATTCCCATCAAAAACTTTATTGAAATCAGTTGAACCCTGATTTTTCCAAGATTCCGTACCTGTGACAGTGACAGGGGTAAGCCTGTCGTACACTTCCGCTGGATTCAAGTCACCATAAACGGCAATTTCTGCGATATTACAGCAATAAACATCATCATGATTGTAGCTGTTATTAGGCTTTCCATCCGGCACAACATAGCGGATATAACGTGCTTTGTTTCCTCCGCTGAAATTGGTGATGTAATGCATTCCAAAGCTGGGCTTTCCGGATATTGTGTATGCAGTATGCCAATTTTCGCCGTCTTCCGAAAGCTGGAATATTCCGTCTGTCATACGGTATTCATAGCCATTTCGTGGACAATAGCCAATTGCTGTCAAGTCGTACACTGCACCAAGATCAGCCTGTACCCATCCGCCACCAAGACCGTCAAAATAGGTGCTTGTATTGCCGTCAAATACTTTGCGATAATCTGTAGAACCCTGATTTTTCCATGATTCTGTACCAGAGAGGTTTTCATCAGGGATGGCAATTGGATTATCCAAATTCAGACTTCCTTTACATCCGTCAATGATAAATGTCGTTACAGAGTTTGGAGCAAGGGATGCATTCAAAGCATCACCAGAAACGGCTGTATTTCCGACATTTTTCCAGTTCTCACTTGCACTGGTGCGGATAGTCTGTGCAGATGTGCCGACTGTTCCAAAACCAGAGAGGTCAAAGCTGATATCACTCGCAGAATCAGACGTATTATAAGCAACAATGACAAGCTGTTCCTTATCGGGGTCATATGCTGCAACAGTTGAGCCAGAGGAATTCAACATAATCATATTCGGGCGAATATAACGGCTGTACTGTCCAAACGCATAATATTTCTTTGTGAGGACGAGTTTGTCATTGTCATGGTCAGCAACGGCAACACCCCAATAACCACCGGAAGTATTCACCATACCAGTATCTTTGTTTCCGTTGTAGCCGTCTTTGGAGATATGGCTGTCAATGACTTGCCACATAATCCATGCAGAAGCATTGAGGTCATTTAAATCGGTTGTGATTCGTCCAGCCAGCCATAAAGCTGCACCCATTTCTCCAGCATTTGTTCCGGCGGTGCTTCCTCCGTCTACTTCACTCATCCAGAGATTTTTTCCGGCGGAAACGGCAGTATCTTTCAATGCGCTTCTCTTGCTTCCGGAATAGGTGTGTGTATCAATGCGAGAAATCATATTTTTCGCATCATCTGAAAGCTTGTTGAAAGAGGTAATCTGCGTGTCAATGGAAGTTTCGTCCGTTCCGGAAATCATGATATTTTCCAGCCCTTTGTTATTTAAGGCTTTCCGGAGTTCCGTAATGACATTAGACTGTGAAGCACCTTGGTCGAAATGGCAACCTTCCTGTTTGGGACTGTTTGCGCCCCAATAATTGGTATAGGGTTCATTCATGGCATCGATACTTTGAATATTCACACCCCATACATTTTGGTAATGGTCGCAGACCTCTGCGAGGTAGTTTGCAAAATCATCATACATATCATCTTTGAGGTTGTTGGAATTGGCATCCACTGCACCAGACGAACAGCCGGAATTTGTCATATAGTAGGGCGGTGAATTGGAAAACATTTCGACAATCATGTCATCTCCACCAGCTTTGATGGCTTTCAACAATACATTCCGCTGATTATAGTCTGCATTCCAATCATAAGTGATTTTTCCATTATTGTAGACAGTATACCCCGGCATATTGGAATCTGTTCGGGTAATGTGGGTATGAGTGGGATTGTCACCTCCACCAATATTGAAACGAGCAATATTCAGCCGTAACCCATCATTCCCATAGAAAGCATCTGCCGCCTGCTGTGCAAGGGAATCAGAATACCCGATTCTGTTCGCCCACCAGCAAAGTGAAGTACCCCATCCTTCGAAAACGCCGTCATTGACCTCATAGGTCGAAAGTGGTGATATTGTCACCGTTTGGACAGCATTCGCATTGAGTGCCTCATGCCCTAAAATGGGGATAGTCAGCAGTACTGCAAGTGTTACTGATATCATTTTTTTGAATGGATTCATTAAGGAATACCTCCTTTTGCTTGATAAAAATTCATTTAATCACCTATTTGCCATAAAACGGCGAACTATCCCCCAACCATGGTATCCTATACTTACAATCGACTTTTGCAAAATATGGCAATTCACAAAAACCAATATTTCACAAATCACATATAAATTATAACACAAATCAGCAATTAAGTCAACACCATTTTTCCAAAAAATCATGAGAATCAATTTTGACCAATTACCCTCAAAATGTCAGAAAAATTGATAAGACTGTCAAGCATAATATTGAAAATAGGTCTGATGATGTATCATAAAAATTGACACAATCCTAACAAAGTATTTCCTTTTTCATTTGTATTCATCATAGCAAAACAAAAAGCCGGATATACCACAATCGTAGTACATCCAGCAATATTATACCAATCATAAAGATTCTACTTGAATATTTTTAAAATCGTACAATTTCCTTGACAAAATTGTACGATTGCGATATAATAGTATTAACAACAAATAGAAGGCGTTTGATATGTCGATTACTGCTACAGAGTTAAAAATGAATCTTGGTAAATATCTTCTTCTTTCTGCAACAGAGGATATTTACATCACAAAAAACGGGAAAATTGTTACAAAGTTATCTAATCCGAATCAGGACAGAGTAGAAATTGCAAAGTCGCTTTTCGGAGTAATTCCGGCAGATGTAACAAATGTATATTTTCCTTTGTTCAGACGTTTCCACCAGTTCAAATTTAAAATATGATGCGTTGTCAATAATACAAACATCCCGATTCCAAACCATTCATGTGACTGCGTTCCAATCAGACTGTATGCCATCAGCAAAAGTAAAATCACTGTCATGCTGATGTCAATGCAAATTTTTATTATCATTTTCGGTTTCAATTAAAATCCATACTCCATTTCTTCACATATTTCAGACCAATATGTATTTTCATCTAAAAAAGCCGTTTTATCCAAATCTAATAGTTCTTTTCTGAATTTTTCGGTAAATTCAATAAGCTGTGATTCGTCAAGATTATCTGGACGACACATCATATAATTATCATACAATAACAATTCTTTTATAAAAATATTGATATCAGCAGAAATATAACAAATGATATTATCATCAGTTGTTATATAATAGACTTTCCTATTTTCGCCAATTCCAACCAAATTAGACGAAATTTCTTTGTCTCCTCCAACAATTGTGTAACGGTTATTTTGAAATGAGATTTCATAAAAATCATTCGGATTAAAAAAGGTGACCTCTAAAATAGTTTTATCAGGAAATCTAATATCATGATATATTTCATTTGACATATTTGAAATTTCACACCTTTCTGTTGTTATTTGTCAAATCTGGATTTTTTGCAACCTGCTGAACCGCTTTCAGGAATATTTTCACTTCCAGTGACGGCTTCGGTGCATGGAGCAGACCGAATTTCATGGTATAATTCCATTCAACAGGCAGAACTTTCAGCAACGGATGCGTATTTGACCAGTTGTCAATGCACATTAGCAAACTGTTGGAATTTTCACATTGATTAAACACAGAAAGACTGAAAAAATCGAAATCCTCAATCCGAATTTCTGGATGATTCTGAATCAAATCACTTCGCAGACAGTCAGTATTTTCATTCCAGCCTCTGTGAATCATCATGAACGTTTCCCCATATAAATCACTAATCTGTAATTTCTCTTTCTGAGCAAGCCGATGATAAACAAAAACCGCACATCTGACAGGTTCATCAGAAAGAAACATTCCGGCACATTTCCAGAGTTTCAATGATTTTTCATCATAGACACCAGCGACAATATCAATATTTTGTCCGAGATGATTCAGAATTTCTTTCGCATTTTCGGGGGTATTCTCAAACGGCACAAGCTGGATTTTCATATCCGGTTCTATCTCATGAATTTTCTGCCACATATCAATTAAAATCTGTCCGGGAGTCATGGGAGAAGTCCCAACCCGTATCACAGAGGGTTGTTCTTGGGGTGCCTGCCCTGCACGTTCGACAGAAGCATGACAATAAGAGATGATATATTTCACATCCGCATAAAGGGATTCCCCTGCTTTCGTGAGTTTTAATCCTCTGGGAGTGCGCTCAAACAGTCTGAGATTCAGACTGCTTGATTTGCTTGAGACCGCCGGAGGAGAAATATATAACTCAGCGGCGGCTTTGTTGAAACTTCCTACATCTGCCACTTTCAGAAATGTATCAAGTTGTGGATTGTACATCATAATCAAATTCACCTGATTCTTTTTTTATTTATTATAGCATACTCCGGAAGATTTTTCAAGTATGAACCTGAAAGTAATTACTGAAAATTTGACAAGATTTCATTTTTGTGATATAATAAACACATAAATCGGAATTTATATAACTATGCTTTGGAGGAAAATAGCAGTTGAAAGATAAAAGACAGGGCAAAATAAACAAGCATTTTCCAATCTATGTGGACGGACATAAGTGTCGCATTTTAAACTATCATGTTGAAAATAATCACCTTACCATCATCACAAAAATCAGAAATGATAATCTGGGAATCCGTGGAGATACAGGAGAAATTGTGATTGAAAAGGATGGTGTGAAAATAACGTATATTGTAGAACACTGTACAGTATTCTACGGAATTACGATTTTTAATTATGGATATCACATTGTTGAAGAAAAAAGAACAAGTATTGATGAGGAAAATTCTGATTTATCAAGATAAAAATGCCCTCGGATTTTTCCGAAGGCATTTTTCATTACCAGCTCTTTTTCTCTTTGGAGCTGTCATGCTGAGTTTTGCGTTCTTCCACCATCTTAGCGAACCATTCGACCATATTTGGGTCATAGTGAGAGAAGAAGGAACTTGTCTGTGTGTCCAAATTAGCGATAGCTGTCATATCTTCGTCAGAAAGTGTGAAATCAAATACATCCAGATTCTGAATCATGCGTTCTTTGTGAGTGGACTTCGGCAGAACGATAACACCTCTTTGCATATTCCAGCGGAGCATGACCTGTGCCGCAGATTTGTCGTATTTTGCGCCGATTTCCGTCAATGTCGGATTGGTAAAGAGTCCGCCTCTGCCCTCACCGAATGGAGCCCATGCTTCAATTTGCACATGATATTTATCCATCCATTTTTTGGCTTCTGTCTGCTGATTCAGAACATGTGTTTCGACCTGATTTACCATCGGACAGATTTCCGCAAAGTTCGCAATATCCACCAGTCTGTCAGGGTAAAAATTAGATACGCCGATTGCACGGAGAATTCCCTCTTGATAGAGTTCTTCCAATGCTTTCCATGCACCATAATAATCGGAAAACGGCTGATGCAATAACATCAAATCCAAATAATCTGTTTTGAGCTTTTTCAGCGAATCATAGACAGATTTTTTGCATTCTTCATAACCGTAATGCTCCACCCAAACTTTGGTAGTCAAAAAAATTCTACCTGTGCGGTTGAAAATTAAGCAGCAATAGCAGAATCATTTAAGAAATGAACTTTGATTTGAGCAATTGCACTGCTGCCGGAAACAGACCAGCTCATCCCATTATGCTTTTGACGCTGTGCGACAGTCAGGTCATTTGCTTTTTCAACACGGTTGCTAGAATTTTTCAGATGGAATATACTCCTGAGGGTATAACAAGGGATACATACTCTGTTTTTCTCAAAATATGCACACAAATCCTGTATTCTGTTTTGCGGACGAAGAGAAGAATCGGGCAGAGTACTCAAATAATGGATTGCTTCATCCACATTTCCAGCCCATAAAATTCTCAGCAGTTTTTGCAAAATCTCATTTCGCTTTTGCTTTCCTCCTGTGACGGACATACTCAGATATTCTTGACACCGCTTTTTCAGGTGATACCAGTCTAAAATGATGGAATAAGGACGAAACGCTTTCTGATTTGTTTCTTCTTCCATCTTCTTTCCAGTTCGGATACAGAAATCCGCATAAGTTTTCTGTTTGATTTCTTTTTGATGATTTCGATGCAATAGCCGATTCATAGTTTCTACTGCCTGACGATAGCTTAATATTGTACAAAGTTTCAAAGAAATTTCTCGGAATGTTTTTGTCAGAATTCTTTCTTTTGGCTGATGTTCCAGAACAATCGCATTTCCCCCATTTACTGCGATTCTTCCAATTTCTCCTTCGATTTCACAGTCTCCGGCTGCGCCCCTTTTTTAGAAGCATTCACTGTTTCTTCAAGGTATAACCAATTAAGCCACCAGTGTTGTTATCCGTCCATGTTTTCTGTTCAAAATAATCAGTATTTCCAGTTCCGGCAATAGTAGGATCGAACCCAATCACCACTGATGTGCTACTATTGTATTCACCAATATTATAGTTTTTTATTTCACAGATATAGACATTATTGTTATTTGATTTTCTTAACTGACCAATAAGACCGCCGGTTCCGTTATCGCTTTCTCCTCCTCCTTTGTAGAGAACAGTAATAGATTTTTCATCAAACACTCCATTCATTCCATCTAGTTTAACATTGTAATTCTCTATATACCCTGTAAATCCGCCAGCGGAGTGAGTACTTGATACTCTTAGATTCTCGGCAAGGCAATTATCGGCTGTTATTGAGTTGTATTCGTTATCTGTACTAGAAACTCGCCCTACAAATCCACCTGTAAGATTTTCCCCTATAACAGTCATATTCTTTAGTTGTATATTTTCCAATTGAAATTTACATATCGAGTGCGCATTGCTACCACCACCGACATCAAATCTGCCCGCCAAGGCACCTACACTCAGATAGTACCCTTTACCACTATATGTTGAATTTAGGCAGTCTAAATTACCACTAGTATGATGAATTACTTTATAATATCACCACTTTCCAAGTTTTTTGAAAAATAAAATAGTGAACTGCTCCTCAAAAAGTGGTATAATGGTAAGTATCAACAAAACCAAACCACAAA
>Ga0326511_10002089_pt1 | contig 16394 bp, 45 predicted proteins | sample 0_2496_0518_D_FD_203701 | JGI IMG/M metagenome (GOLD analysis project Ga0326511, IMG submission 203701) | Bovine rumen microbial communities from UC Davis, California, United States - 0_2496_0518 | ecosystem: Host-associated > Mammals > Digestive system > Stomach > Rumen | place: USA...
GGAGTATGATCTGCGGGCCGGAGGTGATCCGGTTCTTAATTCTTTTAATCTTCTTTTATTTTCCTTGCATTGTCAATTGTTTTTAAAAAGTGCATAATTCAATTATTAATTTATGGGTATTTTAACCACAGTCAAATTATTAATACGTTAAAACTGTTATTACTTATGTATAAATAATATATGTTGCTTTTGTTCGTTGTGCTGATTATTAATCTATTAGTAATTTAATTGTTGACGTATTAGTAATTAAAGCGTATGATGTGGTTACAACGAAAACAGAAAACACATGGAGGTGCAAAAACATGAATTATAGAAATGTGTGGCTTTCGGCGTGCTTCGGCGCGTCGGCCGGTGGTCTGATCAATGTCAAGTTTAAAGGGCACGATGTGGCCGACTTCCCGCGGGCGTCCTTCGATGATCTGAAAAGTGATCCCGCGTGCGAATGGATCACGGACGACGAAACCGGAGAGATTCTTTTTTTCCGTGATTGACAACTAATAATCCTGGGGCCGGTGGTATCGTGGCCGGCCTAATTTCAAAAAAATGGAGGTTAAAACAATGAAACGAAAAACAACTAAAAAAGAACTTCGCGGGCTCTTCACAACTATTATCTGTGTGGGCTATTGCAATTTACAGTCGTTACTTGTTGACATTGATCCGGCGTATTACCTTACAAGGCCGGAGGGCTGGGCTGCTGATGCTTACATTTTAGACTGTAACACTATCATTGTTACGGGTTACGCTCCGTTCGGTAACATTTCGCCGGAGTACGATCTGCAGCGAAAATATGACTTATGGGCGCGGCGCGTGATTGGCGACGGACTCCACATTGACACGGAAAACAAACTTGAAAAATTGGCCGCGTTGCGTGCTGACTTTGTGCGGGAGTGCTTGCTTGCTGACGTTCTAACAAAAAAAGAACGGGAGATTATAAAAGATAACCTTTCCGCATTTATTGTAAATTTTGGCGTGCCGCGTCTGGTGCGTGCCGATTATGGCCGAGGGTTATTCGTGTATATGGGAGACTCCGAAAATAGCATACATTTCGCTTATGATATTAATTACTTGAATGGTTGGTTATATGGTGCGGTACAAGCTGTAAATCGTACAAGAGATTTTGTTATGCGGGGTGAAAAGAATGAATTGTTCTAAAAACTTTGAATTGCTGTGCTGCGTGTTTCCTGGGGGCTATTCATACACTAATAAAAAAGTATACGAACATGGAGACTATAAAAAGGTTGCGTTTTTAGATTATTACGGTTGCCTCCGGTTTGATGTGCCGGTGAATTATATTCCTGGTGATGCACTGTTAAGAATTGAACACGATGCCGACGGGATGCGCGCTAATTTTAAAAATAGCTGGGAGAATAAAACAGAAATACAAAAACTCTGTGAATTATATGATTTATGCGGCGTTTATGCTGGGCTATGTGTTGATAGGAAATGGACTCTTTCGGAAAAGGTGGATTTTTTAGAATATGCTGTTTTTGGCTGGGTTCCACATTCTGAGAAGATCGCGGAGGCAATACAAAAACACAATATAGTCCCAATTATGGAACCGGTGAAATATTGCGCGCGTTAATTGTGCATCCTGGGCCGGTGGTATCTTGGCCGGCCCTATAAATTGAATAAGTGCAGGCTATGACCGCGGGCCGAAGCTCCGGTTGTGGCTTGGCGGGAACTGATAACAGATATAAATGGAGGGCAAAACAGTGTTTTATACATTGATAAATTATTTTGACGTGTGGGGAAATGCTGCGGATGGTTTCGAGGTAAACAACCAGTGTATAGAATGTGATGATCTTTTTAAAATGTGGGATGATTTCGCGGGGGGTGCCGTATGAGATATTATTATAACTCTGCTGGGAGTGCTGCAAAACTTATGCGGACCGGCTGCAGGTTTGTTGTTATGGCCGGTTTTCGTACATTCTTTTTTGATACTGAACTTGCCGCGGGTGATTTTCTCGCGGCGCGTGGTTTCTTCTGATTCTGGGGGTTCTATATTATGACACTAAAAAGAAGAAAAGAGTTATATCTTGACGCGGTGCGGGCCATGTTCGGATTTAATAAAAAAGAAGCGGTTGCATATATACGGGAGTCCGATCTTGCAACATTGGCGGAGGTCCGCGCGTGGTGGCTTGAACAATGTACACTTGCATTTTATAACGACTAAAGAAGGGAGAAAAACAATGAATTTATACAAGCATACTACAGGAGGCGGCGCGGAATATTACAGCGTAAATTATGTTGAATGTCCTAATGGAGAAAAAGAAGGGCTGCTGTCCGGCGCGATTATGCGTGTTGACGGTGGGGAGATTGAAATATATACAAAAAAGCTGGAAGAGCTCGGAATAAAACTTGTTATTAATTAGGGGGTGATCCGGAATGAATAACAAAAAACTATATAAATATTTGGATAAGATCGGCGCGGGGTATGAGGTGCGCGACTATGGTTATAATTATTTTTATAACGTCGCTCCGCTCCTGGGAGATATGGCAATAATAACTTTTGATCACTCCGGCGCGTTTTCTGACGTAATGAAAGAACTGCAGCGAAAAAAGATGGTAGAAACATACTGTAAAAAGTACGGGTTTAAAATCTTCTATCGTGCTGCGGCCGGTTCTGACTCGTGGTTTTGGGTTACTAATCAAAAATTATATGATGATGTTAGTTATATGGGGGAGTTTGTGCGGCGTTCTATTGACGCGTGCGAAAAATTAAAGCATTTATATCTGATTGGCAAAACAACTATAAAAAGTGATGCTGAATTGAATAATAAAATGCGGGCTATTATGGATCGCTTCGGCCGTGAATATAAACGAATGAGTTTTATTGTGTGCGGGGGTGCTGCTGTATGATAAAAATATTTAAATGTCAATCCGGTTTTTATGCGGTTCTTTTCTGGGACTTGGGCCGCGGCTCCTGGGTCCTTTGGTGGTCCGGTAGTAAGTCGGCCCCAGACGCAATGCGGGCCGCGTGTGCTGCTCGTCGTTTTGTGTCCGGTTATTAAATGGAGGTTATACAATGCGCGTTAAATATATGAATAAAAAACTATATCAAAAATATAATTTGTCACAATACCCTAATTTCTCCGCGCGTGGTAGTGTGTACGGAATGAAAAAGAAATATTATGGAACCGGTGCTCTTTTGGTCCGTTCTGGGAGTTATATATATAACGTTCCAAAATTCGTATATGATGCGGCTTATTAATATGGGGGTGATTATATGAAAATAAAATATATTGTTCGCGGCCGTGAATTTGATTATAAACGCGTGGGAGATCATACCACAGAAATAACTTTGTTTAAATGCTGGGAGTGTGGCGGGCTTCTTTATGGTTATAAGGACCGGTTCAATATTGTTAGTATTTGCAAGTCTGATATTATATCAATCAATTAACAATTAATCGCGTGGCGCGTCGATCCTGGGCGCGTCCTTTTATTATAACTATGGAGGTTTTAAAAATGGATTGCAGCAACTATTCATATATTAATTACAGTGACAATAATACTATTTTGGCGCGGGATCCTGACCGGCTTATATATTTTGAAAAATGTATAAATTGGTTTAATGATTGCTTTTATTATGTACACTCTATTCTAACTAATGATTGCGGGGAGTTTCCCCTTGCTGATTTTGCCGCGGCCGTGGCTTTTTATAATAGCTTGGTGGGGCCTGAATACAAGTATAATATAATATAGTTCCCCTTGTGGGCCGGTGGGCTTTCCTCCGGTCCTTTTGTCGTGTCTTGTGTTCCTGGTGGGCCTGGTGGCGTCGCTGCTGGGCGCGGGGTTCAATTCCTCGCGGCGCGTTCTGGGCCTCTGTGCGGCTTCTGCTGGGGCTTTTGTGCGTTCCTTTATAACTTCATAGGGTAACATGTAAAGCGGGCTATATTTGGCGTGTACGCGGTTATTATTGCGGCGTTATGGCCTCGGCCGGCTTGCGGTTGTACTGCTTTCGGGAGTGTCTTCTGCGGCTCCTGGTGGCTTGGAGTTGTGTCTTGCTGCTACGATCCGCGGGATTATGTTCTGCAGCTTTTGCCGGCCTTCCTGGGCTTGCTATGGGGCCTCGGTTCGGCGTTACGGTCTGCAGCTATTCATCTATTATTTTGGTAGGCGTGGCCGCGTTCCTGACGTTTTAAGCGGTTTTAATCTGTATATGGGTATTTGTCCATTTGATTAATTAAAAGTTGTCTGCGGGCCTTCTGCGTTGGTTCTGTGGCCTTCTGTGGCCTTCTGTCAAGCTGGGCCGGCGTTCTGTGTATTGCCTCGGCGCGTTGTGTGGCTTTTAAAGGGCTTTTGTTCTGCCGTGGGTATTTCCTCGGCCGGATCAATTAAAGCGGGCCTGCGGGCCGTGTGCGGGCTCCAGGTGGTATGTTCTCGGCCTCGGTCGGTTCGTTCCTGGGAGTTTTGCAGCGTGGCGGCGTTGTCTGATGATCTGCCGCGGGTCCTCGGTCCGGTCTTCTGCTTGGAGATGTGGCCGGCGTTCCTGGGGGTTGTCGCTGCTGCTGTGCTGCTGATGCTTCGACGGTCTCCGGCCGTTGGTGCGTTGTCTCTGTGCTGCGGACTTTCGGCGCGTTATGTTATCGGGAGTTTGTTCTGCGGTTGTGCGGGCCTTAATTTGAATTGTTACGAATTGCGGCCGGTTGTAAATCGTTTGAAACATTCCGGATGCGCGAAAAATCAGGATCAATCCCGTTGGTATGAGCTAACGAACGTGGCCGGAATGATTTTGTATCAGGAAATTTGGCGGGCCGGTCTGACGTGGATCGAAAAATTTAGCTTGTTCCAAAGTGCCGCAGCAATTCCATACACGCGCGCACACGAAGGGCCTCGGCCGGAAAGCTGGGAAGAAAAAACTCGGCGGGCCGAAGCTGGACGCGGGTTAGAATCCTGAGCCAAAAAGCTGTGCAACTCTATATCGCGCGCATAAAAAAGACACCGACTGCAATACGGAGTTGACCGAATCTGCGAAAACTCTTCTCGCGCGGCCATAAAAATAATACCTGCGCCGCTGCCCTCGGCTTCAAAAATATTATATTGACCAGAGCCACGACTGCTGCAGAAGTCGCCGCTGACGAGATCACGTTCTGACTGAGTTGTAAGAGTTGTTAAGGTTGTTAGAGTTGTTGAGGCTGACGTTACTGCTTTGACCAGGGCAAAAATCATAACACAAGTTGACCAAATTGTACTTGCCGCTGTTTTGCCACTAAATTTCCACTGATTTGCTGCAGCAAAACTGTTACTGACTGTTACTGACTGTTATTCGGAGTTATTCGCGGTTATTTCAAAACTGAATTTGACCTCGGTTTGACCAAATAGGTCCAAAGGCCGGAATGTCAATAGGGATAAAATGGAGATGGGATGGACTTGGAATGGAGTTGGAAATGAGTTGGAATGGAGTTGGAAAAAGTTGGATTTGACTTGGATTAAACATATACATAATGCGAAGTTGACCAGGACTAAAAAAAATCATTAATAATGCAAAGTTGACCAGGTTTGCAAAAAATTCAAGTTGACCAGGACTAAAAAATCAAAAAGTGAAGTTGACCAGGGGTTTAAAAAATTTCTAATAAATTAGTAATTCGGCAATTGACAATTACCAATATATTGGTATATACTAGAGGCATCAAAGGAAAACAAAACTGGAATTGACCAGGGGGTTAAAAAAGGAGGAAAAGCAATGAGAGCATTTTACACTTGTGACGACGGGAGAAGCGCAGATTTGTGTGAATACCTTTGTGGTAACACAACCAGGTTGACAATTCGCGATTGCGATGGACACGCGGTATTGAGAAAAGAATATCCCTCATGGACCGCCGCCAAGAACGCGCTTTTTGAAACTGGAAACTGGCGTAACAGCCTATTGGCATAATCAAGTTGATGGAGGGTTTAAAAAATGGCAAAGGAAAAAACATATCGGTTTAAGATTAACAATCCTGGCGGCACTATTCCGAAGGAAGGCACTGTGGAAAAAGACATCCTGCTTATGCCGCGGCTAATGAGGCCAAAGGAACTAAAGAAATATGACCTGGAGGATCTTAATACAGGTTTCAAAAAGCTGACGATTTTCAGGTCGTCCATCGGAATGAAGCAAGCTACACTAGCTGAGCTCACCGGTCTCTCGATCAAGACAATCCAAAGCTGGGAGATAAGAGGCATGAATGAGGCCAAAGCAATCAGGGCTGTCAAAGTCGCAAAAGCATTAAAATGTAGTGTAGAGGATCTAATGGAGGAGGAATAAGCAATGGCAAAAAAGATGACTGGGTTGATGGAACTGCATGACTTTCACGGCTGGACCGAGGATAAAGCGTGGATCTGTGGAGACGCTTCCGGCGCGACTGTCGAGTTTGACAATTATCCGGAGATGACATTCGGATCTTACCGTGAGGCTGAGGACTATCTGTGGGAACGCGGATATAGATATTGACCACGACTCAAAAATCGAGTTGACCAGGAGCTTAAAAAATGGAAAGGAGAAAAAATGAACAACTATTGGCCAGGAGCCATTACTAAAGATGGAGACAGGTTGTTTACCTATGAAGCGGCACAGTCAATCAGTGAGTGCATCGACCAGTTCAACATATGGAGAGAGCATTATCACTACAAGTTCGATGAAGCGTACATTGACCACAATGGCAAGCGGACATACTACAGATTGCAATGGCTTGCTGACAGGCGAACGCCGATTCCAGTTTGACCATCTTCCAAGGATTAAAAACAGATTTGCCGTAGATAATCCTAGAGTCGGTATCAGAAATGGTATCGGCTCTTTTCATATGTGTACAAGCCTGTGTAGCGGTCGTAGAGGAGTGTTTAGACCAAATTGGATAAATCCCACCTATGCGAATGAAAACCGCTCTCTCGCCCCTCTCAGAAGCCTAGAGGAGTAGACATACCTATCGGGCAAAGAAAAAGACTCCCCAAACGGAGAGTCCAATTGTTGCGGTTTGCTTTGTGTCATGTCAGCGTTACGGACAGTAGAGGATTTGAACCTCTCCACCGCCAGTCTCCAAAACACCGCCCAATAACATACGGCATGACTTAGCAAATGTTCTTTTCTCAGAAAAGGAATATATAGATTCAAGAAGACAATACTGCTGCCCAAGGCAAAAGTCAAGTTGACCAAGGGTTAATTATTTAAATGCCAATTATTTAAATGGCACTTCGTCAATGTCCTCTTCTTCGTAATCATAACTCTGTTGCTTTCCTTTAGACTTCTCTTCTTGATACTCTCTTGTCTTCTCTTCTCTTTTCTTCTCTTCTCTTTCACGTGTGTTCCCCACGTGCAGATAGCCATCAAAACCCTTTAAATCAAGCAATTTGATGTTCGGAAAATGTCGTTTCAGTGTATCTCGGTAGTAAGAAGCAGTACCATAACGTACATCAACAGTGTTAAAACTCTGCCATCCAACTATCCAAACAATGCACTCTTTCGGTTCTAACATTGCTACATAACCGTAATCAATCAACTCTTGAAGTGCAGTCTTACGTGTTCCAGTAATCATCAGAACGCCCTTGGCTTCTACCACTCCATCATCGTCCGCAGATGCTATCATCGCCATGTATAACGACTTTGAGGCTGGCTTCATTGTCTGAAACCTCGGAGACAATACCATCTTACAATTCATACATCTTCTGTTTGCCATAAAAAAAGTACCAATCCTGTCTCTGCAAACTCTTGCCAACATAAAGACAGAATGGTACACTACTTCCATGAATAAAGCGTATTGATACTGTCTCTATCTTTACGTCAGGGTCTACCTATTGCAGTAGGTAGGCTCTTTTTATTTGTAACCTTATACAACGAAAAAGGACGCAGTTTGAGTAAGCATTGTTTTTACTCTCCCTTACGTCCTTAGACACACTTAGATTACCATACGGATATTAACTTTTCAAGCAAAACTAAAGCTGACCAGGATTTACTTTCCAAGAATCTTATCCCAAATCAAGTTGGCGATTACCACCGATGCTACAACCGCTATGGCAAGACCAACAAAGCCAATACTGCTACTCTTCTCCACCATCGGCTCAATGCTCATAGCCGTCTTTACTGCTCCCTCTGCTACTGCTTTTAATACTTCTGTTGTCACGTTGTTTCTCCTATCCTTTCTGCAACAAAAACACGCCGTAATTCTATAAAGTTCCTGAGTGTTCTGTATTGCCACGATATAAGAAATGAGTAGTGCATCGTCTTTTCTGTTTTTCCAAACTTCACGATGTAAAATTCAGAAGGGCAATATTCAAAATCCTCGATTCCACGAATCACTCTACCCCTCTTGTATTTTCGCTTGCTCATTCCGACCTTCCTCTCGTTTACATTCGTCTGTTTTATAAAAGTGCATGAAACTCACAATCGTATAGTGCTTATCCAACGCCTCTTTCGTCAGCCTAGCCCTAAAGCACTCCATCGGGCAGTCATCCCTATAGTCCATGCAATGAGCATAGTCATGATTCATGGTAACTCTCCTTGTTCTCATACGGTAAATCCATGTTAATTTTAAAATCCTCTTTCGTAGGACACGGCATCACAATACTGCCAAAGTACGTTCCACAATTCGGACAACAAGTAGGCGAAACTCCTCTTCCACATCCACCTTTATACTGCCAGCCACTCGATGATACCTCTCCGTGAATCACCTCTCCGCAGTTACTACAAGTCGGCTTATAGATTATTCGGCTCATTCTTATCCTCTTCTTTTCCACAAAACAGAAAATCAATTATCTTTGCCAATTTCTTACAAGTCATGCGGTATTCGGTGAAAATCTCTTTCCGTAGGCACTCTATCTGTTCGTCTGTAAAATGTTCGGGTACGGTATTCTTGTTAGCCGTATCGCAAGGAGTCCTGAATGGACAATTCTCACAGTCATACTTAGTATCCTTGCAGTACTGTATGATCTTCTCTTTAAAACTCAATCTGACCACCTCTACATTTCCACAACTGCATTAACGGCATCTTTATACTCGTCAGGAATCTCACCATGCTTCTTTACGAATCCATCTAACATAATCTGCCGTAGTTCCTTGTTCTCTACAAACGTCAATTTCTCAATCAGCAGATTTATCTCGCTCTTCAAATCCATGTTGACCACCTTCCCAACCTAAACGCTTTAGCAATAGCCCAAAGTTTTCGACCGTTGCTGGCGTTTCTACTGTTCTTGTCATTCCAAAACTACAGTAATCAGATTTTCTCGGCTGAACCAACAGACCTCTCTTACAATAGGCATCGTTGTATTCGCCAGCCTCTCCATAACATTCACATTCGCCACACCTTACAAGGTTGACTTCCGTATCCGCTTCTAAAATCCTGTCCTTGGCAAAACGATAAAGCGCATAGCCAATAGGATCATCTGTGTTGAACTCCTCTAGCCTGTCCAAAAGTTTGCTGACATCAACCAGTCTCATTCTGACCACCTTCCTTTTCACGCTTTAACTTTTCTATAATCTTATCTATGAAGTCCTCAACACTGTCACAATCAGAACAGTCAGTTTCATCAATCAGCTTACACATTGCTCCCACAGATTCCATGTCTACTGGTGGTTTTATGCACCGAAGCATATCCAACTTTAAACCTTCCTTAAAGCCATCATCCTTTGGAGTAGTCTCGAATAGTGGATACAGCCAAAACGACAGTTCATCAAATTCCATGTTGACCACCTTTCCATTCATGTTTCTCGCAAGTATTAAAAAACCATGTGTACTGCTTGTCCTTGGAGCAGTAGCCATCGCACCATCGACCGTAGGTATCGGTATCAGACTTGATGTACTTCCGCTCCGTAAAGAACTTGCAGTTATGGCATCTAGGTTTATCTTCCCAACTCACCTCTTGGTGCCTTTCATAATCGCCTTGACTATTCCGCTGATGACTGTGGAAATGATAATCAGCACCATCAGAACCAAGACAAGAGGCCAAAGTAAAAGCACTCCGTAGTATCCGCTTTCTTCGGGATCGACTCGACCTATTCCGTTGATAATTGCTCCAATCAGCAGATACATCGCTACGTATCCGATAATCTGAAAATTCATATTGACCACCTCCTAATATTTCATCCACACGATCTTGCCACACTTGCTACACTTGTAACTCAGAGCATTACCGCATCCAATGTTCTTGCTGACCTTGTTGTACTCGGTATTCATAAGCTGAAAGTCGTGTCGGCAGAATCTCATTCTCAGCGACCGCATAATCTGCTTAATCATTATCACTGTCGGCATTAACATATTTCTCAAGCCCCCATTCCTTGACCTGTTCCGGCGTTAAATCGTTGTAGTCAAACATCGGATTCTTGTTGGTAAAGCCACGATCCCTGTGCAAAGCACCGCCACACCAAAAGCAGTAACACAACTTCGGCACATCCCTCGACAGATAGTACAACTCAATCTTCTTCCGGCAATGAGGACAATGCTCTTCTTCCGCTTTGCCTTTGATATATGTCTGCGATACCTTTCTCGACTTGCTGATTTTTGTAGCCTTAACGCTACGAATCGCCCACTCGGACTCTTCCTTGTTGCGTCCCGACCTCATAGCCAAGATTGCTTCTTCCTTGGTGATATAACAATTATTCTTCGTTTTAATCATTTCTGTCCTCTCTCTTGATACATCTCACAGAAGTCAACACTGTCATTTACCAGTCCTGACATATAGACCACCATCCCCTCGTCCGCAGCAAAAGCGGTACAAATGAAACCGTCCATGTCTTTGTGTTCCACCTCGGTGAGTCCGTAATGGTAGTTGACCGCCGAATAGTGATGCTTACATGAATTGCAGTTGTTGGGTCTGCATCCCTTGTCAGTAATCAGCATCGGTATGTCTCTCCTCGATTTTGGTCAGTATCTTTACCATCTGTTCCAAAAGGGCAATCTGCTTGTCCATCTTCTCGCCCAAAACATTAAGTTGCTCGATAGTCTGCTTTGTGTCCGCTTTGATGTCGGTGAGTTTACGTTTGTCAATTAAATCAAAATTCACTCCGACCACCTCTCGTTAATTTTGTCTTTTATGTCGTTGACCATGTTTTCCGCTTGTGTGTACATAGCTTTACTTACTCTTTCATTAACAGCCAAATTAGCAAGCATAACTGCTGAAATTCCCCAAAGCACATCTCTGACATCAGTGATTGCCTTTACCTTGTTTTTCTCGACCTCAAGCCTCTCTCGCTCGACCTCAAGCATTTTGTTTCTAACCAAATTATCTGACATTGCCATATCTTAATTCCTCTCTTCCGTTAATCCGATTAGCCAGTCGGCGGTAACTCCAAATCCTCTGCTCATCATTGCCAGTGAGTAGATTCCAGGTTCTCGATCCCGAAACACGTAGGATTTAATCGTGGACTCCGGCAAGCCTGACAAATCAGCCATGTCTTGATAAGTCCAGTCCATATCGTTCTTGAGCAGAAGCAATCGCCGTCTGAAAATGTCTTTAGTTCTCATTGCTGAACCACGCTTTCAAGGTCTTCTTCATAAATCTTCACGATTCCGCTATCCTTGTTTCTGAGAAAATATACTGTTCCAAACTTGTTAATGGTTATGCTATCGACAGTGAATTTGTTATCCTCGTCAACAAGTGAAAAGTCCTTGATGTAGACCTCTTCGCCCAAGTTAAACTTAGTCTTCATGTTGACTCCTCCCCCATGATCTCAACCGCCTTGTTCAAATACCAACTCGCCTTGCGAACATCCTCGTCACCATTCTTGGAATTATGTCTCCAAAGGTACTTGAAAGCATTGCACTCGCAGAAGTGTTTGACCGCTTCATCGCCTTGCGTCTCCCTCATGGCATCTATGCACTCGATACTAGTAGAAGCATAGTGTTGAGGTCTTTCAACCACATCGTACTCAGACCCCTGTGTAGGCTCGTGTGTGGCGTGTAGAGGCGTTTTTGAGGTATCTGTGGTAGATTCTCCCATCTTGCTCTTTTCGTGGCTCTCAAGGGCTTCTACACCTTTCGCGTAATCCTCGGCAGTCAACTCTTCCTCTGCAATGTTGCAAACGTCAAAATCCCGACAAGGGCATCCAAAGCAAGACTCGCCTTGTTTGTTGCACAACTCATCCATTCTCTTTCTCAGTTCTGCTTTGTCCATCTTTCACCTCGGTCATCCAATAGCAACTCTCGCAACTCTTGTTAGGGCATCTCTCAGGGCAGTCAGTCTCAGGACAGTCACAACAACGAATGGAGTATTCATGCTCTCCGGCATTGCAGTCGTTGTACATACAGAGTTTAGCCATCACTTGACCCCCTCTCGATTCAACTCGTCAGCCATCTCTTTAGCCCACGGCTCACAGTCAAACGAACCTCTGCGCTCACCAGTGATCTTGTTCTCGACAAAGTAAGTCAGAACACCCTTTACATAGTCACAAGTTACAGTCCAAACATTCATGTTTATCCCCCTCAGATTCTTAAATCTCCGATGATTCTGTGTTTCTTGGCGTGGATTTCTCCAACCATGTCAATTCCAACCTCATCGCTGCATTGCTTGAAAATGTCCAAATCCTTAAAGAGCGACTCGTTGTACAACTCCTGTGTCCATGTGATGATGTCGGCAATCTGCTCTTGGGTAAATCCAAAGTGTCGGCTCAAGACTAACGCAAAGGCCGCATAGTTTCTCGGCACGATGTTGTCTACCGCAGTAGCGATTCTAGCCGTGTTGTCCTCTCGATCCTTGTACTGCCTAGCGTGTGACCGCATCAGGCTCGCTCCTGTGTTGTAGTATGCTTTTCTGCTCATTTTCCCACCTCTGCTCCTGAAACACCGTTGCATCTGATTGCAAACTCAAGTCCGGCGATGCGACCCTCAAGCCTTGCAATTTCTCTTTCTTTGTACTGGATATGATGACTCAACTCCTGGACTTGCATTTTCAATTCTTTGTTTTCGCGCTCAAGTTCTCTACACACTTGCTCATAGTTTGGTCTTGAAGTTTCTTCACTCATTCGTCTTCTCCCTCATGCTTTTCATAGAACATATAGTTGTAAGCTTTGTAACGTGCCTCTAAATCGCTTAAATCAATGTCGTGGTAATTTTCCTTACAGAACTTCAAAAACCGCTTGTAAAGCCCACAGGACGTAAACTCAGGGCATCCACCTCTATAGATGCAGTTTGGAACAAGAACCTCTGACTCGTCCATGAATCCCTCATCGAACAGGGAGAGTTTGAAATCTTCCATCAGTCCTCTTGCCTCGGCAGTAGCCTTGTAGCACAGACGTTTCCTAGCCACGTCAATAAGATTTTGCATATTGGCGAATCCGTCATAGTTGACTAATGCACCTTGCGGTTTCTCGGCTCTCGGTGTGTCATCTATAAGCCTGTCATCTCGCTGACTGCTAATGAACTTCTCCCAGCGGTGACGGCTAAGTTCAGTTGAAAGCCAGTAGGGAATCCCTTTCCACGACCAATCGAACTCCAAAAGCCGGATTGGTGTATGCTCTGACATGAGCAGTTTCTTCTTGAACACACCAGTAGGACTCTTCTCGGTGAAGTCCTTGTTGTCGGTAGTTCTGCAATGATTCTTTGTGCGAATCCATGTTTCCTCGTTCGGTACTGCGTTAAATTTAGTTTTCATTCACCCTCGCCTTTCTTTCATCGGCTTCATCTCGCCAGTCCGTGAATCTGATTTCGGCTTCTCCGGCTTTAAAAACGACATCATCAATGTCAAAAGCGACTCCTCTGCAATCGGGTCTGCAAGGATCGTGAGTAAACAGTGTTACCCTTGCGTTCATTCGGCAGTTGAGAAGTTCGTGTATCAACTCCCTTACCGTCATATATGTCTTAGCCATTTTTCTCTCCTCTACTGCAAAAGTCATAATCATCTGTTGCATCAAAATTGCGGAGCGGACAAGTTGAGCCGTGGTATCTGTGCATACAATCCTTGCAGAAGATTATGTTGACCACATTCACTCCTAGAAGCTGAAATCTCGCTTGATTTGGTATCCTTGCGCTCATCACAAATTCAACAGTCTTGCCATCAAACGAGAATCCATCTCCAGTCATGTCCATACCAACGGTATCGTCATCGAGGGACTTTATTTCTGTGGCTTCTCCCAACAAGTGCCATTCGCCCTCTTCACTTTGCTTGCAGAAATACAACTTGCCTTTCTCAGAATCCTTAGTAGGAATCTCGCTCACCCCCTCTCCTCTAAAACTAAAATGTCTTCCATGCTCACCTGGAATACGTGGCTCAGTCCAACAAGGTTGTCTACACTTGGCAATCCTCTGCCTTGTAACCACTTGTAAATCGCATATAGCGACCCAAGATTAAGTTCCCTTGCTATATCCTTAACCGTGATATTTCTCTCGTCCATGAGCCTTCTCATGTTCACGCCAGTTGCCTTTACGTCAATTACTGGAATCATATTTATCACCCCTTCTATCATCCAATGGATACTTACATAAAATTGCAAAAAAAATTAATAATCATCCCAGCTTGCAGCCATAAGTCCGGCAATCACAAATCCAACCATACTGCCGAACCAAGCCCCCAACACAAATGTGATGATCGTGTCAATCATTCCGCATATCCTCCAGTATTGATGCGATGTCGAAGTGTCTCATTATTTCATCATCGCTAATTCCCTTCCGTTTCAAATAATAAATCTTATTTGGGTTCACGCCGATTATTCTAGCCCATTGAGATACAGTTTTTTGTTCTCCATTAAACATGATAAATACGCTGTCTCTTCTGTTTGATTGCTGTTGCTCTAATGTTATCCATCTGCAATTTGATGGTTCATAATCACCATTTACATCAATTCGATCAATTGTAAGGTCATCACGATAACCATTCAATAATGCCCACGCCTTGAATTTTTCGTACGTGTCCCATTCACGAGAGACCTTTATTCCTCTACCCCCATAATTTTTATAATCTGGAGAATTCGGATTACTACATCTCCATTGCATATGCTTATATCTTCGCCACAAAGATGTATTTGCGTCTCCGTGTCTCATATTGGCTTTTGATGTCATTTCCTTTTGCAGACAACCACAACTTTTAGTATGTCCTCTTTTCAAATTTGCTAAAGACGCCACTGTTACCCCACCACAGTCACATGAACAAAGAAACTTACAATGGTTTGTGTCCCCATCTTCGAGCAATTTTGTTATGGTCAGCCTTCCAAATCGTTTTCCAATCATATCTGCTTTTTCGCTCATGTCTCGCTCCCTTCGATTACTGCTTTCTCAATCTGCTTATATAGTTTCTCTGCCAGTTCTTCGGCAAATGGCAGTTCGATTAGTGGACAATACTCGGATGCCGTCATCTTATTAACGTTGACCGTCACGCAATCATGCTCGATTAGTAGTCCGCAGTAGTCCAGTGTTCTGAACGGGCAGTTGTAGCATTTAGGCTTTTCTTTTGGTACTATGTAACTCATTCCGTCACCCCCTTGTAAGGTTCTGGCAAGGGCATCCATGCAATAACCTCAATTCTCGTTCCCGCTATTCGGTATTCGTCCCACGGACTGCTCCACGATCCATCGTTCCCATAGTAAGACGATTCCTCGACATATCTCCTGCTTCTGTCCCCGTTGACAATATAGGTTGTTAATACCGCATCGGTTGTTTCTGGCAGTCTCTCCGTCACTGGAATCCAGTGCGGTTCGTTGCTGTCCACATATTCGTCAAATGCGTCCATAATTGCGTTCGCTTCGGTTGGTGCGAGCGCGAAAACAATGTCTAAAAATTCTCGCTTGGTCATGTTGTCACCTCCATCTTCGCTCCGCAGTTCGGGCAGAACTTCCATCTCGGTTTGCCCATCACTGTATCCCATGTATTCTCTCCACATTCGGAGCAGTAAAACGGTACTCCGTGGAACATTGCATCGGCAGAAATCCATCTCCCCTTCTTTGGCTGTGCAGACGGCAACTTGTTAATCACTTCGTTTTCAATCAGTCGGCAGATCAGCGTTCCATCACATGGGACATTCTTTCCGACAAGATAATTGCGGAGTGTATCAATCGCCGCCTGACGCAAGATTAATTGTTCCATTTTCAATCTCCTTATCAAATTTATTGACGTAATACCATGCGTGATTTTTGTCTATGTTCATCACTCTTGCAAACTCTGCTATTGTCAGTCTTTGTCCTTCAAATTCGACATATCTGTTTCGACTTGTATTGTTCGCCTGCGTTATTCTGTCTACCCATCTGCAATTCTCCGGCGAATAGTCACCATTGTTATCGATTCTGTCTATGGTACAATTTCCAAACTTCGCCGTTTCGTCATATCCATTTGAATATGCCCATTCTTTGAAATTTTCATAATTATTCCATTCATCACAGACCTTTATTCCCCTACCACCGTATAACTCGTAATGGCTGTCTTTAGGGCTGTTACATCTACGCTTCATGCTTTTCCATATTCCGTATAGCCTGTCGTGGACGCCGCCGTGTTTAGTGTTATGCT
>Ga0326511_10002090_pt1 | contig 16392 bp, 10 predicted proteins | sample 0_2496_0518_D_FD_203701 | JGI IMG/M metagenome (GOLD analysis project Ga0326511, IMG submission 203701) | Bovine rumen microbial communities from UC Davis, California, United States - 0_2496_0518 | ecosystem: Host-associated > Mammals > Digestive system > Stomach > Rumen | place: USA...
TGCAGTACGAAACGAAAATATTGACGACGAAGTATCAGAAACCTGATGCATACGGGGCATTGTCGATGCCCGTCTACTATACGGCGGCGTTTGAGTTTGAGTCTGCCAAGGCCATGGGCGACGCGTTCTGCGGTCGCTCCATGGCCCCGTCGTATGCCCGTATTGCCAACCCCACGGTGACCTATCTCGAGGAGCGTGTGCGACAGCTGACGGGCGCGACAAGCGTCACGGCACTCAACACCGGTATGGCGGCCATCCACTACGCCCTGACGGCTGTCAGCGCGGCAGGTCTCAACATCGTGGCCTCGAAGCATCTGTTTGGCAACAGCGTCTCGTTGCTCCGCGACACCCTCGGCACGTTCGGTGTGGAAGTGCGTTTTGCGGACTTCACCAACCCCGAGGAGGTGGCAGCGCTCATCGACGACAAGACCTGTGCCCTGTTCTTCGAGATCATCACCAATCCGCAGTTGTTCGTGGCCGATATCCGCGCGCTGGCAGACATCGCCCACAAGGCGGGTGTGCCCCTGATAGCCGACACGACCATCGTGCCGTTCTCCGCCTTCCGCGCCGTCGATTTCGGTGTAGACATCGAGGTGGTGTCGAGCACGAAGTATATCTCTGGTGGTGGCACAGGACTCGGTGGCCTGCTCATCGACTACGGAAAGTTCGACTGGTCGCAGTCGCCCTCCCCCGCCCTGCAGGCCCGCACGAAAAAGGTTGGTAAGAAACTGGCGTTCACGGCGCGTGTAAAAACGGAACTCGTGACGAACCTCGGTGCCTTGATGACGCCCCAAGTGGCCTATATGGAGACCCTCGGCCTCGACACCCTCGACATCCGTTTCCGTCGTCAGGCCGAGACCACGCTCTGGCTCGCCAAGCAATGTCAGCAACTGCCGGAGATCAAGCGCGTCAACTATACCGGTTTGGAGGATAATCCCTTCTATGAACTCTCGAAGGCACAATTCGGGCCCTTGCCCGGCGCCGTTTTCACCATTGACCTCGAATCGAAAGAAGCCGCCTGGGCCTTCATCGACAATCTGCAGGTTATCCGTCGTGCCACGAACCTCTTCGACCGCAAGTCGCTAGCCATCCATCCCGCCTCCACCATCTTCGGCCTCTTCACGGCAGAGCAGTGTGCGGAGATGTCCGTCCCCGACACCACCGTCCGCCTCAGCATCGGCCTCGAAGCCGGTGAAGACCTGTTAGAGGATATCAAGGCTGCGGTTTACTCTTCCATCAGCTTGCGGTAACGGGCACGCTTGGGCTCGTCAAGGCCCAGACGCAGGGCTTTGTTCGCCTCGTACTCGCTGTAGTTGCCCTCGAAATAGAAGACATTGCTGCCGCCCTCGAAAGCGAGGATGTGCGTACAGATACGGTCGAGGAACCAGCGGTCGTGACTGATGACGACGGCACAGCCGGCAAACGACTCCAGGCCCTCCTCGAGGGCGCGCAGGGTGTTCACGTCGATGTCGTTCGTCGGCTCGTCGAGCAGCAGCACGTTGCCCTCCTGCTTCAGCGCGATGGCCAGGTGCAGACGGTTGCGCTCGCCGCCGGAGAGTACGCCACACTTCTTCTCCTGGTCGGCACCGCTGAAGTTGAAGCGCGAGAGGTACGCGCGTACATTAATATCCTTACCTCCCATGCGGATGGTCTCGTTGCCCTGGCTGACGACCTCGTAGACGGACTTCGCAGGGTCGATGTCCTTATGCTGCTGGTCAACATAGCTGAGTTTCACCGTCTCGCCGACATTGAACGTGCCAGCGTCGGCCTGCTCCAGCCCCATGATGAGGCGGAAGAGCGTCGTCTTGCCGGCGCCGTTGGGACCGATGACGCCCACGATGCCGTTGGGCGGCAGGACGAAGTTCAGGTCGCTGAAGAGCGTCTTCTCGCCATACGCCTTCGCCACGTGCTCGGCCTCGATGACCTTGTTGCCCAGTCGCGGACCGTTGGGGATGAATATCTCGAGTTTCTCCTCCTTCTGCTTCTGCTCCTCGTTGAGCATCGTCTCGTAGGAGTTCAGACGGGCCTTGCCCTTGGCATGACGGGCCTTCGGCGCCATGCGCACCCACTCCAGCTCGCGTTCCAGCGTCTTGCGGCGCTTCGAGGCCTGCTTCTCCTCCTGTGCCAGCCGCTGCGACTTCTGCTCCAGCCACGACGAGTAGTTGCCCTTCCAAGGGATGCCCTCGCCACGGTCCAGCTCCAAAATCCACTCGGCCACGTCGTCGAGGAAGTAGCGGTCGTGGGTGACGGCGATGACCGTTCCCTCGTACTGCTGGAGGTGCTGCTCGAGCCAGTCGATGGACTCGGCGTCGAGGTGGTTCGTCGGCTCGTCGAGCAACAGCACGTCGGGCTTCTGCAACAGCAGTCGGCACAGCGCCACGCGACGGCGCTCGCCACCGCTGAGGTTCGTCACCGGCCAGTCGCCCGGCGGACAGTTCAGCGCGGCCATAGCACGGTCCAGCTTAGAGTCCATGTTCCACGCGTCGGTGGCGTCGATGATGTCCTGCAACTCAGCCTGTCGCTGCATCAGCTTATCCATCTTGTCGGGGTCCTCATAGTATTCCGGCAGTCCGAACTTCACGTTGATGTCGTCGTACTCAGCCAAAGCGTCATACACACTTTGCACACCCTCCATCACGTTCTCCTTGACGGTCTTCTCCTCGTTGAGCGGCGGCTCCTGTGGCAGGTAGCCCACGGTGTAGCCCGGGCTCCACACCACCTGGCCCTGGTACTGCTGGTCCAGTCCGGCAATAATCTTCATCAGCGTCGACTTACCGGCACCGTTGAGACCGATGATGCCGATCTTCGCGCCATAGAAGAAGGAGAGGTAGATGTTCTTGAGCACTTGTTTCTGGTTCTGCTGGATGGTCTTGCTCACTCCGACCATCGAGAAAATCACTTTCTTGTCGTCAACTGTTGCCATAGCTGTATGGTTTTGTTTTATTGTGCAATTTTGGGGGTTAATAGGTGAACGTCGTTTCGTAGACGGCGCCGTTCTGGCGGTTGTCGGTGACCTCGAAGCGCAGACGGTGCTGCCGGCCCGTAGGACGTAGCCACGACTCGCGCAGCACACAGGCGAAGGTCGAGGACTTCTCAAGGGCGTCGAAGACGATGAAACGGTCGTCGACGGTGGCCGTCCAAACGGCGATGCCGCTGCCGCCGTCGGTGACGCTCAGCCGCAGGACGTCGCCCGTCAGGGATAGCGGACGGACGGTGGGAGGCTGGTCGTCGTAGGCCAGGCGGTGAAGACTGGCTAAGTCACGGATGCGACCGGTGAGCCAGCCTTCATGGTAGTCGCCGCCAAGGTAGCGGCCCTGTTCGTCGGTGAGGAAGAGCTTCGTGGGGTCGGCCACGGGCCGGCAGACGTAGATGCTCAGTGGGGCATCGACGAGCAGGGGCGTAGAGAAGCCTGTAAACTGGTAGCCGTCGGAGGGCGCATCGGGCAAGGGACGTACAGCCGGCTGAAGGGCTACGTCGGCGGCGATGAAGCCGTAGGGCACGACGAGCTGGACGCCGGGGCGGCTGTAGGTGCTTGTGCGGTCGGAGCGGAGGCGGGGCTGACACGGGGTGTCAGCGTACGAGGAAGGAGGAACGAGGCGCTCGGCTCTGCCGCTTTGCTCTGCAAATAACGAGGAACGGACGCCGCGGACGGTGAAGCGGTAGTGGGACTCGTTGCCCTTATAGTCGCGGAGGACGTACTCCAAGTGGTAGTCGCGCTCTTCGCAGAAGTTGATGATGCCCCTGTTCTCGTCGGCCCAGAGGATGGGCAGGCGGCAGGCAGGTTCCATGAACGACTTCATGTACCAGACGTTGCTGCGGCGGTAGTGCTCGTAGTCGCCCCAGGCGTTGACCATGCGGTTGAGCGACACCGGCACACGGCCGACGTTGGAGCGGAACACCTCGCGACCGTCGACGAGGAGCGTCGTATAGCGCACGCCGTAATGGTTGTAGGTCTCCTGCATATAGTCGTTGGCCCAGAGGGCGAAGCCCACCCTGCCCCAGGCGGTGAACACGTGTTCAAGGTCGTGGCTGGCGAAGCCGAAGTTCTGACGGGTGCGTCCACCGTTGAACGTGCCGTCGGCCTGAGGGATGGCCTCGAAGCCGTGGGCCCGCGGCGGGACGGTGTCGTTGAGGTATTCGGCAAGCACCTCATAGGGGTCGAGCATATCCCATGTACGGGTATCGTGGAGCTCGAGATGCAGGTGGGGACCGGTGCTGTGGCCGGTGTTACCGCTGAGGGCGATGAACTGTCCGGCAGAGACGGGAACGTCGAGAGGTGTCAGATAGGCATCGGCGACGCACGTCTTGTGGCTGTACTGGTAACGGCGCAAGGCGGCCTTGATGCGCGGTGAGAAAGACCGCAGGTGGCAGTAGACGCTGGTCTGGCCCGTGGGATGGGTGACGTAGACGGCATTGCCGAAACCATAGAGGCCGACGGTGACGCGCGAGACGTAGCCGTCGGCAATGGCATAGATATGCTTGCCCTCGACATTGCCGGTCTTCACGTCGAGACCGCCATGGAAGTGGTTGGGACGGGGCTCACCGAAATTGCCCGCCAGCAGGATGTCGTAGTCTACTGGACTATGGAAAATTGAGGAATTGAGAGATCGAGAAATTGAGAAATTGGCTGCGCACAGAAGCGCAAGTAACAGAATCGTTCTTGTTCTTTTCATATCAATCTCTCAATTTCTCAATCTCTCAATCTTAACAAGCTTTGAACGACATGTCAAGACCCTTGACAGAGTGCGTGAGGGCTCCGACGCTGATGAAGTCGACGCCCTGCTCGGCATAGTCGCGGATGGTATCGAACGTGATGCCACCGGAGGACTCCGTCTCGTAGCGATGATTGATGATGTCGACGGCCTTCTTGGTGTCGGGCACGGAGAAGTTGTCGAGCATGATACGGTCGACGCCACCGTGGTCGAGCACCTGCTGCAGCTCGTCGAAGTTGCGTACCTCTATCTCGATCTTCAGGTCGAGGCCCTTCTCCTTGAGATACTGATGGCAGCGGTCGATGGCGTTAGTGATGCCACCGGCGAAGTCGACGTGGTTGTCCTTCAGCAGAATCATGTCGAAGAGGCCGATGCGGTGGTTGCAGCCGCCGCCAATCTTCACAGCCTGCTTCTCGAGCATACGCATACCAGGCGTGGTCTTGCGGGTGTCGAGGACACGGGTATTGGTACCCTTCAGACGCTGCACGTAGCGGTCAGTCATCGTGGCGATGCCACTCATGCGCTGCATGATGTTCAGCATCAGGCGCTCCGTCTGGAGCAGCGAGCGCACGCGGCCAGTGACAATCATGGCGATGTCGCCCTTCTTCACACGAGAGCCGTCGCCCATCAGCACTTCCACCTGCATCTCGGGGTCGAAGCGGCGGAACACCTCCTTGGCCACCTCGACGCCGGCCAGGATACCGTCCTCCTTAATGAGCAGGTGGGAACGCCCCATCGCGTCCTCGGGGATGCAGCAGAGGGTGGTATGGTCGCCGTCGCCGATATCCTCGGCAAACGACAGGTCGATCAACCGATCGACAAGTTCTTCAACGGATAGCATAAGCGTCAACAGTTAAAATAGTTCGTCAAGATAGATACCAAAGCCAATGCGGAAGCCGAAACCGGAGTAGTCCTTGATGTCCTTGAGGCTCAGATCGTAGTAAAGCTCGGGCTCGATGGTCACCGTACGGCTGATAAAGAAGGTGTAGCCCACGTTGATGTTGGGCATGAAGTCGTCATAGTCCTCAGCGTGCTTGTAGTTCATGCCGGCACCGAGATAAAGGCCGTTCTGCTCGATGTGGTAGCGCAGTCCGGCACCGAGGCGGAAGTCGTTGGGCGCCTCCTGACGGACGTTCCACTGGCCTTCGGCGAGCACCATCCAGTTATCCATGAACAAATAGCCCACCTTCGCGTTGAGCCCCATGTCCCACTTCGTGTTCGCGTTGTAGTGGAGGTCGAAATTGGACAGAGCAGCGTTGGCGTAGAGTTTTCTCTCCTCGAACTGAGCGCTTGCGTTGACGACGGTCATCAGACCGAAGAGAAGCATGAAGATTTTCTTTTTCATTGATGAATAGGTATTATTGTTTGTTCGTTTCCTTACGGTACCAGACGATGAACCACGCCAGCGCCACCACCAGCGAACCACCGGCGATGAGGGCGGTAGCAGAACCCTCGAGCTTGAACAGCTGTGCGGAGAAGAGATAGGTGGTACACACCACCGTCATGAACAACGCGGGAATGAGCGTGATGACATAGGGTTTCTTCTGCCGTACCAGATAGACGGTGATGGCCCAGAGCATGAAGACGGAGAGCGTCTGGTTGCTCCAGCCGAACCAGCTCCAGATGGTCTTGAAGCCGTTGGCATCGCTGATCTGCCAGATGAGCAGGGCGATGACGGCAGCAAACAGAGGCACGCAGACATAGAGGCGCTTGCGGATGGAGCGCTGCTCCAGGTGGATGAAGTCGGCAATGATGAGACGAGCCGAGCGCAGGGCGGTGTCGCCGCTGGTGATGGGCGCTGCCACCACGCCGAGGATGGCGAGGATGCTGCCGAAGAGTCCCAGCCAGTTGTCACAGATCATGCTCACGATGTTCGGTGCCTTGTTGATGATGTCGCGGCCACCCTCCATCGTCTCGTAGCCCGGCGTGGGCTGATCATAGAAGAAGTACATGGCCACCGTGGCCCAGATGAGGGCAACAATGCCCTCGGTAATCATCGCGCCGTAGAAGATGGGGCGTCCCTGACGCTCGCTCTTCATGCAGCGCGCCATCAGGGGCGACTGCGTGGCGTGGAAACCGCTAATGGCACCGCAGGCGATGGTAATGAACAGACAAGGGAAGATGGCATCGGGGGTGAGTGCTGCGCCGGGGAGGCCCTCCCACAGCTCAGGGATGTTCGGCTGCTTCACGAACAGCATCACCAGCAGGGCGACTGCCATGAACAGCAGCGAGAAGGCGAAGAGCGGATAGACCTTACCGATGATCTTGTCGATAGGCATCATCGTGGCAATGAGGTAATAGGCAAAGATGACGATGATCCAGAACGTGCTGTCGCCCAGCAGGCTCACCGACGGGGCGTGCTCCAAGCACAGGCCCTGAAGCAGGGAGGCAGGACTATACACGAATACCGCGCCCACCATCATCAGCAGGAACACGGCGAACACCAGCATCACCTGCTTCGTCGTCTTACCCAGGTAGCTGCCGATGATCTCCGGCTGGTTGATGCCACCGTGACGCACGGAGAGCATACCACTCAGATAGTCGTGGACAGAACCGGCGAAGATACAGCCGAAGACAATCCACAGGTAGGCCGCCGGACCGAACTGCGCACCCATGATGGCACCGAAGATGGGGCCCGTGCCGGCGATGTTCAGGAACTGGATCATGAAAATCTTCCACGAGGGAAGCACCATGAAGTCGACGCCGTCGGCTTTGGCGACGGCAGGCGTCTCCCGGTCGTCGGGAGCGAACACACGCTCCACGAAGCGGCCATAGACAAAATAACCCAAAATGAGAGCTACAAGGCTCAATGCAAACGATATCATATTGATTATCTCAAAAAAGTTGTTATTTCTGACGGCAAAGTTAATACTTTTATTTGAGATATGGAAAAATTATCGTAATTTTGCACACAAATATTTAAGAAAACACGTTTTGAGAGCAAAAATACTCATTCTGCTGACGCTCGTTTGCCTCACGATGCAGGCACAGAAGCACGAGGTGAGAGCCGTCTGGCTGACGACCATCGGCGGCATCGACTGGCCTCGCAACCACACCGCAGCAGCCCAGAAACGAGAACTCACCACGATGCTCGACAAGCTGCAGCGCGTGGGTATCAATACCGTACTCGTACAGACGCGAATACGTGCAACGACCATCTATCCATCGGCGATGGAGCCCTTCGACATCTGTCTGACAGGCACTCACGGACGATCACCCGGCTACGACCCCCTGCTGTTCATCGTCGACGAATGCCACCGCCGCGGCATGGAGTGTCACGCCTGGATGGTCACCATCCCCATCGGCAAGACCAGCGAGCCCCGCTTCAAGGAGTTCAAGCGCCGCCATCCCGAACTGGTGAAGACCATCGGTCAGGAAGGTTTCATGAATCCCGAGGTTCCGGGCACCGGCGACTATCTAGCCCGCATCTGTACCGAGGTGACGCAGAACTACGACATCGACGGCATCCATCTGGACTATATCCGCTACCCCGAGACGTGGCCGAAAGCTGGCAACACGGGGAAACGGGGACGCGGAAGTGCCAAAGCCATGGCACCGACAGCCCGTGAGCGGAGAGAAAACATCACCGCCATTGTCCGGAAGATCCACCAGGCGGTGAAGCAGCAGAAGCCCTGGGTGAAGCTGTCGTGCTCGCCTATCGGTAAGTCGGGCGACCTGACGCGTTACCGCTCGGGCGGCTGGAACGCCTACCAGGCCGTGTACCAGGATGCACAAGGCTGGCTACGCGACGGACTGATGGACCAGCTTTACCCGATGATGTACTTCCGCGGCAACAACTTCTACCCCTTCGCCCTGGACTGGCAGGAGCGCAGCTACGGCCGCACCATCGTCTCGGGACTGGGTATCTACTTCCTCTCGCCGAGCGAGATGGACTGGCCTCTGCGCGACATCACCCGTGAGATGCACTTCCTGCGCGACAACAGCATCGGCCATTGCTACTTCAGGGCTAAGTTCCTGACAGACAATACGAAGGGCATCTACACCTTCGCCCGCGACTTCGACCGCGAGCCGGCGCTGATACCGCCAATGACCTGGGAATGGAACAAAGCCCCCGGGGCCCCCACCCGACTGGACGTCCGCCAGACTTCAGACAACGACCGCATCAGCTGGAGTGGCGCCAGGAACTTCTCCCAGACGCCATACCTATTATATAATATATACGCCTCAACGACACCCGAGGTAGACACCAACGAGCCTCGCAACCTCATTGCCACCAGGCTCAGAGCAACGCAGCTCAGCGTGCCCCACACCCACGGACAGACGCTCTACTACGCCGTCACCGCCCTGGACCGCTACGGCAACGAGAGCAGCGCCCTGCAGTCGGACAAGCTGAACAAGCAGGTCACCCGCATACACACCGTGAAGCCGCTGACGCCCAAGGACACGCGGATTCCGCCGGCCTACTTCAAGATGAGCAAGAAGGAACGGAAGAAAAGAGGACTATTATGAAACCTGTAAAACTATAAACGCACAATTATGGAAAGAACATGGAGATGGTTTGGCAAGAAGGACAAGATTACCCTTGCCATGCTGAGACAAATCGGAGTTGAGGGCATCGTCACCGCCCTGCATGACGTCCCTCTGGGCGAGGTCTGGACACGCGAGAAGATCCGCGACCTGCGCGAGTATATTGAGAGCTACGGTATGCGCTGGAGCGTCGTTGAGAGCCTGCCCGTGGTGGAGACTATCAAGTATGGCGGTCCTGACCGCGACCACCAGATTGAGGTGTACAAGGAGTCGCTGAGGAACCTTTCGGCCGAGGGCATCCACTGCATCTGCTACAACTTCATGCCCGTGCTGGACTGGGCCCGTACCGACTTGTTCCACGACAACCCCAACGGTGCCACGAACCTCTATTTCAACTACGCCGAGTTCGCCTACTTCGACATCTACATTCTGAAACGTGAGGGTGCACGCGAGGAGTGGGCCAACTTCGAAATGAAGAATGAGAAGGGAGAAAAGATTGACCGCAACGTGCTCCAGGAGTGCGACGAGCTGGCCAAGACGATGACACCCGAGAAGGACCACAAGCTGGTGGATAACATCGTCATCAAGACACAGGGCTTCGTCAGCGGCAACTTCTCCGAGAACGACGAGGCGCCCATCCAGAAGTTCCGCGAGTTCCTCGACCTCTACAAGGGTATCGACAAGGCGCAGCTGCGTGCCAACATGAAGTACTTCCTCGAGGCCATCATGCCTACTTGTGAGGAGTACGGCATGAATATGTGCGTCCACCCCGACGATCCCCCCATCGAGATTCTCGGCCTGCCGCGCATCGTCCGCACCGAGGAGGACATCCAGTGGTTCCTCGACGCCGTGCCCAACAAGCACAACGGCCTGACGTTCTGCGCCGGCAGTCTCTCGGCCGGTACCTATAACAACGTCGTCGAACTGGCAAAGAAGTTTGCGCCGCGCACGCACTTCGTTCACCTGCGCTCCTGCCACATCTTCCCCAACGGCGACTTCACCGAGGCCAGCCATCTTGGCGGACGTGCCGACATCATCGAGCTGTGCAAGATCTTCGAGAAGGAGAATCCGCAACTGCCCATGCGTGTCGACCACGGCATGACGTTCACCGACGAGCCCGGCGGTATCATGGACGAGTCGAGCCACGGTCACAACGCCGGCTACACGCTCCTCGGCCGCATGTTCGCCCTCGGTCAGGTGCAGGGCATCCTCGCCACCGTCGACCGCGAGTTAGGCCTCGAATACAAGCAACCCGGTTTTTTTGACTAAGAATTGAAGAATTCAAAAATTGGAGAATTGAAGTTATGAAACTGAATGATATTTTCAGCGGCAACTACAACGCCGCAGAGTGGGAGCAGAAAGGCTACCAGCTCCCGAAGTTTGATATCAAGGCCGTACGCGAGAAGACCGCCAAGGAGCCGACGTGGGTACACTTCGGCGGCGGAAACATCTTCCGCGCCTTCCCCGCAGCCATCCTCAACGACGCGCTGAACACCGGCAAATATGACCGTGGCGTCATCGTCGCCGAGACCTTCGACTTCGAGGTCATCGACAAGGCCTACGCCCCGTACAACAACCTGTCGCTCTGTGTGAACCTTTGCTCTGACGGCTCTATCGAAAAGAAAGTCATTGCATCCGTCACAGAGGCATTAAAGGCTGATTTCCAGTTTGATGACTGGAAAAGGCTCGTGGAAATCTTTAAGCAGCCGAGTCTCCAGATGATCTCGTTCACCATCACCGAGAAGGGCTATACCTTTAACGAGGCCGACCTCGCCAGAGGCTTGAGTCCCGTCTTTGCCATGGGTAAGGTGTGCGCCCTGCTGTTTGAGCGCTTCAAGGCTGGCGAGCTGCCCCTGACGGTACAGTCGATGGACAACTGCTCGCACAACGGCGACAAGGTGAAGGCCGGTGTCTTTGCCTATGCTGAGCGCTGGGTGAAGGACGGACTGGTACCCGAAGCCTTCCTAGCCTACCTGAAGGACGAGAAGAAGATCACGTTCCCTTGGTCGATGATTGACAAGATTACGCCGCGTCCCCACGAAAAGGTGAAGGAACTGCTGGCCGCCGACGGCTTCGAGGACAACGACTACATCGAGACCGAGAAGCACACCTTTACGGCACCGTTCGTCAACGCCGAGGAGGTGCAGTACCTCGTCATCGAGGACAACTATACCAACGGCCGTCCGCCGCTCGACCTCGGCGGTGCCCTCTATACCACCCGCGAGACTGTCGACAAGGTGGAGACGATGAAGGTAACCACCTGCCTGAACCCCCTCCACACAGCCATGTCCATCTACGGCTGTATGCTCGGCTATACGCTCATCTCCGCCGAGATGAAGGACGACGACTTGCGCGCGTTCATTCAGAAGATAGGCTACATGGAAGCCATGCCCGTCGTCGTTGACCCAGGCGTGCTGAACCCTTACGAGTTCATTGGCGCCGTCATCAACCGCCGTCTGCCGAACCCCTTCATGCCCGACGCCCCGCAGCGTATCGCCATGGATACCTCGCAGAAGCTGCCCATCCGTTTCGGTGAGACGCTGAAGAAGTATGTGGCACGCGGACTGGACAAGTCGAACCTCGTGCTGATACCCCTGACGCTGGCTGGCTACGCCCGTTACCTGAAGGGTCTCAAGGACGACCTCACCACCTTCGAGCCCTCGCCCGACCCCATGCTGGCCGAGTTGCAGGTCATCGTCGCCCCGCTGGAAATTGGCAAGCCCGACCAGGACTGGAGCTGCCTGAAACAGCTGTACTCGCGCAAGGACGTCTTCGGCCTCGACCTCTATGAGGCCGGCCTTGGCGAACAAATCGAGGGCATGGTCAAGGAACTGTATGCCGGCAAGGGTGCCGTACGTGCCACGCTGCACAAATATGTGGCTGCGAGGTAAGGAATATAGTTAAAAAAACGTAAAAGCATCGTCTTTCAACAGAGGCGGTGCTTTTTTCTTGCTGATTTTGAGTACCTTTGCAACCCAATTTGCGAGAACGGGCTGCGTCTCAGCATAGAGCGAGCTCTCTGCATTCGACTTGCACCGTCCTTGCACCCACTTTGCTCCAAAAGGGGCAGATAGGTTCGGAACAGGCGCCGTTCCTATTGATTATTAACCCATTAAAACACGACCCGGCAACGTCTGTCCAGGTCACCGCCCCATTCGCGAGAAGGGGCACGAAAACAAACATTATGTCAGAATTAACAAAGAACGTTCAGCCGTTGGCAGATTTCAACTGGGACGAGTTTGAAAACGGTACTGTAGCCAATGTCAGCAAGGAAGAGCTTGACAAGGCCTACAATGAAACCCTGAACAAAGTTGCCGACCACCAGGTAGTTGACGGTACCGTCATCTCGGTCGACAAGAAGGAAGTCGTCGTGAACATTGGTTACAAGAGCGACGGCATCATCCCCGCCAGCGAGTTCCGCTACAACCCCGAGCTGAAAGTTGGCGACGTCGTAGAGGTCTACGTCGAGAACGCCGAGGACAAGAAGGGTCAGCTCGTGCTGTCGCACAAGAAGGCTCGTCTGTCAAAGTCTTGGGACCGCGTCAACGAGGCTCTCGAGCAGGAGCAGGTCATTCAGGGTTACATCAAGTGCCGCACGAAGGGTGGCATGATTGTCGACGTCTTCGGCATCGAGGCCTTCCTGCCCGGTTCACAGATTGACGTTCATCCCATACGCGACTACGACCAGTTCGTCGGCAAGACGATGGAGTTCAAGGTGGTGAAGATCAACCAGGAGTTCCGCAACGTCGTTGTCTCGCATAAGGCTCTCATCGAGGCCGAGCTGGAGGCTCAGAAGAAGGAGATCATCTCGAAGCTCGAGAAGGGTCAGATCCTCGAGGGTACTGTCAAGAACATCACCTCGTACGGCGTCTTCGTCGACCTGGGCGGTGTGGACGGACTCATCCATATCACAGACCTCAGCTGGGGCCGTGTCGACGATCCGAAGAAGGTTGTCGAGCTCGACCAGAAGATCAACGTCGTCATCCTCGACTTCGACGATGAGAAGAAGCGTATCGCCCTCGGCCTGAAGCAGCTCACTCCGCATCCCTGGGATGCTCTGGATGCTGAGCTCAAGGTTGGCGACCACGTTAAGGGTAAGGTCGTTGTCATCGCTGACTACGGCGCATTCGTTGAGATCCAGCCCGGTGTTGAGGGTCTGATTCACGTCAGCGAGATGTCGTGGAGCCAGCACCTGCGCAGCGCTCAGGAGTTCCTGAAGGTTGGCGACGAGGTGGAGGCAGTCATCCTGACTCTCGACCGCGACGAGCGCAAGATGTCTCTCGGCATCAAGCAGCTGAAGGAAGATCCCTGGGAGGCTATCGAGACGAAGTATCCCGTTGGCAGCAAGCACAATGCAAAGGTTCGCAACTTCACCAACTTCGGCGTGTTCGTCGAGCTGGAGGAGGGTGTCGACGGTCTGATCCACATCAGCGACCTCTCTTGGACCAAGAAGGTGAAGCACCCCTCAGAGTTCACACAGGTTGGCGCTCCCATCGACGTCATCGTTCTGGACATCGACAAGGAGAACCGTCGTCTGTCTCTCGGCCACAAGCAGCTGGAGGAGAACCCCTGGGACGTCTTCGAGGAGAAGTACACCGTTGGTTCTATCCACACCGGTAAGATTACTGAGCTGCTGGAGAAGGGCGCCGTTGTCGTTCTCGACGAGAACGTCGAAGGCTTCGCTACTCCCAAGCACCTCCAGAAGGAGGATGGCTCTCAGGCTCAGCAGGGTGAGGAGCTGCCGTTCAAGGTGATTGAGTTCAACAAGGACAGCAAGCGCATCATCCTCAGCCACAGCCGCACCTTCGAGGATCCCGCTCGCGAGGAGAAGAAGGCTGCAGCCAAGAAGGCTGCTCCCCGTGCTAAGAAGGAGGAGGCTCCGAAGATCGAGAACGTTGCCGCAAGCACCACGCTCGGCGACCTCGACGTGCTGGCCAACCTCAAGGCTCAGATGGAGAAGGGCGAGTAATCTGAATTGACAATTGATAATTGACAATTGTGAATTGTGAATTAAAAATTGACAATTCTCCGTTGCAATTACGAAGCAAAAATCGCTAAATATGGGCGGTAAGGTGTAAAAATCACACCTTACCGCTTTTTTTTTCTCATTTTTTATGGCTGTTTCAAAAAAAGGTTGTAAATTTACACCCAAAATTTCAATTTATACAATACTATACTAAAAACCACAACAATGAAAAACCTCAAAGGTACATTTTTTGCTATGGGTATTGCAGCCGCAATGCTCACGGCTTGTGCTGGCGGACAGGAAGCTCCGCAGCTGACGGCATCGGGTCTGAACCCTGCCAAGTTTGACACCATCGTCAACGGTGACACCGTGAAGCTCTACACGCTGAAAGGCGACAATGGCATGGAGGTGTGCATCACGAACTACGGCGGACGCGTCGTCTCGCTGATGGTGCCCGACAAGGACAACCAGCTCGTTGATGTTGTGCTTGGCTTCGACAACATCGCCCAGTACATGGACACGCAGAACTCGCCCAGCGACTACGGTTCCAGCGTGGGCCGCTATGCGAACCGCATCAACAAGGGTCGCTTCGTGCTGAACGGCGACACCATCCAGCTGAAGCAGAACGACAAGCACGACGGCGGCCGCGACCATTGTCTGCACGGCGGTGGCGACACGGGCTGGATGAACAAGGTCTACAAGGCTGAGCAGCTGGACGACCAGACGCTGAAGCTGACCATCGTCGCCGAGGACGGCGAGAACGGCTTCCCCGGCAACGTCACGGCCATCACCACCTACAAGATTGTCAACGGCAACACGCTGGACATCACGTGGGAGGCTACGACCGACAAGCCCACCATCATCAACCAGACGAACCACAACTACTACAACCTCTCCGGCGACTTCGAGGAGGAGGCTGGTGGTCTGAACCAGCTCATCATGGTCAATGCTGACGCATGGACGGTGGCCGACGACAGCTATATGCCTACCGGTGAGATCCGTCCCGTCGAGGGCACCACGATGGACCTGCGCCAGGAGCACGCCATCATCGAGGGTCTGGACCGTGAGTTCGACCAGGTTAAGAATGCCAACGGCGGCTACGACCACAACTGGTGTCTGAACACCAAGGGCGACGACACGCAGGTGGCCGCTTCGCTCTACAGCCCGAAGACCGGCATCTTCATGGAGATGTTCACCAACGAGCCGGGCGTACAGGTCTACACCAGCAACTTCCAGGGCATCCAGGGCGAGGAGAACATCGTCCGTAAGCTGGGCAAGCACTATCCCCAGTATATTGCCGTCTGCCTGGAGAGCCAGAAGTATCCCGACAGCCCCAACCATCCTGAGTGGCCCAGCCCCGTGCTGAACCCCGGCGAGAAGTACTTCAGCCACGCTGCCTACAAGTTCTCGGTGAAGTAAGGCCATTCCCCATTGACAGTAATCATTAATAATAAAACCTAAAAAAACATTCAAGAAATGGACAAAATTTTCGAAGCGCTTAGCAACAATGGCTTTGCTACAGCCGACTATGCGGTCTTTGTCATTTACATCATCCTCCTGGTCGGACTGGGACTGTTCCTGTCGCGTACCAAGAAAGGTGAGGAGAAGTCTTCTACCGACTACTTCCTTGCTGGTAACACCCTGACATGGTGGGCTGTGGGTGCCTCGCTCATTGCCGCCAACATCTCGGCCGAGCAGTTCATCGGTATGTCCGGCTCCGCCTTCGCATCGGGTATCGCTCCTGCTGCCTATGAGCTCATGGCAGCCGCCACGCTGCTCGTCGTGGGTAAGTTCCTGCTGCCTCTGATGATCAAGAAGAAAATCTTTACCATTCCGCAGTTCCTGCGCGAGCGCTACAACTGGGGTGTGGGCTTCGCCTTCTCGCTGCTGTGGCTGTTCCTCTATGTCTTCGTCAACCTGACCTCCGTGGCTTGGCTCGGCGCTCTGGCTATCCAGCAGATTCTGGGTCTGCCTACCGACATGACCGTCATGGTGGCTGGCATTGAGATCGACCAGGTTCGTATGGTCATCATCCTCTCGCTGTTCATCATCGCCGGTGTCTACTCCATCTACGGTGGTCTGGCTTCCGTGGCCTGGACTGACGTGATGCAGGTGACGTTCCTCGTCGGTGGTGGTCTGATCACCGCCTATGCCGCCCTCTCCGTCATCGGTGGTGAGATGGGTATCGGTGGTGCCTGGGACGCTTTGGTACATATCAAGGACTAC
>Ga0326511_10002091_pt1 | contig 16382 bp, 14 predicted proteins | sample 0_2496_0518_D_FD_203701 | JGI IMG/M metagenome (GOLD analysis project Ga0326511, IMG submission 203701) | Bovine rumen microbial communities from UC Davis, California, United States - 0_2496_0518 | ecosystem: Host-associated > Mammals > Digestive system > Stomach > Rumen | place: USA...
TCATGAATGCTCTTTCGGTGTGCTCGCTCTCGAAAGCGAACCCGTTGACCCCAGATTGTAAGGTGATCACATGGCTGAATCTATTCCGAAAGAAGATAAGAGAATTTTTATTCTGAGTCAGGAAAAATCTGCAAAAGCTGTCGTTCGTCTGGGAGTTCCGCTGATTGCCGGCATGTTCATCATGGTATTATATAATCTGGTCGATACGTATTTTATCGGCCTGCTGAAAGATGATTATCAGCTTGCGGCGGTGAATCTTGCTTATCCGGTCATGATGATTTCAATCGCAATTTCCAATATGATCGGAGCAGGAGCTTCTTCACTGATCGCAAGAAGTCTCGGAGCATCTGATACAGAAAAAGCCTGTCATACACTGACATCAGGCTTTGTCCTGACGATTCTGAACAGTATAATCGTGACACTTGCCGGATTGATCTTTCTTCCGGCGATCGTGACCGGACTCGGAGCACAGGAGAATACTTACGAATATACAAAACAATATGTATCTGTGATTTTATATGGCAGTATCTTCACAATGGGAAGCTATACATTCGGACAGCTTCTCAGAGCAGAAGGCTCTGTAAAACAATCCATCGCCGGTATGATCGCCGGAACAATCGTGAATATGATTTTAGATCCAGTTTTTATTTTTACTCTGCATATGCAGATCAGGGGTGCGGCAATTGCGACTATCTTAGGAAATGCCGTCAGTATGCTGATTTCTCTGTTATTTTATCTCAGTAACAAGACGCTGTTAAAGCCGTCTATGAAATATATCCGTCCAACTGCCGAAATTCTGAAAGAAATTTTCTGGGTAGGTGTTCCGGCGACACTCGAAACGCTTCTGACATCAGCGGCATATATCGTCAATAATAATCTTGCTGTTGCCTATGATGAACTGACCGTTGCCGCTATGGGAATCGCTCAGAAAATCTTATCATTAGGAAATTATGTCTATCAAGGATTCGCTTCCGGAACACAACCTCTGATGGGATTTAACTACGGAGCGAAAAATTATCCTCGTATGATGAGTGTATTAAAATCCGGTATTCTGGTCACAAGCGGAACGGAATTATTTATCATGATCATCTACAGCATATTTGCCCCCGTACTGATCGGCATCTTTACGGAATCTTCACAGGTAATCGAAACAGGAAGTATTGTATTAAGATCAATCATGTGGATTCTGCCGTTTGTCGGAGCGGTCTCCATGAGCCGGATGTCTTTTCAGGCGATGGGCAAACCTCAATATGCATTTATCATCACACTTATCCGACAGTTATTTTTATATGTTCCTCTGCTTCTGCTTCTGAATCATGTTTTCGGATTTACGGGTATGCTCTGGGCACAGCCTGTAACAGAATTTATTATGATGATCATATCAGTAATATTATTAATCAGAATGATTCAGTCAGAACAGAAACAGAATCCGGTCACTTGATCATGACCGGATTTTTTTAATCTTATTCAAACTCCCATTTAAGAAAAGTGTTCCTGCGATAAATCAGAATTTATGTTTCTGACAATCCTATAACTCTAAGAAATTACCTCCTTCAGGAATATCATCAGGAGTAATCCAATTAACCTCTGCACATAAATTTTGAGAGGTGATACATTCTTCAAGAGCCTTCCATGCAAGAGAAACAGGTATAAACAATCCTTTTGAAATATAAAGACCATCTCCCCATACATCTACTACTTCACTCAATAAATTTTTATCGCCTAAAGACAGGTGCATATCTGCATCATCAAGTTCAAATGTAATTCCAATATAAAAGCCCAGATTTTTTTCAGAACAAATACAAATAGAGTTATGGGGAAAATCAACAGATGACAGATATCCAACAAAATCAGGAATTTCGCCATTTTTTATAAGAATATTTTTCAATTCTGTCAGTGATTTAATTTTTCCGGTCAATGAATTGTAGCCGTTTTCAGTTATATCAATATTGTAATAATATAACATAATAATTCACTCCTATAAATTCCGGTTTATTTTAGCAACACAATTCCTAAAAGGGACTATTCAAAATAAGTTTTCAGCTGTGTATACAGTTCCTGACTTGCCGTATCAATTTCTTTGACATCATACATGACATCATTACAGCAAGTAAAGAAATCATCAATCATGGCTGTTTTTTCAAGAACAGGGTTTAGCTCTCCGAGAGTACATCCCTCCATTTTCTGGGAGGCTTCGTATTGAATTCCTGTCAGAGTATTTTCTGTTTTCAGCACTTCCTGTGCGGCGGCACTCAGAGGGATTCCCTTTTCAATTCCCTGTAACTTGGCCATCTGGGAACTGTTCATGAGATAATTCAGCAAAACAGCGGCTTCTTTAGGATGTTCAGTATTTTTGCTGACAGCATACATAGTCGCCGGTTTCGCATACCAGCCCTGACCGATATGACTGCCATCAATAGTAGTATAATCAGCGGCTACGATCTCACGGCCTCTGGAGACAGCATCGCCGAAATAATTCACAGCATCACTGATCCATGCCACAGAACCGGCATATTTTTCATTATCCAGTTCCAGACGCTGATAAAAATCTATCTGAGGCATGACATGTTCGTCTACCAGTCTCTGATAGAACTGAATCATGATTTTAAGATCATCGGCATTGAAATTCAGTTTGCCGGAATCGCTGATGATCGTCTTTCCTGTAGCCTGTTCAGTATAAGTAATCAGATACAGCCACATTGCCTTAGAAGCCGCACTGAGCGGATAAATATCATCAGCTTTCATGACCTCGGCGGCATGGAACAGGTCATCCCATGTTTTCGGAACATCCAGACCGTAATTATCATAAATTGTTTTATTGATATAAACCGTCTGAGCATTCATTGCAATCGGAATCGCATTCAGATGCTCATTTCTGATTCCATACCGGAGCACATCTTCACTGAACTGAGAAATATCCATTGCATCGAGTGTATAAATATCATAATAGCCCTCGCCATCGGGCGAATACTGTTCCAACCAGCCATAGTTGATCTGCATGACATCCGCTTCGGTATCAGAGATCATCTGAATTCGGTTTCTGGTTTCATAGCCTGACCATTCGGAATAACTGCATTTGACTTTGATTTCCGGATGGATTTTTTCAAATTGTTCAACGGCCTGAATGGTATATTTATTTCTTGCATCATTGCCCCACCATGAGAGGGAAATTTCTGTCTGCTGTACCTGTTCAGTAACAACGGGTTCGCTGCTGCATCCGGAAGCAGTCAGCAGAATCAAACCGCAAAACAAAGCCGTAATTTTATGAAAATCATGAAATCTCATAATAATTTTTTCCTCCCTTTTGCCTCTTTTTCATCATCATCAAGATTCAGAGCGATCATGCTGATGGGATCGGAGAGCATGAATGAAAATGCACTTCCGGCAACTGTCGCAAGCAATGTGGCGATCACTGTCACGATTCTGACAGATCTCTGAGTCTGTTCTTCTTCCTGAAGAATAATTTCTGTAGGAATCGTGCAGATGATTTTCCAGCCGCCGTTACAGATATTGACTGTTGTCAGATTTTCTTCATCCAGAACAGCACCGGCATTATTTTCCTGTGCGGTCTGACTGATGGCATCTGGCAGAGGATGGCCAAGTTCATCTTCTTCGGAAGAATAAATAATTTTATAATTCTTATCTGCAAGACGGATTTCCATACTATTAAGAGTTTCAGGATTATCAAATACATCTTCAAGCTCTGTTGTATAGAATGACATGACCAGAATTGCATTGTCATGAATCTGCTTGACATAATAGACACGTTCGTAATTATTTTTATAACCGGCAAACCATCCGTCATGTGTCCGCTGTCTGGAGATCATCGCTTTCAGATCAATAAACATATCATTGCCGAATAATTCAAGTGTTCCGTTGGAGACTTTGCCGAGCTTGCTGTTATCACGATAGATAATGCCATAATCCACAAAATTTTCCATCAGACAGAGCTTGAATAATTCATCAGAAAGATTTTTCTCCAGATTGAGCTTGTCATATTCTTCGAGTGTGGAAGTCGTTGCATCATAAGTATAAGCATCTTCGACAGAAAACGCAAGTGTTGCAACGCTTTCCATACGTGAAAGATAACTTTCCAGATTCATACGGAGCTGAACATTCAGTGAAGAAGTCATGGAACTGACTTTTTCTTTCATGACAGTTTCGTTTTTCTGGGCTGTAAACACTGATACGAATGTGAGTGCCGTAATTACAATTACTGCATAGGCGAAAATCATCCAGATACGCATTTTCCGGAGCTTCATCAATCCTTGCATTCGTCTTTCTTTTGGAGTCATAAAGATCATTCCCCCTGAAATAAAATTTTATTTTTAAATATCATGATACTATTATATCATATACAGAAAGAAAAGTCAATAGCTTATAAAAAATAGTGAAATTGCACAAATAGTGTGTATATTATCATAACAACTGTTTTTATTTGCTATTTTATCTGAAATAATAATTGACAAATAAAAACAGACATGCTATAATAATTGAGTATGAAAAAATAAGAAAGGATTGGTATTCCATGGATTTCACAAGTCCGTTATTCATTGGCAATCTGGTATCGCTGATTGCCTGTAGCATTTCAGCGGCAAGCGGCTATGTCAAATCGAAAAACAAAACTCTCATTATGCAGACGATTCAGCAGGCAATGAGCATGACCGCCTGTATCATTCTGCAATCCCCCTCCGGTGCGGTGCTGAACGCACTTTCTGTACCGAGAAATCTGCTCGCATGTAAAAATAAACTGAATTTTCCGGCCAAACTGATTTTATCAATTTTATCTGGCGGCTTCGGATTATTTTTTGCCATCTCGGTATGCCTACAGAGACAGACTTTTGTATTGGCCGGTTTTCTGCCGATTATCCCTACGATTCTGTATACGATCTTTCTTGATACAGAAGACCCTGTTAAATTCAAACTGCTCGTAATCCAGATGATTACATTCTGGACAATTCATGATTTATTCATCCAGAGCTATACATCAAGTTTTTTTAATTTATTCCAGATTATTTTCTCGATTTCTGCAATTATCAGAATCCGCAAAGAACAGAAACAGGAGGCAGAACAACATGAACCAGTCAAACAAGAAACAGGAGTTTAAAATTCTGAAAATTCTCGAAGAAGATTACGGCTGTGAGGGCGTTCCGGATTATGAAGAGCCGATGTGCCGAGTACTTCTCGAAGATCAGAATCAAAATCAGATCTGGAAAAAAATTCCTGACAGCTATCTGACAGCACATCATCTGAATGAAAATGATCTGCTCTGTATTGATCTTTCAGAATTCTGAAATAAAAACACTGTGCTTTTCACAGGCACAGTATTTTTTTTGATATAAAATAAAAAATTCCGGCATTCTCATACCGGAATTTTACTGGGGTGGATAATCGGATTCGAACCGATGGTCTTCAGTGCCACAAACTGACGCGTTAACCAGCTACGCTATACCCACCATAGAACGCGCCTTGCTGGACTCGAACCAGCGGCTTACTGCTTAGAAGGCAGTTACTCTATCCAGCTGAGTTAAAGGCGCATAGTTATTGTTATGAGTATTGGAGCGGATGACGGGAATCGAACCCGCATACTCAGCTTGGGAAGCTGATGCTCTGCCACTAAACTACATCCGCAATTCTAATGGAGCGGGTGATGGGAATCGAACCCACGTAACCAGCTTGGAAGGCTGGAATTCTACCATTGAACTACACCCGCATGCGGTTTGTATTTGTCCCTCACAACAATAACTATTATAGCACAAATGATTTGATTTGTCAAGTGTTTTTTCAAAATTTTTCAAAAAAAATTTTTGATCAGCTCAGGAGCTTGTTTCAGAGAGTTTCTGTGCCAATTCACGGGTTTTATCATAGCAGTCAAACAGGCATTCTTCTATGATCGAATTTGTTAAAATACTGCGGTTTTTCATGATTTCAACAGCATCATGACGACAACAGGCACACTGCGAATTTTCATAAATCCAGAAAAGAGCCTCATCCGGAAAGATTGAATTTTTCTCAGCCTGATTCAGAATTTCGATAGTGATATGATGCCATCCGAGAAAATCTTCCCTGTCGATAATAACATGATTTAAATTTTTTAATAAAATATTTTTATCTTCCGGCTGATAATACTGAATCAGTATTGCAAGAGCATCTTCATCATAATGATTTCTTAAAATTTCAAGAGCAGATTTTCTTTCTGTTTCAGGATTCGGCTCGATTTTCTCAGATTTCGGCTTGATTCTGCGTTTTCCTGATTTGTATTTCTTTTCCGGAATGCACATCACACGCTGGAAACGGCGGATTTCTCCGGAAGTTTCGGCGGCTTTCCGGATTTGTCTGTAAAGCATTCTGACCGGATATTTCTCCTTTGTCCAGAACCAGAAACTGTCAAACCGGAAATGCAGATCATCATCCGGAACATGTCTTTTTTTAATAAAATACGCTCCGATGTCATGAAATATCTGCAAAGCCTGATCAAAATCAGAATTCAGAAGCAGACACGTGCAGAGAATCCCGAAATTCTGGAGAAGCTCATGAATATACAGACTATGCCGGCGAGTCATGATTATCTGATACATCTGATCATATTTATCTTTCAGAGCCTGTTCAGCAGATTTCTCATGATCATCATAAGCGAATAATCCCAGTAAATCCGTCAGATGATGCATCAGATGCCAATCTGTATTGATTTCTTCTGATAAAAATTTCTGAATTGCAGGATTCAAAAAATAATTATAATCCTCATATTGCAGAATTAAATTATAGATAAATAAACTTCTGGAATCTTCGCACTGCAAATCGAAAGCAATATCATGCAGACAGCCATATAAAATCAAATCACGATACTCTTCCTGATGATGCTCTAATAAGCTGAAACATCTGCCATGTCCGGCGAGCATATAATTTTTAAATTTTTCTTTATTTGTCATAAATTCTCCTTGATAAAACATATCCCCCTGATACAGGGGGATGATAAAAAATTATTCAAAATTCAGCTTGACGGCATTTTCTTCTGTTGTAACAAGAACTTTTTTCAGAATTGTACCGTTATCAATCATTTCAGCAGCAATGGCATCTTCCACACGATCACGAAGAACTCGGCGGATTTCTCTTGCTCCGTAGCGTTTGCCGAATGCCTCGGCGGCGATACATTCCAGAGCGGGCTTTTCATATATGAGCGTAATGCCTTTTTCTTCAAGCGGAGTTTTCATCTCATCAAGCATGAGTCCGGCAATGGAAGCATAATCCTGTTCTGTCAGGGGACGGAAGACAATAATTTCATCAATACGGCTGATAAATTCCGGACGGAGGAAATCTCTCAGAGCTTTCATAGCCTTTTCTTTGGAAATATCTTCGAGAGTTCTGTTAAAGCCGACTCCTGTGGATTTATCTGTAGAGCCTGCATTGGAAGTCATACAGATCACAGTATGAGCAAAGCTGACTGTTCTGCCCTGAGCATCTTCAATCTGACCTTCATCGAGAATCTGCATCAGAATATTCATGACATCAGGATGAGCCTTTTCGATTTCATCGAATAAAATTACAGAATAGGGCTTTCTTCTGACTTTTTCAGTCAACTGACCGGCTTCATCATAGCCGACATATCCGGGGGGCGAACCGATCAAACGAGCTACAGAATGCTTTTCCATGAATTCGGTCATATCCAATCTGATCAGCGGATCAGCGGCATCAAACAATTCCGAAGCGAGTACTTTGACAAGTTCTGTTTTTCCGACACCGGTAGGCCCTACGAAGATAAACGAAGCAGGTCTGATTCTTTCACTGAACTGAATGCGGCTTCTCTTGATGGATTTTGCAAGAGCATCCACAGCTTCATCCTGACCGATGACTTTTGCACGGAGACGATCAGCAAGGCCTTTCATACGAGCCATTTCTGTTTCAGCGATTTTATTTGCAGGGATTCCCGTCCAGAGTTCGATAACAGCGGCAAGATCTGATTCTTCCACAAAAATATGACTTGCTTTTTCTTCGAGTTCATTCTTTTTCATTTCGAGGCGACTGCAAGCAGATTTTTTCTCGGCGATTTTTTCAAAATCAGGATAATCGCTTTCAGAGAGTTCAGCAAGTTTCCGGTGCATGTCTTCGAGTTCAGCAGTAATTTCGTCAAGTTCTGTGAGTTCTTTTGCACGGATACTTCTGTAGGCACAGCTTTCATCCAGCAGATCAATCGCTTTATCAGGTAAAAATCTGTTAGTAATATATCTTTCTGAGAGCACGGCACAGAGTTTGAGCATTTTATCTTCGATATGCACTCTGTGATATTTCTCATAATATTCCCGAATGCCCATCAGCACATCAGCAGTTTCTTCAACAGTCGGCTCTGTGATTGTCACGGGCTGGAAACGGCGTTCGAGGGCACTGTCTTTTTCGATATATTTTCTGTATTCTTTGAAAGTTGTCGCACCGATGACCTGAATTTCACCTCTGGAGAGAGCGGGTTTCAGAATATTAGCGGCATTCATAGAGCCTTCGGAATCGCCTGCACCGACAAGATTATGCACTTCATCAATAAACAGAATTGCATTTCCTGCCTTGACGACATCGCCGATCAGGCCTTTGACACGGCTTTCAAACTGACCTCTGAACTGTGTACCGGCAACGAGGGCTGTCAGGTCAAGCAGATAAATTTTCTTATTCAGCAGATGGAACGGGGCTTCTTTAGCGGCGATTCTCTGAGCGAGTCCCTCAGCGATAGCTGTCTTGCCGACACCAGGTTCACCGATCAGACAGGGATTATTTTTTGTTCTTCTTGACAGAATCTGCATTGCACGGGAAATTTCTCTGTCTCTGCCGATAATTCTGTCGAGTTCATTATTTTCAGCACGTTTGCTGAGATTGGTGCAGTAATTATTCAGAAATTTGTATTCTTTTTCTTTTTCTTCTGATCTGTTTTTTTTCTGATTTTTTTCCGGACGGCGTGTTTCGCGGAAATCGCCGTTTGAAGCAGAAGCAGATTTTCCGCCGGACTGCATACCAGGCATTCCTCCGAACAGACTGCGGAGGAAGTTAGGCATAGCATCAATTGTTCCGCTGACAGGTTCGTTATTTTCGTCATTTTGAGCGGCATTCATGTTATTCAGTTCTTCATCGAGCATATCCGGAATATCCTCCTGCATCATTTCCATCATGCGATCGGAAAACTCTTCCAGATCATCTTCATTGATATAATGGCTTTTAAGATAATCAGAAACCTGTGGAATATTCAGATCTCTGGCACATACCAGACAATAGCCTTCGTTTTTGCTTTCCTCACCACGGAGAGCAGAAATAAACACAACGGCCGGCCTTTTTTTGCACTTGCTGCATAAAACCATACTTTCTCTTCCTTTCCTGCGTGAAAAAATATTTTTTCGCCTTTTGTATTTTTAGTATAACACATAATTCCGGACTTGTCAACTTTTTTTATTCTCTTTTTTATTTAAGTTCCGTCCGAGCTGACACGTTCGATTCTGTCATAGCCGAGCAGATAAAAATATTTTCCGCTCCGGAGAATTTTTTCATAAGCGTCCTGAATTCCCAGCACAGAGAGTTCTGTTCCGTTGAAAGAATAGCCTATAATTTTTCCGGCATCCAGCAGATAGACAGTATTATCCTGAATTTTTACAGTTTTGCAGATATTATCAAAAATCACGGAAGCCGGTGCAGAAGCGGCATCTGAAAACAGAAGCATCACGGACTGACGGCGTTCCTCGTTTTTCAGCAGAACAGCTCCTTTTTCTTCTGCAAAATCGAAATCCAGCAGAGTACCGGCATAATCATAAGTATTGATCAGAGCACCGGTATTATCATAATATGCGGCCTGTGTATCGCCGATGACAAACGCACCGCCGTTTTTCAGGGCATAGACATGCATACAGAGCGTAGCGAGCGGGGCGGTTGCCCATTGAATATCGCTCTTATCAAACCGGACAGACTGTATTACAGTAATCAGCTGACCGTTTTCCGCGCCGATTGTTGAAAACAGGCATCCGTTGTCTGTAAAGCTCAGATCAGTGAGCCGCTCCACACAATCACGGGTATAAATCACTTTTCCGTTGGTATCGAATACCATAAGGCGGCAGGCATATGTTTCTGATTCTGTTACGACAGCGGCTTTGCCGTCATTGCTCAGAACAGCGAATAAAATCGGCTGTTCGGTCTGATTTTCATAAAGCATTTTCTTCTGTGTATCCATACGGAAATGTGTTCCGTTCAGCGAATAGGTCAAAGCTTTATTCTGATTTGTCTGCATCACGGCATTGCTGTAGGCATGCTGACGGCTGTCGAGCAGAGTTCCGTCCATATCATAAATATATAAATATTTATCGCATAATATAAAAAGATGATGATTTACAAATTCGGCATGATAATCCACACCGCCGGAAACTCTGAGCAGAAATCCGTTATCATTTTCGGCATTTAAATTAGAATGCGGACTGCTGATTTTTTCCAGGCCGGAGAAAATCTGTTCTCTTTTGGAATAAATCAGCAGAGCTGCGAGCACTGCTGCTGCAATCACCAGTCCGGCAATGATCTGTTTCCGGCGTTTCCGCCGCTGACGAGCCTGAAGCACATCACTGAGATTTGCCATATTTCTGCCCCCTTTAATATTATCAATAAAAAATCCTGTTCAGATACAGACCGCAGGCCGGAGCTGTCCGGCCTGCACGGAGTCTGTCACGGGCATTCAGAATCTCATCAAGCTGACTGACCGGAATTCTGCCTTCGTTAATATCTAAAAGCGTTCCGATGATAATTCTGACCATGTTATATAAAAAGCCATCACCATGAATATAAAATTTAATTTTATCGCCGTCTGTTTCGAGTCGGAAATCATAAATAGTCCTGACTGTGCTCATATCGGGATTGCATCCGGAAGCACAGAAAGTCTTGAAATCTTTCGTACCTGTAAAATACGGCAGAGCTTCTCTGACGAGTTCCGGATGAAACGGCCTCCGGTAATGACAGGCAAGATCTGTTGTGAACGGGTCTTTTGATTCGCTGTTATGAATCAGATAGAGATATTCTTTGCCTTTACAGCTGAATCTTGCATGAAAATCCGGATCGGCATCTTCACAGGATAAAATAGAAATATCTTTCGGGAGTTCGCCGTTTACGCCTCTGACGAAGCCTTTATTTCTGATCTGACTATGTGTTCTGACGGAAAAACAGAACTGTTTTGCATGGACTCCGGTATCAGTACGGGAACAGCCATGAATCACAACAGATTCATTCAGGACTTTAGAAACCGCTTTCTGTACGACTTCCTGTACAGTAATTCCGTTATTCTGCATCTGAAAGCCATGATAGGCCGTCCCCCGATAGGCCATCATGACTTTTAAATTTCTCTCTTCACTCATGAGAATCTTTTTCCTGTGAGGCATCGCTCATGAATTTTTCAGGAGTATATTCCACATCTTCTAGGGTATCAGGATTTTCCGGAGCGGGGGCTTTTTTATTTTCATAATAAGAATCAATAAAATCGAAAATATCCTGATCCTGTTCCTGAACTCTCCGGCTTTCTGTCATAGGCTGTTCAGGAATTTGAGATTCTTCTTGTAATTCCGTTTCAGATTCGGGAGCATCGGGATTCTGTGTTGTGATAAGTGCATTTGTAACGGCGACAGTTTCAGAAATTTCCGTCTGAGGGGTTTCCTCTTCCGGTTCGGGAGTTTCTGTTTTTTCAGCGGGCTGATGTTTCTTTTCATAGAAATATAATAATACTAAAACTGCAATACAGCAGAGGCCGATCATCACTCCTGCGCCAAAGCCTTTCGGACTGTATCTCAGAGCGATTTCATGAGAACCTGCCTTGACTCTGACACCGGACATTGCGCCGAACATGGTAAGCAGATCAGCTTTCTGACCATCTACCCAGACACTCCAGCCCTCTTCATACGGAATCGAAAGATATAATACACCGTCTTTTTCAGAATTCACTGTACCAGTCAGATTTGTATCAGAGAATTTTGTGAGTGTCAGACCGCCGTTCTGAATCGCTTCATAGCCTTTTTTCCAGACATCTTCATTCATCTGATAGAAATAAATATTTACATCGCCGGATTTTGCTTCATCTTTCATAGTACACTTGAGATTAATCAGCGTTCCGGCCGGATATGAGCCGAGGGGTGTAATATACGGCTGACGGCCAATGCTGTATTTATGAATCAGATCGCCGTTATCCACACGGACTTCCATATTATCGCCGTTCTTGACTTTGGCATAAGCATAAGCCATACCATCCTGAACGGTTGTATAATTATATTTCAGATAATATTCGCTTGCATCATCCTGCTTGGTATAATTATAAAATCCATAGGCTTTTCTGGTCACATCAAAGCCCTTATGACCGACATGAGTAATATCAATCTGAGTATATAAATCTTCATTCACACCGGTGATTTTCTTAAATAATTCATTCTGAGTCTGGAACGGGTCATCCTGATCAGGAAGTTCATAATCTGCTATAGCTTCCGGCATCATGAATCCCAGACCAAGAATATAATCATTCTCGAACATGGCACATTTATCAGTATTGGCAACTTTATGCATGGAGAACGTATCAGAACTGTAGCCGTCTTTTGCTAAAACATAACGCACATCCAGCATCATATGAGTCAGAGGTGCTGTATTGGCATAGAAATATCTGTTGCTTCCCTCGGCGGCAGGCAGAGCCATTCTCCGGCAGAAAATAGAAATATCTTCATTCGCCATAGATGAAAACTGCGAAATGCCGTTATAATAATACAAAGCCGGATCGTTGAGTGTATACCACATAGTAATTTCACTTCTGTGGAATAAATCGCTGTCATCCTGCTGAGAAATCAGCGTCTGCATATCGGCATTATCCGCCGGATATGAGCCATAGCCTGAGCTTCCGACCGTATCAGCACCGCGGATAGCCTGTCCGCTCATCTCGAATGCGATCACACAGGCAAGCAGAGTCTGAATCACCTGTTTCGGAGCGAATTTCCGACAGAAAATTACAATCAGATAGACAGCTCCGAGATAAATACAGGATGTCACGAATTTATGACCATCATCTTCCTGAACGCCGGAAGTATAGCTGATTCCGCAGAAAATGCCTCCGGTGACGAGCATCGCTCCCCATTGCCACAGACTGAGCTTTTCTTCCAATAATACCTGATATGCACGATATGCCATAATCAGCATCGTAAACGAAAACAGGAATGAAAAACGATACGGAATCATATTTGTAAAATGAAATCCGTGCCAAATGAAATTCAAATAATTAATATTACAGCTTAAAATTAAAAATACTAATAAAATCACAGCTGTGATTTTCTCACGGATTCTGATTTTTTTTGCGATCAGAAATGCGCCCAGCAGAAGCACAGGCAAAAGACCGCAGTACAAATTCGGCAGGCCTGTTTTTGTAGTCGGTTCTGTATAAGCCATCATATTTGCGATAATATCCCGCCATTTTTCATAGAATTTAATACTTGTCGGGAATTTGTTATTTGCACTGTATGTCAGCTGTAAGGCGAAGAATGTCGGAATCAGAATCCATGACGAAATGCCTGCGCCTAACAGAGAGCCTCCGGTAATCATGCCGAATCGCTTTGCGAATTTTCTGAAATCCAGATTTTCATACAGACACAGACAGAAAAAGGCCAGTACTGTATAGATACAGATAAAATATGCAATATAATAATTCGTATATAATGCCAGTGCCAGAGAGATTACATAAAGTCTGTATTTTCCCTCACGCACAAGCATTGTCAGACCGGTCATTACCAACGGCAGAAGTGCTACGGTATCAATCCAGATCGTATTCCAGTAATAGCCCATCATGTAGCTACAGAGTGCATACATGACTCCGAACATAGTAATAGAAATATCATTTTTTCTGAACAGATATTTAATGCATTTCGCCATAAAAAATCCGGCAAAGGAAAATTTCAGCAGGAGAATCAGTGTCATTCCGTCACGAAGATTTTCCTGTGTCATGAAGACTGACAGGAAATTCAGCGGACTTGCGGCATAATATGCCATCAATGCGAGGAAATTCGTTCCGATTCCCGTCCGGAATGAATATAACAGCGAATCGCCGTTTTTTAATTTTTCAAATAATATCTGAAAAAACGGATAATACTGATGCCATGCATCTGTTACCAGAAATTGTCTGTCGCCGAACGGATGAATTTCAATTTTCTTGAATGCATAGCCCATCAGCAAAAACGGAATGACAAAAGCCAGTATTTCCCAGAAGCACATAGCTTCAAGCCGTTCTTTCCAGCTCTTTTTTACAGGGGTTGCGTTTTTCTGCATAATCGAGTTCCTTCCTCTTATGATAAAATAATATTCAGCGTGACTGTCAGTGCAAAGAACAGCAGACAGATCACTAATCCGATATAATCCCTTCCGGAGGCTTTCAGCTGACGGAGACGGGTTCTTCCCTCCCCGCCCCGATAACAGCGGCACTCCATCGCTGTAGCTAATTCTTCGGCTCTCCGGAATGCTGATACAAATAATGGGATCAGAATCGGAATCATTGCTTTGACACGCTCCATCATTTTACCGCTGTCGAGAGTTGCGCCTCTTGCTTTCTGAGCAGACATGATTTTATCCGTTTCTTCGAGCAGAGTCGGAATAAATCTTAATGCGATTGACATCATCATTGCCATTTCATGTACCGGAAAATTAATTTTTTTCAGCGGCGACATCAGAGATTCAATTGCATCCGTGAGCAGAATCGGCGAGGTCGTATAAGTCAGAAGCGATGAGCCGACAATCAGTAAAATAATCCTGCATATCATAAAAATACTGGTATTCACACCTCCTTGCGTAATTTTCAGAAATCTCCATTCCCATAGAATATCTCCGCTGTCGATAAATACCAGATTCAGCACTGCTGTGAATACTAATACAGGCAGCAGAGGCTTCATGCTTTTCCAGCTCATTTTGAGCGGTACTTTTGAGAGTAGCTGTGCCATAATCACAAATACTGCACCAATCACAAGAGTCCAGTAATGCGTACCGGAAAACAGCATGATAATAAAAATCAGCGTATAAATAATTTTAAATCTCGGATCGCATCTGTGAAGTACACTGTCAATTGGAAAATACTGTCCGAGTGTAATATCTTTCAGCATTGCACAGCCCCCTTTCGCAGCAATGCAAGCACGGCATTCCTAGCCGCCTCGACTGTATACAGATCTTCCGGCAGAGCATAGCCTTTTTTCCGGAGCGACTGCATCACAGAGGCGATCTGCGGAACTCGCAGGCCGAGCTGTTTCAGTTCCTCAGCTTTCCGGAATACTTTATAAGTATCTTCATAGCAGAATAACTTCGCCTTACTCATGACAAGTAATTTTTCAGTAAATTCAGCCACATCCTCCATGCTGTGAGAAACCAGCAGAACCGTACTTTTTGTTTTTTTCTGATAATCCCGAATCTGACTGAGCATCAGATTCCGGCCTTTGGGATCCAGTCCGGCGCAGGGTTCGTCAAGAATGAGAACTTTCGGCCGCATCGCCATGACTCCGGCGATAGCGGCTCTGCGTTTCTGACCGCCTGACAAGGCAAACGGCGAACGCTCCAGCAACTCCCTGTCCATACCGAGCATATCGGCAGTTTCGAGAATTCTCGTCCGGATTTCTTCTTCACTCAGACCCATATTTCTAGGGCCGAATGCAATATCTTTTGCGACTGTCTCTTCAAACAGCTGATATTCCGGATACTGGAATACAAGACCGACTTTGAAACGAACTTCCCTGAGTTTTGATTTATCCTTCCAGATGTCTTCCCCCTCAAGAAGCATCTTTCCGGAAGTCGGTTTCAGAAGACCGTTGAAATGCTGCATCAGCGTGGATTTTCCGGAACCGGTATGGCCAATCACGCCGATCATCTTATTTTCTTCGATACATAAATCTACATGGTCAACTGCTGTTTTTTCAAACGGAGTGCCTGCGCTGTAAGTATAGGTCAGACCTTCGGTTTTCAGAATTGCCATTTTATTCCTTACCTTTCGTGATTAATCATGATAATAAATTTTCCAGAGCCTGTAAACATTCTTCTTCTGTGATGATTTCCGGCGAAATCTGATAACCTGCTTTCCGGAGTTCATAAGCGAGTTCCGTAACCTGCGGCACATCAAGGCCGAGTTTTTTCATCTGCCCGACCTGAGAAAATACTTTCTTAGGCACATCATCAAGAATAATTTTCCCGTCATCAATAACGATAATCCGGTCAGCAAGAGCGGCTTCTTCCATATAATGCGTAATCAATACGATTGTGATGCCCTTTTCCTGATTTAATTTCTGAATCGTCTGCATGACTTCCTGACGGCCCTGCGGATCGAGCATGGCAGTCGGCTCATCCAGAATAATACAATCCGGCTGCATGGCGATGACTCCGGC
>Ga0326511_10002092_pt1 | contig 16379 bp, 16 predicted proteins | sample 0_2496_0518_D_FD_203701 | JGI IMG/M metagenome (GOLD analysis project Ga0326511, IMG submission 203701) | Bovine rumen microbial communities from UC Davis, California, United States - 0_2496_0518 | ecosystem: Host-associated > Mammals > Digestive system > Stomach > Rumen | place: USA...
CCGCCGTGCCATTCCGGATCATCATCATGAGCGTGCGAAGCGAGGTCGATTCGGTGGTGAAGCGCGGAGCGTTGTCATCGCAGTTCCACTGTCCGCCGGTGGTGCAGGTGAACAGCGCGAAATAGTAGTCCGAGACAACTCCAGCGTCCCACACAAACGGCGTGTCGCGGTACTGGTGGCGCGTCGTGCTTTCGGCCAGCGTCACGCCGTCCGTCTCGTTCTCCGGGAAGCCGCCGGTCTTCATGACCAAGCGCGTCTTCGCCCAGTACGCGTAGGCGGTCAGGTCGTCCTTGAGGTTGTCCGCCGGGTCGCTCCAGCAAATCGAGACTTGCGTGCCGGAGACGGTCACGCCGACATTGTAGGCTGGCCCGACCAGGAAGCTGCCGACCGCCGCCATGACGGAGGCGTGCAAAGCCTGGGTCTGGTCGCGGTAGGAGAGCGCGTCGTCGCGGGCACTCTCCGATGCCGACTGCGCGGTCTGTGCGGCGGTCTTTGCGTCAGCGGCTCCGGTCGCGGACGCTGCGGCTTCCTGCGCCTTCTGCGTGGCGGTCTGCGCGGCAGTCGCGCTCTCAATAAGCCCCGCCTGGAACTCCTGCTTGGTGCCGGTGTAACCGGCTTCTTTTGCGAGGCCGTAGGCGGTGATGGCTCCGAAATTCTTTGTAATGGTTGCCATGGTCTGTATCTCCTGCTAAGCTGCTGTTTCGAAGATTATTACGAGTTCTCCGTCGGCGTTCACATCGAGGTCAAAGGTGCCGTCAATCTGCTGCAGTATCAGCTGGTCATCGTCGTTTAAGTAGAGGTCGAGCCACTGCGTGTTGTTCGAGATATACTCGTATGCACGCTGCGACGCGGCCTCGGAAGCGGCTGCTGCGTTGGCCGATGCGGCTGCGGCGTTCGCGGAGTTCCCGGCGGCGGTCTTGGCGGACTGGGCGAGGTTCGCGCTGGCGGCGGCGGCGGTTGCGGATGATGCCGCCGAACCTGAGGAACTCTGGGCGGCGGTTGCGGCTGCTTTGGCGGCGTCCCTCGCGGCCTCGGCTGCGCTCACCACGCCGTCCACCGTGGAGGCGGCGGACTCCGCACGCGTCGCGGACGCCGCTGCGGCCTCGGCGTATTCGCGGCAGAGGGTGCTCACCACCGGACTAGGCTCCGTCTCGCCCTCGAACCCCAAGCGGTTCTGAATGGCGCACGGAAACTGGATGAGCTTCGTGGGCAGGTCGATGGCGGCGGTGTTGTAGAGCTGCAACTCCGCGCCGCACTCAATGGCCGGACGCGTGCCGATGGCGGCCGCCAGCTCCTCGGTCTGCATGTGGCTCATCGGGACAACGATACAGTTCGCGTCCTCGTCGATGTATGGTGCGGTGGGGTCGGCCACAACCAGCGGCGTGGTCGTCTCGTCGAAATCCTGCGCCACCACGAGGTTGATGCTGTTGTAGAGAGCTTTGAGGTCAGTGGCGGGGATGAGGCCGCTTGCGCTGGAGCTGCCAGCCTCGAAGAGCCTGATTCGCAGAATGGCGGGAACGCCGCGCGCAAGCACTGGCGGCTTCTCCTGGCGGCAGTTGTCCGCGCTGACTGTCACGGCAAATGGAGTGTTCTTCATCAGCCGGAGGGAAATCTCGTAGGTGTTGGTGGTCGGCATAATCGTATAATGAGGACAGATTGTCTTCGCATTGGACAGCGGGATGTCCACCATATCTTAATCACGCGTTTTAGGCAGTGCAGGCAAGCGCCTGGCAGGCCTGGAATCTCAGGAAATTCCTCCCGTCGAGATAGAGCCGTTCCGCGGTGTCCCGTGGCCGAAATCCTACTCCGCGTCCTTCGTGAACTGGAGCCTCGGCGAAAGGTCGTATACGCAGATCGGATATTTTGACGAGCGGATCGAGAACGTTACCTGCGCCGTCGAGTCCTCGCTGCCAATGTCGTCCGGGAGCGGCAGCGCCTCCGGGGTCATCGAAATCACCCTCGACTGCGGGAAGGGCAGTGCGACCAGCTCCCCGACCGGTACGAGAGACTCCAGCGCAGACCAGTTGGTTGTCCCGTCGCCGATCATCAGCGCCGACACCGCGCAGTCGGAGACCACGGAGATGACCTCGTCGGCACGGTTCGGGGCGATGCCGGAGATCGCCGTGTGCAAGCTGAGATACGCCGAAGTCTTCCAGGTCGTCGAGGACTTCTGCGTCCTGCCACCGAGAGGCGAATAGGAGGACGTGAAGCTCGTGTCGCGGGAGGTGGAGTAGGTCCCCTCGACAGGAGTCGCCGCCAGCGCGGCATCGAAGGCCTGGCTCCTCGTGGCCGGGTCGTCGAGCGTCGCCGAGAACGTCCCCGATGCGGTGCTGCAGTATTCGTAGTGGTATTTCCAGCCGCCAATCATCTCGTACAGGAAGTCCACCGCGTGATGCAGCGGCCGGAACCAGAACGCCTCGCGGAAGATTTCCTCCGCCACGGGCAGCGTGCTCCCCGTCGGCGTGGCGATGCCCATCTTTCCGCACAGCCAGGCGAGGTTGGCGAAGGACTGATCGGTCCTCGCCTCCGTCAGCACCGCCTCGGCTCCCGAGTTCTCCGAGAGGCCCGTGGGGTCGGAAATCCTCCTCGCCGTCAAGTCAAAGAACGGTCGTCGCGATCCCCGGAACCCGACGCAGACCCTCGTGTAGAACTGGCCGAAAAGCAGCGCCAGGGCCATCCCCGGACTCTCGGGGGCCTCTTCTTCCAAATCGAAACCGACGAAGCCGGGATATGTCCGGGCTTCGTCGAGAATCAGCGACATCCTTTCATTGTAGGCGGCGTAGAGGGCCTCGACCGCTCCCCACGCGGGGACGCCCTGCGACACGCCATCATGCCAGCCGTAGTCCTCGAATCCCGCCATCAGACGCACCTCCCCGGCACCTCGATCGTGCCGCCCATCCACCATTGCGAGAATGCCGTCCACTTGACCGAGGTCTCGCCCGTCGTCGCGTCCGTCACGGAGGATGCCTGGACGACGCCCAATACTTTCTCCCAGGCGGTGAAGGAGAAGGTCTCCGTCGAGGAGCCGACGAGCGAAATTGAGTAGGAATACGAGTTGTAACCCTGTCCCGTCCAGGTCACGGTCAGCTTTACGTAGAAGGTTCCTGCCGCCGATGCGGCGAAGGAAGTCGTTGGTACCGAGAGCCGCCACGCCCCGCAATGCACCGTGCCTCCCGACACCCTGATTGATGACTGCGGAAGTTCGCCTAGGACGTTGATGGCAAATGGGCCGGTATATTGGCCAGAGGAAATACCGCCTTCGCCGCCACCACCACCGCCAGCTCCCAGCACCGCGTTGCACCAGACCAGGCCCGTGGACTGGTTGGTGTAGCTCAGCCTGACCGCCCCGTCCTCGGCGGAAACCAGATAGCCGTTCCCGTCAGGGTTGGCGTAGAGATGACTGGAGTCCGAAACGCTCACCAGCACCGGGACATGTCCGGATATAACCACGGGGCCAATCTCTCCGGTTTCAATTGGCTGCAATGCCACCCCGAGAATGCCGTTGCCGGAATAGACAAGGTCATAGACGCTCCCGGAGAGGAAGTCCTCCTCGTTCTCGGCAGGAGTGATCCGGAGCCCCCCCAGCACGAGCGTCATGCCCATCTCGACAGTGGCGCCGGTCTGGTTGCAGCCGAGCACGATGCATGGCGAATTGCTGCCCTGGTACGGCTTCCTCGTCTGGGACAGCCCGTCCGAATCGACCAGCTCGGCGATGCGGTTCCAGTCCATTGCGGAAATTCTCAGCGGCTCTCCCGGCGACACCCTTCTCATGACTCGTTCCTCCTGTTGACTGAATTAAATCGGCAAGTCGCTGAAGTCGGCGTATTTATAGACTTGCGACACGGCGGCTCCCGCCACCGCCATCTGCTTGAGCTTCTGGCCGCCTGTCAGCGTCACCACGACAGGAACCTGCCGCACCGTCAGGGCTTCCCAGCCCTCCTTGCTTACGGTGTACGGTCCGACGGGGATGCTGCTGTCCCCGAAGGAAATCTGGAAATTGTAGGTCACGCGGATCCACCGGGTCGAGCGGTCGCGCTCGCGGGTCTCGCCCAGGAACAGCACGCTGCCCTTCTCCCAGTCCTTCCAGCTGGCGTTGTTTACCTTGCCGCGCACGCCCGCGATGCGCTTGCGGACCGCCTTGGTCATCTCGCTCGACTTGTAATGCCTGGTATAGGAGTAGGTGCCGGACGGCACCAGTATCGGGCATCCGTGCGCCTCGAGCGTGCCGTCGCTGCCCTGCTGGAGGTCGAGCAGCGGCGAAGTGTACATGTTCCCGTAGGAACTGACCCTGCTCAACTCCACCATCCTGGTCGCCTCGGTCGCGCTGAAGCTGACCGTGCTGACGTCCTTCGGCCGGGGGTCCTTGTCCTCGTCGGGATCCTGGCCTTCGTCGTCGTCGTCCTGGAAGGTCTTCATGTTGTACTCGTAGCGGGCCTCTACGCGGTAGTTCGTCGGCGTCCAGCGGTCGGTAACGGACAGCGACTCCAGCTGCATTCCGAGGAACGTCTGGAGGTTGTTGGCCTCCAGATACGACCTCAGCGCGGCGACGGCGGCGTTCTCGTCCGCCGCCGCGCCGAAGGACACGCGGTACGCCGCGGTGCAGGAGGTGGCGATCTGGTTCGATTCGGAGGTGGTGAGGTTGTTGCAGGCGGCGAGTTGCCTGATGGTCACGACTGGATCCGGCATTGTGCTGGTTCTCCTCTGTTAGGCAAAGGTGAGGTTCTGCCGCATGGCGTTGGCGTACTGGCGGAAGTCCCGGCCATTGGTGGCAAGCCCGCGGATGACCTCGGCGAGTTCGTTCTCGATGCGGCCGGTGCCGATGCCGTCCGCCTTCGCGGTCTCGAGCCTCCTGATGTTCTCCGTGAAGTTGTCGATGGATTTCTTCAGACGATCCATGCGGTCGCGGTCGGAAGTCCCGGAAGAGTAGTCGAAAGTTCCTCCCCTGATCTGTTCGAGCTGTGCCGCGAACCGCTGGAACGGCGTCGTCACCACGCCCAAGGCACCCCGCCAGCGGGCGGCGATGGCGTCGGCGTTGAAGGCCGCGGTGGGCTCGGTGTTCGCGGCGATGCGGCTTACGTCGTCGGCAATGTCTGGGAGGTAGCCGGTGGCCGCAGACTGGTCGAGCGGCTGGAGGTACTCGTCAAGTGCGGCGGTGCCTGCCGCGATCTCGGCCTTGAGCCCCTCAATCCGGGCGTCAAGACCGGCGATGTTCTGCATCTCCAGTTCGCGGATCTTCTGGATCTTGTCCCAGATCTCCTTCGCCTTGGCTGTGAGCGCGTTGTTCCGCTCGGCGTCGATGTTCTCGCCGTTGAGGTCGATCTCCTTGAGCCGCTGCTCGAGCTTGTCCATGCCCTCCTGCCAGGCCTCGGCGAACGACGACTCCGGCGCATACTGCTCGCTCGCGTCCCGGATCGCCGCCATCGCCTTCGCGCGGGCATCGCCGATCGCCGTGATGCGCTTCGCATCGGCCTCGGCCACGTCGCGCTCGTAGTTCTCCTTGCCGTATCCCGGCAGGATGCGCTTGCTCCAGTAGTAGGCGACCTTGAACCCGTAGGTTACGTTCTCGCCGAGCTCGGTGAACCACAGCCCGAGCTCGGCGACGAACCTCTTCGCCAGACCGGCCACGGAGCCGAAGAAGTTCTTCCAAGACACCCACGAGGCCGAAAGCGCGGCGGTGATGGTGTAGCCGATGGCGACGCCGATCTTCTTCATGTCGCCGGCGAACCAGTCCCAGGAATGCTTCAGCTGCGCCACGAACCACGTCCATCCCTCGTAGCACGCGTAGCACAGCAGCAGCCAGTCCTCCTTCACTTCGGCGACCAGCCCGTGCCATCCTGCGGCGAAGTCCCGGAACACGCCCTGGAACGCGAGTTTGGCCGACTTGGCGATGATGCCGAAGCCGCGCTGGTATTCGCCGGACGCCAGGAGCCGCAGCCCCGCCGCGAATGCGTTCCTCACGGGCTCTCCGACCCTGTTCCACCCCGCCGCCATGGCGGCCTGGGCAGACCTGACCGAGGCGACGACCCCGTCCCATGCCATCATCACCGCCAACGACAGCGCGAGCACGCTTGGCAGCGAGGCGGCGACGGTCGCGGCGAAGCCGGCGAAGGAGGCCGAGAGCGCCGATGCGGCGACCCCCAGCAGCCTGAAGAAGCCGACCAGCGACTTCACGCCTCCGACCACGGCGTTGACGGCCAGTATCGGTGCGGCCAGCGTCTTGAACGCCAGGCCGCCGGCCTTGGCGGCGACGCCGAGCGCCAGCCATGCCAAAGCCAGGCCGGCGGCCAGCCGGACGAGGTGCTGGTTGCGCTTCAGCCAATCGGCGACCGTCCTGGCGTTGTTGTAAAGCCATCGCGTGAGGTCCCTGATGGTCGGGACGAGCGCCCCGCCGATCAGCGCTGCCGCACGGCGGAAGACGAACGACAGCGTCGTCCAGGAATCGGTGACGGCGGCCGCGTCCTTGACCTCCTGGGGACTCCAGACGATGCCGAGGCGCTCGGCCTCGCTGACCAGCTCGCCGACATGCCCCGCGAGCGGCACCAGCATGGTACCGGTCCTGCCGAAGAGCTCCATCGCCAGCCTGGACCGCTCGGCGGCGTTCCGAACCAGCGCGAGCCGCGACAGGACCGACTCCAGCTGCGCCTGCGGCCGGTAGCGCAGAAAGTTCCTGGCGTCCAGACCGAGCTGATACAGGGCGTCCCTGCCGGCCGAGGTCTGGCTGGTCTTCGCGATCTGCCGGAGGGCCTTCTCGACGTCCTCGAGCGTGGCGCCGCTGCGCTGGGCGGCGTAGTCCATCGCCGAGAGCCAGGACGCGCTCGCGCCGGTCCTGGCCGCCATCTTGTCCAGGCGGTCGCCATCGCGCATGAACTGCCGCACTGCCAGCGACAGCGCGCCGATCGCCGCGGTGGCCTGGAAGACCATCCGGGTGCCGAGCCTGCCCAGGCTGTCGCCGAACGAGTTCAGGCGGTTGGCCAGCATGGTGAACGACTGGCCGACGGACATTCCATTGGCGCTCTGCTGGAACTGCCGGAGCCTGCGCTGCGCGCGGTTCATCGCGGTGTCGTACTGCGAGGTGTCGCTGGTGAGGGCGACATACGCGGAACCCGCCCTGATGCCGCTCGACGACCCGTTGCCTGACGATAGTGCCATCTTCCTTGCTTCCTATTTCTTGTCGAAAAATCCGTCCCGGTGCATCTGGCCGATGACCGTGTCCAGCGGCGGCGGCTCCCGGCGCGACTGCTCGAACGCGTTGAAGTCCGCGGGCTTGGCATGCTCCTTCAGGAATGGATTGGCGTTGAACGACGCCGCCGCGACAACGCTGGCCAGGTCCCACGCCGTCCTCTCGCGCCCGTCGCGCATCCAGACCAGCTCGCGGAGCGTCCGGCCGTCCGGCTCTACTCCGCAGACTCCGGCGCACTCGAAGCAGAGCCGCCAGAGCTCGTCGGCGGCAAGCCGCTTTCGATGGCCTTCTCCGCCTTGCGGAACGCCTCTTCGGCCTCCCGCTCCGCCCGGTCCATGGCCAGCCTCATCAGCCTGGCCTGCTTCGTAGGGAAAAACTCGACCAGCGCGTCGGTGAACGCCTTCGACGCAGCGTCCAGCGCGTCGCCGAAAAGCCCCTCCCCGAACTGCTCGTCGGAAATCCCCATCATCTCGCACTGCGGCCGGTGGAGGACGTAGAGCACGTCCACCAGCAGGCACGGATCCTCGGAGAGCCTCTGCATGAGGTTCCCCGAAACGCACTCCATCAGATTGAGCTGGAGCGCCTCCTTCACCCGCTTCATTGATGCGATGTTGATCACGCAGTCGAATTGCCTGCCGTTCGCGTTCTTCCAGATCATCGTGTCCTGTTCCTTCTGTTGTGTCTGTCCTGTTCCTGGTTGGTGGAAGGCGACGGGCGGGGCGGCGCGCGGGAACAAGACAAAGCGCGGGTCGCCCCCGGATCCCGTCAATGTACAATCGCGCATTTTACCATCGGCGGGAAACGAAAAAGGGGCGGGAGTGGAATCCCGCCCCTGGCCGTGCCATGCCGGTGGATGTCCTGGCTAGGAGGATGTGCCGGTGGCGGTCAGCTCGGTCGGAATGCGCAGGTCGGTGCAGACCGAGCAGGTGAACTCGTAGGTGGCGGCGTCCTTGACGGGCTGGCCGTCCTTGACGTCATTGATGGTCCAGTCCGCGTCGATGCCGCGGCCGCTGACCGAGCACGCCGACATCGGGACCAGCGCGCCGGAATGCCAGGCGGAGAGCAGGCGCTCCAGAATGGCGTCGCGGTGGGTGGCGTCCTGGGTGTCGAAGTAGGTGAAGGTGAGCTCGCACTCCTTGCTTCCGGAAATGTTCGACCCCCAGTCGCCGGAGCCACGGTCGGAGACATCGATCTTCTCGCGCTGGTAGTTGATGTTGACGTCGCTGACGGCAGTGACGAGAGTGCCGGTGGAGCCGACGGCCTCTCCGGCGGTGGTGCCGATGCTGAGCTTGTCGACGGAGCCTGTGTGCTTGTAGTTGGGCATGGTTTTATCCCTCTTGGTTGGATGGATGGATTGGGTGGAAAGGGGAAGTGACTATGACGATACCACGTTCTTCCAGAAGCCCGCCAGGCGGTCCCGCGACCGCTCGAGGGCGGGCCCCATGGTCGGCCTGCGCTGGAAGCTGACAACCTTCTCGTGCCGTTCCGCCGTGCTCTGGCGGTAGCCGGTCCAGCGGTAGGTCGTCCAGCGGACGACGCCCGGCGTGCCGAACTCGTGGATCGGCGCGATGCCGCGGTGGCCGCGGACGGGGCCGACGTAGGCGGTCAGGGATTCCTCGTCCACGGCAAACCGGAAGGAGTCCTTCCAGTGGCTGCCGTGCTGGAAGGGCGGCCTGCCGGGCTGGCTGGCCACCCACCGCTCGACCGTCTGCGTCGTGCCCCGGTCGTCGGTGAAGACGTGACGCTCGCGGCGCCGCCCCTCCTTGATGGAGTTCCTGGCGACGCGCCAGAGGTACGCGGCGCCGCTGCGCAGGCCTCGCAGCCGCGCGGCGCGGATGCGCCGGGACCTCGAGTCGGCCTCGCCGGTCCATTGCGCCGCGACCCTGAACGCCATGCCGAAACCTGCCATCACGCGCCTCCCCCCGGCTCCATCAGCAGGCAGTCGCCGACCTCGACGGTCAGGACGGCCGTGAACTGGCGGCGGCGGCGGACCAGCTGCGCGTCCAGGAAGGCGTTCTCGACGTCGGAGATCTCCGCGTCGCACGGGAGGATGCCCGTGGAGAGCAGCGCGGCCGAGACCGACTCGGAGACGGCGACGCAGTCCTCGAGGGACTCGCCGTCGCCCAGGAGCCGGAGGATCCCGACCTCGTAGGTGTAGGCGGACTCGACCAGGCCGTTGCGCAGCTTGCCCTTCCGGCTGCCGACCGGGCAGACGACGGCGAGCGTCGTGCCGTCGATGTCGGAGACCTGGGCCTGCGGGGCCAGCGAGACCACCGCGCGGTCGACGTATGGCGCGACAAACGCCGAGAGCGCGGCGGCCACTTCCATCAGGCGCGTCTTCGGCGCGCCGGACGGCTCGTACGGGAACGGCACCGCGCGGGAGCCGAAACGCTCCTCGTGGACCGCGTTGATGACGGGGTGGTCGCTATCTGCCATCGTCGGACTCCTCCTCGGCGTGGATCCGCCATGAGGTCATGGACGCTCCGCGCCAGCGCCAGCACGGCTCGCCGTCCGGCGCGGAGACGAGGAACCGCCGGCCGCGCCAGACGATCTCGTCGCCCGGCTCGGGCCGCTCGATGCAGGGGATCGACGCGGCCTCCACCAGGAAGTCCTGCCGGAACACCCGCATGGAAAGCGAGCTGGCCAGGTCCTCCGTGCGGAAGAGCGTCGCGCCGGCCTTGCAGGGCACGGAAGGGGCCACGACCACGCCGTCCCGGAGGTAGTCGAGCACCTCGTCGTAGCCGGTCGTGGCCTGCATCATGCGCCCTGCGTCGAACAGTCCCATCGGTCGCGCTACTTGTTGAGGAGGACGCGGACGGTCTCGCCGCTGGAGGCGGCGCTGACGGCCTTGCCAATTTTGGCCCCAGCGGAGGATGTGGCGGAGACCGCGCCGTCGGCGAAGTACACGTCGGCGCCGACGGTGACGGCGCCGCCTGCCACGAAGTCGTACTGGCCGGTGACCTGGAGCGCGCCGAGCTTGCCCGCCTCGATGGGGGCGTGGGCCACGCCGTAGAAGTTGTCGGCGATCTTTACCACGCCGCCGCATTCGACCGCGGTCGCGGGGGTGTAGTCGATGATGTCTTCTCGTTTGACGAAAACTGCCATGGTGGTTGACTCCTGAAGTGTTGTGTCCTATCTTGTCCATGGGGAGCGGCCGCTTGGCCGCCCCCCGGCGGTGTTGCCCTATGCCTTGTCGCCCTTGATGCCCGCCTTCGGGTCGGCGAACGCCACGCCGAAGGAGAACTTGGCGCGCCAGCGGACGCCGAACACGTCGAACTCGGCCGCGCTGGACTCGATGGTCGGGGCGGTCATGCCGTCCAGGAAGGCGACCTGGATGGTGGCTGCGATGTTCGGATCGGCCAGCAGGTAGTAGTCGTCGTCGCTGGTCAGGTACGCGGACGCCACCGGGCGGAACTTGTTGCGCCAGGGGTTGCCCGTCAGGTACTGCTTGCTTGCGGTGTTGTCGCGGATCTCGGCGTCGTTATAGAGCTTGAGAGCTTCGACCTCGAGGGCGGCGGGGACCAGCAGGATGGCGGGGTCGTAGCCCAGGATGTCGCCATTGGCGTCCTTCTGCTGGCGGAAGGCCTTGACCAGCTTCGCCAGGTTCGCGGCGTTGAGCTCGCCCGCGGAGGCCACGACGTTGCCGTTCGCGGACTTGTAGAAGTTGCTGTCGGCGTTGTAGATGCCCCAGAAGACCTTGTTCAGCTTCAGGGCGGCCTTGCGGCCGAAGCCAAACGCGCGGGTGTTGATAGCGCCCAGGTCGTCGTTGATGATGTCCATTTCATCAATTTGGAACATCTGGCCGTAGCGCTTCAGCTGGTTGCTGTAGCTGGACTCGGCGAGCTCGCCGTGGGGGATGATGGCCCCGTTGGGGACCTCCTCGAAGTCGCCCTTGGCGTTCAGGCTGTAGCTGGTGAAGGCCTTGTAGTCGCTGACGGACACGGTCTCGGCGATCTCGCGCCACGCGCCCTCGGCGTACTCGTAGCCGGCCTTGATGCGCTTGTTGACGGCGTTGCCCAGGATGCCCGGCAGGTTGATGTTGCTGAAGCCGGCCTTGATGGCGTTGGAGGCCTCGCCGAGGTTGCCGTTGTTGATGTATGAGCCGGTCCAGCCGGCGGCCTGCGCGGCCTCGGTGTAGAGCTGGCGGAGCCCCATGTGGCCCTTGTAGGTCTTCTGGGCGGCCTCGGCGGCGCGGGTGTCCTTCTGCTCGATGCCCATCGCCTGCTCGACTGCGCAGGCCAGGACGTCGGCCTTCGTGGGCTCGTCGTGCTTGACGGTGATTTCAGGCGCGGGGCGAGCGGACTGCTCGTCGAGCTTCGCCTGAAGCTTGGCGATGGTATCCTCCATCGCGGTCAGTTTGGCGCTGATGTCTTCTGCCATTGTGGTGTCCTCTTTTTTGGGGGTGGGTGTTGGTTCCATGGTGGTGGTGGATGCGGCGGTTGGTGCTTGGGATTCGGGGGCCATCAGGGAGGCCTTGATCTCCATGTGGGTGTCCTTGTCGGCGCCAATGGCGACCAGGGAGATCTCCCGGAGCTGCGACCTGGTGACCAGCATCGCGGGCCCCTCGACCTTCCGGCCGTTGACCGTCGCAGTCGCGCCTTCCTGGACGTACTCGTACTTGTCGTTAGAGCAGCCGATGGAGACCTGCCAGTCCCACTTCCTGCCCTGCTCGATCATCCGGGAGGCGAGGCGCTGCTGGTTGTCCAGCTCGCCGACGAAGGTGAGCCGCTCGCCGTCGTTCTTGACGGCGGCCTCGCCGAGCCGGGATTCCGGCTCGTACTCGTGGTTGTACATGATGGGGATCTGCTCGGCCAGCTCCATGCCCGCCAGGTCGATGTACACCGGCGTGTCCGACCACCACTGGCGGACCGGCCCGCCGGAGTAGGCCACGCCGGAGCAGCCGGTGGTGTCGTTGAGCAGGCTGCCGGCCAGGGAGTCGTCCGCGAAGGCGAGCGTCTTCGGCACTTTCTTCTCTTCTGCCATAATAAATCTTCTTCCTACTGGTTGTCTTCGCCGTCCCCGGGGGACGGCTCGGCGGTGGGTTCGACGGGCGGGTTGGCCAGGGTGAATCCGAACTCCCTGGCCAGCTCGCGGTTGTACTTCTCGCGCTCGTAGTTTTGGCGCATGACGACCTCCCAGTCCTTCCCGCGCTCCTCGCAGATGCTCTGGAAGGTGGAGGTCCCGGTCTCGAGGCGGACCTTCTCGGCGTTCGCCTCCTGGAGCGGGTTGATGTAGCCGCGCGACTCCCAGAACCAGAAGTGCTCGGGCGCGGGCTGGTTGGGGTAGGCCTCGCGGATGAAGGCCACGAACAGCTTCTCCAGCACGGCGGACTGGATCCGCTGGCGCTCCACCCCGATCCCCTTGTCGTACGACTGGAGGTCGAGGCGGCCGCTGGAGTAATTCGCGTCGCTCGAGTCGCCCAGGACGATGATCTTCGGCGCCAGGAGGCACCGGCCGACCTCGCCCTTGACCTGGAGCGCGAAGGAGTTCTGGCTGTCGGTCGGCGACGCGGTCTGGAACTGCTTGCTCTTGAAGCCGGAAGGGAGGGTGATCCACGACCTGGCTGGCAGGTCGAACGGAGAGAACGGCGGGTCGGCGATACTGTCCGGATCGATGACGCTCACGTCCGGCTCGAGGACGCCCGCCACGCACGACGAGATCTCGAGCTTGTTGAGCGTGGCGATGGTGTACGCCCGCAGCATGGCGATGGACGGCAGCGCGGGCGCGATCTCCGACACGCCGCGGAACTGCTCGGGCATCTCCTTCCGGAACAGGTGGCACATGAACGGCTCCATGACGGTGTAGAAGCCGTCGGGCACCGCCAGCGACTTGGCGACCTGGTAGGACACCGGCTCGAGGAACCGATCCAGCCGGATGCCGTCGGCGTCGTACTCGGAGGCGGCGTCGTTGCCCTGGACGCGGTCGGAGTCGATGAGCAGCGGGAACAGCTTGACGGGGTGGTCGAGTCCCGGCCGGGTGGTGATCTGGCAGAAGGCCTCGCCGTCACGGGACTTGGTGATGTACATCGTCCGCAGCAGATCGGTGAGCTTCACGGTGGCGGCCCATTCGTCCCACAGCGTCTCCAGGTCGGGGTGCCCCGGCATCTGGAGGCGGGGGCCGGTCGACACTATATCGCTGGCCACCTGGAGGATGAGCCCGTAGAGCCAGGCGACGTTCTGGCACTCGTAGCGCGCGCGGCTCTTGAGCGTCCGGCGCGTGTCGCGGTTCAGCAAATCCTTCGACAGCAGGAAGTCGGAGCCCTGCCAGCGCTTTGCGTTCTGCGGGGTGTGCGCCGCCGCGTCGTACCTCGCCTTCACGCCAAATAGCTTTTTGATGAAATTGCCGATCATTCGCTGTATGTCGAGTTGGCGGACTGCACGCTGACCTTGAACGGAGACCTGCCGGACTGCAGCACGGGGGATTGCTCTCCCTTCAACTGACGGGCCATGGAGATCAGCTTCGCGAGCTCGTCCGGCGTGTAGCCGGAGATGCTCTCGCCGTCCAGCGAGTAGGACTTGGGCGACGCCAGCGCCTTCAGCACCGCGTCGAGCATCTTCTGGTCTGTGGTCTGGTCTTCAGCCATCCGTTCTCCTTAAACAAAAAAGGGACGTGGCGCGTGATGCGCCCTCGTCCCTAATCACGCAATTTACTGCCGGACGCGTGCACTATTCTCCCGCCGGACGCGGCTTCGGAAGCCTGACCGCCTTGCGCCGGGCCTTTCGCTCGGCCCTGCCGCCGGAGACCCCCGACAGGTCGATGCCCTGCTCGGAGAGCGCGGCCAGCGCGTAGCCCAGGCAGTCGAGGTAGTGGTTCTCCGCGCCCGGCCGCAGGGTCCACACCTCGACCTCGCGGAAACGGCCGCTCGTAAGCACCGAGTACTCCCCGCACAGCTGCTGGGCGAAGCCCTTGTGCGCAGCGGCCTGCTCCGCGCGCCCGAACAGCGACAGCGCACCGGGCGTTCCCTGCGGCGAGAGGATCTTCCCCTTCGCCAGGCTCTTGGCCGAGTTGGTGTCGATCTCCAGCACCTGCTGCATGGTCTTCTGGTGGCGCGTGCGCAGCCAGAACGCGCCGATGGTCATCCCCGGCTGCCGGCGGTATTCGCCGTAGGGCTTCGACTGCGGCCCGATGCCGCGCCCGAACGACGGCATGTAGATCCCGTCGCCGTTCTCCCGGCACCAGCGCAGGACCGTCTGGGTGGACTTGCCCCACGCGCCGTCCACCAGCACCCGCGACGCGGCCATCGGCGACCCGTCCTCCCTGGTCCACTGCATCCTCGACACGGCCTGCTTGAACGCGGTGAGCGCCGCGTACAGCTCCGCCTCGACCTGGCCGCCATTGTGCCACGACGACGACAGGCTCTGGAGCGTCCAGTAGTTCGGCGTGCGCTGTTTCGGCCAGGTGCCGTAGTCGAGGACGTGGACGGAGCCGTCGGCGCACCCGGCGCAGGCCACCCAGACCAGCAGCCCCAGCTGCACGTCGGTGCCAACGCACACGCGCTCGGTCTCCAGCGGGCACACGCCGCGCTTCAGTCCGTTCATCTTGATGTAGATGTCAGCCTCCCGCAGGTTCCGGAACCCCTCGTCGTCGGACGCGCCCAGCGGCTGGTTCTGGTATTCCGCATAGAAGCTCTCGGCGTCGCGGAAGAGCAGGTCCATGCCGTGCTGGATCGCGCTGGCCTCGTCGGGGTTGTACCTCGCCTCCCAGGTCGCGGCCGCTCCCGCGTCCAGCGCCTTGCGGTGGGCGACGTAGAACTCGGTGGCTGGCGCGATGCCCTTCCCCTCGCGCTGCGAGCGCTCCCATATCTCGCGGTAGGTCTGCCACAGCTCGGTGTTCTTCGGCATTTTGGCCAGCAGGCTGTACCGCACGCCGTTCCACGCGGGGCTGCGCTCCCGGTCCAGCAGGGTGTCCACCGCGTCGCCCTTCTGGATGACGGTGCCCGCCATGATGGCGGTGATCTTCTTCCCCGGGCCCGCCAGGCCGAGGACGCTGCCGTGGACCACGCCCAGGCGCTTCTCGTTCTGCGCGGGGCTTCTCGCCGAGCGGTCGTTGATGAAGTCGTCGAGAAATACCATGTCCGGACGCAATTCCCTGCCGTCCGGCGTGGCGAACTTCATTCCTCTGAGCCTGGAGTTGATGCCACAGCAGACCAGCACGCTTCCGGAACACTGACTGCCCTCTATCGTCGGAAAGACGACCCGCCCAGAAGATCCCCACTCCATCTGCGTCAGCACGCCGTTGCAGGTCTGGGTCGCGGCACGCAGGGCGAGGCCGTTCAGTCTGCGAACCGGCAGGCACACCTCGGGGAAGTCCTCGCACAGCCGGTCGTTGAACTCCAGTTCGGTCTTGACCGTCTCCAGGCACTCCATCGCGGCGGCCTTGCCGTCGCCGATGGCGACCACGAAACGCCGGTGCCCGTAGAGCAGGCACCAGATGATCGCGCGGGTGGTCACCGCGCTCTTGCCGCTCGCGCGGGGCATCGCCATCGCGATCATCCCGCCGTGCAGGATCTTGTCCTGCATCTCGGCGATCACGTCGAGGTGCATCCGGCTCCATGGCAGGTTGAAGGCCTCGTCGCTCCTGCAATAGGCCTCGATGAAGGCCAGCAGGTCCAGCCGGCAGCGGCTGCGCCGGCCGGGGTCCTTCACTTCGGGAAGCTCTCCGATGTCGTTGCGCGACCGCCTGATCTCCGAGTTCCGGCGGTTCGAGTACTCCCGCATCACGGCGGCCCGGATCGACGCGTCGCGGTCGAAGTCCTCCTTGGTCACGCCCAGCTCCTCGCGGATCCTCCCGAGCCGGGACGAGCGGGCCTTCTCCGCCTTCGACGCCGGCGGGCGACCGAGCAGATAGCGCGAGCGGTCGTTCACTCCTCGATGTCCTTCGGGTCGGGCAGGATCTGCCCGGAGAAGTTGTCCAGGAAGATCTTCGCCGTCTTGACGTCGCCGGTCTCGACCAGGTCGCTCAGCAGCTTGAGCCGGATGGTCAGCGCGGTCTCCAGCTGCGCCGTGCGGTAGATGTCCATCAGCCTCTCCGATCCGGAGAAGTCGTCGATGGAGCAGTGGAGCATCTTGCACATGTCCAGCAGCGGGTAGTTCACGCTGCCGCACTGGCGCACACGCTCCTCGACCTCGTCGGTGATCCTGAATTTCTTCTGCCTGGTCATAAACTCCTTGCCAACTTGGTACAGACAGGTCGAACCGAC
>Ga0326511_10002093_pt1 | contig 16379 bp, 15 predicted proteins | sample 0_2496_0518_D_FD_203701 | JGI IMG/M metagenome (GOLD analysis project Ga0326511, IMG submission 203701) | Bovine rumen microbial communities from UC Davis, California, United States - 0_2496_0518 | ecosystem: Host-associated > Mammals > Digestive system > Stomach > Rumen | place: USA...
CTCCATACCACGCATTTTCATCTCTATAGCGAGAGCCTCTTGATAAATGGGCTCCGCCATGCCATAGCCCAATATGGTGTGAACCTCCATAGCCGCTCCCACCACATTGTACATATCCATATACTCTTGTTTCGTCATAAGCAAGAATTATAATTAAGAAAATTCGTGGGCAAAATTAAAATCAATTAAGTTAATTCGTTTCCAGAAAAACCTGTATTCGTTTCCAGAAAAACCTGTATTCGTTTCCAGAAAAACCTGTATTCGTTTCCAGGAAATACTGTATTCGTTTCTTAATACACCTATTTATTTTGAATTCTTTTCCTCGCGGACAATACGCGTGCGGTTCCACACCACCATGCCAATGGTAATTAATGTGAGGACGCCCATGCCTATCCACTTCATGTACTTCACGCAGGCATAGATGGTGTAGCCGAAGAGGGAGGAGGCGAAGTCCATGGCACCGGCCTGGAAGCCACTGGGAATCTGGGCGGCCTTGTCCTGCGTCGCCTCAAACACCGTGTTGGCAGCCAGCGTGAAGGCAGGAGCCATGTCGGTGACGAAGTAGAGGCCGATGGTCACGGCCACCAAGCCGATGATAAAGGTCTTCACTACATTTCCCTTGGTATAGGGCAGCACCATCACGAAGACATAGAACATACCAGCCAAGGAGGCCAGCGGCAGGAACTGGTTGCCGGTCTTCGACAGGGCGATGGCCAGGATCAGCGTCACGGGAATGAGCAACAGCGAGACAACGAGCGTCGTAGGGTGACCGATGACAAGGGCGGGCGACATACCGATGTACACCTTCTTGCCCTTGAACTTCTTTTTCACCACCTCCTGCGTCTTCTCGGAGATGGGCATCAGGCCGTCGATGAACAGACGGGTGATGCGGGGAATAAGTTCCATTACAGCACCCATCGTCACACCAAGGAAGAGCACCGACTTCACAATGCTCATCACGGCATCGGAAGTGGAAGCGAAGCCTGCTGCATACGCCTCGAAATTGGCAAAGTGGTCGAAATGGGCAGCAGCACCAATCAGGGCACCCACGATGACACCGAGCACCAGCGGCTCACCCAGCACGCCGAACTTCTTCTTCAGGCCCTCGGCATCGATGTCGAGCTTCGAGAAGCCGGGAATACGGTCGAGCAGCCAGTTGATGGCGATGGCAAACGGCGTGAAGCTCTGGCAGAACGGTTGCGGGATAGAGATGCCGTCCATATTCTCGTAATAGCCCTGGAAACGGTCGGCGGTGAGGTCGGCCATCACCAATGTGACGATGTAGCAGCTGATAGCGGCAAAGTAGCCCCACAGCAGCGACTGGTCCATGACGAAGTAGGCCACGGCTCCAATGAACGCGAAGTGCCAGTAGTTCCACAGGTCGATGTTCACCGTTCGCGTACATTTAGTAATCAGCAACAGGAAGTTGATGCCCAGACAGATGGGGATAATCAGCGCTCCCACGGCGGTGTTGTAGGCCACGGCGGCAGCGGCAGGCCATCCCATGTCGAAGACCTTCAGGTCGAGATGGAAAATCTTCGAGATAGCGTCGAGCGGCGTGTTGAAGTTGGTGGTCAGCAGCGCAGTGACGATGCCGAGACCCACGAAACCGACGCCGACATAGAGTCCGCTGCGCAGCGACTTGCCGAACTTCATGCCTATGCACAGGCCGATAATTGTAAACAGGATGGGCATCATAACCGATGCACCAAGGCTAATGATGTAACTAAAAACTTGTTCCATTATGTAGTATTTTGTTTGTTTTAGCGTAGAATACGCGGCAAAATTACTAATTATTTTTCAATTAGCGCTCAAATTTCGCTGAAAGTTTGTATCTTTGTCCCCGCAAAAGTTGATTTGTCTACTACAAAATATGACCAAACGATACTTTTTGACTACTATCCTCGCCCTGCTGACGACAATCACCATCAGCGCTGCCCCACCCCGGAAAGGCGTGGGCTGCTGGCGCGGTACACCCAAACGCAACATCATCACAGCAGTACGCTTCGACGGACAACGGCGCGCCGCCGAGTCGTCGCCATTCATCGGACATAAACGGGGACTAGTCATTCTGGCGAACTTCACCGACATGAAGTTCAAGAGCACCAACGACCACAGCAAATACAATGACATCTTGAACACCGAAGACTACACCTCCTCCGAGGGCTTCCGCGGCAGTGTGTACGACTACTTCCGCGCCCAGTCGGGCGGACTGTTCGAGCTGACGTTCGACGTCCTCGGGCCGTTTACCACGAAGAAGCAGTACAGCTACTACGGTACCAATGACTCGGACGGCAACGATTTGCGGGCCCACGAGATGATTATCGAGATGTGTCAGGCTGCCGACGAACTGGTGGACTTCGCCGACTACGACTGGGATGGCGACGGCGAGGTCGACGAGGTCTTCGTCGTCTATGCCGGCAAGGGCGAGGCCGACGGCGGTACCGTCAACAGCATCTGGCCACATATGTGGACTCTCGAGGATGCCAAAAACGAGAAGCTCTATCTTGACGGTGTGGCCATCAACACCTATGCCTGTGCCAACGAGCTAAAGGGAACGGGAAAAATAGACGGCATCGGCACCTTCTGTCACGAGTTCTCCCACTGCATGGGCTTCCCCGACTTCTACGACACGCTCAACGGCAAGCAGTACGGCATGGGAGACTTCGACGTGATGGACCAAGGGTGCTACAACGGTAACGGCTTCTGTCCGCCGGGCTATACCGCTTACGAAAAGATGCTATGCGGATGGCAGACGCCCATCGTCCTCGCCGACGAGGATGTCGACGTCGACTCCCTACAGCCCATGAGCAAGGGCGGACAGACGTATATCATCTACAACGACGCCAACCCCGACGAATTCTACACCATCGAGAACCGCCAGCTCAACGGCTGGGACAAGAGCTACCCCGCACGCGGACTGCTGGTGACGCACGTCGACTACGACGAATACCTATGGATTTACAACTATCCGAACGCCATCATCACCGATGAGAAAGCACGCTCAAAGTGGGACTATGAACGTGGCAACGACCACCCGCGCGTGACCTTCTTCCACGCCAACAACAGCGAGTCGTACCCGAAGCTATACCCCTACACGAAGAACGACTCGCTGACGGCCACGTCGAAGCCCAGCGCCAGTCTCTACAACGCCAACTCCCTGGGGGAGAAACGTCTGGAGGGTGCTATCCTCGACATCCGCCAGAATAGCGACGGCACGATATCCTTCCGCTACCGTGCCCATCCGTCGACGCAGACTGCCGTCAACCCCATCACCCTTCACACATTGCCCTCTACCGACGACACCTACTACACCCTTGACGGACGCGTAGCAGGCACCTCCAAGGCGTCACTACGCCCCGGCATCTATGTCGTGAGAGGCAAAAAAGTCGTAATCACACAATAGAATACGTTCGTGCTGGACGAACATGAAGACTAAAGTGCACTGGGCACTTTAGTCTTGGAAGTAGACGCGCTTCACGCGATTCGACACACCGGTAAGAACCTCGTAAGGAATGGTGTCGATGGTGTCGCTGAGCGTGGTGACGGGCAGGTGCTCACCGAAGATCTCTACCTGGTCGCCCTCCTGGCAGTCGATGCCCGTGACGTCGATCATCGCTACATCCATACAGATATTGCCGACATACTCAGCCTTCTGGCCGTTGACCAGACAGTAGCCGTGACGGTTGCCGAGGTGACGGTTCAGACCGTCGGCATAACCAATGGGGATGGCACCGATGACGCTGTCGCGCTCCAGGATGGTGCGGCGGCTATAGCCCACCGAGTCGCCCGCCTTCACATGGCGCAACTGGAGAATGGTGGTCTTCAGCGTGCTGACGCAATGGAGTGTTCGCTCTTCACTCAAAGGATTTACTCCATACAGTCCAATGCCCAGTCGGCACATATCCATCTGACGTTCAGGGAAATGTTCGATGCCGGCGGAGTTATCCATGTGGCGCAGAATCTTATGAGAGAAAGCACTTTGGAGCTTCTTGCTACCCTCGTCGAAGAGCTGGAACTGACGGGCGGAGAAATCGTCGAACGTGTCGCTGTCACTGCCCACGAAGTGTGAGAAGACGGAACGCGGAATAACGGCCTGCTGGTGTTTCAGACGGTCGATAAGCTCATCAATCTCGTCTTTCTCTCCTCTAACGTTGAAGCCCAACCGGTGCATACCCGTGTCGAGCTTGATGTGCACGGGCCAGCCGGTGATACCCTCTTTACGAGCTGCCTTCACGAGGGCGTCGAGCAGACGGAAGGAGTAGACCTCGGGCTCGAGGTCGTAGTCGAAGAGCGTCTTGAACGATGTCATCTCGGGGTTCATCACCATGATGTTCGCCGTGATGCCCGCACGGCGCAGGGCCACGCCCTCGTCGGCCACGGCCACGGCGAGGTAGTCGACGCGGTGGTCCTGGAGTGTCTTCGCTATCTCGATGGCGCCGGCACCATAGGCATCGGCCTTGATCATGCAGACCATCTTCGTCTCGGGCTTGAGGAACGAGCGGTAGTAGTTCAGGTTCGCGACGACGGCGCCGAGGTTCACCTCGAGGATGGTCTCATGAACTTTCTGCTCCAGCAGTTCGGTGATATGGTCGAAGCCGAAGCGGCGCGAGCCTTTCAGCAGGATCATCTCGTTGCGCAGCTGGTGGAAGGCGCTGCTCGAAAGGAACTCCTCGGTGGTGGCGAAGAAGTACTTCTCGTTGACCGTGAAGGTCTGTGCCTGACTGCCAATCTCCTCGCCGATGCCGATGAGTTTGTCGATACCGCGCTTCACGCAGAGGTCGTTTACCTGACGGTAAAGATTCTCGGGCGTCTCACCACTCTGATAAATATCGCTCAGGATAAGCGTCTTTTGCTTTCCTCTCTCCTCATTCCTCTCTCCTCTCTCCTCTCTCCTCTCTCCTCTTCTATGCATGAAGTCGAGGGCGATGTCGAGCGAGTTGATGTCGGAGTTGTAGGAGTCGTTGATGAGCGTGCAGCCCCGCTGGCCCTCCTTCACCTCCAGACGCATGGCAATGGGCTCGAGCTTCGGCATCCGCTCCGCCAGCTGCTCGGGCGTCAGTCCGAGATGCAAGGCGATGGTAGCACAGATGATGCTATTCTCTATGCTGGCCTCGTCGATGAATGGGATGGTATACTCGCCGGTCGTACCTTTATAAATATAGGTAATATGGGCCCCGCTCCCTACCCTCTCCGAGGACTGGGGCGTCTGCGGAGACAGGGAGACGTCCTTGACATACATCGGCGCCTGTTCATCGCAGCGCGACCACCCGATTTTCTCGCCTTGATAATTCATGCGGCGTATGCAGCGGCTGACGGTATTGTCGTCGGAGGGATAGATCATCGCCTGCGTATCGTGCATCAGCTCCAGCTTCTCCTGACACTTCTCCTCCATTGAGCGGAAGTTCTCCTGATGGGCGTTCGACAGACAGGTCAGCACGCCGATGGAAGGCTGGATGATATCGTGCAGCGCCATCATCTCACCCGGCTGACTGATGCCCGCCTCGAAGATGGCGACCTTCGTCTGTTCGTTCAGCAGCCACACGCTAAGGGGTACGCCAATCTGGGAGTTGTAGCTACGGGGCGAGCGAACCACCAGGCCTCCTAAGTCCGGCGACATAATCAACAGCTGGTACAGCCATTCCTTCACCATCGTCTTACCGTTGGAGCCAGTGATGCCGACAACTGGACAGCTGAACTCGTCGCGATGACGCTCGGCCAGACGCTGCAAGGCGGCCAGCGTCGACGGCACCTTCAGGTAGTTGGCATCCTCCTCGGTATGGTCAGGCACCTGCTCAACGACAAACGAGCGGACGCCACGACGGTACAGCTCGTCGATGTAACGGTGACCGTCGTTACGGTTTGACCGCAGGGCGAAGAACAGCGTCTGTTCAGGGAAACACAGTGAGCGGCTGTCCGTCAGCAGCCAGCGAATGTTACTTTCGGCGCTGCCATAGCGGCGGGCGCCTATCAGTGTTGCTATTTTTTCAATCGGATATATCATATCTTCAATGCTTAATTCCTTTTTTTGCAAGGACTACACGACTTAAGGACTTTTCTAGCGCAGCTGAGTCATGTCAGTCCTGTAATCCTGCAAATAAAAAACTTCAATTCTTCAATTCTTCAATTCTTCAATTCTTCAATTCTTCAATTTTCTTCAGCCCCATTTCCCGGGCTTTCTCCATCAGTAGTTGCATCAGCGGTTCGCGCTCGTTCTCCACCTTATTGTCGAGGACGGCATCCTTCAGGCACTGTTTCAGCGTGCCCACCTCGCGGCTGGGCTTCAGTCCGAACAGTTCCATAATCTCGTTGCCGTCGATGACGGGCTGCAACAGCCGCTTGTAGTCCTTCTCCTTCAGGTCGGCCAGCTTCTCGCGCACCATGCGGAAGTTCTCGAGGAAGATTTTCTTGCGCACCTCGTTCTTCGACGTGATATCGGCCTCGCAGAGTGTCATCAGGTCGTCGATGTCATCACCGGCATCGTTCAGCAGACGGCGCACGGCAGAGTCGGTCACCTCGCTGTCGGCAATCACCTGGGGACGCATATGGAGGTCGACGAGCTTCTGGACATACTTCATCTCGGCACCCATGGGCAGCTTCAGCCTCCGGAAGATGACAGGCACCATCTTCGCACCTATATAATTATGGTTATGGAACGTCCAGCCCACGGCAGGATCCCACCGTTTCGACTTCGTCTTCCCGATATCGTGAAGAAGGGCGGCCCAGCGCAAGTAAAGTGAAGAGTGAAGAGTGAAGAGTGAAGAATTTGCTGCCGCCACATCTTCTGAGCCAGCCTCCTGTCCGGTAGGAAAGTCTTCATTCTTCACTCTTAACTCTTCACTTTTGACTATGTTCTCCAGCACCTCCAGCGTATGGTAGAAGTTATTCTTATGGGCACGACCATTCTTCGTATCGACGATGTCGAGCGCAGCCAACTCGGGCAGGATGATGTTCAGCAACCCGCTGCGCTGGAGGTCGACGAGACCCTTGCTGGGGTGCGGCGACATGAGAATCTTGTTCAGTTCAACCTCAATGCGCTCGCCACTGACAATCTTGATACGTTCGGCCATCCGTTCCAGTCCCTCGAACGTCGCGTCCTCAATCTGGAAGTTCAGCTGCGAGGCGAAGCGGATGCAACGCATCATGCGCAGCGGGTCGTCGCTGAACGTGATGTCGGGGTCGAGGGGGGTGGCGATAATGCCATCCTCGAGGTCGGCCAGTCCGTTGAAAGGGTCGACGAGCTCACCGAAACGGTCATTGTTCAGACAGATGGCCATCGCGTTGATGGTGAAGTCGCGCCGGTTCTGATCGTCCTCCAGTGTGCCGTCCTCGACAATGGGCTTGCGCGAGTCGTGGCTGTAGCTCTCCTTGCGGGCACCGACGAACTCCACTTCCATGAACTGAGAACTGAGAACTGAGAACTGAGAGGTATGATTAGTTTGGTCATCTTGAGAACCTTCGACGTTTTTGCCAATGAGATTATCTCCACCTTGAGGATAAAGGTAATCATACCTCTCAGTTCTCAGTTCTCCGTTATCAGTTTTAATTTTGACCTGTGCCGTGCCGAAGTTCTTGAACACGGAGAGATGAGCCCTGCGACCGAGGGCGCGTTTCAGCTCCTTGGCCAAACGTATACCCACTCCGACAGGGTGCTCCCCCTCGCCAGTCGGAGAGGGGGTCTGGGGGAGAGGCTTATCCACCGCCACCACGTCGATGTCGTTGCTGGGACGCTCCAAGAAGATGTCGCGCACATAGCCGCCCACGACATAGCACTCCACCCCGAGGCGGTCGGCGGCATCACCTATCTGGTGAAAGATTTCCTGGTCGAGGATCTCGGCCAATTCTTCGTCAGAATATAGTTTCATCTCACTTTTTTCGTTTTTCGGCTGCAAAATTACGAAAAAAAGTTGTAACTTTGCCCCCAATATGAAACAATTTCTTTGGATAATGCTTGTCACAATGCTATTCGCATGTGGCAGCAACACACAGGACGAGGCCAACAAACTGCTTGAGCAAGCCAACAAGCAGTTTGAGAGTCATCAGTACGATAAGGCGCTGGCAAGCATCGACTCGCTGCGCAGAGTCTATCCCGGTGCCATCGACACGCGCAAGAAAGCACTGGCGCTGCAGCAGGCTATCGAGCTGAAGCGTACGCAGGAGGAGCTGGCCATCGTCGACAGTATGCTTCAGGCTGTCAACCACGACTACAACTACCAGAAACAGAAGGTGGAGAAGGACAAGGCTGCCCTGCGTGCCACGGCCGACGAGCTCACCATGCTGACACAGACACGCATCCGCCGCGACTCCCTGCAGACGCAGTGGGAGGTGCTGGGAGCGAAGATTAAGTACATCCGCAAGAAGCAGAAAGAGCAGTAATCTTTTGGTTAATTCAAGAGAATTTTCGTCGCTCGACGCTGCGTCGCTTGCTTTTTTGCAAGAACTCTGGCTCCGCCGAAGTTACTTGGCACTCGGAAATGAAAAGAAAATTGATTTTTCTTTTGCATTTCTCTCATTTTTTCGTAACTTTGCACCCTGAAATGGACAAGTTCGAACAGACCAACCAGCAGTTTGAACAGGCTATAGCCGAGTGCCGTACCCTGTTCAACAAGAAACTGCACGACTACCGTGCCTCCTGGCGCATCCTGCGTCCGTCGGCACTCACTGACCAGCTCTTCATCAAAGCCAAGCGCATTCGCTCGCTCGAGATCAAGAAAGAATCGCTCGTCGGCGAGGGCATCCGTCCGGAGTTCATCGCACTGATCAACTACGGCATCGTCGGCATCATCCAGGTCAACAAAGGCTTTGCCGACACCGTGGATATGTCGAACGAAGAGGCCATGGCGCTCTACGACCACTATGCCCACGAGGCGCTGGAGCTGATGAAACGCAAGAACCACGACTACGATGAGGCGTGGCGCGGCATGAGGGTGAGCTCGTACACCGACCTTATCCTGACAAAGATTGAGCGCATCAAGGAGATAGAGAACCTCGGCGGCGAGACACTGGTGTCGGAAGGCGTCGAGAGCAACTATATGGACATCGTGAACTATGCGGTGTTCGGACTGATAAAACTGACGGAGTGAAAAAGAGCCTCGTCAACATCTGCAGGATCGTCCTGGCTGTCGTATTCATCCTGTCGGGCTTCGTCAAAGCCGTTGACCCGCTGGGAACACAATACAAGATTCAGGACTACCTGGAGGCCATGGACATGGGCGGCATGGTGCCCGACATCCTTACGCTGACAGCCTCCGTGGCACAGTCGGCTTTGGAGTTTTGCCTGGGTATCTTCCTGCTCTTCGCGATTCAGCGGCGGCTGACCTCGCGACTCATACTGCTTATCATGCTGGTGATGACACCGCTGACACTGTGGCTGGCGCTGACCAACCCCATCAGCGACTGCGGATGCTTCGGCGACGCACTGGTGCTCACCAACTGGCAGACATTCTGGAAAAACGTCGCCCTGCTGGCGTGCGCCCTCGTCGTAGTGGGGTGGCCGCGGCAGATGTTCCGCTTTGTGAGCGAGTCGAACCAGTGGATAGTCATCAACTACTCCATCCTGTTCATCCTCGCCATATCGACATGGAGCCTCTACGACCTGCCGCAGTTTGATTTCCGACCCTACCACATCGGCACGAACCTGCGGGAGAACTGGGAGAAGACGATGGACGGTGAAGACCTGCCCTACGCCGACTTCTTCATCGAGTTGGCCGATGGCGGCGATGACATCACCGAGGAGGTGCTGCAGGACACGGGCTATGTCTTCCTGCTGGTGTCGCCTTACCTGGAACAGGCTGACGACTCCCGGCTGGACCTCATCAACGAGCTCTACGAATATAGTCAGGAGCACAGCTACCCGTTCTACTGTCTGACGTCGAGCACGGAGAAGGCGATGGCCCAGTGGCGCGACAGGACCGGTGCCGAGTACCCGTACTGTCTGACCGACGGTACGACGCTGAAGACCATCATCCGCAGCAACCCCGGACTGCTGCTCCTCAAGGACGGCCTCATCATCCGCAAGTGGAGCCACAACAACCTGCCGCAGATAGAAGAGTCGCTGACAGCGCTTCCTCTGGAGCAGCTCCCCGTAGGACAGATGGCCGCCAACAGCATCCCGGGACGCATCGCCAAGCTGCTGCTATGGTTCGTCCTGCCGCTGGTACTGCTCACCATTGCCGACCGCACATGGATGTGGACACGCCTGCTGCGCCGCAAGTCCAGGAAGTCCCATGAGACCAATAAGTCCTATGAGACCCATAAGACCCATGAGACCCATGAGTCCAATGAGTCCAATGAGACCAATAAGACCAATAAGTCCAATAAGTCCCAAGAAAATTAACTCAAACCCAATTAATAACACAAGAAAAATGAGAAAGAAAATTGTTGCAGGAAACTGGAAGATGAACATGAATCTCCAGGATGGTATTGCTCTGGCAAAGGAGCTGAATGAGACTTTGAAGGCTGAGAAGCCCAACTGCGGTGTGGTCATCTGCACACCGTTTATCCACCTTGCTTCTATCGCACAGTTCCTCGACCAGGACATCATTGGCCTGGGTGCTGAGAACTGCGCCGACAAGGAGAAGGGTGCTTTCACCGGTGAGGTCTCTGCCGAGATGGTCAAGAGCACTGGTGCTCAGTATGTCATTCTGGGTCACTCCGAGCGTCGTGAGTACTACAAGGAGACTCCCGAGATTCTGAAGGAGAAGGTGCTGCTGGCACAGAAGAACGACCTGAAGGTGATCTTCTGCATCGGCGAGAGCCTGGAGGAGCGCGAGGCCGGCAAGCAGAACGAGGTTGTGAAGGCCGAGCTCGAGGGCAGCGTGTTCAACCTCTCTGAGGAGGACTTCCGCAAGATCGTCATCGCCTACGAGCCCATCTGGGCTATCGGTACTGGCAAGACCGCTACCGCTGAGCAGGCTGAGGAGATCCACGCTTACATCCGCTCGATCATCGCTGAGAAGTACGGTCAGGCTGTTGCCGACGACACTACCATCCTCTATGGCGGTTCGTGCAAGGCTTCGAACGCTCCCGAGCTGTTCGCCAAGCCCGACATCGACGGTGGTCTGATTGGTGGTGCTTCGCTGAAGGCTGCCGACTTCAAGGGCATCATTGACGCCTTCAAGTAAATAAGGCAAAGAAGGTAAAAAAGTAAAATAATGGAAAGGGCAATACGTATGACAACAAGACTCTATAGAACAGTCAAAAGGGTATGTATGGTTTTACCTTTTTATCTTTTTACTTTTTTACCTTTATCCTTATCTGCGCAAACGTTCACCCAACGGCTGCAGAAGAGAAGTTTGGGTGAAGGTACCGTGACCGTGACGCACAGTCAGGAGATTGACCAGTTAGTCAACGGCACGAAGGACAACAGCACGACGACGGCGACACCGGCGAAGACGCAGACGACGGCAGAAGCCGCCAAGACGGCGACACCGGCGAAGACTCCGACGACGGCAGAAGCCGCCAAGACGGCGACGGCCAAGACGACCAAGCGCGGCGCTGGACGCGACACGGTGTCGCATGTGTCCTATCCCAGCGACACCACGGAACCAGTCGACACCGCCACCCACAAAAAGGTGATGCGTGGCGGTTACAAGGTGAACGGCTACCGTGTACAGGTCTTTGCCGGCGGCAACCAGCGCAAGGACCGCCAGCAGGCCACCCGCGTCGGCAACGAGATCAAGTCGCTCTTCCCCTCCCAACCCGTGTACGTTCATTTCTACTCTCCGCGGTGGATCTGTCGCATGGGCAACTTCCGCACCTATGAGGAGGCCCACCAGGTACTGACCAGCGTCAAGAAGATGGGCTACAACGCCGCCACCATCATTAAGGACAAAATTACTGTATATAATGTATCCAGAGAACGAAATATTCCGTGAAGGTCTCGACCAGTTGGCCGACCACTACAAAGAGATCCTGACGCTGCTGGGTGAGGACACTGAGCGCGAAGGACTGCAGAAGACACCCATGCGCGTGGCGAAAGCCATGCAGGTGCTGACGCGCGGCTACCAGATGGACGCCCACAAGGTGCTCACCGATGCCCTCTTCAAGGAAGACTACTCGCAGATGGTCATCGTGAAGGACATCGACTTCTTCTCGCTCTGCGAACACCATATGCTGCCCATGTACGGCAAGGTACACGTGGCCTACATCCCCAACGGCTATATCACCGGTCTGTCCAAGATAGCCCGTGTTGTCGACATCTACAGCCACCGCCTGCAGGTGCAGGAGCGGCTTACCCTCCAGATCAAGGAGTGCATCGAACAGACACTTCACCCCCTGGGCGTGATGGTCGTCGTCGAAGCCAAGCATATGTGTATGCAGATGCGCGGCGTGGAGAAGCAGAACTCCATCACGACGACAAGCGACTTCAGCGGTGCCTTCAACCAGGCAAAGACACGCCAGGAATTCATGAACCTCATATCACACTAAATCATTCAATCTATGGACCAGAACAGAAAATCTTTCCGCACACACGAGTCCCTATTCCACTCGTTCCTACACTCATGCCTCGGCAAGATCATCATCCTCGCCGGCATTATTGCCGTGCTGCTCCTCATCGCCCACATCACGGTTCCCGGCCGTGAGGAGATGACCGAAGAGACCGAGGACAACATCCGCCAGTGTATCATGGCCAACGACAGTCTCCCCACCGACAAGATCGACGATTTCATCAACAACATCGGCTACACGTTCACGCACGCCGACTCCACCTTCGACGTAGAGATCTGGAGGACATTCAACAAATACAACCGTCTGGAGTACCACGAGCATCCGTTCTACTCCACGATGCACATCCACAACAACTTCCGTCCTGAGGGCACACGCGTGAGTATCGGCATCTTCGGTCTGGTCATCCCGACCGTCAACTACAACGACTTCCTGCTCCGCGTAGGTCCTATCCATAAGGGCTATGACAGGGTACTCATCAAGAATACCTATATTGAGGAAGAGTACTTCGGCGAGAACCCGGGCATCAAGGAGTACCACTATCATGGTGAAAAGTCAGAATAACCATTCAACAAGCAATATGGCAAGATTTAAGAGAATACTACTGAAGCTGTCGGGCGAGAGCCTGATGGGCAGTCAGGGTTACGGCATCGACCCCGAGCGTCTGGGCGACTACGCCCGTCAAATTAAGGAGGTGGCCGAGATGGGCGTACAGATAGGTATCGTCATCGGCGGCGGCAACATCTTCCGCGGACTGAGTGGAAGCCAGAAAGGCTTCGATCGTGTGAAGGGCGACCAGATGGGTATGTGTGCCACCGTCATCAACTCGCTGGCCCTCTCGTCGGCCCTCGGTGCCCTCGGCGTGAAGAACCGCGTGCTGACGGCCATCCGCATGGAGCCTATCGGCGAGTTCTACACGAAGTGGAAGGCCATCGAGGCCATGGAGCGCGGTGAGGTGTGCATCTTCTCAGCCGGCACGGGCTCCCCCTACTTCACCACGGACACGGGCTCTTCGCTGCGCGGCATCGAGATTGAGGCCGACGTTATGTTAAAAGGTACGCGCGTAGACGGTGTCTACACCGCCGACCCCGAGAAGGACCCGACAGCCACGAAGTTCACGGAGATTACCTACAAGGAGGTGCTGGCACGCGGTCTGAAAGTCATGGACCTGACGGCCATCTGTATGTGCCAGGACAACAACCTGCCCATCTATGTGTTCAACATGGACGTGGTGGGAAATCTCAAGAAGGTCATGGACGGCGAAGAGATTGGCACCTTGGTACACAATTAAACCTCTTCAAACTCTACGTATTCGCCTTCGCTGTCGTCGAAGATCTTCTTCTCCTTCGAAGCGGTCTTCTCGGTCGGCTGGCGTTCGTCGATAATCGTCACACCATCGCTGCTCGTCGTTGTACGACGGGCAGTTTCTTTTTTCGGCTCAGCCTTCTTCTCCTTCGCGTCATCCACACCCTTGAAGTAGTCCTCTTTAAACTTCGGTTTCTCATCCTCACGATAGTGCTTGTTCGACACACGACGGAAGTACTCCTCTTCCTTCGCAGCCTTGCGGGCAGCACGCTCGGCAGCCTTATACTCGTTCTTCCTGAAGAGTTTCGACTTTCTGATGCGGTCGTAGAACAGGATGAACAAGACTATGGCAATGAAAAGTAGGGCGAAAAACAGGACTTGGATAGTAGACATAGGATAGTGTGTTTTGGGGGGTTAACTCTTCTTGGTATAGTTATGGATGACAGAGAGGAGGATGTACCACGCGATGATGGCCGCAATGCCTGTGACACCGAGAATCAGGAGCAGCGGAATGCAGGTGAGGATGAACACGTACTTGATCTCGTTGCCACGCCATCCCCATGTCTTGAACTTCAAGGCAAACATCGGGATCTCGCTGACCAGCAGGTAGCAGCTCAGCAGCATCGCCACCAGGACAATCCACAGGGTATAGGGGTACAGCACCATGCTGTCGCCCACGCCGACGATGAGCGAGCTCCAGAACAGGGCATTGGCCGGCGTCGGCAGTCCGATGAACCCCAGTGCCTGTCGCTCATCGAGATTGAACTTCGCCAGGCGCAGGGCCGAGAAGGCGGCCATGATGAAGGCGAGGTACGGTATGAAGTGGAGCGTGATGCCCGTCAGCTGGGCTCCGCCAGTTACCGCCGCCATACTCAAGTAGCTGAAGACGACCGCCGACGGTGCGAAGCCAAAGGTGATGTCGTCGGCCAGCGAGTCGAGCTCCTTGCCGATGGGCGACGAGACGTGCAGCAGCCGCGCCGTCATCCCGTCGAAGAAGTCGAAGACGGCACCGATAATGATGAACAGCAGCGCCAGCTGGAACTCCGCATTGAACGCCCAGAAGGTGGCGATGCAGCCCGAAATCAGATTCAGGCAAGTAATCGTATTGGGAATATGCTTCTTCACACCTCTTAAATATCAATTATCAATTGTCCATTATCAATTAGCCAAACAGGCGTCACGCCAGTTTGGCGATGACCGTCTGGTCGCCGACGGTCGGCTGGCCGATGGTGACGCAGGCTTTGGCCGTCAGGGGCAGGAAGACGTCCACACGCGAGCCGAGCTTGATGAAGCCCAGGTGCTCGTCGATGTAGCACTCCTCGTTCTCCTTGGCATAGGTGACGATACGGCGGGCCATGGCACCGGCAATCTGTCGCACGAGGATGTCTTCGCCGTCAGGGGTGGTTATCATGATGTCGGCGTGCTCGTTCTCCTCGCTGGCCTTCGGCAGCCACGCCTTGTGGTAGTTACCGTTCTGGTGGTGTACGAACTTCACGCGTCCGTCGACGGGGAACCAGTTGGCATGGACGTTCAGCGGACTCATGAAGATCGAGATCATCAGGCGCTTGTCGTGGAAATACTCATTCTCATCGGCTTCCTCGACGACGACAATCTTTCCGTCGGCAGGGGCAACGACGAGCTTCTCCGTGTCGCCATTGAAGTAGCGGATAGGACAGCGGTAGAAGTTCAGCGCCATGAGCCAGGCGGCAACGAGGATGACGATGACCGGTATGCACCACGGTATGAGCGAGCCACAGAGATAGTGCAGCGCGACGATGATGGCCGCTATGCCGATGGCGCTGTAGAGCAGTTCGCTGGTGCCTTCACGGTGAATACGTATTTTTTTGAGTTTCTTGATTCTTTCTCCCATAGGTAGTTTGTAGCAATTGCGATGCAAAGATAATGCTTTTTTATCAATTAACAAACTTTTTGAGCGTTTCTTTTGGCAATTTCAACTTTTCGGCGTAACTTTGACGCTCAATTGCTATCAATAATGGAAGATTTCATACATTTACACGTACATACCTACTATTCTATCCTTGACGGACAGTCGAAGATTTCGAAGCTTGTCGACAAGGCCATCGGCAACGGCATGAAGGGCATGGCCATCACCGATCACGGCGATATGTTCGGCATCAAGGAGTTTTTCGACTACTGCGAGGGAGTCAACAAGAAGCGGAAGAAGGATGGCTTGGAGCCGTTCAAGCCCATCTTCGGCTGTGAGATGTACGTCGCCCGTTACGGTCCCAAGGAACAGAAGAACGGCAAGGAGGACCAGAGCGGCTACCACCTCATTGTGCTGGCTAAGAACTATCAGGGTTACAAGAACCTCATCAAGCTGGTGAGCCGCTCGTGGACCGACGGCTACTATATGCGTCCGCGTACGGACCATGCCGACCTGGAGCGCTACCACGAGGGACTGATCGTCTGTTCGGCGTGCATTGCCGGCGAGGTGCCCAAGAAGATCCTGAACGGCGACATCGAGGGCGCACGCCAGTCGATTGAGTGGCACAAGCGCGTCTTCGGCGACGACTACTACCTGGAGCTGCAGCGCCACGAGGTGAAAGACCCCTCACAGCGTGCCAACCGTGAGACGTTCCCCCTGCAGGAGCAGGCCAACAAGGTGC
>Ga0326511_10002094_pt1 | contig 16378 bp, 22 predicted proteins | sample 0_2496_0518_D_FD_203701 | JGI IMG/M metagenome (GOLD analysis project Ga0326511, IMG submission 203701) | Bovine rumen microbial communities from UC Davis, California, United States - 0_2496_0518 | ecosystem: Host-associated > Mammals > Digestive system > Stomach > Rumen | place: USA...
CCTTTCTCTAGCCGGACGGAAGCCTATACATAACCCCCCTCCCCAAAAAGAGGACAAAAATATGAACAAGGAAGACTATATTCGAAAATACAAAAACATATACAAGTCCATAGACAAGAGCAACAAGAAGAAATCACTTGAACTGATTGATAAGCTTGCTGATGTTCTGGTGATGATGGACGAATGTAAGCAGCACATAGATGAAGAGGGCTGTGTGACTGATATGTCACAGGGTACCTATACAATACAGCGTGAAAACCCTTGGTCCAAAGTATACGATGCAAAGAGCAAGCTGATGATCTCATTGATTGAGAAGCTTGATAAGATGCTCCCTGATCAGAAGACAGAGGGCATTACAAAAGCAGGAGAGAATCTTGCTAAATTTGTAGCCGGCGGTAGACCTGTTGAACTACGTTAAAGAGTATTACAAAGAAATAGCAAGCGGAAAAATAGAAGCTTGCGAAGAGATCAAGGGAATATATAAAAGAATGACAGAGGAAATGGATTGTAAAGACGATTCATTTCCTTTTTGGTTTTCAGAAGAGTCTGGGAAAAGAGTAATAGACTTCATTGAGAAGTTCTGCAAGCACTATCAAGGTGATCATGCAGGTGAATACGTTAGATTGGAATTATTCCAGAAGGCATTTATACAATGTCTCTTTGGCTGGCTTGAAAAGGAAACCAATAGAAGACGCTTCAGAGAATACTTCTTTGAGGTTGCGCGTAAACACGGCAAGTCTTTTCTATCCGGATGTATAGCGGTGTATATGATGGCGGCAGATGGTGAACCTGGTGCAGAAGTGTATTCAGCGGCCACAAAGCTTGATCAGGCAAAGATAATATACAACGCAGCAAAGAACATCATTGACCAGAATGAAGATTTAAGAGCCTTAATTAAATCTACGCGTGAAGGATTGAGCTTCAAAATGACAAGAAGCATCATGAAGCCCCTTCCGAATGAGAGTAAATCCCTTGATGGTCTTAACATTCATTTTGCGGCCTTGGATGAAATCCATGAACAAAAGGACCGTAATATGTATGACGTACTGCGTCAAGGAATGAAAGCAAGAAAACAGCCCCTTATTGGTTGTATTACCACTTCTGGATTCAGAAGAGAGGGCTTATATGATAATTTACATGATTACGCTACGGATGTAGCTCTGGGATCTATTAAGGATGATAGACTCTTCCCGGTTATATATAAGCTGGACTCATTAGATGAATGGCAGAATCCTAAATGCTGGATAAAAGCAAACCCAGGATTAGGGACTATTAAGAGCTATATTCAATTAGCGGATGATGTTGAACGGGCAAGAAATGACGCTTCATATTTACCCACATTATTGGTTAAAGACTTTGACATGAAGCAGAATGAGGTATCTGCATGGATGCCTTTAGAGAATGCCGTTAACAAGACAAAAATTGATATGGATTACCTCCACGGATCTTATGCAATCGGTGGATGTGACTTATCAGCTACAACAGACTTAACATGTGCAACATTGTTAATACAAAAGCCTGATGATTACAACGTCTATGTATTACAAAAATACTTCTTACCACAGGCAAGAATAGACAAGTTAGACAATACACAGAGCAAAGAAGCACCTTATAGACTATGGGCTGAAAAAGGATGGCTTGAAATCAATGAAGGAGCGCAAGTAAGTTACTCCAATGTAACAAAGTGGTTCCTTGAAATGGTTAACAAGCATGATATCCGTCCTCTGTGGATATGTTATGACCGTGCTTTAACAGGTTATTGGGTTCCAGAAATGGAAGGCTACGGCTTCGAAATGGAGAAGACCGCACAGGGTCCGTTTACCTGGTCACAACCTATGAAGTTAATGGGTGCAGCATTCGAAGAACATAGGGTTATATACGATGATAATCCAATGTTAAGATGGTGCCTCTTAAATACAGCAAAAAAATCAACCAATGCAGATGGTATTGAAACCATTCAGCCTGTAAAGATTCAGCAGAACAGGCGAATTGATGGAATGGTATCTCTATTGAATGCTTGGGTTGGATATACAAAACACTATGATGAGTACACAGCATATGTGAGGTAGAAATGAGCATAATAAGCAAGTTATTCAGTGGAGCGCGTAACTTCGTAAGCAAGTTTACGCGTTATCGTGAGTTAGGAACATTTCAGGCGGTGTTTACACCCTTCGGAAGTGATATGTATAAGAGTTATCTTATCAGATCATGTATCAGACCAATAGCAGAACATACAAGTAAAGCAAATGCGGTCTGCAAGGATAAAGAGTTAACAAAGCTCTTAAATGTCCGCCCAAACATGTATATGAACGGTAAGGACTTCTTATACAAGACAAGAACTCTTCTGGAACTGAAAAACACGGTTTTTATCTATTTAGAGCGCAACGAATTAGACAGAGTTATAGGACTTTATCCTGTACCTTATAGCTGGTTTGAAGCCTTAGAAGCCAATAATGGCTTATTTATCAGATTTCACTTTGATGGTGTAGCAGATACCTATGTTATACCGTGGGATGATTTAGCAGTCTTAAGGAAAGACTATTGCACCGGAGATATAGCCGGAGAAGACAACAGCCCTATTCTTACAGTGTTAGATGTTATAAACACAACTAACCAGGGTGTTTCTAATGCAATCAAGGCCACGGCTAATCTCAGAGGTATCTTGAAGAATACAAAGGCAATGCTTAACCCTGAAGATGTTAAGAAGTCTAAAGAGCAATTTGTTGCTGATTACATGAATCTTAACAATGAAGGCGGTATAGCGGCCTTAGATGCAAACCAGGAGTTCACACCTATAACATTATCACCCACAGTAGTATCTTGGGAGACTAGGAAAGAACTCCGGGAGGATGTTTACAGGTATTTTGGTGTATCAGACGCAATAGTGCGCAGTGATTACACAGAGCAGCAGCTTAATGCTTTCTATGAAGCAAAGATTGAGCCTTTCCTTGTAGCTTTAAGTATTGAGCTGACATGGAAATGCTTCTCAGAAAGATCTCGCTCATATGGTAGCGAAGTAATATATGAATCCAACAGAATGCAATATGCAAGCAATCAGACAAAGCTTGCAATGGTTGCAATGGTTGACCGTGGAGCAATGACACCAAATGAGTGGAGATTCTTGTTTAACATGGCTCCTGTTGAGGGTGGAGATACACCTATAAGAAGGTTAGATACAGCAGAAGTAACTGATGAACAGATTACAAATGTGGAGGAAGAAGAAAATGATTCGGAATGATAGAGAATATAGAACATTCTCTTTAGATACACAGGAAGAGAATGATTACAAAGTAAGAGGATACGCTTCAACATTCGAACCGTATGTTCTATACAGCTATGATGGAATTGACTATTCAGAAAGAATAGATCCTCATGCTTTTGATAAAGCAGATATGAGTGATGTGATATTCCTTTACAACCATGAGGGAATGGTCTATGCAAGACAGAAGAATGGAACTCTTACTGTTGATGTAGACGGTCACGGCCTGCTTATTGAAGCTGACTTGTCAAGCACATCCCAGAGCAAAGAAGTATATGAGGCAATCAGAAGCGGTCTGGTTGATCAGATGTCTTTTGCTTTTACTGTAGAGGATGATGAATACGACAAGACAACACACACACGAATTATACACCGAATTGGGAAGGTGTATGATGTTTCCGCTGTTAGTATCCCAGCTAACCCCGGAACAGATATAGCAACTGTATCAGCACGAAACTACTTCAACGGAGTGATTGAAGCAGAACAGGCGGAGAGACTTGAACGTGAGAAACAGTTACAGGTAGCAAAGGCAAAGTTCAATTTTTTGGAGGTTAACAATGGAAATTGAGAAGATGAATCTTACAGAGGTTATTGAGAGACTTGCTGCTCTTGATGAAGAAGTAAGAGATATGACAGAGGTTGCTGATGTAGAAAAAGCAACTGAAGAGAAGAAAGCACTGCTTGAAAGAAAGGCAGAGCTTGAAGCACTTGAAGAGAGAAAAGCTACGGCAGCAGCACTCTCTACAGGAGAAATCGAAGGAACAAAGAAAGAAGTTGGAGGAATTACAAAGATGGAAGAGAAGAGATTCGCAGTGGACTCTGTAGAGTACAGAGACGCATATCTTAAGAAACTTATGGGCAAGAACCTTTCTGTTGAGGAAAGAACAGCACTTACAGACGCAGCTGACCTCATTCCTACAGAAACACTTAATCAGATCTATGGCAAGTTAGCAGAGAATCCCCTTATTGCTGAGATTGATGCACTTCACATCCCCGGATACGTTAGCGTACCTGTAGCAACTACAGTAGATGATGCTAATTGGGTAGCAATGGGAACAGCTGCAACAGATTCAGCAGATGTAGTTGATTCTGTATCACTTACAGCTAAGAAGCTTATCAAGACTGTTGAGATCACAGCTGATATCCAGGCAATGAGCATTCCCACATTCCAGACATGGCTTGTTAACAAGTTAGTTGAGAAGATGGAGACAGCTATCTGTGCTGCAATCCTTAACGGTGCCGGCACAACAGAAGCAACAGGTATCACATCTGTTGTAACAGCTTCTTCAGCAATTTCATCTCCTACACTTGCAAAGCTTGCTAAGTTCATGGCAGAGGTTGGAACAGCTTACCACACTGATGCAGTTTGGGTAATGTCAGCAGCAACATTCTTTAACAAGATCGTTCCTATTGCAAACGATAGCAACGGTGTTCTTGTTATGAATGGCATTGATTACCAGCTCCTTGGTCACAAGGTAGTTCTTGACGGCCACGCACTTGCAAAGGTAGGTTCTGAGCAGTCAGCTACAGAGCATATCTTCTTCGGCTCATTCAAGAAGGGCTATGTATTCAACTACGGCGAAGACATCACAATCAAGGCTGATGATTCAGTAGGCTTCAGAGCGGGATCTACAGTATACAGAGCAATGGCTCTCTGTGATGGAAATGTAGTTGATGCTGATGCTTTTGCATTCGCAGCAATATCATAAGATGGAGGTATGGTGAATGTTAGAGAAAGTAAAGCTTGCTCTACAGATCACTACTACTGAATTTGATTCTGACATAGAAGACAATATAGCAGCAGCCAGGGCGGAACTTATCCGCGCTGGTGTGCTTGCTGAAAAAGCAAACAGTGATACAGATTCACTTATCACCAAAGCTATAAAAACCTTCTGTCAGAGGGAATACTATGAAGATGATCTGTCAGACAGATTTGATGAAAGTTGGAAGTATCAGGTAGAAAACTTGCGTAAGTCGGTTGGATACGGATACGAGGTTACGGCATGAGAACAGATACGATCACATTAGTCACTCAGTATAAGAGTGGTAAGCAGGTTCTTGAAAATACTCAGGACATATTCGGACAGAGAAAATCATTAAAGCGTAATGAATTTTATGCTGCTTATGGTGTGGGCTTAAGACCTACATATATATTCGAGATTAATCCGGCTGAATTTAAGCTTGCGGATATAACTGTTGATGGAAAGACTTACCACGCGACACATATACGCTTCAACGGTGACTTATATGAGATTATCCGTACTTATGAAGTAGACAGATTTAACATGGAGATAACCGTCAAATGAGTGGATTAAAAATGACTACAAACGGTGATGAAGTGCTTGCAGATCTTACTGAGTATGTGGGCCAAATACAGGATAAGCTTGATGATGATACTATCAAGGAATGCCTAAGAGAAATAGGTAAAACTATTAAGGGTTATGTCCGTCAGTATGCACCGAAGAGGTCAAAAAAGAATCAGACGCACATTATAGACGATATCAAATCCAGTGTTAAAAAGAGTAAAGCTACAGGAAACTATTTCGTTACTGTATCAGGCGGACCTGGTTCCGGTTATAGATGGAATTGGGTTAACGGCGGCCATGTTGCCGCAAACGGTAGATTTGTTGAAGGTAATCACTTCGTTGATAAAGCTGAAAAGGCTTGTGAACCTGAAGTGATGACCATAGTAGATAAATACATAGAAAGGGCATTAAAGTGAGCGATTTACAGACATTTATTGAGGATTGTTTGAACATTCCTTATATACCGGAGAATCAGGCCATAATGGATGGCTCCTTTATGATTACCCCTTATATGGTTGAGAGTCTGAAAGGTGATGGAAAAGTGCAAAACGTCACAGTTTTGTCTTCTGTGGAGTTATTCTATGAAGATAAAAGTGATGCGGTTGAAAATGGTATATTATTGAGTTCTTTACTCAATGAAGAAAACAATTATGTAGCAGATGATCCCGATTTTACTTTTGAAAATGAAGCACAGATATGGCGCACCACGGTAAGGGTGCAGGAGGTAATTAACAATGACTAATACAAGTAAGCAGGCTTATAAGATTAACATCAAGCGACCTGTATACTGTGAAGTTCTGACCGATACAACAAACGGCACTACTTACGGTGACGTTAAATCACTCGGAGAAGCACAGCAGGTTCAGTTAACAGCCACAACTTCAACAGGCCAGCTTTATGGTGATGGTGCTATTGTTGATAGTTCTGCTAAGTTAGCAGGTATTACAGTAGTGCTTTCAACTACAAAGATAGCTGTAGAAGCTCTGGCAGATATCTACAACTACACTGTTACAAATGGTGTGGTACAGATTGAAGCAGGTGTTCAGGCTAAGTACATTGCTCTTGGATATGAAGTTGAACAGACTTCTGGTGATTCAGAGTATATATGGCTCCTTAAGGGTAGACCGCAGCCTCTTAATGCTGATATAAGTCAGTCAGAAGCAAACATCAATTACTCAACCGATCAGATGACAGTTGACTTCGTAAGAAGAGTATCTGATTCAATGATTGAGTATTTTGCAGATGCAGCAAACGCTGATTTCACAGCTGAGCAGGCAGCAGCATGGTTCACCAATGGACCCAGCGCACCGGTAACACCTACACCGCCTACTCCGTAAACAATAATATAACAATCAAGAAGGGGTGAGCTTAAAGCTTGCCCCTACTTTTTTAGTAAGGGGACACGCTATGAAGACAATACAAGTTAAACCTGTTCCTGAGATTGCTATCAAGTTAAAGGATAAGACATATAAATGTACCTTTAATATGCTTGCTATGGCAAATATGCAGGAAGCATTCGGAACACTTGAAAAAGAAGAAGGACTTGAATCCATATCACCGGCACATATGTGCGCATTCGTACTATATGCAGGAATTAAGGCCAATAATGATGATTTTACAATGGACGAAGCCAAAGCTTTGGCCATGGTAATAGGCCCCGGCTCTTATGGTGAAATAATAGGAATGTTCAATGAGGCCGTGATGGATTCTATTGATGATAAAACGGAAAAAGAGCTAAAAAAAACTTTGGCCCAGAAGGTTGCGCAAATAATGAAATAGATCTTCATATAGATGAAGCCTATTACTTGTGTGTAACAAAGTTAAACATGAGTGATTCAGACTTCTGGGCAAGTAGTTACAGACGCATTATATATATGGTGGATTCGTATAACAAAGAAATGTCACAGAATACACCGGAATTACCACAAACCAAAGAGATTCACAGTATGAAAGAAATCAGAGGGTGGTTATGAGCAAATCATCATACAAAAAAGTAATAGCACTCGGATTAGATTATTCAGAATTTCAGGGAGGTATTAAGGAATGTACCTCTGAAATGAAGAAACTTGATGCTGAATATAAAGATGTAAGTTCAAGCATGGCAAAGAGTGCTTCTAAATCAGATCAGTTAGCAGAAAAGAATGAATATCTTACCAAAAAGATACAGCTACAGACCAAAAAGGTTGAGTTAGCAAAAGAAAAATATGATCAGTTGGTAGAAAGTCAGGCTAGTACATCTGCTATCAATAAAGCGGCAGCAGCATATCATAATGAACAGGCTCAACTTAATCAGTTGAATAATGAAATGTCAGATACCATAGTGGCTCAGAGTGGTTTACAACAGAGTTGCATGGCTTTAGCTGCAGTATTTGGCATTATAGCGGCAGCAGCAAGAGAGTGTATAACATCTGTAGCAGATTATGCTGATGAAATCGGAACACTTTCAGCACAGACAGGTGTTGCAGTTGAGACTCTTCAGGGCTGGGATTATGCTTCAGAGTTAATTGACGTATCACTTGATACAATGACTTCTGCATTCCAGAAGCTTGAAAAGAGTATGGCTTCTAATCCGCAGGCTTTCAGAGAATTGGGAGTTGCTGTAACGGATTCAAGCGGTCAGATGCGTAATGCTGAAGATGTGTTTATGGACACAATAGACGCATTAGGCAGAATTGATAATGCAACCGAACAGGACCAAATGGCTATGGAGATCTTCGGTAAAAGTGCAGTTGAGTTAACCGGAATGATTGATGCTGGATCTGAAGGATTGAAAGCTTATTCACAAGAGGCTCAAGCATTAGGTCATGTGTTAACAGATGAACAGGTGCAGGCATGTTCACAGGCTTCTGATGCAATTTATAGAATGAATGAATCCTTTGAAGCTGCAAAGAATCAGATAGGTGCAAGCCTTGCTCCTATAATCATAGCTGTATGTGATGCTATTGCAAAAATACCCACTCCGGTAATGACAGCTGTTATAGCAATCGCTTCATTGGCAGCAGTCATAGTTACATTAACAATGGCTATATCATCAGTTAAAGCTATATTTGTAGCATTTTCAGCGGTTATAGCGGCCACAACGTCAGCAATGTTGCCTCAGTTGGCAATAATCGCTGCAATAATCGCCGCTATAGCACTTTTAGCAGTGGCAATTAAAGAAATAATTGAGCTTTACAAGGAATGGAAAAAAGAACAGGAAGAAGTGGCTAAAATGAAGACTCCGGAAGTTCATTCTTCTGGTGGAAGCAGTTACCACGGAGGCGGTGGCCACTACAGAGCAAAGGGTGGAACTGTTCAAGTAGGTGAAGATACAACATGGGTAGGTGAAAACGGACCTGAGTTAGTATCATTACCTGCAGGCTCAAGAGTATATACAAACAATGAGAGTAAGCAGATGGTAGGCGGCACAACATATAACATCAATATGAACTGTGATTTAAGCAGAATGAAGACAGTAAATGATGTAATTAATGCAGTGCAGGGGTTACAAGTATCTGCTGGATGTATGTGAGGTGAAAAATGGCTGATTGGTTTACAGTTGATTTGGTGTTTGATCATGCTAGTGAATATTATTATTATAACAGCTATTCACCAACATCACAGAGAACTATAACATCAGGCGATGTAAGATATGGATACTTAACACAAAATAAAAATGAGGGCAGGTATTTATCATATTTGTACTATAGAATGTGTGAGGAAGATATATTTGCGTATAAAATACCTGCAATGATGCTTAGTAATATATCTGTAAGCGGATATTATACGCATGACAGTGGCCGACAATACTCAACATCTGATCCGGTAACTTATGCAACTGTAACCGCTTACGGCAATATATACAAAGATTCCTTTCAATCGAGTGCCACTTACATGCAGAACAATGCTGTTTTCTTACATGATTACAGTGATGAAAATGTAGCAAGATCAAGAGAAAGACAGGATCAAGGATATAATATACCTTATATTCAAATTACATTAAATCCAGCACATTATGGCAGCAATTGGTATTATGGAGTGATTCATAATATTGAGAATAGTATATTGCATGTTACTTGCTATCCATTACCTTTTAATATTCAGAGTGTGTATCCTATAGATGTTAACTGTAGGAATGATAGAATAATAAATACAACTTGGAATTATACAAATCCTAGAACATATTATTATTATCCAGCTGAAGCAACTATTACAGTAACTCAGGGTCAAACAGTAAAAACCTTTACAACTACTGAGAGTGATATTACTTGCCCTATACCTGCAAATGAATTAACACCAGGGGAAGCAATATACAAAGTAACACTTACTTCAAACTATGGTTATTCTTTTGATGGCCCAGAACAGACCTTTACAGTAATAGGCCAAACTTCTGCGCCTGAGATTACAAACATAACTCAGGATAGTTTTCCAACTATCACATGGAGTTGTGCTGATCAGGCCGCATGGGAGTTACTTATAAAAGATAACAACTCAGTTGTATACCATTCAGAAATGAAAGCAGGAACCGAACAAAGCTTTACTTTACCGGTTATGCTTGAAGATGGCTCTTATTCAGTTGAAATGAGAGCATTGAATATATATGGCTATTATACAGATTGGGGTAGTTATGGTTTTGCATTATCACCTGAGAAACCAACTGTAGCCACAAACCTTATAGTATCAACTAACGCAAATTATACAGTTACTATTGACTGTACGGCCCCGGAGGATGCAGGTACCTTATACGTTGTAAGACGTAGGACACCAAATGACAAAGCTGAAATCATAGGTGAATACAATAATGGATTCACTGATTACTATGTTCCTGTAAATACTACATATGAATATGCAGTAAGAAACTATGTAACAGGATACGCAGATACAGACTTTATAGATGCAACAATCAAATGTCCCGGAGTTGTAATCAGAGACGGTGAAGACTTATCAAGATTCATTCCATTATGGAAGAATGATAATGAAGAATTTGACGTAATCGCCAATGACAGCAGATCTGATACGCTGGTGCAGTGTTTAGGAAGAAAATACCCTGTAAATGAAATAGGGGAGTGGTTAACATCCACACGAACCTTTACAGCTCATGTATCAAGTTCAGACATGCTTAAGCTGAATGATATCAATCTCAATAGCAAGTGTGTATATTTACAGAACAAAGATGAATGTATTCCTTGCAAAATGGAGATTAATGATGCAGGAGAGTATAACGGCGGTGGCCGTATCATCAACTTCACCTTAACCAGAATAGATGAGGAAATGGCATGAATATAGACTTTGAAGGCTACACAAGGGCGCAGATAACAACTGCGCTCTTTTCTTCTGCCCGGAAAGTCAGATATGAATATAGCGTTGAGAATGCACTTGGCGCAGTCTTAGGACTGTTAGAGATTCAAAACGGCTCTATAACATATGATTCAAAGGCGGATGTAATGCGGACATTCAACGGATACGTTAAAAAGTCCGACTTAATGAATATTGATTGCATAGATTACCGAATAACACCATGGTTATGTCTTCAGATGCCGGACGGTAAAGAAGCAAAGTGGCCATTAGGTAAGTTTTTGGTGGTTCCTTATGTTGAAGGCAATTCAAATATAAATATGATCCGTATAACCGGATATGACTTCGGTAAGATTGCATACGATGAAAAAACAACATCAAGGTTTTATGTACCTGCAGGAGCAGTATATACGGCTTATATAGCTCAGTTACTTGATGAATATGACAACCTTGATATAGATGCTTCAACAGCAACTAAAGCTTTTGCCCAGGAATGGGATATAGGAGAGGTTGATTTGCATCTGGCTAATACACTGTTAGCGGCAATCAATTACACTCCACTTCATTTTGATGAAAACGGAGTAGGGCAGGCTTCAGAATATGTAACACCTACAGACAGATTGCTTGATTTCTCATATATAGCAAATCAAACATCAATCATCACTGATGGAATATCGATTGAATCCGATAAGTTCAACATTCCAAACAAGTGGGTAAGATACACGGAGAATGTAGATGCTGCTTACTTAATATCAACCTATGTCAATGATAGTGAAGCAAGTCCTTATTCAACAGTTAATAGAGGACGTACCATTGTTGATATACAGAATGTAGAAGACATAGCAGATCAGAATACTCTGGACGCTTACACCATTAAGGTGGCAAATGAAGCAATGCAGGTCACAGACACCTTAACATTCTCTACATTGAACATGCCCGGACACGGCTATCAAGAATGCCTCTGGGTAGAAATACCAGAATACAGCATAGCAGATAAATATGTTGAAGTAGGCTGGGATATGAATCTTACACAAGGCGGTCTAATGACCCATAGATGTGAAAAGGCGGTATCACTTGTATGAATAGCAATGATTTACTTAAGACTATCACAAATGCACAACCAAAACCGGAGGCAACTACAAAGCTTGCAAAGGTTACATCAATAAGCGGCGGCACATATGTGCAGTTCTATGGAGAGGATACACCTTCCCAGATGAACTATAAAAAGATTGCTTCAGTTGGAACCCTTGCGGTAAACAATACGGTCATTCTTACCAAAATAAACGGATCATACATTATAACAGGGAGGGTGTCATAAATGGAACAGGTTATATATACCGTCAAATTGGACTTGACGGATAACGGATGCTTCAATTCAGGATGGCGAATCAAACAGGGCGATAATGCTAACAGTGTTCTGAAGGTTAAAGTAGAGAATAACGGAGTTGTATACTTCAATCCACTTAACCTTCCTGAAATAGTATTCCATAGACCAGACGGAAGCACTGTTGTTTCTGTAATGTCTGCAGGTCAGGACGATTTCTACACCTATACTATTGTCGGTAATGAATTAGCAGTTGCCGGTAATGTAATAATGGACGTGAAATTTACTGATTCTGGAAGAACATCAACAGCTTCATGCACATTTTTATGTGTACCGGATACAATCAGCGGAGATCCTTCCGGAGCAAGTACATATTATAACCCTATATCAGAGCTTATTGAACAGGGTGAACAGATTATTGAAGAGACAGATGATAACAGACTGATATCTGAAGGATATGCCAGAGGTACCCAGGACGGTGAAGAAGTTGGTCCGGGATCTCCATATTATCACAACAATGCAAAATACTATATGGAGCAAAGTTCAGAGGTATCTAATATCACTTGGGATAGGGTCCAGAATAAGCCTTTTATATCTGTAGGGAACAACCTTACAGTAGATCAGAACGGTGCTCTTAATGCTTCCCCTGGATTAACTAACTTATATGAGCTTTATGATGTAAACATAAACGGCCCTGCAAATGGGCAGGTATTAGCATATAACGCTGCTACTCAGAAATGGATAAATTCAAGTAGCGGTGGAGGCGGTGGATTACTTCCACATCTTATTGTAACCACAACCACAGGTTCAACAGTAACAGCCACAAAAGGACTAACAGTAGTCACATTAACTGAAACATCAACAGGTCAGTTTGAAGCTGATATACCTGAGTTCGGATCATGGGACATTGAAGCAAGTTTAAGCGGTTCAACGGCTACATATACATTAACAGTTGATACGGTCAAGATCTATACAGTAAGCCTGGGATATTTTAATGCAACTATTACAGTTACATTCCCGGCAAATTCAACTTGTTCATGTGGTAAAACAGGAGAAACCCCTCAGACCGCAAGTGTATCTCCACATACCTTCACTGTTCATTCAGTAGGTATCTATACAATTACTGCAACAGATGGAACTCATACAAAGAGTGATACAGTAACCATTACCACAGATGGCCAGAGTGAAAGCATAACACTTACCTATGTGCCGGACGGATCTACTGTAACCCCTACAGATGATATCCAGATATGGCTTAATTGTGCCGGTATTTATGATAAGACTTCTTATACAGCTTTATCAGACATACTCAATGATTCAACCACATTATCAGCCTTAATCGCAGATAACAATGCGGTTGATTATATGGTGAGGTCAACTACGTGGGCTAGTGGTGTATGTGCTGATTCAACCGCAATGACCTATATCGGACTCAATAACTACTGTGCAAACACGTTATTGGCGGATAGTGATTGGAATACTGCTATTCAGAATAGTGCATACTTTGAGAGCGTAGACAATGCAAAGGCTCCGGCAATGACATCAAACAATACTCCGAGTGGTGTATGTTTTGGTAGTTCGGTAAACACAGGTAACGACTATTATTTTGCATTTAATGGAAGTGATTCTTCTGCATGGATTCCTACAAGTGGTGCAACTAATAACCGAATTGGGTACAAATTCCCTAGTGCTATCAAGTGTAAATTAGTCACATTTTCCGTAATGCCTTCGGGTAACGATAGTACAGGTTCAGATTTGACCGCAAAGATACAAGGACGAACATCAGATAGTGATGAGTGGCACGATTTAACAACATTTACCTTATATAAGGCTACAACAAGGCACGATTATAAATTGGTGATTGATGATAATAGCAACTATTCGCAATTCTGCTTATTCTCGGCAGACCCACTTTTCAGAAGTTCAAGTCCTGTTACCATCAAGCAGATATCACTATTGCAGTTCCATGGTCGTATAGATGTGTAACAGAGCCTCATAGGGCATAAATACATATAGTATTCCATAATTGGTGCATAAAGCCGATTATGTGAGGACAAGAAAAACTAATCAATCCAAGTTTTACGCAACGGCATTGCAAAATGTTAGTTGTGGTTTTCAGGCTTGAAGATAACGAGGTGAATTATGATTAAAGAATTTGCAATACCGATTGAGTACATAACAAAGTATACAAGCAATGAAACCACAGATGAAAATATCCGTGAGTTCGTTAAAGGTATGGTCAAGGATTGGCTTAATGAAGATGAAGATTGTTATGACCATTATACAGACCTTGAGAACATTGCAATCGAGGTCAGGAAATATAGAGAAAGTCGAGGTAATTAAATGGCAGATTACAACACGAGGCTTACGAACGTTGAGAATACGTTAAATGCTCTTATTAAGTCGTTGAACTTGAAGCAGATGTATTCAGAAGCGGATACAAACGGTATCAGGCAGAGTGTAAGTAATGTTACACCTTATACCGAATCAAAGACCGCTTATATCGGTGACACAATAATAACATTTAATTGTTCTATTAACGGTAACTTATCCGTCTATGTTATCGACAATGACGGTAACGTGCCGACACATTCTATTAAGAGGTCGGCTGATTTTATTCAGATAGTTTTTGATGAGCCATTAGAAAGTGTGGCTAACGTAACTATATCAATCAATTAAGGGAGGGCTAACAATGAGCTTTTATGTTTTTACAATCGAGCAGATCAGAGGCGAATCAGAGGGTACATATTCTGAATATGCCGGAACAAAGAAATTTAGTGACGAACAGGCAGCGGAAGTATACTTCTATCAGAGATGTGCAGAGGTGTCAAATGCCTTGAAGACAACACACACCTATATGGATATTAAGATTGTTAACTCACTTGGTGGTATTACCAAGAAAGACACAATCGGAGCCTATATTCAGAGTAATTAGGGTCATTAATGCGTTGAGCATATGACATAAATCTCCTCTGCATTGTGGCTGGATCGCTATCCCCTTACAATATTTCCCCTATAATATCCCATTACAAACAGCGGTCTAGCCACTTTACAAAGGAAAACAAAATAACAGAAAAGGGAGAAGTTTCTCATAATGGAAGTAGTCGAAACAATAGCCAAAGTAGTAACTTTGGTGTTATCTTGCGGTGCATTAATTGCGGGAGTGGTTAAATTGGTATCTAAATATAAGAAGATTGAGGGATACGGCAAACAGATAGAATCCCTAGAAAAGACAGTTGAAGACTTGCGAACAAGTACATTAGCACAGTTCCAGACATTTGCAGCAGAACAGACTATTCAGACGCACGTATTGAATGCGGTTTTAGACGGTCTACAGCAATTAGGGTGCAATCATACTGTACCCAAAGCAAAAGCTGATTTAGAGAACTACTTAACAGAACAAGCTCACAAGGTGGATAAATTATGATAGCAATCGTATTGATTTTAGGGTTATCGGTGTTAGTGCTGATAGCTCTTTTTATGTTGGGAATATTTGCATTCTCAATAGCGGGAGATTATCAACGTGGCAAAGATAAGCAAAACAAAAAAGTTGGCAAAACTAACTAAATTCTTGTTAGGTAGTATTGCAATAATTTTGATCTATAGCATTCTGGAATTTATCTATTCTATTAGAACCGGAATGACACATGACACATTAACAACGTGCATTTTTGCATTCTTTGGTACAGAGTTGGCTTCATGTACGCTTGTTAAGATATTCAACATTATTAAGGAAAAGGGAGAGAATAATGACAATGACAGTAACATTAGTGGTTTTTAGTGCTTTATTTGTTGGGTGTAGTTTGGCTGCTAGTCTGTTAACAGAAGCGGTTAAGAAGTGGTACGAAAACGCGAAGAAAGATTATTCTGCTAACACAATCGCTCTTGTGCTTGCCGTGGTTGTCGGCGGATTCGGTACGGCTATCGCTTACACATTATTGGACATACCTTGGACAGTTAACAATATTATCTGTTTAGGTCTGATGATAGTTGCTATCTGGGTCGGTGCAATGGTTGGATATGACAAAGTTGTTCAGATGTTAAAACAGTTAGCGGAGTTGAGGGAGAAAGAGAAAAATGGCGATAACAAAAGAGCAGATTCTTAATAGAGCTATATCCGAGGTCGGTGTAACTGAATATCCGCCCAACTCGAATAAAGTCAAGTACAATACTTGGTATTATGGGAAAGAGGTCTCTGGTGCGTCTTATCCATGG
>Ga0326511_10002096_pt1 | contig 16374 bp, 19 predicted proteins | sample 0_2496_0518_D_FD_203701 | JGI IMG/M metagenome (GOLD analysis project Ga0326511, IMG submission 203701) | Bovine rumen microbial communities from UC Davis, California, United States - 0_2496_0518 | ecosystem: Host-associated > Mammals > Digestive system > Stomach > Rumen | place: USA...
TACATCCCGAGCTACGATGTAGAAATGAAATACGTAATGGGCGAGACATTGAATGATGAGCGTGTGGTAGATGGACTCATGGAAGAGATAGAAAGGGGTGATTACAATGGATAAAGTGTGGGTAGTGCGTAAGGGTAAGCACTTCAACGGTTTACTGAAAGCGGTTTACTGTGGTATGGATTATATGGACTGTGAGGACTGGATAAAGGAACACATAAAGCCCGGAGATCATATGTACATCGAGCAGTGCGAAAGATTGAACCGGAAAGACCAGAACGACATTCTGAAATATGCAAAGACAATAAAGTGGGAGGGATGATATGGATTATATGAGTGATATGGAGCGTCATCGTGACTACGTTAACAAATTAGGAGAAATCATACATAAAGTTTTTGGCAACGTAGAGATTGACATTATACCCGGATACGATGAGGATCTCTTTGAGAATGAAAACCAACAAGCATTTTTAGACGCAGGACATTTTTACGGATTATAAGGAGGGCAATTATGACGGTTGTAATGATGTTAAGGGCGATAGTGGATGCTCTGAATGGAATAAGGGAAGAACTGAAGAGAATGAACGACATGAGGGAAATAGACCTCACAGCAACACAGAGAGCAATGTTGGATCAGATAAGGAGGTAAGGTTATGGTTATCAAGTCAGAATACTACGTGGTGAAGAACAAGAGAACAAAAGAGGAAAAGCGTTTCCGCACTTTCAACGGACTCAGGGAGTGGTGGAGATGTCTCAGCATAGATGAATCCCTGGAGTGGAGCGGATGGGACTTCGTCACAGAATACAGGGATAGAGATGGTGGGGATTGGTGCTTTACCAGTTGAATATATAAGCGAAGGGTGATATAATGATAACAAAGCTCCTCACACGGCAGAGGGGTTTTGTTATCTAAGATATGAGAGGTAATGAACATGAGTAAACGACCAACAAACGATTGGATACAGCCGTCAAACCAGAAGTCGCCAAAGGAGATCAGGAGAGAACAAGCAAAGAAGTTTAGCAGAAAAGCAAAGCCCAAACACGTAGAAACACCAATGTTACGTGCAGATGAGTGGAATAAAAAATTTGAATTCGCCAGCAAGAAACTTCCAGCAGGAAATTCAGAAATAGCAAATCAGTTGCATCCTATGTTGCAGCATTTGTCTGGTAAGACTGACATTAACGCAAATGAGAATAATGCTTACTTCACAATTGATGGACAATATAACGGTGATGTGAACACATTATTTCAACATGTGCATTTCAAAAAGATTCCTGATACGGACAGCAAGGTTAACAAATATTTAAGCAACATTGTTAGAGATAAGGGAACTCACCTGACACCTCAAGCATATAAGACTTTTTCAGATAACTGGCATCACAGTTCTTATATGGGGTTAAAGAAATCTTTGCCAGAATTAAGACCGAATAGAAAAATGGATCTCTCGAGTTATGAAATTCTCGAACAGGTTATGAATCGTAGCTCAACATGGCAGATTGCTAAGAAGAATCAGCCTAACAGCGATCAGACATTAGACAGATGGTTGGATCTTTATGAAGTTATGAACAAGGCTCAGTCCACAGATACCGGCATTTTTGATTGGGCAATACAACAGATAGAGAATGGGAAGAGAAGTATTGAATGGATAACTAATGTTGTAGATTATAAGCTAAGGTTGAAGCTTAAAGAATAATAGGAGGGTGTTGTTATGTATGGTTGTAATTGGGATGATCTCTATGATATAACTTTCAATTTTCAAAATGGACTGCATCAGTCTCGGGTTTGTCAAACTCTGATTGCTTTCGACATAGAGACGAGCAACGGATGGAGACAGTCCGACGGCTCAGTCCTCGGGTTTAACCACTTAAGATACAAGAACGATGAGAAATACCGCAAGGCTATCGATGAGGGAGAGCCTGTCTCTTGTCTCTATGTGTGGCAGGTTGCCATCGAGGATGGTCAGGACATCAAAGTGTTCATGGGCAGGGACTGGGAAGACTTTGAAGGCTTCATGCATAAGCTCACGCTTGAGATAAGAAGACAATCAATATATGGGCAATCCTCAGTCGACAGATATGCTGAAGCATACTACGCACAGAAGACAAAGAACAACGTTAGCATGCGAGTGTATGTACACAATCTGGGCTTCGAGTTCCAGCATCTCCGCAACGTATACGAGGACAAGTTTGCATCAAAGGGTAGGGGAAGAAAAAAGAGGGGTGGCAATGTCTTCGCAAGACAGTCACGTAAGCCTATGAAAGCTTCCTTTAATCTCAACAAAGTAAAGTGCGAGTTCAGGGACAGTCTTGTGCTTGTCCAGAAGTCTCTCTCTGCATGGTGCAAAGATGAGAAGCTCCCGGTCCAGAAGCTCGAAGAGCCTAAGGATTATTATCTTGAAATGAGAACACCTCTCACAGAGCTCACCGATGAAGAGATACACTACTCAGAGAACGACGTAGTGTCCATGATATGGGGTCTCAAGAAGTACAGGGATAAATATACCACTATCAACAATATCCCCCTCACACAGACCGGAGAGGTACGCAGAACGTGCCGTGAGAAGGTTGCCAAAACCAATAAAGCGTGGGCTAAGCTTTGTCACGATATTACAGTATCATACACACCCGAAGAGTTTAAGAGACTTGTGTGGCTTTTCCAAGGTGGCTGGACGCATGCCAATAAAATGTATGTTGGAGATAAGCTCACAGACATTAAATGCTTTGACTTCGCATCGTCGTACCCTGCTGTCATGTGCACCAGAACTATGCCCCTGGGTCAGTTCGTAGAGTGTGACCCCTCAGAGTTTCCCGATCTGGAAGCCCAGGATGTCAACACAGCTAAATTTAGATGGTATATGAAAATAGAGCTTGATGGTGTCTGCTCTAAGCTTGATAACTCCTATTGGTCACTCAGTAAGGTTGCGTTTGATGAAGATCACCCTATATCAGGACAGGTTGTGGACAACGGCAGAATATACTGCTGTAGTCACATGGTGGCATATATGACTGACCTCGACTGGGACACATTCAAGCAGTGTTACGATTTCAAAGATTACAAGGTAGTCTCCATATATAAGAGCCTCGCTGGGTATCTTCCCAAGGAGATGGTGGAAACTATACTGGACTACTTCCAATATAAGACCAGCCTAAAGGGGATGGATGGAAGCGAGAGCCTATACACTGAATCAAAACAGTTCATCAATAGTGTTTACGGAGTTTTTGTAACCAAAATAATAACTGCTATTATATCATTCGATGCAAACGGATGGGAAAGTAACGAGCCTGACGATAAGACGTTCATGGAAATGTTGCATGAGACTAAGGAAGAGGATAGCTTCACTGTCTATCAGGCAGGCGTATGGGTAACAGCATGGGCAAGACATAATCTCTTTGATTTCATAATCGCACTGGATGAGAGGATAGCATATTGTGATACAGATTCTATCAAAGGACTCTTCACTGACGAAGATATCAAGTTCGTAGAAGATTATAACAAGAAGATAGAAGACCTTGAGAATCAGGTGGCTCAGATCCTCGGCATAGACCCTGCAAAGTACACAGCAACTACAAGTAACGGCAAAGTTAAGAGATTGGGTGTCATGGAGCGGGAATCCGACGCCGAATTTTTTAAGACCCTCGGCTCAAAGCGCTATGTATATCAGTCAGACGGTGAGATACACTGCACTATAGCAGGTCTACCAAAACGTGCTGGAAAAGCTAAGATTAAATCCGTAGACGATTTCAAGGATGGTCTTATCTGGGACACACAGGAGAGCGAGAAGCTTATCGCCAAGTACAACGACAACCAGAACCCTTGTATCTGGATTGACAGAGACGGCAACGCTTACGAGAGTGAAGCTAAGTATGGAATATGTCTACAGCCGACAACCTTTGACCTCTCCATAAGCAACGAGTTCAGCCACTTCCTCAACCTTCTCAAAGGTGGGATGCTTGACCGGAACGATGAATTCTACACAGATATGCCGGGATGGTTTTTCAAATAAAAAGAAGTGACCCCGAGGTGGTGAGCCTCGGGGCTTTGATGTGCAAAGGAGTGTTATATATGGTTATGAACGGAGTGTTGTGTTGTTATAATTATAATAGCATAGTAAGATTACAATGTCAAGCAAAAATTTCCATTAACATCCTTTGAATTTCTCCGGTTGCAACTCTGATATTTCCTTTATAGAAATTATCTCTTAAGCTCTTCAGATAAGGTGTTGCCTTTATCATGGGTATATTCAGGTCTCCCTCTGTTTTTATGTTATACACATAGTCACAGTGCTTGTCTACATCGTTGGAAATATAGATATAACTGGATCCATAGTACTCATGGACACCATATCTCTTATTCCCATATATGATAGTACAGATATAGATAGCACGACCCCACCCATCAGGTTTACATACCAGACTGTTATTATCTGCTATCCAGACGTTGCTTGTATATGCTTCATCTGTCTGTCCAAATGCCCTATTTGCAGCACTGTTCATATGTTTGTCAGCCAGTCCTTCAACGGTCACATTCTCGTATACCACAACGTCAGTCTTAAGCTTCCGGGTGTTTGTCTGGATCTTCCCGTTGAGATGTAACATTGTGAAATAAGGATTTCCCAAGCTGATACAGTTGGCTGTCATGATTATCGGCAGGTCTTCGATTTTACCGTTGACCGTGTCGTAAATTGTCTTCATCAGTCGGGTTTCATCGGGGAGATATCTCCCGTCAAGAGGCATAAACTCATCCATGTAGAAGTACCTCACATTAGATGATTGGAATATACCACGGTACTGTTTAACACCCGTAGCGTTTTTAAGGGGCACTACGTAGCCGATTATATCCGACTGTTTCTCATCACCTTTGCCCTCCGTGGCGTAGATGTAAGAGAACACATTCTCCTGTTTCCTCTCACTTATGGAAACATCAGGATACTCATCGCTGAGGAAGTTACTGAAGATACCTTCGGCAATATGTCCCAGCTCCTTCACGTTGCGAACGAAGATCATAAACCGCTCTCCGTGTTCAACGTAGCGGGTATAAAGATATTTAGCAGAGCTGTATGTTTTTCCAGCTCCTCTCTCCTTGTCCTCTGACACTGCTATTACGAAGCATATGTGTTCGGCTTTAGCAGTCTCTATCATATGTGCAATATCAAAATAACCTTTATATGTTTTACTCATTTCAGTCACCTCATGTTCCTACAGGCTTATAGAACCTTATTCCTGAATTGAACATCTGGGCAATTGCATCCGCCACAGGTATTGGAACATTTTTCACAATACAGTTTGTTGTTTTTACAAACGTTGTACTGTCTTGTGTCCATTGCGGTATCTCGCTGGCAGTAGTACTACCATTCATATAGTTAATAACTCTCGGTATACCAATGTCTCCTGACGCTAGTCCGTACCTGTCAAAATATTTATCATACTTCTCCAGTATGTCGGGGTTGAGTGACACTCTAAGCATAAGAATATCACAGAACGCCATATCCAAGAAGTTTGAAAAACCAGCACCATTGCTACGCAGATATTTATTCTGTGCATATGCAGGGCGTGTGAATTCAAAGTTTTTGTCTATTGCAGTGTCTTTTTTACCAAGAGCAACATCATAAGCTTCTTGACTCTGATCCCAACGATTACCAAGAATTTGCTTATTAACATCAATAGTTGCCCCTGCAAACACAAAATCAGCACCTTTACTAACTAATGGTGTAAGATTCTGCGTTGCAATAGACTCGACCGCACCTTTTCCAATTAGACCAGCAACTTCTGCATATTGTTTATAGATTCCGATCTGTTCAAGTTCTTGTTGATAAGCGAAGTCCAAAGTGTTATTAGCTATAAACCCATTGGCAATAGCTGCTCTCTGACTCTCCCATCCAGATATTACATATGGAAGAGTTGGGAATTGACCGAACACAATACTCTCAAGAACATTTGCATTGGTTGTGAGTGCGTGTGGGGATATTCCGTCTACTTTATAATTAATAGGAGCTGCTGTTAAAGTGGGAGCATCCACAGCATCAAAAGTTATCGCTATTTTACAGGTATCTGTAGCGTCTTCCTGAATGTCGTGAAAATCCTCTATCTTTAGTTCTTTAATATCTCCATTGGGAGCTACAAGCCTGTAGTACGTGAAAGGATATAAATCAAGCTTCTTGTTTCGGACCTGCTGTCCTATAGCACTATCCATTCCGATATAGAAAGGCGATTCATATCTAGCACCACTGAACAACGCCATGCCAGCTGTGAGAGGGTATATACCTATGATGCTTTCGGTGAGACCGTTAGTTGTAAACCAGTCAAGGAACTTTCCCATTAAAGCAGGGGCTTCTGTGGTTTCCGAAGTAGGATTCAATCCACCATCTATAAACACATAAGTTATTGGAGGTATGATACGGCTACCACCTAAAGGATATATTGTGTTTCCACCTAGCGACCACACTTGTTGATCGAACACAAATCTTGAGCCTGCAAGAGGGCGAGCCGAACCTGCAGGATGTGTGTCCAAGTAATATGAATACAGAGAGGGAGACATCACAGTGAAACTTGTATCTCCTCCCCATGAAAATACGTCCCCTATAAGATCATAAAGTTTCTGTGAAGGTGTATTAGGTGCTGTTTGACCAGTATCTTTAGAAGCCAGATCCATATCGCAAAACGTGATAAGAACACCTAGTGTATTATCAACGCCCAACTCTTCACACAATCTCTCTCCAACGAAAACACCGTCGCCGTTATCGCCTATAGAATAATAAGGCTTCTCTGTGTCTCCGTTAATAGGAAGATTTTCAGCTGTACGATGCTCCAGAACTGAAGGATCATACGGATTTTTCAAATAGTCAGCCTGACTTAAATGCTGTCTTTCAATAGTCATTTCGTCATATTCAGCGTCAAATCTCCAACTTTCAAATTTATCAAGAGCCCATTTAACAACTATTGTTTCATTATTAATATAATCACAGTCGAGAATAAACCCGAAAAAAGTTTTATTGCCCCAGCTTGGATTGACAAAAGACAAATAATTGCACGTAAACATTATAGCAGGAGATACCACATTTGCATCAATATACAACGAACCCTCTTTTCCTTTTCTTACCATAGTTGTGCTCGTGTATTGTGTAGCTATTTTAGACTGATAATAAGTGTTTCTTTCACTCTCAGTCTGAAATGCTATGTGCTGTTCGCCCGGAATTACGTTAACTCCAGAATAAAATGTTACACTACTATCCGGTACTATTCTCATTTCAATTTCTCCTTTTCAACTTGATATCTCCATTGTATCATACATTGTCAATATCTTCAACATTATTACCATGCTTGGCTATATTCTCATTCTTTGCCTTCCAGAAGTAAAACCCGAAAGCAGTAGAAGCAAGCCCGAATATGCCACCTATCAGAAACTCTAACGGGGTGGTATCTCCGAGCTTGAATACAGCAACAACCGTAACAACGGTGATTACAACCACCATCGTTACGGCAAATATCAAAAGCTTCTTACTTGTCTCCTGTTTCTTTAGGATTCTTTTTGGGCAATTTACATACTTCCTCATAAAGCACCGCACAAGTCCCGTTACCACCAAGCCCGACATACGGTCGGAAAACATACTCTACATTTTCCAGTTCCTCAGGCTCTATGTAACCTCTTTCTATATAAAACGTCAACCTCTGATATAACACATCGTGTCCCAAGCCGAGGAGCATTTTCCTTTCAGCGGTGCACTTATCGTTCTTGAGTTTAACCCACTCAATTAGAAACGTCCAAACACCACTCCCCAGCAGGGTCACGATTATAGGTAAGGCGAAAGATTGAAGAACATCCATTGTTGAGAGCGTATTCATTTCCAACCTCTCAATCTCTCATTTACAGCTCGCTGGACCACGGCATAATCAAAGCCAGCTGTATGGAGTCTGTTCTTCCTGTCCTGCCCATTACCCCATTTTCCCTGTATTACCTCATCAACGAGTTTGTCGATAGGTGTGCTCTCAGCTCTTGCCTCAGCAACCTGAACAGTAACGCCGTCGTACTTCGTCAGGTCGTACTTACGAATTGTCGACATCAAGGTGTTCACATATGTTGAACTTGTGGCATAGCCGTCAGCTTTAAGGTTCTGACAATACTCCAAAGGTTGCATAGATGTCTTCAGGTTTGCATACCTTTTAGTGGATATGAAATCGAAGTACCCTTCGATACCTGCTTCGACTGACGGATATGTGCGGAAGTTGTCTTTTATAGTTGTGAGCGTTCCTACGGAATACTCTTCTTTGGTCTTCATATTGACAGACCCGCCGTGCCATTTGCTTCCACATTTGAGCCCGAAGAAGTTGTTATATTTTGCCAGCTTTGACTGTCCCCAGTTGCTCTCAATTATCGCCTGTGCGATAATAGGACTGAAAATATGATAGCCCCTGTTCTTTCCTACTTTTACAACCAAAGGAGCTATGGTTGGTATGAATTCACTTTTGGTCATTGTCATTCTCCTTGAGAATCTCTCTCAACTCATCGATGGCTTTCTCGAAATCCTCACGCTTAGCGGAATGGTAAGCCAGGATAAGCTCGTGCTGGTGATCCATGATTTTCTTAAACAGTGCCATTTGTTTCTTTGTTATTTTACTCATAATAGCTCCTTTCGTCAAATGCTTAAATCTATGTCTTCTATTTGATTTTTCTGTCCGAATTGATTGTGTCCCCATGCATTATTAGCCAGACCAAGGAAATCTGCATTCAGATATGTGGTAGAAGGAACAACAGGTACTCTCCAGCTGTAATCATCAGCATTTGAACTGATAAGCATTAAACAGCCTGTCTTGCGAGTCGAACTGTCTATAAGTCCCATATCGATTAACTTATTGGCAAGGATATGTAGTACATCATCGTTACACTCAAGTTTTTTTATTGTCCAGTTATATGTAACACTCCCCTGAACATCGGCTACATTGTATGAAACCGGAGTAATGGGAAGATGGTACGGATGGCTACTAACACTGGTTGGAAAGTTTTTGAATCTGAATATCTTTTTACCTCCGGGACCGGTGTTACTCGACGGGACAAAGAATCCGTAACAAGTGTATCCAAAATCCTTACCAGCAACGTTCGCCCAACGTAATCCGTTAGCACATCTGTCAAATAATGTATTAGTGAAATTATTTAGTTCATAGTCTATCAACAATGCACCATATCCATAATTATTTGCAGTGGCTCTGAACCAAGTTATAGATTTGTCCTGTAAACTGAAATTGTAGGGAGCGGCTTCCGGTTCGATGGAAAACGTTCTTAACGCATTTCGGGAAGATATGCTACCGTTATATTGTCTAAGCTGATAATTACCATATGCTACAGCCTCAACAGAAAAAGGCTCTGGCGGAGTTGGTGCAGGAGATGTTGCAATTTTCTTCTTTTTCCTCGGGATATATATTAACGGACGTTTATTGTAAATAGCCATAACAATATGCTCCTTTATCATAAATAAGGGTAATGCCAGTAAACCAAGCTGGATAGCAAGACGTATGTACAGCACTGTATCTCAAGTGTCCTACCTGTACATCACGGATACTGTACATCACCCTTGTTATGATTATAATTTAACTTTGCTGATCTGTCAACTGCTCTTCCAGTTCTTCAATTCTCTCCTGCAGTTGCTCTATCACCTTCCACATGTAGTACTGTCTCTGACCGTAGGTGAGACATTCCGAAAATGATGTTGGAATTATGAGACGAGGTGGGAAGGGTGGTATTGTGTATCTTGAGTCTCTCATGTTGTTACCTCCTTAATAGAAAAGACCTACATATGAGCCAGCAGGTATTGTAGCACCATAATACATTTTAAATCTGATAGCGATTCTCGTTTCATTAGGCGTTATAAAATATGTTTTTATACGGACCGGACATATTACAACATTGTTTGTAGTTTGCTCTGTCAATACTAAAGTGCCTGTTATAGACGGACCATCCCATACACGTGCAACACTTTTTGTGACCAAATCCCAACCATCTCCAATAAGATTTTCTACAGCGGCTGAGGACGCTATATAATCGTAACTACCCAACAGTGAGTAGTCAGAACTTGGTGCTGGAATCGTTACACCATCAGCGAGAAGTGTAAATTTTAACTCAACATTCGTGTAAAATCCTCTATAGCCTTTAGTTTGTGGTGACTGTGAGTATGCACCCTCAAATAAATTAAGAGTCAATTTCATAATGTTGTTCTTCAGAGTGTATGCTCCACTGGGTACATCCCAAGAAGTGCCACTACTCGACGATTCATCTATCTGAACATTGCCTAGTCCATTTAATCCGCCACCCCACTTTGTATCGTAATTAGATACACTATTCTTTACTAATGTTTGTCCAGCTGTTCCACCTGCCGGGACATCTTTATCTGAATCGTGCAAAACATCGTATGTATATGTGTAATTCCACGTCACATAATTATAGTTACTTCCGGGCGTTGCTGTTATATTGACAGTTATAGATCCCTCTGCAGGAACATCATCCCACCAGTCAATGTGCAACAATCCTAAGTCAGAATTGTAAGACAAAGACATGTTGTTACTGTCTGAAGCAAATGTACAATCGTCAGACAGATTAACCTCAACATTTACCGAGTATCCCTGCAACGATACCACCTGATCACTCGAGTTATTAGCCGTGAGAGAAAATCCAACTCCCGAGTTATCAACACAATCTATATAGATGTCAGGAAACAGTGTCGAACAATAGCTATGTATTCCCTGTCTCTGAAGTTTGACAATGCCACCTTTAAGGTCAGCTCTCACCTGTGGATATAGATTGTTAGTTGAATCCCAATAACCACTGTCGCCCGAAGGTACGAGAACGTGGTCTGTACCATCATCCGTAGAAGTATCAAAAGCAGGCACACCGTTAACAGCATATATTGATTGCTGTGAATAAGTGTTCACATTATCGGTTATTCCATAATACTGGCTCGATTCGCTGTCAGGTGTGAGTGTGAATTTTATCACCTGCGATGTTGATGCTGGTATAGTAATATTAACATATACTCGCATATAGTTAAAGAATGTACCAGATATAGAATGTACATATTCAGGATAAATATCTGCACCGACCGTGTCACTAGTTGTTGTGAACGTGTCATTACCCGATGCCCTTACATACCATTCCATATCAAATGGCTCACTGGTTTCATTAGTGTTGTTTATTGACAACGTAATCTCGTTGTTCCCTGAGTCTTCAATGGAGATATTAAATCCAGACAACGCCTTGTCATTAACGATATTATATCTATCAACAATATGTGTCTGATTTCCAACAGTTTCGACTATAGGATAAATATCCTTCTTAGGGCTCCATCGTGTTGCATAGTCAGCATCGCTATCCTTTATGAGAATTTCATCTGTCGTTCCACCAGCAGGCACGCCAACACCGGGATCGCCTTGAGGACCCTGAATTCCCTGCGGACCTTGAGGACCGGGAGCACCATCCTGTCCATCCTGTCCCGGAACACCCTGAGGACCCTGAATTCCCTGCGGACCTTGAGGACCATCCTGTCCCGGAACACCCTGAGGACCCTGAATTCCCTGAGGACCTTGAGCTCCATCAATGATTGTGACATCCTGAAGTGATGAAACCATTCCATCGGCAGGATTGTACATCTTGAACTTAATTGTGTGAGTATTAGGTGTAACACTTAGATCGCGTATGGTCTCTCCAACATAAGTAGACACACCAGCATAAGCATAAACAGTATCTGTGGTGTCGTCGTCATATGTTATTGTCAAAACTGAACGCTTAGGCATCTGTTTCTGAAATGTTTGCGAGACTGAGGATTCATCGGGATTTATACGTGTTCCCTTGGTCTCAACAGTCGCTGTTTCAACGTTAGTCACTTCAATAGACTTTATACCAAGTCCGGGATCACCCTTAGCACCATCCTGTCCCGGAATTCCCTGAGTACCCTGCGGACCTTGAGGACCAGCAAGAACGTTGAAAGACTGATGTGTGCCATCGGTGTAATAGATAACAACAACGGTCTTATCAGTTTCAACTGTGCTCTCTATCCTGTCAATCCCTTTGACACCATCCACTGAAGCAGAAATAGTGACAGTACCATCACCATTATCCGTGATAGTGATGTTCTCACCTTCTATAAGTTCATTCTGTTTGTGGAGATATAACCAGATAAGTTGTTCGGCATACGAGAGAGCTTCTGAGAAGCTCTCCGGTATTACCAACTCACCAAACATATTATCAGCTCTATCGTATAATTCACTCATAGCCTTGCCCCTTTCAGAACTTCGATTATTTTGTTATAGGTTTCCGTAGAAATGCCTTCAGGTATATGATACATCATTCACCTCAAAATATCAACATGAAAAGGTCATCAAATATCTCCCAGACTTTGTTCAGGAGAGGCATTGACCTGTAAAGCATCTCCATATTGATGTTGTAGTCTGTTTGATTGCTACTATCAGAATGTGTGCCTGAAGATGTTTCACTGTTTGACGTTGTCTGTGAGAGGTCATCTGACGTTGTACCCGACTTCGTAAGCGTGTTACCGTTTGAAGCGGTCTTTGTCGTTGAGCTCTCTATTTCTCTAACGTCGTGAGCATCTACATCTGTAACATCTGTGCGGGCATCAGTTGCACCTGCACCATTCTTACCATAGGTAACAACTTCCTTGGAGCCGTAGGTTGTCGTGTCTTTCCTTTCAGCCTGTACTCCGTCGTGAGTCTTACCATAGATAAGGTCTTCAGTTCCACCGTAGGTTGTTTCATCTGTGCGGGCATCTGGGTGTCCGTCAAGATCTGAGCCATAGGTGAGGGACTGCTTTCCACCATATTCTGTAGAGTCTTCCCTGTTGTCAAAGCTAAGCTCTGAGGATCTGTCTGTTGTAACCTTCTCGTTTGAAGTCTCTGCGTTGAGCGTTGTCTGACCGGTCTCCTGAGCTGTAGACATATAATTGTAAGTGTTGTTGAGTTCGAAAGAAGAACCAACGTTATTACCGTTTATGCTGAACTCACTCTGTGTCCCGTGAGGTGTCTGAGCAATGCTACCATCATAATTGACAGAGCGGAGATTCTGCAGACTTCCCTGTGGTGTGTCAGACTGAACAGTTGCAGAGTTGACCCTATTATCAGACCCTGAGGAGCTCCATGTTTCATCTCCACCAGAATCAGACGTTGTTTCTGTACCTGACTTCGTAAAGGTGTCAGTTCCACCTCTCTTGGTAAGCTCTGAACCTTTCTTAGCAAGAACATCCGTACCACCCTTCTGGCGGGACTCTGCACCCTCTTTCTTAAGAGTATCTGTTCCGTCGTGAGCGTGTACTTCTGAACCGGCTTTTGTAAGGGTCGTGCTGTCATCTCCGGTGTAGGTATCTGTAGACTCTGTACCAACGGTCTCACTAATAGTCTCCGTGCCAGTGTCAGTAGAAGCTACTGTAACATCATGGTCAGCCGTAAGGGATCCAGTGCCAGTCTTAGAATCTGAAGTCGTACCAGAGTTCGAAGCGTTTTTGACATTGTAGTCTGCAAAAATCTCTTTGTCGAGATTTGTGAATATTTTGTTTATATAGCTACCACTATTATAGATCTTTTCGTTGAGAGCAATTTTCCAAAGCGGGAGAGTTTCATATCCCAGCTCTTCATTCATGAAATGGAGAGCAAAGCCTGTTATAAACCTCTGGACATATTCATCATCTATGGCGTTACTCGGCATGCTGTCAAAAAGACAACGGGAAGCTATTGAGTAAACATCATTGACGTTTTCCAAAGACTCTGCAGGACGTTTATTAAACTGGAGAATTTCTCTTATTGACTGTGTGTAATTAGCCATTGTTGCTCTCCTTTCCAGCTGTATTATCTCTTGAACCTTTTGCACCATCTACTCCAAGCTCATCAAGAGTTTGAATTGCCATATCTCCGGGGTATGGGTTGAGCTCCGGGTTATCCGACGAAAGATTAACCGAGAGATCAAAACCAAATTTCTTATTCATGCGATTGCAAAATTCAACCCTATTCAGCAAACGTGAATTTAAGGAGATAAGGTCTTCCTGTCTGTCAATGGTTATCTCATCGTTGAGCAAACGCTCCTTCTTTGTAGTCTCTGCGGTTATTCCCAACATAGATAACGCTTCAGCCCAAACAACTTTAAGATTTTCCAGAAGTTCAGTACCTTTGAAATCTACCCGTGTATCTATTGTCTTAATTGACTCCGGGTCAAAGGTATTCTTAACCTCAATAACCGGCTGAAAACCAAATATCCTATTAAACAAATTCTTTATAGATAACGACTGATTTCTATTGCTGAGAATGAGATATGGTGTTATCTGTTGCTGAAGATTTGACCTGTATGTGCAGTGAACTTCCCAGAGAAGTCGTGCATAAAGGTCAATTTTCGGCATGAGGCTTGCCCACGTCATATTATCGAAAAGGAACTGCCACTCGTCAACTTCAATAAGTCCTGTGCGCCCATTGGCGGGAACAAGGCGGATATCTGTAGGATAACCGTAAACATCAAGAGTACCCTTATAGATATAATCCAGTCCGAGCCAAATATCAGTTCCAGTAACTTTACCCATAGCGGCCTTACCGTTAAACAGCAAGGATTTCTCAAAGTAAAGACGATCGCACGTTTCGGGAAGACCATGCCACTCAAACTGAGCTAACGCAAGATTAATAAGTCTCTCGCGATAGTACATATATATTTCACTATTTCTTATGACAAGGTTTTTCTCTTCTCTTCTCATATCGTAACTCCTTATATTACAAACGGGACGCTATATTATAACGCCCCGCCCGTTTCTATCACAATGCTTGCAGTCTCACGCTTCCTCAAAGTAAACGCTGTTGGCGAAAGGATTGTAGCTGAGCACCTTCCAAGTGTGCAGGAACGTATTTGTGTTGAGATGCTTCTGATCGAACACTGAGCTCATCTGATAAAGCTTGTCGAATATCATGAAGAAGTCTCTGTCGATAGTTGCACCAACAATTCCCTGAAGAGCTTCAACCTGCTCATCTGTGAAAGGAGTATAGCCGGGGATAAGTCCTGCGGCCGCAGTCTCACGCATAATGACATTGAGTCTCGCCTGCTCTGCATCTGTAAGAGCGAAAGAGTTAATCATCTCCTGCTGACCAATGAACTGCTTATAAGAAAGATTGTAAGCAGAAGCCAGAGCGTTGACATCGAGAACTGCGTTGCTCTTCGCTGTAAGGAAGAAGACCTGCTCATCTATAGGAGAATGAGTTGCAACACCTGCGATGTTGTAATCAACGTTCATGAAACGCATATCATTCGAAACAGCTTTCATCTCGGTGATGATTGCATCTGCGTTTGCGGCCGACAGTGTAGGAACAGATTTCCTTGCGTTGGCGTTCTCAAGATAAGCCTTTGCGAGAACGTACTTCATAAGGATGTACTCATCCCACTCTGCTGAATCAGTAAGCCTCTGGACGATTCTGGAAACAAGATCATATACACCAGACTCGGACGTGAAAGCAAGAGACAGCTCTGCGTCATTCGTGGTGATCTCGTAAACCAGTTTGCTGTTAACGGGATGGAAAGTTGCCTGATTGTCCGGATTGTTTGTCTTATAGACATCACCAGGATTTGCAGGATTCTGTACCCAACCTTCAGGAAGGACAAGACCAACCCAAACGTTCTCTACCACCTCACCGGGTCCAAGCATACCTTTCTTGAACTGCTTGAGGCTGTTCGTATAAGCACGAACAAGGCACATTACCTGTGCGATACGATTGACGAGGGACTGCATGAAGGAGTTCCTTGCGTCACCAGAACCAGTCACATAGAGCCCGTAAGCCTGTGCACTGTCTGCATCCTCAACAAGAGGTGTATTTGCCCTGAACTCTCCGCCGATCTGATTACGGATAGTATTCAGGATTGTGTAGCTATCTGCTGATAACTGAGTATTCTGCGGTTTGTACATTTGTTTATTCCTCCTCTTCTTTTACTTCTTCAAACAGACCTTCGTACTTAAGGTCTTCACCGTCGTAGTTCTCATCTTCCTTGGGATCTTCAGGAACCTCCGGTATAGACTCGTCGATATTCTCTGCCTTCTCACCAAAGAATGCTTTCTTGAATCTGTCGTTCCAACTTGCGTTCAATGCATCGATCTCTGACCGGTCAACCTCTACGGGCTTGTCCAGTGCTGCAACCTGCTCGATGATATCTGCACTGTCTTCACGACCTTCGATCAAACTTTCAAGAATTGGCTTTAATTCGTCGATGTTTATCATGGTCGTTAAGCTCCTTTCGTATTATTAATAACCATCTCTTTATATTCTACCATCATCCCCGCACCATGTCAACAACAACCGAAACAAAATCGCCCCGACTTCTTGCACGGCTCCGGTCATCGTGACAAGAGTATCCGGTCTCCG
>Ga0326511_10002097_pt1 | contig 16372 bp, 19 predicted proteins | sample 0_2496_0518_D_FD_203701 | JGI IMG/M metagenome (GOLD analysis project Ga0326511, IMG submission 203701) | Bovine rumen microbial communities from UC Davis, California, United States - 0_2496_0518 | ecosystem: Host-associated > Mammals > Digestive system > Stomach > Rumen | place: USA...
AGAATGAAGGAATGGCTATAAAAAAGAGTATAAAGGAAACCGCTCATAAATGAATTCTGGGACAGTTTTTGTAATAACCATGTTACCCTATACCTTTTCGATAAAAATGTCACAGAACGCAATTATGAGCGATTATGGATAGTTTTATATCTGTGACCGGTCGTTTCAACCATAAAATAACCAGAAAAACTTGTTTCAAACCGTCATAACGGAAAATACTTGCTAATTTTTAGTAGGATAGTTCGAAAAAAGCGACTTTTGTTTTTTAGAAACTATAAATATATTGTAACGCGGAGGTAATTGGCCGCAATACAAAAATATCATTCTTTATACCTTTTCCTTGCGCAAGGTCTGGTATGAAGAATATCAGAAAAGGAAAAGGTATAAAGATGAATATCGATTATTTGATAGAACAATACAGTTTACACAAGGACGACAAGATCGTATATTCTGAAAAAATCAAATCGGAAGATACGGCTTGTCTTTTTTTACACAAGGAATATTTTGACAAGGACTATAACGAAGCATGGGTCATAAAGACCCTGGGACGCAAGTGGAAGTCGAATATAGCCAATTTGATGAGCTTTATCGACATATACAAGTATATCACGTACAATCCGGAAAACCATGACGGCTATGTAAACCCGATAGCTATATCACAGACATCCGAGCTTTTGACTGACTTGTTCGGAAATCATCAGAATGTAAGTAATGTAATAAAGTTAGCCAAGAAGGTCGAATTGTTGAAGGTCGTCGATGATAATTATCAATTCAATGCTTATTATGAAGAAATGAATTGTAGTAAAAGGTATATTTTGAATAAAGATATACAAGATATTATAATAAATATTTCTAATAATAATAAAATAATCTATAAGAAATATAAAATATCTAATATTATATACAATAGTGCAAACATTCGCGATCTTACAGAAAATTCGGAACTTTTCGACAAGGTAAGGATTTATTCGGACGTAAGGATAGCCAACCCGTACGGCGACGACCGCAGGGAAGATTTCGAAACCAGGATAAACATATTGCTCGAACAGAAATACCCTCAACTGGTAGTCCTGAAGGAAGAAGCCAACTGGATAAACGAACAGCCTTTCTACCTGGAACATCCTGAACTGCAGGTCAGGGTAAAACCACACTTCAAGTATTCCAGGGGTGGGCTTATTTCCAAAATCGGCTTACGCGCGACCAACAGGATCGTTTCGATGAAGGAACACGAAAACGGCAAGGATTCCGGAAAAATATGGAGAAAGGATTATCTGAAAAAGATTTTCGGAAAAGACTACCAGTCGTTCGACATAAAGGCGTCAATTTACCAGCTGACACACGCCTTGAATACTAACGTATGGCTCGACAACAAGGTCGACATGTACGCCGAAATTTACGGCGACAAGTTCGAAACCAAGGAACTGCGCGACAAGTTCAAGTCCTTGTGCATGCCGCTATATTTCGACAAGTCCGACAGGAAAGCCGTACATCATCTGAGCGAAAAAACCGGACTGGACAAGGAAGCTATATACCAGACCGTCGTCCGGCTCAGGACGAACATGTTGAACGCCTTGGGTGGCAGGACATATGATTCTGAGATTTTCTTACACGAGTCCGTAATCTATAACCACGTAACCATGGAATTGATAAAGTTCGGATGGGATATAGTTCAGGTCTATGACGGTTTTTACGGCAAGAACAAGGAACCGTCGAGGTCGTTAGAGAAGGATATTTCTATGATAATTGATAGTTATATTTATCAATATATTACTAAATATATTTCTATAATATAACCTATAAGAAATATAAAATATCTAATATAATATACAATAGTGCAAACATTCGCGAAAAATCAGAATTTATAAAGAAAGGAATAAAAATGACCGACAGAAAAGAATACATGAAAGAATATCATAAAGCCTATTATGAAAAACATAAAGAAGAGATGAAAGTAGCTATGAAAACATATTATAGTGAACACAAAGCAGAACTCAATGTGGTCAAGAGAGCATATTATCAAGAGCATAAAAAAGAACGTAATATAGCTATGAAAAAATATCTTGCTTCAGATGTAAATTCTTTAGGTCAGACCAAAGCTAGTATTCGGGCGAAATCAAATTATTATTTACGAAAGAACGGTCAAAAAATTGACAATTTTGAAATTCATCGTGTCTGCTCATATAACGAACCGTATAAATTCATCTATTGTAGTAAAGAAATACACAGGCTTATACATGCGTATCTAAGAGAAAACAATATAGATGCCGATACCGAACATTATGAGCACATAAAACATTTATTGGACGATACGGTCGTGCTATACGGAATCGACTGATTTGAAATTATAAAAACAGCAAAAATGCAGCAAATTGTTTGTAAAAAATAATTTACATTTATTTTTGTAAGGCCAAAAACACTCAGCCTTACATTATTCACGACACGGAAATCCCATCGAACGGTGGGGTTTTTTCTTTTTTGTCATAAAAAGTCGGATTTTGGCGACTTTTCGTTTTCCCGAACCATAAATATAATATAAGGGCAAGGAGAAAAATACCATGGCAATACCGACATACGTAAAGCTGATGACCAGCCAGCGCGACAACGGATACCGTAACAGGGACAATTTCAGGAAATCAGAGGAATGGAAGAATTTCAGACAGTACAAGTACGACGAACAGAACGGACTTGATTACGTTACTTACGAACCGCTAAGGGAAAACTGGAATTGCCATCATCTGTGTCTGGATCACAGTCGCTATACCGATATATCGGATCCGCGAAATTTCGTAGCCTTGAACAAGGAAACGCACAACCGTATACATGCCTTGTTCATACAGGACTGGAAAAATATGGAATTGGACGACCGCGTAAGGAAAGTACTCGGAATGATGGAAGAACTGAACCGTGACAATATAGAACCGTTACTGTTTTCGTGCCATATAGAATACGGTTTCGACCATACCGACAAGATGGTTACTACCGTCATGGCCAGGGAACTGAATCTGGCGACCGACAGTTACGGTATGATATACTGGAACCCTAATACCAGGAACCAGCCGGATCCCGACCAGCCGATAGATTCTTTGGAATGGCTGAAATATCAGTCGGCCAAGAACAGGTGGAACAGGATGCAGATGATGAACGGTATGCAGCTGCGTCATCTTTGCCTATACAGCAGCATGAAGAATATAATAAGGCCCGAAGTAAAGGCGAAATGGAACGTCTATAAATATAAAGAGACGAAACGGCATCTTGAGCAGGAACTGAAGAATACGACAGTACTGATCAGGAAAATGTGGGAAATCATAAATAAATAACAAGGAGAAACAGTTATGGAAAAGGAAATAGGAAGACCGGTCAGGGAAGACCTGAGGGAAATCAAGGAAATTCTGAAGAACATGTCGGTACTGGTATGCGATATCATACACGGACAGCTGAACGAAATCGACCGTCAGATTAGCATCAAGACACGTATTCTGAAGACCAACAAGGAATTGTCGAGCGAGGAAACCGCCAAACTGGAAAGGGATCTGAAAAAGCTGCATGACCGCTATATAGAATTGTTTTTGGCGATGGCCGGACTGCTGCCGCCGGATAATGAGGAAAACGAATACACCGAAGAGGAAATATGAAACAATACGTAATACTTACAAAGAAAAACGCTAAGACATCGACTATACGTCTGAAACCGGAAAATCACGACGGAAGCAAGTACGAACACAGTTTCGAATTCGAACTGCCGGACGAAGTAGAATTTCCGGAAAAGACCAGGACTAAGAAACCGATAAATACGTTCAACGACGTAAAGGAACTTTTTGAGGAAATTCTGGGAATAAATAAATAAAACAATAAGGGATAAAAATATGCTTATAACAACATGTATTATTACGGGTTTTCTGTTTCTTTTGATATTCATCTTTACAGGTCCGAGTCATGATAACAAAAAAGAAAAAGAAGAAAAGAAGGAAAAGAACGACTTGTTGTCGGATTCTAACAAGGCGAGAGAAATGACGGACGAATGTGTAAAAGATACTAATACTTTCGAAACAAATTATTTACGTGAATATATTTCAAGGTTATTATTGGAAAACGTAAAAATGGGTAATTATGATGTATTCGTCGACGAGAAACGTGTATTTCATCGTAAGACAAATCATGTGGCGTCTGTTCGTGTTCAAAAAGAGCTGAATGACGCCGGTTATGAAACTACATATGACCACGAAAAGGGTATTATGCATATCTATTGGGGCAGGATTCCGAAGAATTCTTCTGCAGAAGTCGAATTCAAGTTTACGACGTCAGGAATGAAGAAAAATCCGGAAGAACCGAAGGAAGATGTAGAAGAAACAAAGGACTGAGAACCGTGAGAAATAGGAAACAGTCAAAGACTAACAAGAAAACGACCGATAACAAGGTCGTTTTTCGTCGATCGAAAGAATGGAAGACTTTTCGGGAAAAACTGAAAAAACGTCAGAAAACCGACTATATTACCGGCTCGCCTTTGACCAAGACTTCTAATTGTCATCACGGCGTACTGGACCCGACTAAATATGATGATATTTCGGATGAGAGCAAGTTTATTATGCTAAATACAAATAGCCATAGTCTATTACATTTTGTGTACGGAGATACTAATAGGAAATACGACTGGAAAACCAGGTTGAAACGACTAGAGGAATTGTGTATCTGGATGGACGAGCTGAATAATCCGTAACTAATTTTGTATAGAAATATACAGGAGAACGCGAATTATGGAAAAACTTATTGAAATACTCGGAAATCTTGATGCCAAGTATCATTTTACGGACGAAGAGGTATCGACAATCAACGAAGCCTTGTACGGTAATGACACGGAAGACGAAACCATGTACGGTGACGAATATGCAGAAGAAGAATACGAAGACTAACGAAGAGAAGAAAACAGTGGTGAAGAAGGACGTAGAGAAAGAAGAAACCCTGAAGGAAATCAGGGACCTGCTCGTACGTCTGGTAGTAAATACGGACGAACTGATTAGTATGATAAAAATCAGGAAGCCGCTTACGTCAGCCGATATTTTAGGAGAATAACATGGCAAATAATATATGGTATAAGGACTGGGAGAAATCCAAATCTTACAATAACGACGGTAACGTGCCGTTTTGGCGTCCGATTAGTCTTACGCCCGAAGAACAGGCGCAGGCCCGCAAGAATATCGGTGTGACCGGGAGCCCGGACATAACGAACCTGGAAAACAAGGTGGACGAATTGGAAGGCAACGTCGCGACTGTGGAAGGGAACATGGATGCCGTTTCTGATCAGTTCACGACTTTGAGCGCCAACGCGCAGTCGGCCTTGGATACGGCAAATTCCGCCTTGTCCTCGATCGGTTCGTTCAGCGCCGATATCTATACTGTTTCCGGCAAAGCGGATGACAATGCGTCCGGTATTTCGTCTTTGTCCGCACAGGTAGGAACGATTACAGCGAACATGGTTTCCGTATCCGGCAAGAATACGGTGCAGGATAACCAGATTTCTACATTATCGTCCAATGTTGCCGGTTTGACCAATTCGGCCGTATATCACGAAACAAAGATCCAGAATCTTGAAAACGAATGGAATTCTTATTCGGCCGACTTGAGGAACGACTGGTATACGTATTCGGCAGCGGAAGACGCAGTTATTACTGCGGCTACGGCGGCTATTCCCGGTCAGGTTTCGGCAGAAGTTTCCGGACAGCTTAGCGGTAAGCAGAATAACCTTACGCCGGGTGTGAATGTTTCTTTGACTACAGCAGGTGTAATTGATGTAATGAATGATAATTGTTCCGCCGTATCTCTCGGGGCAATTGCCGTCGGTTCCGAAACTTACGCCAATGGTGTGTTTTCTTTTGTACAGGGACACGCCACGTCTGCTGCCGGTGCAGCTTCTCACGCAGAAGGATATCAGACATATACACAGGGACAGAGATCCCATGCCGAAGGTGGAGGAACAAGCGCAATCGGTAACTACTCGCACGTAGAAGGTCAGAATACTTTGGCAATGGGTCAGGGTTCACATACAGAAGGTTATAATACAACTACTAATGGTGGTTATGCCCATGCTGAAGGTGGAGAAACAAGCGCAGTTGCTGCTTATTCTCATACTGAGGGTAGAAATACCCAAGCAAATTCTACTTATGCTCATGCCGAAGGTTATCTTTCTATAGCGGATGGACAATTTAGTCATGCTGAAGGACAGGCTTGCAATGCCAGTGGAAACGGCTCGCATGCAGAAGGTCAGCAAACAACAGCCGTAGGTCTGAGATCACATGCCGAAGGTAGAGGTACAATAACCGATACTAATTACCAGCACGTAGAAGGACAATATAATGCCCCAGCAACTGGTGCTTTGCATGTCATCGGTAACGGTACTACTACCGCCAACAGAAGTAATATCGTCGAAACCTATACGTCCGGCGTAAACGTCAACGGTAACTTGAATGTTTCCGGTTATGAAATAGTAAATGCTATCGAAACGTTAGGTAAGTATATGTATGATAACGCGAATAATGCCAAGGGCAAGGTAATGTTCAAGAACATAAAGCCGACCGGACCGTCAGCAACGTTATCCCTTTACAATACGTACGATTTAGGTAATACGACTCTATATGTTGCGACCGGAACCGCGTATCCACAGGCAAATACAATTTATACAACGCCGACCGGAACCCCGGGTGAAATACTTGCATGGGAAGGGTCTGTGGGACAGATAATGTGCAGGCAGTATAGTACTAATATGGTAAACGTTTCTGCATGGCCGGCCGAGAATTTACCGCACTCGGTTTATAACAATCAAACGCCAAAGGCGATTGACTACGGCTCTTTCGCATATGGCAATAAGTATCTTACGGAATTACCGTCCGGATGGTATAATGATTTCATAAGTATTTCGTCGGTAAACACGAATGATGAATACATATACAGTGTTCGTCAAATGTTTAGAGGATGTACTAATCTTACCGGAGATGTAAAACCGTGGATGGACCATGTGCTTTCTCAATCGGCAGCCGGTCAGGCCGGTAATTCGAACAGAGCATATTACCGTGCCGGTATGTTCATGGGCTGTACGGGTGTTTCCGCCTATGCGACACTTTCCGCGGATCCGACATATTCCGGTTTCTTTACGGTAGCCTAATTTATCCAGTTCATCCCGGGTAAAAGAGATGTAAAACTGCCCGCGTAACATGTACGGAAAACATGGAGGTATAAGATGAAACTGACAGAATGGGTACACGATCTTTTCAAGAACGGGCCGGAAATCTGGTGCGACGAGAAGGTAATGGTAAACGACAAGGGAATCGTGGTAAGGCGCGACACTAAAAGGCTCAGGGATTGCAGTCTGGGTCTTGTTTCCGTTTCCGGACCCGAAGAATGGTACAGGATATGCAGGCTGAACTGCCCGCCGGGAACTATAATAGAGGACTACAAGGAAGAAGAATGGGCAGCTCTTTACCAGGACATGCTTTCTTTGACCAGAAACGAGCTTACGAAGGCCTTATTGACGGAGAGAGGCAACAAGTCAGCCAAGATATTACTCGAGATTATGGAGCGCCGTGACAAGGATCATTGGGCAGAGGAAAAGGTAACGAAGACGGCCGAAGTGAAGAAATCCGACGGCGAAACCATAAAGTTCGTAATCGAAGGTATGTAAGATGGCCAAAAAACCGGTTTTTACAAGGGAAGACGGTATCCTGAAGGTTCATCTACTCGAACATCAACTCGCTGCGGCGAACAGTAAAAAGAAAATATCCGGAATTGTAGGTGGACGCGGATGCGGAAAATCGATATTTCTCAGTGCGATGATAGTACAGGAAATGTGTCAGGGAGGCAAAGTAATTCTGTTCGGACAGGATTACAAAGCCTTGCTTTTTACATTATTCAAGGAAGTAGTCGACCGTTTCGAGGAATGCGGTTTTACGCCTTATGTGAATTACGGAACGAAATTCATGAAATTCAACGGCGGCGAACTTTACGGCTATAGCTATGAAAATATAGAATCCGTCAGGGGTCTATCGGAAGTTTCGTTACTTGTACTGGACGAGCTCGCCTTGGCCCCGAAAAATATATTCGAAACCGTTACCCCGTGTCTTAGAGGAGCGAAAAGGCCGATTAGAATATTGTTCGCGACTACCCCGAAAAAGGGAACTGTCTGGAACAAGTGGTTCAAGGACGACAGTATAGACAAGGATATATTTACCGCGACCATGTTCGACTTGCCGGACGATATAATTACCAAAGAAGAAAAAGAACTACAACGGAATACCATAAAGGATCCCGCGGCTTTCCAGCAGGAAATGCTCGGTGTGATTCTGGACGACGATATCGAATTCTGTATTATTTCGAAAAACGAATACCCGACGATGAAAATGCCGCCGAAGGGTAGGAAGAAACTCGGAATTGACCTGTCGGGTTACGGAGCCGACCAGAACGTATTCTGTGTTTCCGATGAAACCGGTATAATCGAAATAGTAAAGGAAACTGTAGCGGATACGTGGAAGCTGTACAATATAGCGAAGGAACTGATTAGAAAATACAACATAGTCGATATAAACCTGGACGGTACAGGCGGATACGGAAAAGGTTTGGCCGACGTATTGAGAACGGAAAAGAACCTGCACGTAAACGAGATAAATTTCGGTTCGAAGGCCAAGCAGCCGGACAAGTATGTAAATACTCGTACTGAAATGTATATAGAGGCTTGTGAAAAAATCAGAAACGGTTTCTATATAGACGATAATTCCGAACTGAAGGATGAATTGTCATATATGTCGTATTCGATAAACGGTAACGGAAAGACGGCTTTGGTGCCGAAGTCGACAGTGAAGGATTTATTAGGTCACAGCCCGGATACGGCCGACGCTTTCGTATTGTCGGTATATGACCTCGAAAATGAACTGGAACCGGAAATAACCCCAGAACAGGGTCTGAATATATGTATGAAATTCGTGAATATTTAGAATTATATATAATGTATGGAGGAATTTATGGAATACAAAGATTATATAGAAATTCTAGATAAAAACGATTTGGTAATATCAAGCTCGGACGGTATAATTTACAAGACCGGCAAGAAAAATAAGAACCGACCGATATGTAACAATACGGTATTTCAGGACCTGGTGATAAAGAAACAAGCCGAAAACATAACCGGGAAAGAATACGAACTATTGGGAAACTTCATAATGACGCTAATCAGGATAGTCCTGAATAATGTCAAGTTCAGATATCAGCCGGACAATATACGTGAAGATATAGTTACCGAAGCGTACGTGGATATATTTACCGCCTTGCAGAAGAAATGTTTTGACCCAACAAAGGGCAATGCATATTCTTATTTTTTCAGACTGGCCTATGTTTCGGGTATACACGTGTTAGAAAAATACAACAAGATTAGGGAAACTGAAGAAAAACTGGTCGAAACGTTCATGGAAATGTATATAGTGAATGACGGCCGTAAAATAGAAACTAATTTTGTATAGATAAGGAGATTTTATGTCAACTTGGCGAGATGTAATTACGGAAGCGGCTGTCAGGGCCAATATAGTATACAGGAAGAAGGAAGTTCCGGCCGATATTTTCACGACCGCGTCCAATTTACTGAAGGGTATTCTGCAGGAATATTCGAATCGTAAATTTATTACGGCCTATAGTAACGAATCCAATTTCGTGCCGGTTTCCGAATCTTTTCTGGTAGGCGAAGGCCCGGATGTAACCGTACAGGCGGCGAAAATCCAGACCCCCCAGTCCGTACTCTATAGAATAAACGACAACGAATGGGTGCCTTTGAATTTTATCGCATATGATCAGTTTTATGCTGCGGGTTACGGCGATTACTGCGTGTCATGGCAACCGACCGGAATCAACCAGTACAAGCTGTATTTCAGACCCAGGTTCGTAGCTCAGAACAGAACATGTAAATTGATTTATACCTTGGAAATGCAGTTCGCCGACAACGATATCATAAACTTGCCGACGCCTTATGTCGAATTACTTACTCGCGCGCTCGCTTACAAGCTTACGGTAGCATATCCGAGGACAGACGCGACCAAGCAGAACAGTTTGAAACTTGAATTGACTGAACTCGAAAACATGCTGCAGGCGTCCAATGCTTCTCAGAAAATTATTACCAGAAACTTGAACAACAGGGGATCCTTGCTCGGTAACCTTATTTCGGGTGAATTCGTATTCGGAGGCTAAGGTGTCCAAACATATTGTACAAAATATAGTGGGCGGTATAAGCAGGTACGACTTGGCTAAGGTGTCCAATGCCGAAACTGTCAATATGTTCGAAGAAACCGTAAACGCTAACGATTCTTATGTGAATAAGATACTGCGCCCTATTTCCGGTTACAAGACAGTTTGCAATATACCGAATTCCGTAACTGGTAAATGCAGGGGTATGTATACGGTTTCTATCGGTTATAACGGTCATCCGGTAACGTATGCGGTTTTCGGCGATACTCTTTTCCTTATTACGGAAAACAACATACCGTTTGAAATAGCTAAGATTCCGTACGGTAATTCCAGAATTCATTTTGCCCAGACGTCTAATCTTTACGGTTTCCATACTCATCTAGTATTCGTGGACGGTTCGGCAGTATATGCGGTAGATACCGAAATTCTGCCGGCTTTACAGATAGCTGATTTCAAGGTGATACAGCTGCCCAAACGTAACGTACAGGACAATATATTCATCAAGCCGTCACATGTGGCTTATCTTTACGGATATATAGTGGTAAACGATATGGATACTGACGCCTTTTACGTTTCTTATCAGTTTCCTTTCCAGAGGAACAGTTCGGGCGGTTCGGATAACGACGGTACGGTAGACAACAACATATTCATGTACGGTTCGCCGGAATGGGGTGAAACCGGTCAGTCGATGGAAGCATATTGGCAGCCGGACAAGACCTCGGCGATAGTATCGAACGGTACTCGTCTTTTTACTTTCGGCGATACTTCTTTCCAGATTTTCCAGTATACCAACGACGTGAATATTCCTTTCAACAGCCCGGATACGGCGGCTCGTATGATCGGACTGAAGGCGGTAGATTCTATCGCCCAGTTAGGAAACATAGTAGTATGGTTAGGATCCGCGGATTTGGGCAATAACGGTATATACGTAAACAGGGGAACCACGGAAGTAGAACGCGTGTCGACGCCGTCGCTCGAGCGCGAATGGGCCAAATACAAGACGGTAATCGACGCCAAGGCCCAGATATGGCAGGATGACCAGCATATATTCTACATAATCGATTTTCCGACAGCCAACAAGACTTTCTGTTACGATTTGACAGAACAGTCATGGACGGAAAGGTGTACTCTAGATACCGAAACTAACCGTAAGAAGTCGTGGAGATATACGGACGCGGTGATGAATTCGAAGGGAAATATTTGGCAGGCGGCGGAAAACTGTATAGTCGAACAGACCGACGACAAATGGAACGAACACGACGGCAACCCGATACTCAGACTGAGGAAGGGCGGGGTTATCTATTCCGACAGGTCGAATTTCATCATAAACAATATAGAGGTGGCTATAAACAACGGTCAGTATTCTGAAGAATTTTACGGCGAGAACGCCAAGATGATGATGAGATTTACTACCGACGGAAATGACTGGACCGATTTGGAAACAGTCGATATCGGCAATACCGGACAATACGATTACGACTGTATATTTTACAATTTCGGTATGTCGAAGATATTCACGATAGAACTGTCGTGTTCGGAAAATATACCGTTCGCCTTATACGGTATAAAGATAAATTCGGATGTAATGTCTTACTAAGGAATTCGATAATGGAAATAACTACTTCATATACTAGTCACGAGGATTTGGCCGAGGCGACCCGTGGATATTGGGGCAAGGATGTCGGCAAGGATTTTTCTCTCGTGTATTTCGGTCAGGCGGTTATCGGTCAGGCGGACAATTCCGATATATTGGAAAAAGAATGTAAATGCGCCCATTATAGATGGGTAGAAATAGGTAATAATACTTATTTAGCAATTTTGAAATAGGAGAAACAATATGTTAGGTGAAATAATTGGTGGAATCGCCGGTATCGGCGGCGCAATCGCGGACCCAGTAGTCAACTATTACACGGAAAAGGAAAACCGTAAAGCGGCGAGGGAAGCTGCGAAAAAGAAAGCCGAAGCGATTAGACAGGCAGGCGGAGCGGCTGAAACCCAATACCAGGCGATGATGGACGAACTGGACAAGTATAACGAGAGTCGTTATAATTACTCGACGCCGGAACAGCGCGCCGAATATTCTCGTCTTGTATCCGAATACGATCCGCAGACTTATGATTTCAAACAATTCGAATACGGCAAGACGATGGACGACTTTATCAACCCGGAAGCCGAAAAGATAGCCGAACTCGCGGGTCTGAAGAAACAAGCCGAACTTGCCGGTCAGGGTGCCGCGGGTGGAACTGCCGGTTTGGCCGGTATGGGTTATTCCAGATGGGAAGCCGCCAATCAGCTTTATAACGACGCCCAGCGCGCGATGGAAAACGACCGTAGTCAGGCTTACAGGGAATACGGTGACTATATCGACCGTATGCAGAAGAAACTCGATACCATGAATGCCAATCAGATGTCCAAGATAAATCTTATCGGTGGAAATATTTCGAAGGACGAAACGGCGCAGTCGGACTATATGGCCGATCTACTTGCAGTCATGGGAGACAAGGCGGCAAACCGTATAAATACGGCGGTCGCGGCGTATTCCTAATTTTAGTAAGGAGAATGAAGAATGGCCAGAATATATAATTCAAGACGACTTTTGGATCCGACCTTTGTTGAAATCATGAGAAGCAATATCGACAAGCCAGTCGACGTTACCATTACTGGAAACCGTAAAATCGCCGATTCGTTAGTTTCCGCAGCGAAAGATGTAGGCGGTATTATTGGTGACACGGCAAAAAGTTTATCTGACGAATATAAGGAAAAGAAAGCTCAAGAGGAACGCCGTAAATTGATCGGTAATCCGACCGACCCGATGGAATCGTATTTGGCTGATGAATACGTACGGACCGGTTCGACGTCCGGCTTGCTTCAGTACAGGAATATCAAGCAGATGAACGAAAATCGTGAAGCCGAAAAGCGATACCAGGATCGTGCAGCCGAAAACGAGAAACTGAGACGTTATAATATCGAAATGGAAAGCGTAAGGCCGCAGTATATCAAGCTGCAGCAGGATTTCATGAATGCCGACCCTGAACAGAAACTGGTTATCAGGGGTCAGATGAACGCGATCGAATCCAAATTTCCTGAACTGAAGTCCAGCGTGAACATGGATACAATCGACAGTGCACGTCAGGAACGTATCGAACTTGAAGAAGCCAAGAAGGCCGAAGAAGAATATCTGAAGCAGGAAAAGGAAGAAAAAGAAAAGGAATTCAAGAAGAGATCCCTCGAAAACCGTGATTATTTCGTAAAGAACTTTATTCCCGAAAAGATGAATGACGAAGATGAAAAGAACGAAATCCAGATAATGGCGACTAACCTTTACAACCGCGGCGGACTGACCGAGGAGGATTTCAAATTTATTCAGTCGAAGATCCAGGGTGAAAAATCGCAGGTAAAGCAGAATATCGAAGCTGTAGGCAGTGCCGTCGCCGGAAAACTCGGTGAACAAACCGGTAAAGATATAGAAGAATCCCGTGCAAAGAAACAGCTCGCCGATGAAGGTAGGGAAGCTATAAAGACCGGACGCCGTCCGACTAGAGCTCAGCAGAGGGCAATAGACGAGGGTTACTAATATGAATGAAATTGACAAGATACAGGATTTCGTAAACAATAACTTATTTGCCGATGTTCCGACTGATACATATAATAAGATTCTAGACGATTCCGAAAATATGGATCTTCATTCATTTGTCCAGAAATGGGATGAATTTTTGTACAATAATTCTGATGGATGGAACAAGGTGAAGCCCAAGACAGAGGAACTGAGCAAAAGAATCAGTGACGCTTTCAAGGACGACAAGTTCAATCCGTCCGAAGGCAAGCGTGAAGAACTCTACAAGGAAAAGTTTTCCGACGTTCCCCGCGAACAGTTCAACACGACGCTTTCTAATATGAAGAATTATTACGAAGACGAAGTGAAGGCTCGCGAATATGAAGCGGGTAAGGCTCGTCGTGCCAAAGAGGTAAAGGATGACTGGGGTCTTGTTCGTAATATTCTTGCGTCCGATTATGAAAAGCAAAGATATATCGAAGATCCTGAATCTGCCTTATTCGGAAAGGAAGCCGGTGACGATATCTTACAGAAAGGGGAAGCCATCAGTGACCTTTCTTACGGTGTTGCCGGTGCGGCAGGCGATGTTATTCCCGGACTCGGCGCCTTAGTCGGTCCTGGTGTACGTGCAATGCGCGACGTTCAGCATAAAGTGACCGGTTCGCCTTATCAGAAAGAAGGTGAAGATATAGTTTCCGATGTCATTTCGGATGCGGCTATAAATCTCGGAACCGAATACTTGCCGACCGCCTTGGTAAGACGCGGCGCACGCGGCGGTAAAAATGTCAGTAAGACCCGCGGATTCCTGATGGATGTTTCCGACGAAATGAAGCAGAACGCCAGAACCGTGCAGAATCTGAAGGCGGAACAGATGTTTGACGTTATCGCGGATAACGCTAATGACGTACGTGCTTTGGAAACAATCGTAGAACGTATGCCCGATTCGGATATCAAGGTCGATTTGAATTCTATAATCAAGAAGGAAGATTTCAAACCTAACGATATTCTTTCCTATATGGACGAATATAAGAACGCCAAAATCGAAGGCGTGGGTGCATACAAGACGGATCCCAAAACCGGCGCCGTTACTGTCAGGAAGAAAAGTGAGGGTTATCTTGGCGACAGCGCCTTTGACTATTTCAAGAAAGAAGAACAGCTGAAAACCAGACCTAAATCCGCAACCAGGTCGTTCCTTGCCAAGGCTGCCGGTGACTGGGGTCCAGCCGCCCAAACTTTCGTGAAGGAAGCCGATACAGCGAAGGGTCGTAGTAAAAAGGCGGAAATCGACGAAGAAAAGGTAAAGGACTGGTACAAGGCCAATTACAGCCGTGACTGGGAACTCGATTTCAAGCCCAAGAAAAAAGACGGCGATCCGAAATGGGAAGCCTATAAAGAATGGTATATTGATAAATACGGAACTAGTCCGGATGAAGAGGAGGAATAATGCTCGGATATCTTTTATCGCCGACTATACAGTTAGAAGACGTAAACGGAATACCGTTAGTAGGCGGTAAGATATACGTCTACAAGGCAAATACTACTACCCCGGCAGTTACTTACAGCGATTTCGCCGGCAACATGAATACCAATCCGATTATCCTGGATTCGATCGGCCATGCGACCGTTATCGCGGATGATACGGAAATGTTCGATATAGAGGTTCGCAAGGCTGACGATACTTTCCTGTTCAGTTCGAAACTCGTAGGTGTAAACCAGGGCGGATCCGGTACGGTAAGCAACGTGACCGTCCAGCCGGGTTTCGGAATTCTCGTAAACGAATCCATAGCCGATAACGTGGTGACTTTTACCGTTTCCGCCGATACCAATTTCATGGCGACCAAATCCGATCTGAACGGTAAACAGGACATATTGATTCCGGGTTCGAATATCGATATTACGGACAATACAATTTCCGTTACCGGGCTGGCGCCTTATTCCGCCGGCGCCAATATCGATATTACTAACCACGTAGTTTCCGGTAAGGACTGGTCGAACGATATTCTGACTGCGACGACCGGAAAAATCGATAAAGTTACCGGCGGTGCAGGTTCAGAAACTAACCCGGTATATCTGGATGCTTCTAATGTAATTCAACCGTGTTTTAGCGGTTCCGTAAAACTTGCTGAAACAGTTCCACATTATTTTTCTGCCGATGCCGGTAGTAATATCATGCTTTATGCGCCTAATGGAAGTCATAAAACCAGCGGCGATAGTATAAGAAATTCAGTTTTTATCACCAATTATGATAACTATTTGGCAAACACGACAACCGATAAATATGAAAACTGCATATTTATGGGTAATTGTTATATGTATTCGCCGAATAATGCTGGAACGTGTTCGTATGAAGACAATATAATAATTGGAAACAATAGTATCAGTCTTGCACAGAGTAATACAATTTGCAATACAGTTATAGGTACGCATAATGATCTTCTTGGAGATAGGGGTGCTTCTAGTCATAAATTTCAAACAACTACGGTCGTGGGTTATCAGAATAATGCCTATACTGATACATATGCAACGACTATAGTCGGTTCCAATAATGACGTGGGTAATTATGAATCTAGTGCGGTAAATAATAAAGAAGTGCAAGTGTCCATCTTT
>Ga0326511_10002098_pt1 | contig 16367 bp, 14 predicted proteins | sample 0_2496_0518_D_FD_203701 | JGI IMG/M metagenome (GOLD analysis project Ga0326511, IMG submission 203701) | Bovine rumen microbial communities from UC Davis, California, United States - 0_2496_0518 | ecosystem: Host-associated > Mammals > Digestive system > Stomach > Rumen | place: USA...
TGCAATTTCCTTTGGCGGATGCTTGAGAGTGTATTTTGTCGGATGAGCATAAACCTCATAAATATACTGATCGGTTGCCAAAATCATTCCGTTACGGTCTTTTATATCCCCGCGCAAAACAGTACTATCAGTAGTTCTTATAGCAATTCCACGCTCTCTGTAATCATCAAAATCAAGCACCTGAACGCAGAACAAATATCCTGTCAAAATTAAAAATAATCCGTTAATTAATATCTGAATTATGCCGATTCTCTTGTTTATTTCATCATTATTCATCACACACAATACCTCCATTTTTAGTATAAAAGGTATGTATGCCAAAAATGGGCATTCTTAAATCCTTATAACTGTGACCTATTTTGACACATATCTATGAAATAATTTAATCAATGAAAGGAGTAAGATATGTCAAAATCAACTTGTACAACACATAATTTTTTCAAAATTTTGGGAATTAAAATTTGGGAATACAGATCGGATTATCTTTGGAATGATTCAGAATCCGATAGTGAAACACTATCCGATGATATAATAATTCACGAAAATATCATCAAAAAATGGGATGATGGGAATTACTAAAACTTTGTGATAATATAAAATTATAGTGTTTATGGAAGCATAAATATGTTATGTTACAATCGATTTGGTCGAATTTAGGAATTATAAGGAATATAAAATATGGGATTAATGAATTTTTTTATAGAAAACGATAAGAGTATAATAAAAAATTATAGAAAAATTTTTGTTAATAAAACAGGATTTGGTGAACTTGCAAACTTAATAATAGAAGAAATTACTCAAAAAATCACAGAGCAATTTAACAAAATAAATTTAAATATTAACGGATATTATAATGGCAAAAAAAAATATAAAAGAATCTATTCATATGTTTAAAGTTCCTTCAGGTGGCGGGAAAACATCATTAGAGAAAAACATTTTCTCTGCGAGAATAGAGAACACTAACAAATATAGAACGAAACCTGAAGATAACCTTGAAAGGATGATTAAATTATCCGGCCAAAAACTTGATAATAATATTATATATGAAAATCAAGTTGCAATTCCGGATACAAATCAGGCATCTCATATTGATTTATTAAAAAAATATGACAATACTATTGAAATTGTTGAATTAAAAAAATGGGAAAACACTAGTAACCCTCCAACATGGGCAATTGTTGAATGTATCAAAAATTTGTATATGTTTTTAAATTTTTGCATACATTTAAAATCAAATACTTCTTACAAGGGAATTGAATATGTTAAAAAATTTAAAAATAAACAATTAAAAAATAATGGACTTGGAATATATGACATTGATAACATAAAAACATTTAAATTAATTGTTCTTGCCCCAAAAGAATATTATGACGAAACACATTTTGCAGGGATAAATAATAAACCAAAATTAAAAGTTGTGTTTAAAAAGTTTTGCGAATTATTAGAAAAAAGTATAGAAAGGGATATAAACCAAAAACTCAATAAAAATTATCATATTAAAATTGAAATTAAATATTTTACCTTATTAAAAGGGGGTAAACCAAAAGCAAAAGAAGTATATGAAAATATAAAGAATAATATAATTATGGATTTTATTGCAAAAGAAAGAGCCCAAAAACCTAATTGGAGACCTAATAATAAAGATAATACCGGTGACATTGATTTATCAAGTTATATTAATATTAACTCAACAAAAAGCGATAAACTTTTTCCTGTAGAAATATGCAAAGCACTTATAACCTGGAAAGATTATCCATTGGATAATACTCAAGAAAGGCAATTTTAGTGTTAAGTATAATTATCCATCGAGGGACACATCAGATAGGCGGGAATTGTGTTGAAATAAAAGATAAAAACACACAGCTTTTGTTTGATTATGGTTTACCTTTGGATGATGATACCAGTCCTGATGATGCAATACTTGATATAAAAGGGCTTTATAAAAACGAACCACCACAAATTGATGCTGTTTTTATTTCACACTATCATCCGGATCATTATGGCTTGCTGAAATTTATTAACCCTGAAATTCCGATTTATACAGGTAAAATCACAAAAAAAATCATACAGAATGTTTCAAAAATAAAGGGGAGTGAGGATTATTCAGGCCTTAATATTCTGTCCATAGATAAAGGAGTGCAAATCGGAGATTTTACGATAATTCCTCATAAAGTAGATCATAGTGCTGCGGGGAGTCTTGCATTCGAGATTATTCATAACGGTAAGAAAATTTTATACACAGGAGATTTGCGTTTTCACGGAAGAACCTCATATTTGAGCAATAACCTTTCACAAATAAAAGATGTCGATTATTTGATTATGGAAGGCTCAACACTTGGCAGACCGGACCAAAAGTTAAAAACAGAGGAAGATGTTTTTGATGAAATGACTAATGCTTTTACAACTGACAAACTTTGCTTTGTGAATTTTTCTTCCCAAAATTTAGACAGATTTATTTCGGTTTACAAAGCGTGTTTAAAAACTAAAAAATCTCTTGTTATTGACCCATATACCTGTTTTGTTTTGGAAAATTTTAAAGATATAAGCAAAAATATTCCTCAATGGGATTGGAATAGCATCAGAGTTTATTTTGGCGGGGGTAAACATACAAAAAATTTGGCAGACAGTGGTAAACTTTTCACTTACAAAAACAAAAAAATCTCGGCTGAAGAAATTTTATCTAATCCCGGTAAATACGTTGTAAAAACAGCAAAAGCCATTTGTGTTAAAATTTTAAGCCTTTATGATGTTACAAAAATCGAGTACATTTATTCAATGTGGAGTGGGTATTTAGACAATCCATCCTATTATCTTGATATTTTAAAACATCAAATCAAACATATTCACACGTCAGGCCATGCGTATGTCAAAGATTTACAGGATTTTGTGCAAAGAATTAAGCCAAAAGTTATTATTCCTATTCATACAGAAATGCCTCAAAAATATTCTCAACTCTATGATGCAGAGATAAAGATTTTAAAAGATGGTGAAATTTTAAACTTGTAAAAACATTCAAATTTTGCTATTATTTATATGTCCTAATTTGTCGGGGTCAAATTTTATTATAGGGGTATGAAAATGGCAGAAGAGCAAGGCAGATATACAAAACTGCAAAACATTTTGAAACTGATTACAACAATGCAGGCGCGGTCGTATGGGATTACGCTAAATGATATTCAACAGGAAGCTGAAGTTTCAAGACGCACGGCAGAACGACTTCGTGATGTTTTGCTAAATGAACTTCCGATTGAAGAACTTGATAATTTTCACTCAAAAGAAAAACATTGGGGATTTAGGCGCAGCGGCTATTTAAAAGAAATTATTTCGTTTTCAAAAGACGAAATTGCAGAACTTGAAAATATAAAAAATGCCATTACACATGAAAATCAAAAAGAACTTTTAGGCAACATTATTGAAAAACTAAGAGCGTTATCAAGCAAAAATGCTGCACAGATTGAAGATGCAGTTGAAATGCTTTTAAAAACCGAAGGCGTTGCAGTAAGCCAAAGACCGAATTATAAAATTGATGTTAAAAATCTTGAATTGATAAGGCAGGCAATAAAAGAAAATCGCAGGATAAAATGCAAATATGACGGCAGGGATAAAATTCTTTCGCCGTACGGAATTGTATATGGTGAGAATGTATTTTTAATCGGGGTTGAATCCAATTGGGAAAATCCTTATGTTTACAGATTACATAAAATTACTGATATAGAGCTGACTTCCCAAACTTTTGATAATGGTGATTTTGACATAAAAACATATGCAAACCGTTCGTTTGGTGTTTATCAAAACGAAGAAATGAAGGTCGAACTATTGTTTTGCGCTGATGTAGCAGAAGATGTATTGAATTTCAATTTTCATCCGTCCCAAAAGGTTAAACGCAACGAAAACGGAACGGTAACGGTGAAATTTAAGGCATCAGGCGAACTGGAAATTTTGTGGCACTTATTCAAATGGGGCAATGCCGTAAAAATAATCTCTCCTCGCAGCTTAAAAAAAGAATATGTCGAAATATTGGAAAATGTTTTAAAAGTACAAAAGGGGTAGAGAATAAATGACTGATGCAATAATATTGAATAGAATGTATGTTGGAGATTACTTAGGTGAAAATATAGGACATGAAGTAATCAATTTAATGAAAGCAGATAATAATAATAACTACATTTATATTAACCCTTATGGGAAGGTAAATGATAATTTTTATAATTCTAAATGGGAAACAAAAGCCATTATTCTTACTCGCTGGAGTAAAAGAAAAAATAACAGCAACAAAACGATTTCATTTCTCGAAGTCTTAGCTGTATCTACAGGAGTATCCTTATGGGAAGATGAAAAATTAAAGAAAGACACAATTGGTGATCTCATTAAAGAGAAGATAATAAGAGAGCAAGATAAAAACAACTGTGCTACTTTTGGGGATGTAAAAAATTTTATTAGTGAATCTGAAAAGATTCATCAACTACACAATATGTATTTAAAACAAGAAAGCGTAACTTACGGAGAGGAAAAGTTAGAAGATATATTTCAAAAAAATACGGGTAATAATAAATCTCTATATGTAACATTTAAAACTACAAATATTAAAAAGGTAGCTAAAAATAAGCATATATATCTTACTGATAATGCTGAAGATAAACGTGAGCTAGATGCGCTAAAAGACGATAATTCTATTGTAATTAATGTTAATAAAGATACACCCAATACTAAATATAAACTAGATAGCAACGGTGATTACATTAAGGATAAGAATGGAAACAATAAGATTGAAACAAACTTTAAACTTAATTTTTCTAAACAAAGTTTAAAACAATATATAATAAATGGCAAAAACAATAAAAAAAATTTAGAAAAGGTATATGAAAATATCCGTGCGATTTATACTGAATCGAATTATAAGGAATTTTGGGATGAAGATAATACCACAAAAACCTATAAAGATATGACAAATGAGGAAAATAAAGGAGAAAATTTCTATATAGAAAAAATATCAAATAATACCAATTTTATTGAAATAATAAAAAAAGATTATGATGAACTTGCATATTCAAATTTATTTTACTACATGTTTAAAACATACCCTAAACTTTTTTATGAATTTGCTAAAGCTGAAGATTTGGATCCAGATAATGGGGGGTTAGGAATTGATGAAAGGGAATTATCAATTAATGAAATAGAAGTTATGCGTGAAGAGGGTAATATAGATTTATTAATTAACTATCCAACACAAAAAACTCTAATAGTAATAGAAAATAAAATAAAATCTGGAATTAATGGAGTAAGACAAGATAAAAATGGAAATGAAACAGGAAATCAATTAAGTAAATATGTACACTATACCTATGGATATAGGGTTAAAAAAAATTCCTCCAAAACAGTATATGAATATAAAGAATTTACAAATGAAGAAAAAGAAATAAAATTATTTGGTGGAAAAGAAAGGAATAATTATAACCGTAAATATTATTTATTTGTTCCCAAATACTATAATTTAACTAAAGAATTTGTTAACAAGAATGTTAAAGAATTTGTAAAAAATGCAAAAAAATTAAATGATTTTAAAGAAGAATACAAAATAGTAAATTACAAAAAAATATATAATTTCTTTAATAAATATTATATAGATGAAAGTAAAAAACCGAAATATTATAATGAATTTTTATATGCTTTAAAAATTCACTCCTATGATGTTGATAACACTCAGGAACGACAAATGTTTAAAAGATTTTTTGAAAAAATAGAAACGTCCTAATTTGACATAGTCGCATGCTAGTATAAAACTATCGGCGGGTGGTTCGCCCGAACATGAATGATAACAGAGGCAAAACTGATTTCTCCCTTCGGTCGAAATCGTTTTCCTTTTCAAAAACCGACCTTCACAGGTCGGTTTTTTGATCGGAAAGGTTAGAGTAAATAAAAAGGATAGTATGAGGAACATTAGAGATTAACATTTAAACTTTTGGCATAATGCATCAATTTATTATAACTTTTTTCATCAACCTGTTTTGTGTAGGCTAGGTATCCTTTGAGTTTGGCGATAGATTTTTCATCCCAGGTTCGGTATTTTAGGTCAACTTCTTTTGCTCCACCTGATTTAAAAACCGAATAACTATGAATCATTGCCCGTAATTTTTTCCTCAAAGTTTTTTGTAGCCGCACATTTTTATTATTCACAACAACACCCAATACATTTTGCTGTTTGTTATCGGAAATATATTTTGTCTTTTTGTCATTCAATTTGTAGCCAAAATTTGTCAAAGTTTTTTGCACAAATTTCTCAATCATATTGAGAAAATACTTATCGTCAGATGAAAAAATCAAATCGTCCATATATCGGGAATAATCAACGCAAAAAGCATTGCAGTATGCTCTTATTCTTTTATCCACAGGCGAAAAACAAGCATTTGCAATATGGGCAGAAGTTGGTGCACCTATCGGGAGTTTACCGTTCAGGGTTGTAATTATCAGATAATAATTCACATCCGCATTTTTAATTTTTTTACAGGTATTTTTTACGACTTTTTCAATATATTCATACGGCACAGAGCCATAAAAATCCTTTATATCCATTTTTAAAACCCACTTTTTACCGCAATGAATTTTTGCAGATTTAAAAGTGTTTATTTTTAACGGATAAGTCCAATTCAGTGCATTTTTAAAATACCTTTGAACTTTTTTTAATTCATCGCACGGTGCTAAGATTACACGTTTGCCAATACGAAAAATCGTGTAATAAAATTTTTGTGTTAAATATATCTTGTTTTGATTAAAATACGTCAAAATATTTACTCCTTAAATCCGGATAAAATTTTGGGATATTTGCCCGAAACGTAATATGAATAATTCCACACGTGCCGAACTTATTTTTGGCAACTATAACTTCAGCTTCTCCTTTTTTTCTCAATTCGTCATCTTCTTCCATAAAATTGTAATATTCAGGTCGATAGAGAAAAATTACGACATCTGAAATATTTTCGATTGCACCGGATTCCCTCAAATCTGATAACAATGGACGTTTATCACATCTGCTTTCAACTGCTCTTGATAACTGCGAAGCAATGAAAATTACAACCCCGTATTCTTTTGCAATTCGTTTTAGTGCCTTCATATTTTCTTCGATTTGCGTCAATCTGTCTTGCTTTGGTTTGCCGCCAAGCAACTGAAAATAATCAATAAATACAACATCCGGTTTTAGCTCTTTTATTGTAAGTTCGATTTCTTCTGTTTTAGTATCTGTATTATCTTCAACAAAAAAATCCCATTTAGAAAGATTATTCATCGCATCAGCTAATTTTTCCCAATCTTTTGCAACATAATTATTCAGTTTTGATTTTGCAAAACTAACCTCAGCCCTTTGAAATAAAACCCGTTTTACAAGTTGTTCTTTTGACATTTCTAGCGAAAAATAAAGACATCTTTTGTTCTTTAATAAAATATTTTCCATAATCGAGAGCATAAAAGTGGTTTTACCCATTGCAGGTCTTGCCCCTATTGTAATAACGGCTCCATTTTTCTCCTGCATACCCAAAACAGAATCCAAATCTTCAAACCCTGTTTTAAAAAGTACTTTGTTCTGATTTTCCAAATCGTCCCATATCTCTTGTAATAACTTTTCATCTAACATGCTATTTCTCCTTTTGATAACATATTAGCATTTACTATCGTCAAAACAGGTCGTGCAAAATTATTTTTAAATACAACCTGTTTTGTCGTATTTGGCATGTATTATGAATTTGTAATCAGAAAAAGTAGGAGTAAAAAAAATATGAACAATTTTGAAAAGCGTTTGTTTTTGGATTATTTAAGCAAATTATTACCTGAAACAGATTTTAAACATTATAACTTCGATCAAGTATTTGAATTTTTTCTTCAGGAATTTAATGTTCCTAAAAAAGCTTTTGGACTTGAAGAAAATGAAGATTGGGCGGTTGTTTTGTATAAAGAAAGAGATAAATTTTTAAAAACAATGAGTAAAGTTGTTAAAAATTTGTCTGAAAAAATAACCCCAAAAAATACTCTTTTGGAAAAACAATTTTTGATGATTAAAGATATTTATAATTTGAATAATGACGAATATAAAGTATTTTTATACAGTGGAATAAAGGAAATTAATAACATCTTTGATATGTATTTTGGTTGTATAAACGGGAATACTTTTGCTACGTTTGCCAAGGAGTATCTGAAAATCAGGGTAGGGAAAAAAGAACGAATTACAAATAAACTCTATATGAAAAATATAATAACTCATAACCGCGGAGATGTTGAAATTAATGAGGATTTATTAAAAATTTTTGATAATCCGAACTGCAACAGTTCAGCCAAAATTATGAATACAATTTTAGGTGAAACACAAAAATCCAAATTGTGTAAAAAAGATTATTCACATAAGCAAAAAGATTTTGAAACAGTTGCTAAAATACTGTCTTCTGCACTTGAACAAAATAAAACAGGTATAAATATTTTGCTTTATGGCGGAGTTGGGACAGGCAAAACCGAATTTGCAAAGCTTGTCTGCAACAGTGCAAAAATACCTGTATATGAGGTTAAAACAGTTGATTCAGATTTTGAGGAAACCACTAGAAGAGAAAGGTTAGTAGACTTGTATTCAAAACAATATGTTTTGGCAAATACAAGAAAATCCTGCATATTATTTGATGAAGCCGAAGATGTTATGAACAGAGGATTTGGGGGCAATGGCGAGGCCTCAAAAGGGTACCTGAACGATTTGCTTGATAAGGTTTCTGTTCCTGTAATCTGGACAACGAATAATATCTATGATGTTGATCCGGCGTTTTTGCGCAGAATGACATATTGTGTTGAATTTGAAAAGTTATCAGAGCAAAACCGACTTTCTGTCTGGCATAAAATTCTGAAAAAAAATCAATTTAAGGTTGATAACAAAAAAATTGAAGAACTAAATAAAAATTACGATATTCCGCCGTCATTGATTTCAAATGCTGTGCAGACAACCAAAATGATTGGCGGGAATGAAGATGATTTTGAAGATTTTATAGAAAATGTTGCCAAGGTAGTGACAAAGAAAAAGAATGTAAAAAACAAAAAGGAATTTGATGTTAAAAATTACGACATAAATCTTGTAAATACCGACATTGATATGGACGATTTAACTAAAAAAATCCAAAAATCTGGGAAATTAAATTTTTCATTATGTATGTACGGTGAACCCGGAACCGGAAAAAGTCTTTATGCAAGGTATTTGGCAGATACTTTAGGAATTGAAGTCGTATTTAAACGTGCATCAGATCTTATAAGTAAATGGGTCGGTGAAACAGAGCAAAATATTGCCGCAGCTTTTGAGGAAGCAAAATCTAAAAAAGCAATGCTTATTTTTGATGAAGCAGACACTTTTTTGCAGAACAGAAACAACGCGCAACGCAGCTGGGAAATCTCTCAGGTAAATGAGATGCTGACCTGGATGGAATCTCATGAATATCCGTTTGTTTGCACTACAAATTTGCTTGATAGTTTGGATGAAGCAAGTCTGCGCCGGTTCACTTTCAAAATTCGTTTTGACTTTATGACAAATGAACAGGTTAATCACGCGATAGAACACTTTTTTGGAATACAGGGCGCAAATGTTAATATTAAAGGTTTAACGGCAGGGGATTTTGCAACTGTCAAGAAGAAAATCGACTTTTTAGGGATAAAGGATTTGGATGAAATAACAAAAATGCTCAATGACGAAGTTAAAGTCAAAAAATCTAAAGAACTCCAAAACACTATCGGATTTTAATTCTAGCCAACAATATCAGTAACTTTGAGAATGGATTATCAGACGGTTTGAGAATTTGTATCAGACAATTTTGAAAGATTTCCCTCAAAACTTAAAAAGTTTGAGAATTCTCTCAATGATGCTTGGTGGGAAAATGAGACTATTTGGCATCGGAATTGGAAAAATTATTTTGCGGTAGAATGGCAAGAAAAAATATTATGGTTTTTCGGACACTTTTGAAATCGATTTTTGCTATCTTTAATCGCTGTGTTTGGCTTGGTGTTTGAGTTTTGCCCGCTTCCCCGAGTCTGAGAATCGGGGTTTTGAAAAGTCCGAAATGTCCGGTTATTAGGACTAAAATGTCCGGTATCTTTCCATAAAATTTTATAAAATCTCCAAGTTTCCCGATTATATTTGAATTACAGCCAAGTGCAAAAAGCGGACATTTTGTAAAATATGCCATTTGAAATTTATATGAAACTCGGAAGGACCCCGCAAATTGTGCCATTTAGAATTTTAATTATTTCGCATAATTCTATGATATTTACCCCTAAGTCGGAAGTAATTTTCTAAGAGGGGAATCGCTTCCCTGACTTTATTTTTCAAATATTTTATCGAAATAAATTCCAAAACTTATGTATGACTTTTCTAAAAGTATGTGTAAAAAATATCGGATTAATTTTACCCCTTAAAGCAGGAAGCAGAATTGAGAGAAAATGGCAGATTTTTGTCAAAGAATAAATTCAAACCCTGTTTAAATTGCGTTTTAAAATAGTTTTATGGGTGTTTTATAAAATTTTCTGCTTAAAATTCAGATATAATCGGACACAAAACAACACATTTCCCCGTAAATTTTAAACAATTGATAATAACCATAGACAATAAATAAAATTTGACAAAAATTATATCTCTTCAACTGTTAAATCTTTATTTATTTTCACCGGTTTTAAAGTTTGACTTTCTAATAAAAATTTTTTTAGTTTCTTAGAATTTACTCCTTGTCCACTTGGATGGCATGGATAAGGTTGAGAATCATTTATATCATAAACATATATTTTATCTTTAAAAAAAGATTTTATCTCATTAGTAAATTCATTATATTTGTTAATATTGTTATTTGAGCCCCAAGCCGCTAAAAATACTGTATTCATTTTATTAGATTTTTCTAAGAAATTTTTTACAAATTTAACATTGATATTTTGTTGGCTATTGTTTTCCATTGCTTGTTCTGGTTCACTTGTGATAATTGGCATCGTATTTAATACTATAACTTTAGAAAACTTCAAATCAGACTTTGGAATTTTAGCGACTTTTGCTATTTTTATAACATTTTTAACTGTTCTATCAATTCCTGAATTGTGAGCACCAAAAGGGAATGTCCAAGAAGGATTCATCATTAAAGTTATGATGGTTCCATCATGTTTACAGTTCTCATTATTTAAAATATCTAATTCCAAGTAATATCGGTTATCTAAACATCTTGGATTTTTTACATCATATATCCCATAACCGCATACATTAATTACACCTTTTATATTTTTAGAACAAATTTTATTATCTTTAACCTCATAACTGTAAATCTCTGTATCTTTTAGAAGATTATATACATCCTGGTTCTTTTCTTGTAAGTTGATTTCTTTTAACATATCTTCTCCAAAATCTATTATTTAATTATAACAAGTTTCAAATAATCAATCGCTTAATAGTGATAAATAGTTTTGAATTCTTTGCGGTAATATTTTTTTGTGTTTTCGAGCCCACTTAAATAATTCATCAAAAGTAATTTCTTCAATATTTCTTTTTTTATCTGTATAATTATTTTTTTGTCTTTCATCTAATACACATATAAAAATCTTATAATCAGCAAATTTGTTACATATTTTATCAACTTCAACGCTACTATTTCCGATTTTACATTGAATACAAGCTTTATTGCCATATTTGTCTCTCATCTCATATTCTATGAGCTTTGCACCCTGTTTATTTGTTGATGGAATAATATAATATTTTTTTTCTTCTTGTAGATATAGCCCCGCTAAATCTTCTAAATCATCATAGTGCAGTAAGTTTTTAATACTATTAATATGAATATCTTTTTCCTTATTTTCATATAGTTGGCGACAATATTCTTCAAGATCCTCAGAACAATGAACTTTACAAAGAACATATCCACGTCCGACAAATCTGCTTATGATATCACCTGGGATGTAATCGAACTTAATTTCTTTCCAAACACATTTTCTCGATGGTCCAATATCATCAATAATTTCGCAATCCCCCACTACTTGTCCTAATCTATAATCAAGGCCATCAATTTGTGTCCAAACCAAATCTCCCTTTTTAATATTTTCAATAGCGTTTAAAGAAACCTTCAATCCTCCGCTTAAGTTTTCATTCTTAGAATAATCTTTATGATTTTTTGCTTGCTTTCGATAAGTATTGATATCCGCAACTCCGTTTATAGGCCAACCAATAGCCATAATATTATTATCAATACAATAATTTCTATCTTTCTTCTCATGACCTGATTCCGATGTAAACAGTTTTAATCTATAAATAGCCATATCACACTCCTTTGCTTTTTATATTACATTAAAAATGAATTTATTTTTCTATCAATGTTAAATATTAATAATTATAAGATCTAAAAATGTCAGAATAGGACATATATTATTAAATAAAATTAAAACACACTTTGACACATTTCCCCCTCAAACACTTCCAATTTGAGAGAAACAAGTCTAACATACAGTAGCTTCAATAATAAATAAGGATACGGTATGGCAGACGTTAATAATAATGATATTTGGATTGATGTTGAAACACTCGCGAAATTGAAAAACATTACTCGTCGAGCTGTTCGGCTTGCGCTAAATCAAAATAAATATGAGTACAAGGTTGAAAATATTAGAGGCGGGAAAACATATAAGATTAAATTATCAACGCTTGAAGAAGAGCTTCAGCTCAAATATTTTCAAGAATATTATGACGATTATAAAACGTATGATAACGAGGTTATTGAACTATCAAACCTCAATATCAAACAAGAAAAACTGATATCCGAAAATCAAAGGAAAATTGCACTTGCAAAATATGACCTGATTTATGCTTGGCTTGATTTTAGGAAAGAATATAAAAGAGATAAGCTCAAAACCAACGGTAATGTTCCCGATAAAGAATTTTTGCAATTATATAATACAGGAATGTTTCAGGAAGAGATATTCAAAATACTGGGCAAAGTCTCAATCGGTTCTCTTTATCGCTGGCGGGCACTTTTGGATTATAACAAAGATTGGACAGCACTCGTCGGGCAATATAAATATTCAACAAGGAAAGAATACCGCACAACATTAAATGAAGAACAGATTAAAATATTTATACAGATTTTGTTATCCCCGAGTGCGTTTTCGATAGGTAAAGCAATATCTTTAACCAAGCATATTTTAAAAGAACGCGGTCAGGAGATTTTACCAAAAGACATAACTTTCCGCAGGTACGCAGAATGGTTTCGTGATAACAATTTTGACAAATGGACTCTTGCTCGAGACGGAGAAAAAGCGTTAAAGGATAAAGTAAGCCCCTTTATAGTCAGAAACGCAGCACTTTTAAAGCCAGGGCAAGTTCTTGTCGCAGACGGGCATACACTTAACTTCCAAGTGATAAACCCGTTTACAGGCAAACCCTGCCGAGCAACTTTGCTTGGTTTTTTGGATTGGAAATCCGGCGGACTTGTCGGTTATGATATTATGCTCGAAGAATGTACGCAAAATATCGCATCGGCTTTAAGAAACGCCATCTTAAAAATGGACCATATCCCTGAATATGTTTATCAAGATAATGGTAGAGCATTTAAGAGCAAGTTTTTTAACGGGGATAAAAAGTTTGAGGAATTAGGATTTACAGGAGTTTACAACAAACTTGGAATAAAACCAGTCTATGCCACTCCATATAACGCTCGAGCAAAAGTCATCGAGCGTTTCTTTTTGGATTTTCAGGAGAGTTTTGAAAAGCTCATTCCAAGCTATATCGGGACAAGCATTGAAAATAAGCCGGCATATTTGATGCGGAATGAAAAGTTACATAAAAATATCCACGAAAAATTCGGTTTCACTCCAACCATTGAACAAGCTCTTAAAATGATTGATAAATGGCTTGAATTTAAGCACTCTCAGTCTTGTCCGAATGCTAAAGATAAAACGATTCAAGAAGTTTTAAACGAAATCGAGAAACAAAATATTGACGAAAACTCGCTTGACGATTTGATGATGGCACAAGAGATAAAATCAATCGGCAGAAACGGAATCAGGTTCTTGAAGGCGGATTATTTTGATGAGGCACTATATGGTATCAAAGAGAAAACCGTCATAAAGTACAGCTTGTTTGACCTTTCATATATCAAAGTCTATTCAATGAAAGGCGAATTTATCTGTAAAGCGAACCGAATAACCGAAACCCATCCGCTTGCTTACCAAATGGGCGATATTAAAGATATTGAGGACTACAAGCAAAAAATTGAAAAACAACAAAAGCTCCGCAGAAAAACGATTAAGGCGGTTCGGGAGCATTTTAATTTAGAGGATATGGATTATCTAGAAAAAGAATTGATGCAAAATGTCCGCTTGCCTGAGCCTGAACCGATTAAAGAAATAACTGTGCAACCTGAACAAAAAACAGAATTAAAGCCGAAACAGGATTTTGAACCAAAAGTCAAAACCTCAATTGTGGCACGGCCGATATTTAAATCTTCCTACGAACGCTACGAATGGCATATGCAAAATGGGTGCATTTGCCCTGAAGATAGAACGTGGCTTGCAAACTACATAAAATCAGATGAATACAAAGAAATATACGGAAAGGAGCAGTAATGAAAAAAGTTTTCGTAAAAACAAACAATGTAAAGCGGTTTATCACAATGATGAACAACTTGCAAAACCGGGCGGAAGGAGTTCCGGGGATGGGCTTGGTTTATGGTGAGCCGGGGTTAGGCAAAACTCAGGCTATAAAATGGTGGGCATTTAAAAACGATGCGATTCTTATCCGCTGTAACCAGATGATGTCCGCAAGATGGCTCTTAAAAGAGATTCTTGATTATATGTCAGAAATCAAACCTTATTCAATATCAGATTCTTTTGATGAGGTTATACGGAATCTTATTCTGACACCTCGGGTTCTTATAGTAGATGAAGTTGATTATCTGACGATGGATAAAAATAAATCAATAGAAATACTAAGGGATATTCACGACAAAACTAACATTCCTGTTGTTTTGGTTGGTATGACAAATGCTCATTCAAGACTCAAAAAGTTCAGTCACCTTTATGACAGATTATCAGAAATAGTTAAATTTGAAAGATTTTCAAATGCGGATATTAAAACTATCGTAAAAGAGCTTTCAGAAATCGAATTGACGGATTGTGCGATTAAGTACATTTATTCAAATCTAAACAGATTCAGACAAATTGTAAAAGTAATAAATAAAGCTGAAACTATCGCAAAAGCAAACGGATTAAGTTCTATAGACGAAATATTAATAAAGGAGGCAATACAAAATGAAACAGAAAATTCTCAAACTGATAAAGATTCTGAATAAGTTTACTATAGATGATATTTTATCTATGGATGATTTTGAAGAACAAGAAGTTTCAGAAATATTGTCAGAATTAGAAAATTCAGGAATAATAAGCAAAATTACAGCAGAAGAATATATTTACTTCCCAAATAAAAAAGCAGAGTCGCAGACCTCAAACAGATTGCATAATTTAAATATAGAAAAAAGGAAAGATTTAACTGATATTAAAACATTGTTTTCCAAAGATGAAGAGCAGGAAGTTTACGAAAATGCATCACCAAATGCAAAACGCAGAATTGTCAAATATTATACTATCCTAAAAATTGCAAGCCAATTTGATAACCGGTGTATTGGTGCGTTTTTAAGGCAATTTTCAAAAGAACATCCCGAATATAAAATATCGCCATCGACTTTTTACAGAATACGCCTAAAATATGCACAATACGGTATAAGAGGACTTATTCCAAACTATGCGCCGGGGGCACAAAGTGCGGTACCAAAAGAAATGTATGATGAATTTAAGAATATGTACCTTAAACCAAACGCTCCATCTGTAAAAGAATGTGTAAGGCAACTCGCAAATGTTTACGATAAAATGTCTGTTCCAACACCGCAATGCTTTAGACGGCTGCTTAATAAAGAATTTACCCCGGAGCTTGTTGCACAAATGAGAGAAAAATCGTATCGGCTGCCGGATTTGAATTTTTCGCAAGAAGAAAAACTCAAAATAGATGAAATATCAAATAAATCTTATGAAAACTTTATAGATGGGGCAAAAGAATATTTAGAATATCTTGCAAAACTTAGACGGACTCAGGATATTCAGGTAAAAATTAATGCGGTGAGATTACATATTCTGCCATTTTTCAAAAATTATAAGTTCGCAGATATCACACAAGATGTCGTTTTTAGTTTTCAAAATAAAAAGATTTCGGAAGGGTATTCAAGAAAATATTTAATAATTTATTCAAAAGAACTTGAAATTATTATTAAAAAATATTCCGATACAAATAAGCTGAATCTTAAGTTTTCAAGTCCTCAAAAATACAAAGAACACAAGGTTCT
>Ga0326511_10002100_pt1 | contig 16358 bp, 20 predicted proteins | sample 0_2496_0518_D_FD_203701 | JGI IMG/M metagenome (GOLD analysis project Ga0326511, IMG submission 203701) | Bovine rumen microbial communities from UC Davis, California, United States - 0_2496_0518 | ecosystem: Host-associated > Mammals > Digestive system > Stomach > Rumen | place: USA...
TATAGATAAACTGAATAAGTTTTTGATACCTAAACCAAGTGGCATTTGCACCATATTTAAGAAATTGATGTGTAAATTTACCATCTATTTCCGTAATAGTTTTTTTGTTGTCTAACTTATTGTAATTAAAATAATGCGGAAACAAAGGATTAAAATTCTCAAATGCCTCAGAATGTATATCATCTTCAGGATATAAAATTTGAGACTTTATGGTAATATTATTACCTTGATTGTAGTTTTTTATCCATTGTCCAATATTATTCAGACAATAATATTCATACTCGTTGGCTTGCTTTACTTTATCCCACGCTAATTCTTGACCAACAATTAGTATTTTTGCAGACGGATTGCCATACCCAATAAATGCTTTTTCCGATTTGTATTGCTCGTTGTTTAACAAATCTAGAAAACTTTGTGGATAGTTTACTACTAAATCGATATTTGGCGGAATAATTTGTTGTCGTTTCATAAAGCCGTTTTTTTTTGTGCAAATATAGCAATTGTTTTTGAAATAACAATCTTTATTAGGGGTTATTTTCTTTTTGGGATAAAAGAAACCAATTTAATAATAGTCTGCTGCTTTTGAGAATAGTATGTGAGACTTTTCCAAACGGATAAGTACATAACATTATTCTTTCAGGCTTTTCTCCACCAGTTTTCGAATGAGCCACAAATAATCGTTGGGTACCACCATCTTCAACAGTACATTCTGATACCCACTTCATGCCAAACAATTCTGCAGGATCATGCTGATGCAGTTGGTTGCCGTCAATAAAAGTATAAATGATTATCTGAAAATGCTCAAAAAAAGAATCTTTCAACAATACTTCATCGAAAACCATATAACAGCAAAGATCAAGGACGTCTATTTCTTTTCCTGTTATTTCTGGAAATTCCTTAAATAACTTTCGAAGATATTTATAGTCCACCTCTTCGTTTCCTACTTTTTGCGTGACAACCAGAATTTTCGCATCAGGATTGCCACAACCAACATTCTTATTGGGGAACCTTTCACCCAATCTTTTAAGTTCATCATTATTTGCCATAACTCTTTCATTTTTGATGGCAAAGTTATGGGGGCAATATGCAACATGATTGCATATCAGAAGAAATTATTCATAAAAATCGTGCATTTCTTGAATAATAGCCTTGATTTGCTGGCGGAAGACGTCTGGCGAGAGCACTTCCAGCTGGTTACCATGACTCAGAATCTCCTGAATAAAATCGTAGGTTGGTGCAATCTTATATTCAAAAATGGTATACTCATCTTTTGACTCTATCTCTCGTTGGCTATGATGCAAAGGAAGTGAACGTAGATAGTTTGGCTTCTCACGATATGCCTTCAATCGTATAGTTCTAGGCTTTGCATCATGGAATACACCATAATAATCTGTGTAATAATCTTGGGGCGAGAAATCCTTTGGATAGCTGAACTTGGATTCTAAGACCTCAATGCGCTTGATACGATCAAGTCCAAAGCGGTGTATTTCCTTTCCTGGCAGGACAAGCGCCATCACATACCAACGACGTTTGAACAATCTGATAAAGTAAGGATTAACCTTTAACCCCTGAATGGTATTGTCAAAGAAATCCTCATAATCAATCACTAATTGACGATTATCACGCATCGCAGTTGTAATAATTTCGAGGTAATACCTCCCAGATGGCACATCCTCCAACATAATCCTATCACTGATAGAGCGGTTATCCATCAAGAGATTGCTAACAGCAAAAGAATCGAGCAGCCATTGGTTAATAGAATCGTTCTCCAGAGCATCAGGGTTATCTATATAATATAGGTTAGAACCCCTTTGGCATTCTATCACAACCCCAAACTGCATCAGAATCGCATTTCGATGATTGTGGAATGTTCGCAGTCTCAAAGGCTGATGCAGATCATTGATATACGCATTATCCCATTTGCGGGCAATATCCTCAAACGAAATCTTGCCAGCATCATAGATTGTGGAAATCAACCACATGTATTTTGCGTATAACCTATCGGTCATGTTTTTATCCACTTAAATATGAGCGCAAAATTACAAAAAATACTGATAATTCATCAACTTTGCAGAATGTTTTGATAATTATTAAGGTACGCCAGATAAAATGCACACGTAATTATTTATCTTTGTTGTTTATAAAAATTGGAAGATCATCATATCGTGGTTCTCCTTTCAACACTTTAAGTGCAATGTCCTGCCAAGTCTTGCACTTGAAATAGGGTGCATGAGCCATTTTGATATGCAAGTTGCGGACATTGATATTATAGGGAAATGCAAGCATTGCACAACGTTCGCCTATCTTCGCGTCCATGTTATCATAGTCCAAATCATAAAAAACATTTCCAATGATAACTACTTTATTGGTATATCGCATTTGGATAGGACAATTGTCAAGTACGTAATAATAGTCATCATTACCCTCCCCAAAGTTGTTGACCCCAGCAATAAAAGTGTATCCCTTATAATTCTTGTTTGGATGTCTTGCTCTACTCTTCTCACCATTGGAAATGATATTCGTGTTCATTATGGCCGTTGCTTTTACTACGTCGCCTGTGTATATTTTCTTGCCTTTATCATCTCGATAACCAGTATAGAAGCCTGCGAACATGACAGGAAATATGTTGATAGGTTCGAACATATGCAAATTTCCCAATGAACCGTAAAGGTCGAAATCATCCAACGTCAAATGCTCTTTCAATGTTTTCCTTTGGGTCCAATAATACATTTGATCGTGATAAAAGAACAAATCGTAGATGCTGGTATATCCAAAACTACCATCTTCGTTGATAAACCTGACTTCCACATCCTCGCCATAGTGCTCGATCTCATCTTCTGCTCCTAAAGAGCATAATTCTAAGAACTCGTTGCACATCTTTTTCAACTCTTCCAAACTTAAAACTCTTGCTTTCATACTTCACCCTTTTTTCGTTTGACAGTACAAAAGTAAGAGCAGATGTGGCAAAAACGTTGCACAGTGGGGAATAATTATCTGAATATTTTTAATATTTCCTCATATTTACCATCTTCAAAATTTGCTGGTGTGATATATTGGCTAATCATACTTGATGGCTTTTTCTCTACAATATTAAACTCATCAAAGAATTTCTGTGACAATAGTTTTGTCCATTCCTTTTTCGCTCTCATTATAAGAAAACACACTTTATCTCTACGACTCTCAGCAATATGCCAAAGCATTTTCTTTAGATAATCCTGTGACTCTAACTTGTCGCCTTTGCGGGGAAACACTCGTCCTGAAGTTTGAGAAGTATATCCATGATACTCCACAAGTGCAATTCGTCGATAGAATTCTTTTTCACTAAGACCTGTGTCCATTCTGAGCTGTTTCAGCATTTTTACCCAATACCAATCACCAAGCATATTTACAGCCTCATTACAGGTAATACAGCAATCCTCATTTTTCTCATCTTCGGGCAAGAAAGCCTCTGCCTCCAGACGAAGTGTTTGGGCTTTATATTCTATTAGTTGACGCCGTACTGTCTCGTTGGTTTGCATAAGCAACGCCAGCGTTTTGTTAACTTCTGGAACATAACCAGGATTTAGACTTAATATAATTAGACGAGCTTTGAGTGGATTTCCCCACCATGGTTCTGCTGGGATCTTAGTGATTATCTCGTCTGTTGTACCATTCGCTTTCTTATTGTAGTTTTCAATTGCGTCCCTATCACCTTCACAGAAATAGTTGTTTTCTCCGTAAAGACAATCCATTTTATTAGGTGAATACATTTTCGCAACCTCCAACCAGGGATTTTCGGTTATTTTAAACTGCTCTTCTGCCATATTACAAATATTTAATTTTGGTGCAAAGATACGAAATATTTGTCATTTTTCTATCCTTTCCCTTTTTATCTCCCCCAAAAATCCTTATTTTCATCTTAACAATTATGTTTGTCGTTTTTTATAATCTTGAATCAACTTAAATTTCTCCAGATTATCCTGTAGGGTTCCTTTTATGATAATCAATGTTTTTTTCGCCTATCATCTGGCCAAAAGTTTAGAATTGCATTTAAGCACGAATGTCGTACAACTAAATAAAGAACATTTAAGTCATCATTATGAAGTTCATTTCTGCCAATATAGTTCTTGGTTAATACAGTAACCAATATATCCCATTCGTCATCATCGTCAAAATCAATGGTATCAATATACAGTTCATGTGCCAATTTCTTCATTTCTGAAACCATAGAATTAGTATCATACTTAGGCAACAGTAGAAATAGTTTTTCGAGTATCTTTATGACATCTTCAGGCGAATAGAACCGATAATCAATCAACCAATAGGCATCTACCCAATCACAATAAATATGATGAGAGTTATATTCTGATTTACCAATATAGAAAATACGATCATCTTTAATAAGACGTATGCCACTGAATCCTTTATTGATGAAGTCCATTTTAACTTCAGCAATTCCATCCATCTTTATAATCATTTCTTTTACTATTTCAATCTTGCTCATAGTTGTTTTTCTGCAAAGAAACAAAAAGAAATGGCAAAAACATTGCACAGTCTCAGATAATTTTGCTATATTTGCACAAAAATCTATGAGTTATGGCAAAAAATCTATTGGCACGCTACATTTGGGAGGTATCCACCATTTACAGAGCAAGGCGAATAACGCTGAAAGAAATCAATGAGAAATGGCGCGATTCACCCTATTATGACGGTAAGGATATCCCAAGACGTACATTCGACTATCACCGTAAGGAGGTAGAGATGATCTTCGACTTGAACATAGTTTGTGATAAGCACGATAACACTTATCATATTGAAGATGATGATGGTTATAGAAATGGGGAAGTCCGCCGTTGGCTTATTAACAGCTTTGCCATGACAAGTGTTATTCGCGAAGGCAGAGAATTAGAAGACCGCATATCACTAGAACAGATTCCTTCTGCTGAGCCGTTTCTATCAATTGTAATCCAGGCTATGCGTGAAAACAAAATACTCGATTTGCACTATCAAAGTTATGAGCGAGACATACCCACTATCCATCTGCTACACCCTTATGCTGTGAAACTGTTCAAGCAACGATGGTACGTTATAGGTTTGAGTGAAAAGAAAAATCGTATTTTGATATTTGCAATGGATCGCATCCAGGAATTAATAATTACTAATCAGAAGTTCCGCTATCCTAAAGAATTCAACATTCATGACTATTATCGCGATTCATTTGGTATTATTATAGATGATATTATAGTAGCACAGCGTATTCGTCTGAAAGTTATGAACAACCAGGCATATTATTTTCGTTCATTACCACTTCACTCCTCGCAAAAAGAAATTGAAACTCTTTCTGAGTATTCTATTTTTGAATATTGGCTAAAACCTACTTATGATTTTGAGCAGGAGATACTTTCCCATCGCGAAGATGTAGAGGTCTTGGAGCCTGCCCAACTAAGAGAGACTATTAAAGAGAGCATCTTGAAAATGGCGAAAATATATTCTCTCTAGAAATTGTGTTATTTTTGGTTAATACCACCATATTTGTGTTAAAGATGCCTAATTTCTGTGATATAAAGTATAGTAAACTACGCATTATATATATTACATAATTAAAAAATATAATGATAGAAAAAGAAATAAGCGAAAACTATTACTTTATACCTGCCGATTATAATGAAAGAGGTAGGCGAAAGACTGATGATATGACATTTCGTGATGTCATAAAGGAGTTTGAGCGAGACTTCCACAAATGCCATACAACGGAATATGCCCTGAATCTTTATGCTAACTCACAAACGATGAACTTGCTGGCAAGATCTTGTGATGCGGCTCCATTCATGACTTATGGCATGGACCTAACACAAGGCAAAGCATTTGATGCAGAAAAAGATCCCTATGCTAATCACCAGATGGAAAAGTACAGCGGAAGTATTTTCGTCTATGGCATCGACTCGGCGTTTATGACAGAATATGACAAATGTGGTTATCCGATAATTGATGAAGATAGCGACATCTACCCTCTGACTCTGCTCATTGATGACACAATGAGGAATGGCACCATTCGGCTGGCTGTTCCTACTCTTGATGATTCTGACGACGAAATGACCCCAATAACTGTTGACACACCAAAATACGCATATGCCTAATGAGAAGTAGTGCCGGTAACAAAGAGTGGTCACTTATTCATAACGACAATGGAGAATGGATAAGCGAGGAACATGTGGTGTTCATCTCCAAGACAGATGAAAGAATACTCCAGAAGGAAGCCATGAAACATGGTTATAATCTTTCTGTTCAACATGGGCTAGACGATAGTCTATGGTGTTATAAACATGACTATGTTATTATTTCAAAATTATGCAATTATGAACAAAAATGAACTTTTAACATTGATTTGGCAGAAAATAGATAATAAAAACATTAGATTTCCATCTCAAATTGAATTCTGCGTAGAAAATGGAACTCTTAACATCGGCATATCTGCTGATGCTACATGCAATAATATGCAGACAGATGGTGCAGCTTTTGAAGGATGGGCAATATGCATAAAAAGCCAATTGCCTGAGATTGTCAGCATCGTCCAATTAAGTTGGAAGAAACCAGAAATAAGGAAGGATGGAAATAAAAAGCTTCATTATAACCGCTTTTTATATCGTGTATTGAACTTTTCAGAGTTATATGAATGGTTTTCCATATCAGAAATAAATATCCCTGAGATTGAAGATTTTAAACGAGAGCTCACGGACTTGCAAAACAATAGTTTTTCTGAGAATCCTAAAATAAAAGGAGTCGATAAAGAAAAATTCAGATTAAGTGAGACGGTTGTTGAATACCTTTTGGCAAACGATCTTTCTTCTTCTATTAGAAAACGTTTTGATCTTGATTTTATAGACAGGCAATTCCCTGTGGGAGTAAAAAAAGGCGAAAAGCCTTTCTTTACAGGAGGTATGTCTGCCATTGACTTGTGGGGGACAAAAGGTGACACTCTGACTATTATCGAACTCAAATATAATGGAGGTGATTCAAAAAACATCAAAGTAGGTATTATTTCCGAGATATTCATGTACTCATGTATTATGAGGGATATAATAAAAGGGCTCATATCGCGACCTTATAAGACTCCAAAGAAACATGAGGAGATGCTTTATGACAATCATAAAAAGTATAAGCATATTGTGGCAAGAATGTTATCGGACAAGTATCATCCTTTATTAGAAAATGAAAAGGTATTATCAATACTAAATCAGCAAATTATTTCAAAAGGAGATATTAACATTGAGTATAACAAAACAACATATAAGCTGATTGAAATGATATGAACATCATAATCCATCGCGGAGCCAATCAAATAGGCGGATGCATTACAGAGATTACCACAGATGGTGCAAAAATCTTCATTGATTTTGGTAGCAATCTTCCTGGTAGCAAAAAAAAAGAACTAAACCCAGAGCAGATTGCAGACATGACCTCTGGAGCGGATGCCATATTCTATACACACTACCATGGGGATCATGTAGGACTTCATCATCTGATTCCAGAGAGTGTAAGGCAATATATGGGGGCTGGAGCCATCGATGTAATGCGATGCAAGTACAAAGCTCTCAATGCGCATCAAGATATGAGTGCAGAATTATCAGCTACAGAACGTATGATCCCATTCAAAGAAACCGATCGCATCAGCATTAATGACGAGTTATATGTTACGCCTTACTTTGTTAGTCACTCTGCGTTTGATGCTTATATGTTTGTTATTGAAGATAAAGCGACAAAAACAAAGATCTTGCATACTGGTGATTTCCGCAGGCATGGCTATCTTGGCAAAGGGCTTTTCCCTACCCTTAGAAAGTTTGTGGGAAATGTAGACATACTCATTACAGAGGGAACTATGTTGGGAAGAAAGCAGGAGAAAGTTGTAAGAGAATCACAAATTATGCAGAAAACTATAGAGGTACTCAATAATCACCGATATGTTTTTGCCCTCTGTTCTTCAACAGACATTGATCGTTTGGCTTCATTTCATGCTGCCTGTAAAGAAACGAAACGAGTATTCATTGTTGATGAATATCAGGATAGTGTCTTGAAGGTATTTACTGAGTATGCAGGGAAGAAGGCAGGCCTTTTCAATTTTGATTCAACTTTTAAACTCATTAACTTCGCTACAGAAAAAGTAAAAAAGAAACTGAAGAAAGAAGGATTTCTTATGCCTGTCCGTCAAAGTAGCAAGAAACTGATTGAGGGAATGTTGAAGGTCTATAATGATGAGCAACCCTGTCTAGTCTATTCGATGTGGAGCGGTTATGCGGAGGAAGGGAAAGATTATACCAATCAGGAGATTCTAAATATTCGCAAACTATTTGACGACCACATTGTTGACGGAGTGAGGGACGGAGTCCATACCAGTGGGCATGCAGACATAAGAACCTTGCATGAACTTTGTAAAACTGTTAATCCTTCAATGGGGGTTATACCCATCCACAAAGATGCGGATGCAAAATATCTTGCCAAGGGCTACCGAGTTTTCGAAGAAGGAGATACAGAAGTTGGTCATGTAACAATCCATATTGAATGAGAATCGCTCATTTATCTGATACTCATGGTCTGCATCGTCGAGTAAAAGGCCTTCCTGCTGCTGATGTCATCGTCCATAGCGGTGATATTAGCCATAATGGTACAGAGGATGAAGTTCTTGATTTTCTGAATTGGTTTATTGAACTTCCTTATCCGGATAAGATTTTCGTTACAGGCAATCATGATCTTTGCCTTTGGGAGGCTGAGGGCATAGAAGATTTGCCGAGTAATGTACATTTCCTACAAGACAGCGAGACTGTAATTGCAGGAGTGAAATTCTTTGGGCTTGGCTATAACCACCAAGAGTTTCTCATACCTGATGATGCAGACATTGTTGTGACTCATGAACCTCCTGTCATGATTCTCGACAAGTCATCCGGTATCCATTGGGGAAATGCTCATATTCGTAATCGAATCCAAACTGTCAGACCTCGTTATCATCTTTTTGGACATGCTCATGATAGTTATGGTACAATTAAGCAAGATAACATAATGTACTCAAATGCCTCCTTGCTGGATGATATGAATAAATTGGTCAGAGTCCCAAGATTACTATTGACAGAAACTTCTAAAATATAGCATTTTACTCAGCTTTTGATTCTTCATGGCTTCAAACCAAACACTAACATAGTGTCTCTTAGTCTTCATTGGCATCGAATATCTCTGGTGGAAAACGAATTTCATCTTCTGGATCATCCTGATATTCGTCATAATGGTCTTGGAAATATGAGGCTTCATCAAACTGATGACTAATGCCGCGTCTTCTAACTTCTTGCATCTGCTTAACGATAGCTTTTTGGTGAGCCACCACATAGTCAAACATTTGTTGAGTCGTTGTCAGTTTCTCGTTACAGTACCATTCAAAATGCCCACTAATATCTGGCCAGTCGTTATGCTTCCTCACAATTAGATTTCCTCCAGATTCACCTATCACCTCAAATTCTTCATCTTCCATTTCATAACCAGGGGCAATGTCGAGGGTGTAGAAGTACTTGCCTAAATCCACTGGCCAGTCGGCAGACAGAGATTTGAGTTGCCGTTTCTCTGTCTGTCGTCTTTCCGGTTGTGGTATCATCGTATTCTTTATCGCCTTCTTAGGAGTCTTTTCCCTGGGTTCAATCAGCCAAGCATAGCCAACCATGTAGAAGACGAAGAAGAGTACGATGATTGTTATATCAGTCTTTGTAAACTTCTGTTTGGGCATCAATAATATCTTTAACTATTTTCCATTCTTCTAACTTCTCCTCGAATTTCTTGGAGGCAGCATTTGATGATGATATTAATGAGATTACCTTGATTTTCTCACTGAAATCAGATGCAGGGAAATACCTATGGAATTCTTTCTTTGCAAGTCCACCATTTAAAACTATTGTCGATATAGTTGGATGAATCTGCAAGAATTCTTTTACATTATTGGGAATGTCATCTTTAATATTTGCATCAAGATTGCCTTTCCTGTTTGCCTTTTTCATACAATCCCATAGCGCAATATGGTTGGATGTGATAAAGTCTATATCAGATTGCCCTACTGATCGTTGAAATAGTTGTTCCATAATCTTATAAAAGGAGTTGTGCGACTTGTTCTGATAATAGGCTTGTGACTTTATTGAAACATCACTTGGTAATGTACCAAGAATCAAGACGTAAGGAGATTCTCCAACCCATGGTTCCAAACACTGCTTCTCCATTTCACCTGTCATTTCAAGATACTTTTTATTTCTCATTTCTTGACTTATTTATAGTTGCACACCAATATAATATATTTAGCAAATCATAGACAAGTGCTTTATTCAGATATGGAGCTTGACAACTTGTTATCTGTCTATGAACAAATAACGGATTACCGATACGATTCTTATAACTTTTTTCAGTTTCTTCAGGAATCTGATGATTACCATTGTTAGCAATCACAACACACGAGTGAAAACAACGCTGCACATGACAGGGAACAATGTTGCTTTTCCTTCCTAACTCAGTACTACATTCTGATAGATTGGAGCCGTTGAATTTTGTTTCTTGCAATATTCCTTCGTTTGTCAAGTAAGTCATCACCTTATCTAAAACTAGCCGAACATTCGCTGGTACTAAAGGGTCCTTATTAAATTCATTTGTATGCAATCCTTTCAACAGCTTCATAAGAAGAGAATCTGATTTAGAATCCTCAATGCTTAAATAGAAATCATATATTTCTTCGTATTTTTTACGTATCTGAAAATCTTCATTGTTCTCAACTTCCTCTTTTATATCTTCATATAATTGCGATGATGATTTCTGCAATTCATAAAACCTGTTTCCAGACAAATTGCGGGCTAACCCTTTATCAATTCTTTTAATCGATTCATTTGCTGTTACAACAAAAATAGGAGAATTACATACTTTTAGCAAATCAATATAAACATCACGCAGATTTTTGATTTGGGGAATTTCGGTTTCCATTCTTTTGGGTTCTGCATTTAATATAATTGCATCCCAATTATCTTTGTGGAGTTTATTCTTGCATTCTTTCGTCGTATTACAAACAACTATATTCAATTTTTGAAGATTGCTATTCGTAACGAAAGACCAAAGGCTCTCATCGCCATTATTCATCCAAAGAACTTTTATCTTATCCATAGCATACCCTCCTCTTATTTAGATTTGATAGACTGTAGATACTCTTCAATGGCCTTATCCCGTTCTTCCTCTGAAATTTCATAAAGCCCACTGCAGTTAAGTTTTAGCCGCCATATATCACCTACAGTTATCCTGCGAGATATTGGCAACTGTCGTAACACGTCCTCCTTGCAGAATTGCTGAAGGGCAACAGTAAAATCGACATGATATCCAGCTTCAGGAACAAGCAGCATCTTGTTGTCTAAAGAAGGAACGTCCTCCTCAGGTGTTACCAATTGCGGTTGCAATAGTCCTTTTGTAGAAAGGAGTATGACAGTCCCTTTCAGTTCCGCTATATCTTTTGCCGAAACTGGGTAGCGAATATCAAAAACTTCGCTTGCCAGACACACATTGTCATCATCAGGAATGCCTGCTTTATATAAATAATCTTTGGGAAATAGCGAGTCTACATCACATGTTGCACAGACACATACTTGATGGCTCCAAGCCTCGTCAAGCCATATATCCATTTGATCTTCGTTCATCTGGAATGCAAGCATATTTTGACCAGGGAATAAATCATGTATCAACATGTTGGAGACACCAGCCATATCGCTGTCTTTGGATATATCCCACTCGTCGGCATGTACGAACTTGATGCATCCTCTGCGCCTGCGTGTTACATCAATTAAAAGGATAGCAATATGGTCATCATCGTCAGAAGGCCAAGAAAGTGATGTGGTACAAACAGTGTCGATGATGTCTGCTTCAACACACATTTTCCTGAACTCTTCATGTTCTTTATCATTTAGAACCGATACAGGTACAGGCCAAAAGAGCTGCTTGCAATCAGGTAGTTCCTCGATGCTTGCTTCTTCAAACGGCGAGTCAAATGGTGCAGGAATCAAATCATATCCCACATTTGCAGCTAAATCCCTCAATAGCTGTTCCATCACTTCAATGTTCATCTTGCTCATTACTCATTTAAATTAGAAACAACAAAATCTATTATCGAGTGCAAAGGTCGGAGTTATCTGTGCAACCTTTCTTCACAGACAAATATTTTTTTAGATTTTCCTCGATTTTTTCCATTATTTGCTGCCTGTACCACTCAGGATAGAGCACTTCAACGTCTGGAATGAAAGAAAAAAGCTGTTGGTCAAGTTCCCTCGTGGGACGTACTTGTATTTCTACTACACAGTTCTGTTCATCAACGACTTTCTGCGACTTGTGAATAGGTTTAGATATAACGTAAGGAAAGCGATTAGCAGAGAATCGCAGGCCAATTGTCTCTATCGTCACATCTGTGTTTGGGATGGTGGCTCCCATGACATCATCGAAATATTTGGAGAAATCAATTTGCTCGTTCTTCTTAAAAGGTTTCTCTGATCTCATGTACCTCTGAATCCTGTCAAGTGCCAGGTTGCTGATTTCATTCCGTTCATCGTTTAATCCATACAGAAACCAGCGACCATTATACTGCTTGATATAATAAGGGTGGATAGTCATTTGTATCTCTTTTCCTCTGAATGTTAGGTAGACTATCTCCAGTGCCTGATGGTTTGTTGTAGCATCGATAATATCAGCTAAGTACTCAAAACCTTTCAGTTGCTCATTCTGTTCAAAGGATACAAGATGTTCAGTATTTGACTTCAGACCAAAACGGTACTCTAAATTGGAAATGACTTCTTCAAGCCAAATATTGGCGGCAGTACCCCTGAAACGGGCTAACATGTCTATCGTAGACTGTAGTTTGTTGAGATCGGCTACAGATAACTCATTATTGTAGATGGAGAAATTACTGTCAGAATAGCGATAGTAACATTTCTTTCCATCATAAGGATAGGCAACAATGGGCGCATTGAAAGAAACACGGTCACGCATGTACTTTATATCTTCACGTATCTGGCGAGTGCTTACCGTTGTGCCAAATATGTCAAGCAAATGCTCGTTGACTTCATCCAACAAATCATCTATCTCATATCGTTTATGGAAATTGCTAAAACATCTATCCAGTATCTGATACCGCAATTGTGCATTCTTGTTTGTGGCCATATCTTTAAATAGGGTTTAACTTGTTTCTCTGCTCATCAATGAATATCTGTATTTCTCCCAAGTCTCCTATTTCTTTAGGGAGTACAAACATATTGCATGGATTAGCATACTTTCTAAAATGCTCCTGGATATCTTTGATATCAAGTTCTTCTATGGACTTATTGCTATTGAATCCGACGGGCTCAATATGACATAGTTTCCATTCAGATAGTGAGAAAGCACCTAAAGGTCTTGTATACTTGCCATTTTTAAGTATATCTTTCGTTTGCATGAAAACCATTGGTATTTCATTGCATGATAACATCTCCTTGAGTTGGCTTAGTGTGTATGTCTTACCATTCATTACACAATAATAAATCCAAATTGCAAAGGTGTTGTCACTCACGATAATTTCGCGACCGCTTGGGTGAATGAATGATTGTCCCCTCTTGTTTGTATCCTTTCTTATAATCAATGGCATATTAGTGTCGACAATCCATTCATCAATTACATGCTCCCAATTCTGTAGCACATCATTATCTATATGCGGATTATGCTCCGACATTCGCCACAGGCGACCAATCTCCCTGATTTTCTCACGAATGCCATCCCCTATGAAGTCTTTCATTGGCTTATGTTCTTTCAAATGAATGCTTAGATTGGGGGGAGCATCAGTCAGAAAACACATAGCCTTTCGAGTTGGGGTTTTCATACTATACAATCTTCCCTTTTGATAACTTTTCGTCTTTACGATATTGGGAAATGTTTCGTAGAACTCAGCCTTTGTCATCTGAAAAACGCCACAAGGAGTATGTACCGCGAATATGTCGTCATTGTTCAACGGCTCAATAACATCAGCCTTAAAACATAATCTACTTGATGAATACTCTATCATACGATCTCCCTTTATGCATATTTTAGTGGGCGCAAAAGTAAGAGGAACCTTTGCGCCCTTTTAGATTTATTCCAGTATTTTTTTCAAATCTTCTTCATTTTTGCAAATAACTTCATAATCAGACTTATTTACTTTTGCAATAATCTTCAATTTTGCTAATTGGTCTGCAATTCTATTTGCGCGACTATAACCAATGGCATATTTCCTTTGTATTAGAGAGACGGTAAAGCAATTCTTGGCTATCACATAGCTTGCAATCTCTCGTATCTTTGGATCAAAATGTTCTTCTTTAACATGAGGTAGTAATTCTAGGATTTCATTTGTTTTGCCCTCCCAATCGGGGTAATCCTCAATCATTTTTTTTGAAATTGATGCGAAAGACTCTTCGTTCTCTTTATCTTTAATCTTTAATTCTTCAATTTCTTTATCAAGTCCCTTTATCTTATGATCCAACTCATCAATTTTATCAAGATAAGGTTCTTTTTGTTTATCAAATTTTTGATTTATTTCTTTCTCCTTTTCTTTATATTCTGGTGTATTTTTATATCTATGTCCTCTCATATATTCTTTTATAGATTCGAGATAGTTAGAGTGTCTTTTACTCCCTTCCCGGGCTATTCGAATTAAGCCAATTACTATCAGAATAGCAGCAATTCCCAAAAGAACAATGAAGCTCTTCGTGTCTGCAGAATCTTTTATGTACAGATAGATTTGTCTGCCTATTGTAAAAACAAGAAATATAACACCCCAACCAAAGAAAGCATCTTCATCGAACTTATCTCTCTTTATCTTTTCGCTCTTTGCCTTCTCAATTTTGTTTATTTCTTTTAATAATGTTTGCTTTTCTTCTTCGATTCTTTCTATTTCTCTCTTATTTTTGTCGATGCCTATAATAAACTCTTTACTTTCGTAAGCTTCTTTTGTAGGAAGATATAAAGACCAGACTGATCTATAATAATCATCCATATGGCTTTGATTTGACAATGACATAGAATTTGCTCTTTCAAGAATCTCCTGAGCATATTCTTTGTCAGTTATTTCTTCTAAATTAGTAATAGCCTCTTTGGAATAAGCTATTACTGGTTTTAAGAATAATGAAGATAGAAATAATTTGAAATTGATATTAGACAAGTTTTCAATCTTATCTACTACTAATTTCAAATTGAAAATCATATTCTTGTAGAATCGCCCCTTTTCCTGCCGTTCCAATTCACTTATTTGATTCCGCAATATCTTATTGGCAATAGCATTATTGGCGGCTAATTCTTTATTTAGCTGCACCAATTGTTCGTTTTGAGCATATTGGGCAGCTAGACTTTGCTTACTCAAAGCGCTTATCTTTTCAAGAGAATAAGTCTGATATATACGCAGTAAAGTATTAGTATCCATTTCTCTAAAACGTTTTTATATGCTTATTTTGACGAAACTAACAATTCCTTCACATCCACATCGAGGTGACGTGCAATCTCGTAGAGCTGTTCCACTGATGGCTGCACCTTGTTGGTCATCCAGCGTGAAACAGTTCCTAAATTCCTATTCATCTTTTCGGAAAGCCAGGTTCCTGTTTTGTCTTTTTCTGCTAATACAGCTTTGATGCGGTTGTAATGCGGATTCTCCATTATTTTATGTAGATATTTGCTAAATGTTTGACGTTTTGTGTGCAAATATAACAAAAATAATGCAAAAATAGGGAACGATTATGTCTTTTTTTGTATCTTTGCACTTAATTTATGTTGATTTATTCTATTAAACTACTAAAATGCGAAGAGATCTGTCTTTTTTAAAGGTTTCTGATTATAGTTTCCCATTTCGTGAAATAAGAGGTCATGATGATGAGTTGTATCTAAATGACAGCGAAATTGAAAGTGTAACGACAGGTGCCGGTGTATATATTATAGTCTCAGAGGATAAAACCAAGTTCGTATATCCGAAAGGAATCAGTCCTGTTATATATATAGGAAAGGCCGACAATTTACGACGAAGATTGAAAGAACACTTATCGCACCTGAATGATGTCCTATCATAGCCCTCTCAAAATATCGACCTCCATCCCAATCAATTATAATTAATTCCTTTTCTAATTGACCAGATGGATTTATCGCCTTATATGTACCCGATATATCTTGTTGGCATGACACAAACAATACACATGCTAATATCAATACAAAATAAGGGTCACTTGCAAAACCCTGTGTTGAAAAATTAGTTTAATTGCTTATTTCTCGTCATTTGTTAGTACCTTTGCACACAAAGAGTACTGGTATGAACGAGAATCCCTATATGATGCTTGCAAAGGTCA
>Ga0326511_10002101_pt1 | contig 16356 bp, 26 predicted proteins | sample 0_2496_0518_D_FD_203701 | JGI IMG/M metagenome (GOLD analysis project Ga0326511, IMG submission 203701) | Bovine rumen microbial communities from UC Davis, California, United States - 0_2496_0518 | ecosystem: Host-associated > Mammals > Digestive system > Stomach > Rumen | place: USA...
GCGTTGAGGCCGGGGAACTGCGCCCTGAACTCCTGCTTGTCGAAGCCGGGGATGCAGGCGATGTCCGCCATGGGCGTCCTGAGGACGGTGGGGACGGTCACGATCTGGATGTTGTCGTTGCCATTGAAGACCTCTGCGAGGACTTCGTACTGGCCGCCGCCGTCGTGGTTGGGAGTGCCCCGCATCACGACTACAAAGCCGGAATTCTCCGCCAGTCCGCGGATGGTCTTTACTGCAAGGAGCATTTCCTTGGAGAACCGGTTCGGTCCCACCTGCTCCTGGTTGAAGATGTCGCCGGACACGCACACGATGTCAGGCTTCTGGACGGCCGCCTCACTGACCATGCTGTCAAGGCAGCGTTCGATGTCGAGGAACCTTAAGTTGACGCCGTTCTGTGTCGGGCCTTTGTATTCGCCGATATGCCAATCAGCTGTATGAAGGACTTTCATTTTCATCCCACCTTTCTGAAGTGACTGCTTATGGTTTTGAGGAAGTCGGTCAGGATCTCCACCTGTTCGTCATCGATTCCACAGAAGTTGAGATCGCCGCCAACGAGCACTTCGCCCACAAAGAGGACGTTCCCGACGATAGGGTGACCGTGGTCGAAGAAACCGTAAAGGAGCGATGCGACGTTGTTGACCGGGAGGTCGTGGTACAGGCCTTCCTCATCGATCAGCATGGAGACCATACCTTCTGCCTCATAAGGATCGACAGCTTTGATGACACCTCCCCAATCTGTGTACAGGTACCTCGGCCTCACATGCTCAATGGTGCCGCATTTGCTCCCGATCAGGAGCGTGAGGACCGGATGGGTTTCGCGGTATCCGCCCTCAGGGTAGTCATGGACGCTGACCGTTCCGTCAGCTGCCAGCTTAACGAGTTTTTTCATCTTGTCCCTCCTTTCTGGCAGGTCATGCACAGAGGACGTCCATACCTGCGCTTCGAAAAATCATAAACGTTCTGGTTGATGGGCCGTCCGCACTGGTCGCACTGGAACTCTGCGTCAGGTCCCTGGGAAGCTCCCCTGCTCTGCATCTGCCGGGGCTGCTCCTGAACAGGAGCGGGATCCGGGCCGGCGAAAGTAGGTTCCTCTTCCGGCTGGCCGGGCAGCTGGTAGTCCTCAGCAAAGTCATCATCCACGTTGTCGGAAGCGAATGCCGGGTTGTCCAGATCTGCAGATACGTCCATGGCGGGTGCGTCACCGGAGAAGCCGATCTGCTTCACCTCCGGGGCCCTGCCGCCGAACATGTTGGTCACGCCGTTGATCCCGCTGGTGAGCATCGCCTGTCGGATCATAGGATCGCTGTAATCCGGGCTGAATACTACGGTGGGGATGGCGAATCCCCTGGACAGTTCCTCAATGGTATAGGTCCCCTTGAGGCCCAGCAGGGCGCGGATCACGCGGAGCTTTGCTCCCGTCATGGCTTTCTCTGCCCAGGTCTTCCGGAGCAGGGCCATGTTAACCATGACCGAGCGTTCGATGTAGCGGTCGCGTTCCGAAGGATCGATGACGTATCCCTGGACCTCACGGCCCCACTTGTTCTTGAGGCGCCGGTACTCACCTTTGAAAATCTTCGCGGCTTCCTTGGCCTGCTTTTCGTCAGTGATGCCGTTGGCAGCCTTGTCCATGAATTCGATGCGGTACTTGTCCTCCTCGTCCTTAAGGCAGATCTCCTTCTGATCCGTCTCTGTGCGGGTGGTACCGTCAGACTTGCGCATGGCTCCCTGGGCCTTTGCCCGGTAGGTGTACTGGTCGACCCTTACGCCGAAGGTCTGATCAGGGTTGAACTGGATGCCCGCCGCCATAGCGAGCTTGTTGAGCATGGGTTTCGTGAGGGCGTATACATCGGCCCAGATATCTTTCCCGTCAGGGCCCTTGCGGCCGGTGTTGGCGGTTCCGACTTTGAAGATATCGCCGGATGTGTTCCCTGTGTCGCAGGGCACGATCTCGACGTGGTAAGAGTAGAACGGACTGATCTGCACGTCCGTAGACTGGGGAAGGAGCAGATTGTAGCTTCCGAAGCGCTGCTCCATCTCGGATAAAGAATAGACCTCGTTTTTCATACTACGAGTACCTCCTATTGTTTTTTGGATCTCTGCCATGCTACAATAGAAGGGCAGAGATTGATGACATAGTTCATCCCGGCGCTTAGTCCACGCCGAGGGCATTTGTGACAGCAAGTGTGAACTCTGTATACGCGTGTCCTACGCAGGCTTCAGCTACGAGAGAGACCAGATAGTCCGCTGATCTCCTCGCTCCATCGCTATCACCGTAGCGCTGGAGAATATGCTGGAGCTTTTTTAATGCCGCTTTATTGGCATCCTCGAATTGCGCATCTGTAATGGAGCATCCGAGCTCCTGTTCAACGAGTTCTCTTATCTCACTCATTTCAGTATCCTTTCCAGGATCTTCGAAACGACCAGTGCGGCCGCTCCTGCGGCCACCCATTCACCGCCCATGGCATAGTAGCCTCTCATGTGAGCGAAGTACGGGACCTCCATCGAAACGATGGCCAGGAAGACGATCACTCCGACGAGGGTGGCTACCGTATGGCCGGAGTAGGTCTTCTGTCTCTTCCGGGCGATTCTGCGCGGAGCTGCTTCTTTTGTGCGGCGGATCGTGAGCCGCAGGCCGTTTCTTGTCGCATACCTGCATCCGGCAGGAGCGTCGATATATTTGTGGGTCAATTTGTTTTCCTCCTAGACTGCCATGCACAGCTGGCCGTTCTCTTCCCGGCGGATCAGCGGTGCATATTCTTTGGTGATTGCTTCTCTGGGCTCGATCCTGACCGTCTTTTCGTCCTGGCAGTCACATCTTTCGCCCGGATCCAGATGCGCCCCGCAGATGGGACACTTGCTGTAGTACAGTTGTCATTCCTCCTTTCATTCGATCATGAACTGTGAATTAAACAGTTTCTTGGGAATCTTGCCGATAGGGTATTCGGCGGTGAGCACTCCGGCCTTGATGCTGCTTGTCCGTACGCTCCGGATCAGGCGGTAGGCGGTGCTCTTCCCTACTCCAAGGAGCTCCTGGACGTCAGCTGCCTCGTAGTATGGCCGGTCGCTCCGGCCCAGCTTCTTGATGACACCTTTCATAGCCTGTCTCCTACAGATTCTTCTCGCGCCAGCATTTGAGCTGCTGTGCAAGGCGTCCCATCTCTTCCAGGGTCTCGATCACTGTCTTCAGGTCCTCTTCTTCCGCTTCCTCAATGATCCCGTCTGCCGTGATATCCAGCAGGAGCTTCTTGGCTTTCTTGACCTTTGAGAAGGAACTGAGTGCCTCCAGGCTGATCCTGTCGAGTGAGTCGTCCTGCACCTCAGGGAAGTTCTTTCCCAGAGGGCACATGTGCTTGCAGTACTGCATCCGCAGGTGCGGGGCCCTGTACGCGGCGGCCATGAGGACCACCTCTTCGGGATAGGGCGTCATCACGCCCAGTTCGATGCGGGCAAGCCGATTCCTGTCGATCCCAAGCTCCTCACCTGCTCCCTCCCGCCCGGCAAGCCGGTCGTTAGTTTTTGCGGCCTCTGAACGTGCTTTATAGAACACGTTCTCGGTCGTGGATTGCGAAATGTTCACGCTGTTGGTTACCTCTCTTTCGATATAGAATTAAATTAACCGCAATTAGCCTCTTCCTCATCGGGATAAGGGATACCGAGGTACATCCCGATCTTCCTGGCCATTTCTGGAGCAATAACACGGTTGTTGATGATAGAGGATAGCCATTCCCGGGTCACACCCATCTTGGACGAAAGGTCCGTGACCGTCATGTCACGCTGGATCAGTTCTTTTTTGACATCCTTATTCCACTGAGGGAGTCTCCGTGCCACTTTTTGTGTCCTCCTTTCCTGTTTACTTTTGTGAACCACAAGTATAAAATAAAGAAAATTCTGCCCATTGCAGCGGGCTCCTTCCCTTTCGGTTGGCGCTGAAAGATTTATAATTGTGAACCACAGTTTTATAATAATACCCATATGCGTATCTGTCAATCAGAAAATTTCTCATATGCGTATTACAGGTACAGAACAATGACTATCGGAAACAGGGTCCTGGCTTTATTGAGGGAAAACGGGTTGAAACAGAAGGACTTGGCAGAGTATCTTCATACGAAACCCAGTACGGTGAATGGCTGGAAAGCCGAGAATAGGAATCCATCTAGCGACATGATTATACCTATATGCGAATTTCTTTCCGTGTCACCCGTCTTTCTTTTGACCGGAAAGCAAGAAGATGATCCATGTCGCAACAATGAATTGGCCGGCGTAGCCCGCAAGCTGAGCCCTACTGGGCAAAAGGAACTGTTGGACTATGCTAATTACCTGCTCTACAAAGAGTCCGTTGCAGCGGATCCAGAACTAAAGCAGGCAAAATAATACCCTTCGTGTGGTACCGAAGGGACTAAGGAGGAATTACTTATGAAACGAAGACTTGTGATGCTTATGATCGGACTGGCCGTGGGCCTTACCGCCTGCGGAGGTTCATCATCTCCTAAAGAAGAGCCCGCCGCTGAAACGGCACCGGCAGCAGAACCGGAGGAGGCCGAAGAGGTCCAGGAAGAGCCGGCGGAGGAGCCGGAGGAAGAAAAGGTCGAAGAGACCGCAGAAGAGACAGCAGAGGAAGCTCCTGAGGAGACCGAAGCCGAGGCCGAAGTCAAGGAAGCTGCAGAAGCTCCGGCACCTAAGGAAGATTTCCCGTATGACGTGACCTTCTATAAAGAGGTCAGGAACGACACGACTGGCAGATGGAGGATGGGCGTAATGGCAGAGCCCGTCCAGGTCCAGGATATCGCCCTCGACTACTGGAACCATTTTGCCGAGAGCAACGACGAGGTCCATGTCGTAGTCAACTTCGCTTACAACACCACGACAGTGATCAACCGCTACGGCGATACGCTGGTCATGGATGTCCATGAGTACGTTGACGGTGAGGAGCACGATGCCGACATCGCCGGCAGCGGCCAGTACCTTGGGACCTTCACCGTAGACTGCACGACAGGCGAAGTCACCGAGATCAAGGCCAACTAAAGGAGGCAGCCATGACCACAGGGGAACGCATCAGGGAGCTCAGGCTCAAACAGGGATTGTCGCAGGGTAAACTAGGGGACTTTGTCGGCTGCTCCGGCCAGGTCATTTCCAATATCGAACGGGGTTACACCGGGAGCAATTCCGACGTGATCGGCAGGATCGCGGCTCATTTCCACGTGCCGGCCGGATACCTGCTCGGGCTCTCTGATGTGAACTGGAGGCCCGACAACAACGGGTCTGACCCCGCCATAATCAGCGCAAGGATCAAGAGCCGGCTCGACGAGCTGGGGATCCAGCAGGGAGTCCTGCAGATAAGATCGGGCATCCCGCCCGTAGACTTCGAAGCGTACTGCGCAGGGGAGGCCCGGCCGGACGTCGCCGCACTGGCGGCTCTGGCCAAGGCCCTGGAGACCACCATCGACTATCTGATCGGAAACTCCATCTATCCGACAGCAGTCATGTCCGAAGACGAAGAAGACATGGTCCTGTACTTCAGAACCATGTCTAAATCAGAAAAGCGAATATATATGGGCATGCTCGAAGGAAGAAATATCAAAACACAGGGGAACTGACACAATCAGATTTCATCATAAAAGGAGTGCAGTAATGGCGAACTGCAGTCCCTCCGAACAGGCCCATACGATGAGTATAGGCCTTTTTGGTGTTGAAATCCATAGCTTAATTGAGGTGGATATGCCAGCCTACAAATACAAGACCAAGGCAGGGAAGGTCCTGTGGTACGCGAACTTCTACTACACGGACTGGCTCGGCCAGAAACAGCACAAGTGCAAGAGGGGATTCAAGACCCAGAGGGAGGCGAAGGACTGGGAGCGGATGTTCCTGGAGGGCACTTCGAAAGACCCGACGATCCTTACAGGCGCCCTCATAGAAAAATACATGGCGGACTGCGCCACCAGGCTCAAGCCCTCCACCATGGCAACGAAGCAGTGGATCTTCGACCTGAAGATCACGCCTTTCTTCGGGAAGGTCAGGATATGCGACATAGACCCTATCATGGTCCGGAGGTGGCAGAACGAGCTCCTGGATTACCGGGACGAGAAGGGGCAGGCATACACCCAGACCTATCTTAAGACCGTCCACAACCAGCTGTCGGCGCTGATGAACTATGCCGTCCGCTACTACGGACTGCGCTATAACCCGTGCCTGACCGCCGGATCCATCGGAAAGGGCAAGGCGGAGGAAATGCAGATATGGACCCGGGACCAGTTCAACCAACTCCTCCCGCAGCTGAAGCGTGCCGACTACCGTCTGGCCTTCAAGCTCCTGTTCTATACCGGCATGAGGAAAGGGGAGCTCCTGGCCCTTACCCCGGATGACATAATGGAGGACCGGATCCGGATCAACAAGAACTTCCAGGTGGTGAACGGGGAGGACCTGATCCAGACACCGAAGACAGACAGGAGCATCCGGGACGTGACCGTCCCGGTCACGTTGATCCAGGAGGCCAAAGACTACATAGGCTCCATCCTGATCGAGCATGACGAGAGGCTGTTCTTATTTAAGAAGCACGGGCTTCTGGCTGCCTTCAATGCGGCCATCCGCCGGGCGGGCCTTCCGAAGATCCGGATCCACGACCTGCGCCACAGCCATGCGGCCATGCTGATCGACATGGGCGTGCCTATCGATGAGATCTCCCGCAGGCTGGGCCATGAGTCCACCCGCACGACATGGGACACCTACGCCCATCTGTACCCCGGAAAGGACGTCCTGCTTGCGGACCAGCTGAATAACGCCATCCTGTCGGATTCCGAGAAAAAGGACGCCCAGGAGGCGGATTAACATCACATTAACATCACGGGCAAAAAATAAGTGCCAGTTTTCCACGGTTTTATGCGGAAAACTGGCACTTTATGCATTATTCTAGTTCAATGGGGCTCAGCGTATTTTCTGACATCGCATGACACAGAAGCCTTTCGTCATTTCCATATTTTCTCACCATTTCCACGCAGTGATTTTGGCTCTCTTTCAGCTTAACATCACGATAACATCACGGGAGTATTGCCAAAATCCTTACTCTGGTGATGTTAGCCGTCAATAGTGCACTCCACCACATCCTGTATCTGGCAGCCAAGATGCTGGCAGAGCCTGTCTATGACATCCAGCCTCACGCTCTCATTCTTGCTCAGCTTGGCCAATGTGCCCCGGCTGATCACGCCCTGGTCCACCAGGGCTATTTTTTTTACCTCCCTGTCTATGAGGGTCTTCCATAAAGGTTTGTAAGAAATCATTGTGCGCCTCCTTTCCTTTTATCTATGGTAAGGGATTTTGTTCTATCTGTCAACAAATAAATTCTATATTTGTAGAATTATTTTCTAAAATCCTATTGACACAGGGCATGCCTTTGGTACTATAGACTCAACGAAACGCAAACAACTGTTCGGAACGGACTACCGGACAGGAGCACAGAAAGGACTAAAGAAAGGACACGCTACCATGGAAAACACAATGATCAAGAACCAGACATTCGGAGTTGAGATCGAAATGAACAACATCTCCCGTCCCCACGCACAGGATGTTGTCGCAAGGGTGCTCACCGAGCAGGGACACGGACCCGTAAGGAAGGGCCACAGGAACTCCTACGACAACTACTACGTGATCGACAAGAATGGACGCGAATGGAAATGCGAGTCCGATTCCTCTATCCGCAACATCGGCGAGGGCACCTGCGAATTTGTCACCCCCATCTGCAAGTACGAAGATATCGAGCTTCTGCAGACCATCGTCAGGGAGCTGCGCAAGGAAGGCGCCAAGACGGACGATTCCTGTGGGATCCACGTACATGTCGGAGCAAAGCCTCACACCGCACAAAGCCTGAAGCGCATGGTCAACTTCTTCGTCGGCAGACAGGACCTCTTCTACGATGCCCTTGAGATCGGAGCCAGGGCGAACCGCTGGTGCAGGCGCATCAACCGGAACCTGCTCACCGAAATGAAGGCCGAAAAGGACAGCCTCACGAAGTCCCGGGTCGAAGCCATCTGGTACAGCAAGGCGAATGACGATTACGCCGGACGCATCGACCACTCCCACTACAACCCCACCCGCTACCACGGCCTGAACCTGCACGCAGTTTTCACAAAGGGCACCGTAGAGTTCCGCCTCTTCAACGGCACCCTCCATGCTGGAAAGATCAAGGCATACGTTCAGTTCTGCCTCGCCATCAGCGGATGGGCCATCCTCGCAGACAAGGATCCGGTCTTCAAGAGCATCGCCGGGTACACCCCTCAGCAGAGGGCCACCCTGATGAGCAACATGCTCCGCAACCGCCTCGGTCTCTCCGGGGACGAGTTCAAGACCTGCAGGATGCACCTGCTGGCTCCCCTTCGGAGAGCTGCCGGCATGACAACAACAGAGGCCGCCTAAGCGGCCTCTCCAGGAAAGGAATGGTGGATTATATGAATCAGAAGACATGGTGTGTTTTTCTTTACGGGGATCCCCTCAAGTACTACAGAGAGGACTATCTTAACGAGATCCGGCCGATCGAAGACACCTGGGAAGACCGGCTCTCCGAGGAGCTGGAAGAAGATGGCATTGATTACACGTCACTGAAAGGAGCAAGGATCGCATGAAAACATTCATCATTTACTGGGTATACTATGGAATCCGAGGGGCTGAGGAAGGCCGCATCAAGGTCAAGGCCAGGTCGGAAGGCCAGGCAGAGCAGATCTTCTACAGCAGGAACGGATCATTCAACAGGGAATCAATGATGGGTTACGTTGTTGAAGGAGTGGAGGAAAAGGTGTCATGATGGGAAAGAAGAGAGTGTACATAGCATACGGAAGCAACCTTAACAAGGAGCAGATGGCCGGAAGGTGTCCGGGTGCCAGGTTCATCGGCACCGGATACCTTCGGGGATGGCAGCTTGTCTACAGGGGGACATCCAGAAGACAGGGCGTCGCCACCATACGGCAGGCGGATGGTGACAGCGTTCCGGTCGGGATCTGGTCTATAACAAGGAGTGATGAACGCGCTCTGGACATATATGAGGGGTATCCTCACCTGTACCGCAAGTACAGGATCAGCGTGGAAGGGAACGACGAGGTGTCAGAGGGCATGGTCTACATCATGACACCGGGCCACAGGCCGGCTGCCCCGTTCGACGGTTACGTGGATACTATCTACCAGGGATACATGGACTGTGGACTTGACGGGAGGTATCTGCTCGACAGTCTGCGCAGAAACCTTCGGGAGCTGAAGGTGCAAAGAGGGGAGGTGTAACCCTCCCCTCTCGCTGTCTGCGGCTGTTGCAGCAGCCGCAGCGGGTCACTGGCGGTCCGACTTGACTGCGCATTCGATCCGTGGCGGATCGTTGGGCACCCTGATCATCAGCTCGTCGAGGTCACAGTCCAGCGCCTCACAGATAAGATCCAGCTGCTCCAGACTTACCCGTTCTGCAAGCTCATGATACAACTCGCCGATGGTGTTGGGCCGGATCCCGGTCACCCGGGAAAGCTCAGCCTGCGTCATCCGCAGTTCCCCTAGTTTGGTGGACAATAAAATTCTGATCATTGCCATTGCTCCTTCCGTTACGTTTTATCACTGAACAGTGATTCGTAAGAGAAAAAGTTATTTTATCTCCGTAACTGATACATTCTATCGAAAAAGCGGGGCAACGTGCATAGCCTAATTGCAATAAAAAAAGACCCGGTTGACCTTGCGGCCCTCTTCGGGTATTCACAGGCAGGTCAATAAAATGCCCCCTGAGGCCAAGAATCAAAGCCTCAGAGGGCATTTTTGTTGTTGTCCTACTGATTTTTCTCAAAGAGTTTTAATCAGATCCTCAATGACCTGGCTGGCGGAGCATCGACGCTCCTGGGCCACTCTTTTAACCTTTTCGATTGCTGCGACAGGAAGGCTGTACATGACGCCTTTCATTTCCCCCTCTTCAACCTCTCCGAAGATCTCTTCGTACTCTTCGACCTCCAGATGCTTCTCGGCCCACTCCCTTGCCTCGTCGAATGTCATGGGAATGATCTTGTCTCCAGAGGCCCGGTTGCGGCTGTCGATCCATGTGCAGTAGCGGGATGCCGGTCCGCCTTCCCCGAAAAGAAAGAACTCTCCGGTCCTTTTCTTGTACAGTGTTTCTTCCAGCCAGTTGAAATCGTTCCTGCCGTACCGTTCGCTGTAGAAGCCGACCTGCTCCGCTGTTTCAGTATTGTATTTCTTGCCATTGATGATCTTCTGCATTACTTTCGCCTCCTTATCTATACCCGGCCTGCAGGTTTTTTGCGGCCGTTTCTGCACATTCCTTAAGGTAGTCTGCTGTGTACTGGTTGATCTCTGCCACGATTCCATCGTAGTCCCTGGCCGTAATCAGGTAGGTCTTTCCTCCCTTGATTCCTACGACATATTTGAATCTGATTTCCATACAGTCTACGTCAGATCCTTTGTAATCCTTCCTCCATCTCTGGATGTAGGAAATGGAATTCAGCTGTACAGTTGCCTCCTCCAGGTTGATAGCTGCCATGATTTCCTTTTTGATGCTCATTACTTTTTTTCCTCCAGCTTATTTTCGGTGTTCTCCGCTTTCGCCCCACCCATCACTGTTCAGGCTCGATCATGATGCACAGGACCTTTGCATTTTTGTCACCGTACCAGCTTTCAAAATCGGCAAAGACGGAAGTGTTTGCTAACATTGTCTGATTGTATTCATCCTCGTCCATGGCTTCGTACAGGATTCTGTCATGTTCCTGGTTGATGTCGTATTCCTCAATCGGCCGACAATTATCAGTGTGGAAGTGGTTCGGGAAGTGTGGACCTACTCCTTTGCTTTCGTATACCTCAACATCTGCTACTTCATACATGTTCATTATTTCTCTGATTGTCATCTCTTTCTCCTTTCGTGCTTGTGCTTTTATTTAAGCAGAGCTTCGATCTCTGCCAGTCTTGCCATAAGCTTCTCACGCTCGATCATGAGGGCCTCTCTGTCGATCCCGTCCTTCTGTACTTCCTCCACCTTGATGTGGTAAGGGTTTTCGATCTGCAGTGCTGCTCTGGGGATGTTTCTGATCCGGAGCACCGCTCCCTCGTAGATTGTTGTTCTCCAGTTCTTTACGCTCCCGCCGGAGCCGATACGTCCGTCTACCAGAGTCACATCCTCGCAGACCTTTGCTCCTGAGTCTCTTCCCCAAGCCCTGACCACTGTCTTGCCGAAGAGGGAAATGCTTTCGCAGGTTTCCCATTCTGTCTGAAGGAATGTTACGTCTACAGTAACCCTTTCGCCCTCGGCGGGAAGATCTGTTTCTCCATATACTTCCTGCATATATTTCCTTGCTGTGTCGATCTCGCTTTCCGGGATCATCCAGCATCTGTTTTCTGCGTTCCACTTTGCTCCGCCGATCTGCTTGATCTTTGCGACAAAATCTTTGTTATAAGGTGTGCTTACATATGCCTTACCTTCTTTGACTGTGATCTTCATTGTTCTTTCCTCCTGTGTTTGTTTGGGATGTTTCCCTTTCGTTACTATTATGGTACTGCACTTTTCTATAAAAGTCAATACTTTTATAGAAAAGTTAGCCTAATTTGGGCAATAAAAAAAGACCCGGTAAGGCGAAAACCTTGCCGGGTCGATTTGTGTGAACAACACTATCTAGAATCGTGTCATCCTCAAAGAAGGAGGAAATTGATGTAGTCCTGTACGACCTGCGGATCGTAGCCATCGGCCGCAAGCCTCTGGCGCCTCACCGGGTCCCTGCCATAGTCCACGGTACCGGAAATGATTCCATTGGCCACTGTTGCCGCTTTGGTCACAAGTACCTGAACATCGTTGTAGTACTGCCCGCCTCCAGGCACATTAAGGAGAGCCTTCCGGTTATCCCCGGAGCCAGCATAGCCCTTAAGTACATATCCTGCAAGCGTCCAGCAGAGGTCGTCATACCAGTCCTGATGGACGTACAGATTTACCCACTTCATGGCAGCATCGTACCGGGAGCCAAGGCGGGCCCTCCGCTCATCGGCGTTGCCGTGCCTCCGGATCATGACCTCTGCGGCCAGCTCCTTATCGGACAGATCCGGCGAAGCGAACGTTCCCACCCAGCTGACCGGAGCCTTGTCGTTGAACTGGACAGTCCGTCCGTTCTGGCAGAGCTCCGTGACGTTCTTCTCGCACCTGGGGACCACCTGGCCCATGTGGCACGTGAAGGTCAGATCTCCGTTGTGCTGTGTGGAGTAGACATTTGAACCATACTTCTGGTACCGCGCATAGGCGGCACGTGCCCAGCTGGCCGGGAAGGTCTTGCTGTTTTCATCACAGCAGTTGGTAATCAGGACCGTCGGCTGGATCTTCTTTGCCCATGCCAGAGGGTTGTTTGAATCCACACCATGATGATTGACAAAAGCAATGTCGATATCCCCCAGCTGGTTTCCCGCACGGGCCATGCACTCGTTAAGGGTGGAGGGCTCGGCATCGCCGCAGTTGAGGATCCTGCAGCCTCCGAGGTCGATCCGGAGGCACAGGCTCCGGGCATTGTTTCCTCCGGAGCTCCGGGCATAAAGAACATGCACGTCCGCGTTTCCCACCCGGAAGGAATCTCCCGTCTGCAGATAATGGATGCTGATGCCCTTGGCCTTGGCCTTGGCGATCATTGCCTTATGGCGGTCCAGATCCTTGTGTGTCTCCTGGACAGGCGCCGTTGCAGATACATACAGGTCAGAGATCAGACCGTTGTCCATGTACCATACATAGTCCCCGTTGTGGTCCCTGTGCCCGTGAGTGATAAGCAGTCCGGCCTTTCTCCCGGACAGGAGCCGCTTGGTGTACTCCCTGGCATGGGTCTGGCCATATCCATAGGTGTCCATGATGAGGAAATGGCCACCGCTTTCCACGATGGCCATGGTCCCCCAGGCCGCGTCGAATCTGGGCACATGAAGAATTCCCATTGCTTGCCTCCTATCTTACTTTCTCGATATACTTTGCGCTGACATATCCGTAAAGGTTGTTGTAGCGGATATAGAACCATGCCTCCCCGTTAGGAGCATACACAGTGTCGCAAACCTGGACCACTTTTCCCCTCTTCAGAGGGCTGAAGGAGCAGAATCCGTTCGTCTGTCCCTTGGCATTTTTCACGCCGGGATGCAGACGGACATTGAGCGCAGAAGCGGTCACCCGGCCCTCAAATTTGAGCTGTTTGGAGGGATAACCCTTGGGCACTGTGATCTCTTCGGTCTTGGGTTTGGACGTCCCTGTGGTCACAGGAGCGGCCTTGGCGGGGCTGGTTTCGGAGATCAGTCTCTGCCAGTCCGCTTTGGTCCCGTAGAAAACGCTGCAGTCCAGCTTATCGTTATATCCGGAGAGATACAGATTGGAAGAGTACTGGAACATGGCCGCTTCCTTATAAGGGGACAGCCCTTCGCAGACCTGATCCGGATTGAACTTGGTGATCTTTGCGTTCTTGCCATAAGCAGCGACCCACAGGGGATACCCCGCGTCATGGATGGCGCCCAGCTTATTGACACGGCTCTGCTGCGTGTAAATCATGGGGCGGATCCCAGTCAGCTCATAGACCCTGTCCAGGAAGGCCTTCGCGTAACCCTCGCCCACGGCAAAGCCCATCTTCTCATCTTCATAATCCATGGCCAGGCCTGCCTTGCCGAGATAAGGACCCATCTGATTGACGTAAAAGTCCGCTTCTTTCACGGCCCCGACCGCCTTCTCGTCATTGTTGAGGAAGTGGTAGCCGGCCCACATCTTCCCTTTCTTGGTCAGGATATCGGCCCAGGGCTTGAAGCTGTCGTTTATGGAGCTGGCAGCTCTGGAGCATTTGATGAGATAGATGTCGATCTCGGGGTGCTTGTCAATGAACGCCTCCAGATCCAGACCCTTCTTCCACTGGATATCACTGAGATCGATGCAGTTTTTCCTCGTGGATTCCGGCTCGGGCTTTTTCGCATCAGCTGCAGATGCCTCGGCCGCAGCGGTCTGCTCTGCCTTGTGGCCGTCTGCCACCGTATCGCAAGTAATATCAGAGTGCTGCGCCCAGAAATTCCAGTCACGCGGGCTGTATTCGGATTCCACTACCCCGTAGGCATGCCCTTTGGCTTCCACTACCACACCGTTGCCGGCGTAGATCCCGACATGAGAGATATTGGCCGGTGTGGATCCGCGGAAGAGCAGGCGCCCGGGGACCTTGTCGAACGTGCCGATAGGGCCTTTCTTTTTAGCAGTCGTGTACATCCCGGATGCAGACTTATCCTGGGATGCTCTGTACTGCGGAGCTCCCTCCGGGCCGTCACACCACAGGTAGCCTTTGATAAGCCCTGCGCAGTCATGCACCTTCTTGCCGAACTGTCTGGTAAAGTCGTTTGCTGTATAGTAGCGGGGATACTGTGCCTTTTTGGCCCGGAACAGGGAAGCACTCCCGATCTGGCCAAAGGTCCCCCACCAGTAGGGGCGTCCCAGCTGCGCACGGGCGTAAGCGATAAGCCCGCTGTTTGTCTTAGCCATATTTTCCTCCTTCATTGAAAAAGAGCGGACCACTCAGGGCCCGCTCTGTACTACTTATTCCCACGTATTACTACTTATTCCTACTTACGTAGGCTTAGTCCTCTGCTGTTTCGTCCTCGTCTGCCGGCACGAGAGAGAGGTCATTCATATTCATTTCTTTGACGGCAGCTTCGATCAGCATCTCCAGCTCCTCATCCGAAATGGTGATGTTCTTATGCAGGAGCATCTTCCGGAGGAACTGCGTGACGATAACCTTCCGTTCCTTTCCCGTGTAGCTGCTGTACATCTGCTCTGCGGCAAGGACAGCCTGGCTGGTCCACTTAATGATCTGTTCCAGCTGGGTACCGCGGGTCCACTCCCGGATCGCCGGCACCAGGTAGCGCGTGATAATAAACGCTGCCACGCTGATCAGTACTTCAATGATCCGTAAAATGAGTTCTCTGGGCATTTTTATACCTCCAATTTTTTACTTAGAAATTTCATCTGTAGCGTAAGAAAAGAAATCCTTACTTATTGATTAAGTATTCCTCCAGTTTGTCACGGGCCGACTCCAGGCTCTTGGTGTCATTCCCGTTCAACTGGTGCTTCACAGTCGCGAGGGTCGCAGCCAACATGATCTTAATCTCGCTCTGAATGTCCTGGATACTTGTAAAATCCGCTTCTGCCTTTTCCTCAAGGCGCTTGATACGCTTTTCATGGTCGGCGATGGTGGCGTTCTGCTTTTTCTCGGGGGCGCGGATCACGCCGATAACCTTAAGCACATACGTGCCTGCAGCTCCGATTGCGGCCAGTCCCACGCAAACCGCCATAAAAAGCGATCCTGCTTCTGCAATAGTCATGACATTAGGGTCCAACGATATCTCTCCTTTCCTGATTTGTTGCATGAAAAAAGGCCCTCAAAGGGGTCTGTCTCGCGTCATGTGCATGAAGGTTCCTCCCTTCGGGGCAAAAAAATAACTGGCCCGAAGCCAGTTTTCCTGCAATGCTATTCAGTTCATGTACCGTCAGGCGACGGGAGTGATGGTGTAAGTCACCTTATCCTCATTCCTCTTCAGTTTGTGGGTCTTAGTGCCGTCCGGATTGACGAGATACCATCCGTTGATCTGTCCAACCGCCAGCGTGGTGTTCTCTCTGCTGCCGGCATACATGCAGAGCTCGTACTCTCCATCTCCATCGATGTCGAATTTTACGATCTCGTTTTTGCTGGTGACATATCCCTTTGTCCAGACCGGAAAATCCTTGGTCTCCAGTGCCCTCACCCTGTGCTGCAGATCTACCACCATCTGGAAGAGATCCACCTGGGCCGCATTGTTGACCTTTTCCGCCGCAATGGCCAGGAGTTCATCCTTCTCCGCTTCGGTCAGGTCACATGAGGCATAGAGCTTCTTGATCCTGTCTTCAACATCATCGTAGTTATAGTCGCTGGTGCTGAGAAAATTCTTGACGTATTCGTACATTGTCATAATGATGCAAACCTCGCCGCCAGATACGCCTGGCTATTACTTTCATCGATCTGCTCCTGCAGGAGCTGGGCCGCAGTCTTTCTGACCGTCTCGCCCTCTCCCTGGTCCGGATCCGGAGCAGGATCCTCAACTGTTACTTCGTCCTCGAGGCTGCCGTCATCCGGGATTGTCCCGTCATCCAGCTGGGCCTTGATGGTGTAGTACTCATCCTCTGTGATCTCGGTCACCGCCGCAGGAGAGTACTGGAGATGACCTGAGTCGGCCATCCATTCATCATGATACAGGATCCCTCCGTAATCGACAGCTTCCACACGGTCGATGTCAGACACGACAACGAGGTCATGCTTCGCCTGCCACCTGCGGAAATCGTTTTCCGTGCACACGCCGACGATTGTACGGTCCTGCACGACT